>Ga0172372_10006876_pt1 | contig 15405 bp, 17 predicted proteins | sample LakKiv5m_2_FD_114544 | JGI IMG/M metagenome (GOLD analysis project Ga0172372, IMG submission 114544) | Freshwater microbial communities from Kabuno Bay, South-Kivu, Congo - kab_092012_9.5m | ecosystem: Environmental > Aquatic > Freshwater > Lake | place: Democratic Republic of the Congo...
CCGAATGGCCGGAAAACGCATACAACGGCGAGTACATCCAAGACATTGCCGATGCCTTCCTTGACCGACAAACCGTGCAAGCTGACGACCGGACGTTCACGGCCAATGGGCAAGTCGACGACCTGGCCAACATCCGTGACTTTGCGGTGGCGTATTTACGGCACGAGCAAGACTTGGACTTGCAAGCCTTTGCGGTCAAATTCGATCACTATTATTTGGAATCTAGTCTGTACACCGATGGCCGTGTCGAGCGTGCCGTGGCCTCGTTGCAAGTCTCTGGACACACCTATGAAAGCGAAGGTGCTTTGTGGTTGCGATCGACCGACTTTGGCGATGACAAAGACCGGGTGATGCGCAAGTCAGATGGCAGCTACACCTACTTCGTACCCGATGTGGCCTATCACTTGGCCAAGTGGGAGCGCGGCTTTACCAAGGTCATCAATATTCAAGGCACGGATCACCACGGCACCAGCGCGCGGGTGAGGGCCGGTTTGCAAGCCGCTTCGCAGCAGCAGGGCTTGAACATTCCCCAAGGCTATCCCGACTATGTGCTGCACACCATGGTGCGGGTCATGCGCGGCGGCGAGGAAGTCAAAATTTCCAAGCGTGCTGGCAGTTACGTGACCTTGCGCGAATTGATTGAATGGACCAGCAAAGACGCGGTGCGGTTTTTCTTGCTCAGCCGCAAACCCGATACGGAATACGTGTTCGATGTGGACTTGGCGCTTGCCAAAAACAACGAGAACCCCGTGTATTACGTGCAGTATGCCCATGCCCGTATTTGCTCCGTGTTGATCGCATCACTGGGAGCAAAAAAAAGCACTTCCTCAAGCATGGTGAACCCCGCCGACGAAACCGCCCCTGATGCTCAAGCGCACCTGTATCGCCAAGCCTTGGCTGGATTGGCCGATGTCGACCTCTCTGGCTTGGACAGCCCTCAGGCCCAAACGCTCATGATGTTATTGGCGCGTTTCCCCCACATGCTGGCCCAAGCTTGTCATGATTTGGCCACCCATGATGTGAGTTTTTACCTGCGCGAACTGGCAGCTTGCTACCACAGCTATTACGATGCGGAGCGTATCTTGGTCGATGATGAAGCCACCAAACGTGCGCGTTTGGCATTGGTTGCTGCCACGGCTCAGGTGTTGAAAAACGGTTTGGCGGTGTTGGGTGTGTCCGCACCCCTCAGCATGTGAAGGACAAGAACATGGCTCGCTATGGCGCTCAGCGCGGCAACACATTCGTCGGCTTCATCCTTGGTTTGATCGTCGGATTGACCATCGCGTTGGTGGTGGCCATCTATGTCACCAAGGTGCCGATCCCATTTTTGAACAAAGGCTTGAGTCGCAATGCTGAGCAAGATGCGGCCGAGGCGAAGAAAAACAAAGACTGGGATCCCAACGCGCCCTTGTATGGCAAAACCCCAAGCGCCCCCAAGCCAGCAGATCCGCCACCGGCCCAAGCGGTCACGCCACAAACCCCTGCCACAGCGCCCGCTGCGACCACCGACCCATTGGGTGACTTGGCCAACAGCAAAGCGGGTGCGCTGGAGGAGTTTCAATACTTGGTGCAAGTCGGGGCCTACCACGCCAGCGAAGAGGCCGAGAGCCAACGTGCCAAATTGGCGCTGAGCGGCTATGACCCCAAAATTTCAGAACGCGATCAAGCAGGCAAAATGGTTTATCGGGTGCGCTTGGGACCTTTTGAGAGCAAAACCGAAGCCGAACAAATCCAAGCCAAGCTCAAAGCCACCAAAGTTGAATCTGCCCTGATTCGTGTCCAACGTTGAAGAAAGAATGCATCATGCAACGCCGTGAATTTACAGCCCTCAGTTTGACCTCTCTTGCAGGTCTGCCATTGACGCCAGCGCTGGCCCAAGCTGCTGCATTCAAAGAAGGAACCGACTACCTGTCCCTGAAAACCCGTGTCGCCTCTGATGTGGGCAAGGGCAAGATCGAGGTGCTGGAATTCTTTTGGTACAACTGTCCACACTGCAATATGTTTGAACCCACCTTGAGCGCTTGGAGCAAAAAATTGCCCAAAGACGTGGTGTTAAAGCGGGTGCCCGTGCGTTTTCGCGAGGATTTTGAGCCCCAGCAACGAGCCTATTACGTGCTTGAAGCCCTGGGCAAGGTGGAGGAATTGCAAACCAAAATGTTTGCCGCTATTCACGTCGACAAGCAAAACTTGACGAAACTCGATGCCCTGCTGGTGTGGGCGGAGAAGCACGGCATTGCTGCCAAGCAATTCACTGATTTGTACAACTCCTTTGCCGTGGCTGGCAAAGCCCGACAAGCCGCCAAGTTGCAAGAAGACTTCAAGGTGGAAGGTGTGCCAGCCCTGGGCGTCGGTGGTCGCTTCTACGTCGACGGCAGTCTGGCGGGCAACATGGAGCGCGCCCTGCAAATCACCGATTTCCTCTTGGCTGAACTGCGCAAGGGCCGCTGAAGCCCACTGATCGGGCACGGTTTTTGCCCCTACAATCCGGGGCATGTCAGACTTCATCATCAGCAATTTTCGTGCCTTCATTCATTTTCTGGTTTGCACGGGTGTTGCTTTTTGTTTAAGCGCCCCTTCGGCGGTGTGGGCCGAGAAGGCTGATCGCAACAAACCCATGAACATCGAGGCTGACAGCCTGGATCATGATGAGTTGAAGCAAACAAGCGTCTTCACCGGCAAGGTGGTTGCCACCAAGGGAACCATCACCATGCGCGGTCACCGATTGGAAGTTCGGCAAGACCCTGACGGTTTCCAATACGGCATCTTGACAGCGGTTCCAGGCGGGCGGGCTTTTTACCGTCAAAAGCGCGAAGGCTTGGACGAATGGATTGAAGGCGAGGGCGAGCGCATTGAATATGACGGCCGCGCAGACAAAATAGTTCTGCTCCTCAAGGCAGACTTTCGGCGTTACCGCGGCACGGTCTTGAGTGACCAAATGACCGGGCAGCGCATCGTTTACGAAAATCTCTTAGACCAGTTCACCGTGGATGGCCAACTCGGTGGCAGCAAGCCTGCCGCTGACGCACCCAAAGGTCGTGTGCGCGCGGTGCTGACCCCTCGCCAAAACGACGAGGCTGCCAAGTGAGCAAGGCAGCGGCTGGTAAAGACCGGCTGGAGGCGCAGCATTTGCAGAAGTCTTACGCGGGACGACAGGTGGTTCGCGATGTCTCAATTTCTGTTGGCAAGGGCGAAGTTGTGGGCTTGCTTGGCCCAAACGGCGCTGGTAAAACGACCTCTTTTTACATGATCGTCGGTCTGGTGCGGGCCGAAGGGGGCATCATCTCGATTGATGGGGTGCCGGCCGAACACATGCCCATTCACCAGCGCGCCCGCATGGGCCTGAGTTACCTGCCGCAAGAGGCCTCCATTTTTCGCAAGTTGAACGTGGCGGACAACATCCGTGCGGTTTTGGAGTTACAGCGAGATGAACAGGGCCGTGCCTTGCACAAAGACGTGATTGAACGGCGCTTGACGGAGTTGTTGCAAGAACTGCGCATCGAGCATTTGCGCGAATCTGCCGCACTGTCGCTGTCTGGCGGCGAGAGACGTCGGGTTGAAATTGCCCGCGCGCTGGCCACGCAACCCCGCTATATCTTGCTCGATGAGCCTTTTGCAGGCATTGATCCGATTGCGGTGTTGGAGATTCAACGCATCATCGGTTTTTTAAAAACCAAAGGTATCGGCGTCCTCATCACCGACCACAATGTGCGTGAAACCTTGGGTATTTGCGACCATGCCAGCATCATCAGCGAAGGCCGTGTGCTGGCCGAGGGCACACCGCAAGCCATTGTCACCAACCCCGAGGTACGCCGGGTGTACCTCGGCGAAAACTTCAGGATGTGAAGGGAGGACGAGCAGCATGAAGCAAGGCCTCTCACTGCGCGTCTCGCAACACCTGGCCCTCACCCCGCAACTACAGCAGTCCATCCGCTTGCTGCAACTCTCCACCTTGGAGTTGAGCCAAGAAATCGACCAGATGCTGGACGACAACCCGTTTCTTGAAAAAGAAATGGAAGATTTGGCGCCGCGTGAAGACTTCGGTCTGGCGCAAGAAAACACGGCGGCTGAAACTTCAGAAGCCGAGACTGAAAGCTGGGATGGCCCCATGGACCGGGTCAGTGAAATACGTGTGGAAACCGCCAGTGAAGTGGCTTCACCTATCGATGCTGAAGGCGTGGCTGAAAGCTGGGATGGTGACGGCAGTGTCGAGTTTTCCCCCGACGACAGCGAGTGGGGCGGCGATGCGCCTGCGCGCAACAACAATGAAGAAGACAATGCCCAGGCCACTGAGTTGGCCCGCAACCAAGAGTCATTGACCGCTTTTTTGCACCGTCAGTCGCTGTCATTGCGCTTGGACGATACCGACCGTGCGGCATTGCGTTTTTTGATCGAGTCACTCAATGAAGATGGTTATTTGGAAGACAGTTTTCAGTCCTTGGCTGAAAGCCTGGCCGGGGACGATTTAGAGCAGTGCGAAGAGTTGGTGCACCGCTTCCATGTCGCTCTGGGCTTGTTGCAAAGCTTGGAGCCCACCGGTGTGGGCGCGCGCGACTTGGGGGAGTGTCTGCGCTTGCAATTGCTGGCCTTGCCTTCCGACACTGGTGAACGCGCTGAATTGCGCGCTTGTGCGTTGGCCATATGCAAACAACCTCTAGAGATATTGGCCAAGCGGGATGTCAAGCGCCTGGCCTTGGTGGTGGGAGAACCCGAGTCTTTGGTGAAATTGGCCATGGCCCTGATCGCCCGCTTGGAGCCCAAGCCGGGACGCCGTTTCATCGATGTCGAGCGCCATTTGGTGGTGCCAGATGTGCTGGTTTTGGCCAACGGGGTCGACAAGCAAGGTCTGCCGCAGTTTCGCGCCATGCTCAACCCCGAGGTGATGCCGCGTCTGAAGGTGAACGACATCTACGCCAGTGCTTTGAAGGGCGGCAAAGGTGACAGCCACGCGGGCTTGCAGCAACGTTTGCAAGAAGCGCGTTGGATGATCAAAAACATCCAGCAACGCTTTGACACCATCTTGCGGGTCAGCAATGCCATCATCCAGCGCCAAAAAAGCTTCCTGATCCATGGCGAATTGGCCATGAAGCCCATGGTGTTGCGCGAAATTGCGGAAGAACTCGGCTTGCACGAGTCCACCATCAGCCGGGTCACCACCGCCAAATACATGCTCACCCCCTACGGCACCTTTGAGCTGAAGTATTTTTTTGGCTCGGGCCTGGGCACGGACAGTGGCAACAATGCGTCCAGTACCGCCGTAAGAGCCCTTATCAAGCAACTGATTACCAGTGAAAATCCGAAAAAGCCGCTCTCCGACAACCAACTCTCGGACATGCTGAAAGAGCAAGGCATCGACTGCGCCCGTCGCACCGTCGCCAAGTACCGCGAAGCCCTACGCATCGCACCCACCAACCTGCGTAAAGCCCTGTGAATGCCTTGCCATTGTTTGTCCCCTGCGCCGCTGGGGTAGAAGCCTTGTTGGCCTATGAAGTCGCGCAAATCACTGGCCTGCCTGCGAGCGATCTCAAAACCCTGCGCGGCGGCGTGCATCTGCAAGCCTCTTGGCGGGCTGCTTTGCAACTGAATTTGCACAGCCGCATGGGGATGCGGGTGCTGATCCAGTTGGCGCACCTGCCTTATGCCAACGAAGATGACATTTACAACGCCGCCAGCGCCGTCGCTTGGGAGATGTGGTTCACGCCGAAGCAAAGTTTTCGGGTCGAGATCACCGCCCAACACAGCCCATTGAAGAGCCTGAACTTCGCCACCTTGCGGGTGAAGGACGCGGTGGCTGATCGTTTTCGTGACAAGGCGGGGGTGCGTCCCGATGTCGACCCCCAACGGCCCGATGTGCGTGTGCATGGGCACCTGACCGACAAGATGCTCACACTGTATTTGGACACCACGGGCGAGCCTTTGTTCAAGCGCGGTTGGCGCGAAGACAAGGGTGATGCGCCCTTGAAAGAAACCTTGGCGGCGGCCATGCTGGCCGCCTGCGGTTGGAGCATGCCGCTGCTGACCGCACCCGGTGAAACGCCGCCCACCGTGCCCTCGGTGGCTGGGGTCGAGCAAGGGCAGCCTTTGTACGACCCGTGTTGCGGCAGTGGCACCATCGTCATCGAGGCGGCGCAAATTGCTTGCCGCATGGCGCCGGGTTTACAGCGGCGCTTTGGCTTTGAAAAGCTGCGCCTGTTTGACGCCCACGTGTGGCGGCAATTGCAAGACGAGGCCCGGGCACAAGCATGCGAACCACGCGCCCAAGTGTTTGGCAGCGATGTGGTGTTTCGGATGGTTGACTTCGCACAACGAAATGCCGAGCGTGCGGGTGTGGCCAGAGCCGTGAACTTGCGTGGCGGCGATGCTTTGCAACGCATGCCGCCCACGGATGGGCCTGGCCTGATGTTGGTGAATCCGCCCTATGGCGAACGCATTGAAGCTGCAGGTGTGGCGGGGGCAGCCAGTTTGTCGCGTGGCGGTCGCGAAACCGGTCAAGTGGAAGACGGCGGCGAGTTTTTCAGCCAATTGGCCAGCCATTGGAAAAAGAATTACACCGGTTGGCGAGCCTGGGTCCTGACCCCCGACTTGAAGCTGCCAGGGCGCATGCGCTTGAAAGAATCGCGGCGGGTACCGATGTGGAATGGTCCGATCGAATGCCGATTGTTTCGCTTTGACTTGCAGGCGGGTTCGCTCCGAAAAACAAGCAGCGGTGACAACACATCAGCGCCAACCTGAACAAGCCACTGGGATGACGGCCCACCAGACGGCTTCAGCGGATGCACTTTCAGGCGTTCAGTCTGTGGTGATCGACACCAACATCGTGCTGGACTTTTGGGTCGACCAAGACCCGGCCACCCCACCCTTGCTGCAGGCCTTGCAGGCAGGTCAATTGAAATGGCTGGCCACGGTGCCGATGCGAGAAGAACTGGTGCGTGTATTGGACTATGCGCACATTGCCAAACGCCGGGCGCAGAAGGGCTTGAGTGCCCAAGAGGTATGCACGAAGTTTGACGACATGGTGCATTTGCAAGCGGTTGCTGCCAAGGCGAGCTACATCTGCAAAGATGCTGACGATCAAAAGTTCATCGATTTGGCGGTGGCACACCAAGCTTGGCTGCTCAGCAAGGACCAACAAGTGTTGCGCCTGACCAAGCGGCTGGCCCGGCTAGGGGTGCTGGTGCGATCAACCATGCCTCAGGCATCAGCCCCTTTTGAGTCAGGCGGGTCGCTGGTCCAGCAGGATTAGCAGTTGATTCAAGGCATGTTGCTGCGTGGCCAAACGCACAGCCGCACGGTCACCCTCGAAATGGCAAGTTTGCACTTTCACCCAAGCGGTTTCAGCGCCTACCGTCGGGCCACCGTCTGTGGGCAAGCCCCAAGCAAAACACACCGTGCCCACTGGCTTGGTTTTGCTGCCACCTGTGGGCCCAGCGATGCCTGTGACCGCCACCGCCACCTGTGCTTGGCTGTGGTTCAAGGCACCCAAGACCATGGCTTGTGCCACTGCTTCGCTGACGGCGCCGTGCCGGGCCAAAAGCGTGGCAGGCACACCCAGCATGTCTTGCTTGGCCTCGTTGCTGTAACTGACATATCCGCGTTCAATCCATTGGCTGGACCCGGCCTCATCGGTGCAAGCCGCCGAGATCATGCCGCCAGTGCAACTCTCTGCCGTCGTGAGCAACCACCCGCGTTGCAACAAAGCCGAGGCCAAAGTGGTGATGGTGTCGTGTGTGTTCATCGTGTCGCCTGCCAAAGAGCCAAACAAAGCAGCGTGCAAAACGCGGCCACCAAATCGTCAAACATGATGCCAAAACCGCCGCGCCAACCCAGGCCGTGAAAAGCGCGGTCGGCCCAAGCTACCGGCCCTGGTTTGGCCGCATCAAAGAATCGAAAAAGCAGAAAAGCCACCAGTTGAGCGGCAAAACCAGCGGGCATCCACAGCCACAGCACCAGCCAAAACGCGGTGATTTCATCCCACACGATGGCGCTGGGGTCGCCCAGGCCCATGTTCTGTGCGGTGACTTTGCAAAACCAGCAACCCAGCACGAATGACGCGGCGATCAACAACCCCAGCTCGGTGGGATTCAGATAGAGGCTGAGCAAGCTGTAGGACGCCCAGGCCCACAAGGTGCCCACGGTGCCGGGCGCTAGGGGGCTCAAGCCTGAACCAAAGCCCAGTGCAAACAGATGCGCAGGGTGCGACCACATAAAGCGGACAGCGTGTGTTGGGTTCAAAGGGGTCATGGGGGTTCAACGGGCAAAGTGGTCAAACGAGGCAAAGCGCCTGGACATGGCCACGCCCTGTGCATCCAAGACCTGCAAGCCGGTATGGGCCGTGATGCGGCCAATGCAAGTGACGGGCACGCCAGACGCATTGGCGGCATCTTGCACCGCATCGGCTTGGTCTGGGGCCGCGGTGAACAAAAGCTCATAGTCATCGCCACCGGCCAGGGCGTAATCCAGGCGCCGCAAAAGGGGCAGGGATTGCATCGCGGCGCTGATGGCAGCGCTGTCAGCCACCCAGTCGGTGGTCAGCACCGCGCCCACTTTGGAACGCTTCAAGATGTGACCGAGGTCACCGACCAATCCGTCGCTGATGTCGATGGCCGCATTGGCCACGCCGCGCAAGGCTTGGCCCAAGGCGACCCGTGGCGTGGGCTGTTCCATGCGCCTTCGAGCGTTTTCAAAGTGTTCGGCTTCCAAGCGCCAAGCTCCGCGAAACACCTCCAGTGCTAAGCGGGCGTCGCCCACTTGACCACTGATGTAGATGTCGTCGCCGGCCAGCGCATGTTGACGGAGCAAGGCGTCGCCAGGGGGCACCTCGCCAAACACGGTGATACACATGTTCAGGGGCCCTTGGGTGGTGTCACCTCCCACCAGTTCGCAGCCATGTTCATCCGCCAAAGCCCAAAGACCTTGTGAAAAGCCCTGCAACCAAGCCTCGTCGATGCGCGGCAAGGCCAAGGCCAAAGTGAAGGCCACCGGTTTGGCGCCGCATGCAGCCAGATCGCTCAGGTTGACCGCCAGGGCTTTGTGCCCCAAGAGGGCTGGTGGCGTGATGCTGAGAAAATGGCGGCCGTCAACCAACATGTCGGAAGAAACCGCCCAGTGCATACCCGCTTGCGGTTGCAGCAAGGCGCAGTCGTCTCCCACGCCCAACACCGCATGGCGCGGGGCGCGAGTGAAATAGCGGGCGATCAGATCGAACTCGCCCATGGCTCAATGCAAATGGCGGTGCCTGTCACTCAGGGCGTCAAGCACGAACATGGGGATATCGACATCGAACTTTTCCCCGTCCACGGCCACGCAAAAGTAGCTGCCGTGCATGGTGCCGGTGGGTGTGCGCAATCGGGTGCCGCTGGTGTATTCGAAGCGTTCACCAGGTTGCAGCAAGGGCTGGTGGCCGACCACTCCCAAGCCCCGCACTTTTTCGTGCAAGCCGTTGGCATCATTGATATGCCAGGTGCGGGAGACGACTTGTGCACCAATGCTGCCGGTGTTGGCGATCAAGACCGTGTAAGAAAAAGCATAAACGCCGTCCTCAGGGGAAGATTGTTCGGGCAGATACTGCGGCGTGACATCGACAGTGAATTGGTAGGCGGCCATGGGGGGCTGGAATCAAAAAATGAGCTACATCATTCTGACACCATAATTGGGCCCATGACCACTTACCGCATCGCCCCATCCATTTTGTCCGCCGACTTTGCGCGACTGGGCGACGAGGTGAAAAACGTCATCGCCGCTGGCGCCGACTGGATTCACTTTGACGTGATGGACAATCACTATGTCCCCAACCTCACCTTTGGCCCCATGGTCTGTCAAGCCCTGAAACCGCACGCTAAAACTCCTGCGGGTGTGGCCGTGCCCATCGATGTGCACCTGATGGTGCAACCAGTGGATGCGCTGGCCGCTTTTTTCGCCCAAGCCGGTGCCGACCTGATCAGTTTTCACCCCGACGCTAGCGCCCATGTGCACCGCAGCGTACAAGCCATCAAGGCGGCAGGTTGCCAAGCTGGGGTGGTGTTCAACCCGGCCGAACCGCTGGATGTGTTGGACTGGCTGATGGATGACATCGACCTGATCCTCATCATGAGTGTCAACCCCGGTTTTGGCGGTCAAAGCTTCATCGATTCGGCGCTGCGCAAAGTCGAACACGCCCGCAAGCGCATCCAGGCCAGTGGCCGCGATATTCGTCTCGAAGTGGATGGCGGCATCAAACCCGACAACATCCGCCAAGTGGCCAACGCTGGTGCCGACACCTTTGTGGCCGGTAGCGCTATTTTTGGCAAACCAGACTACAAGGTCGTGATCGATCAAATGCGCATGGCGCTGGCCTGATTTTTTTGAGAAAGAGTTTTCATGACTATTCGTTTTTCATTGTCTGTGTTGTCGGCAAGCCTTTTTTGCATTGGGTTGACCCAAGCCGCTTGCATTCCAAACGAACCCCTGACGCGACCAGACAGCCGGTATGAGGCTGCCGATGACAAAGGCGCTCATGTGAAAGACTTGGACACGGGTTTGGTTTGGCAACGTTGTGTGCATGGTCAGCAATGGGATGGCAAGGCTTGCGCTGGTGATCCCATTGCGCAGGATTGGAGCTTGGCCGTTAAAACTGCCAAAGCAGCAGGCTGGCGCCTGCCCACCCAAAAAGAACTGGAAGGTTTGGCCGAAAAAAGTTGTGCCGAATTGGCGTTGAACCAAACTTGGTTTGGGTCTGGCCCCAGCGGTTGGGTCTGGACCGCCACCGACATGGGCAGCCCCGATGGCGCTGTCGTGGTCCACTCTGGCAGCAGCTTGATTGCCAATCTGGTGAAGAAATTACCGCTGTTCATCCGTTGGGTGAAGTAGCACGCTCGATAATGCGATGACCATGCAACTCGACAACATCCAAGCCCTGATGATTGACCTGGACGGGACCATGGTCGACACCATGGCCGACTTTGAAGCAGCTTTGAATTTGGCGCTGGCCGACGTCGATCTGCCCAGGGTGTCGCGTGACGTCGTCAATATTGCAGTTGGCAAAGGCTCTGAACATTTGGTGCGGACTGTGCTCAAGCACCAATTGGCACTGTCCGAGGTGCAGGCCAGCGGCTTGGTCTGCGGCAGCACCACGGTGGAGAGTCTTTACGAACCGGCCTTTCAACGTTATCAGCACCATTACGGCCAGGTCAATGGCCAACTTGCTCAGGTCTACGGTGGTGTGCTGGAAGGTTTGGAGGCCTTTGCACAACGTGGCTTTCCCATGGCCTGCCTCACCAACAAGCCCACTGCCTTCGCCAAAGATTTGTTGGCGCGCAAGGAATTGACGCGTTTCTTTAGCCACGTTTATGGCGGAGATGCCTTTCCCCGCAAAAAGCCCGACCCCATGCCACTCTTAGAGACTTGCAAAACATTTGGAACCTTGCCTTCGCACACCCTGATGCTGGGGGATTCACAAAACGATGCGCAAGCGGCGCGTGCTGCAGCATGTCCGGTCGTCTTGGTCACCTATGGCTACAACCACGGCGAACCTATTCGCGGTGTGGATTGCGATGGTTTTATTGACCGTTTCACGCAATTGCAACTTTAGGTGGCTTCAACCCTTTTGTTACACTTTTCCCATGTTTATACATCTCAACACTCTCACAGGTTGCAACGACCGGGGAGCCTGGCCTTGGCGTCGCCAGCCCTGCCCGGCAGTGATGGTGTTGTCTTAAACCCTTGACTGCCTCCTTTTGTGGGTGCGCTTCGCACCATTTGTAGCGTATGAGGGCCCTGTAGGGCCGAGCTGTGGAGGCTCCCCGTGATCACTGAACTTGAATTCAAAAGCCTGTCTGCCCAGGGCTACAACCGCATTCCCTTGATGGTTGAAGCCTTTGCCGACCTGGAAACCCCGCTGTCGCTGTACTTGAAACTTGCCTTCACCAAGGATGGCGGCCGCCACAGCTTTTTGCTCGAATCCGTGGTGGGTGGCGAGCGCTTTGGCCGCTACAGCTTCATTGGGTTGCCCGCTCGAACCTTGCTGCAAGCCAAAGGCTTCGGTGCAGACGCGCACACCGAAGTGGTGACCGACGGCGTGGTGGTGGAAACCCATCATGGCAACCCCTTGGACTTCATCGCCCGTTACCAGCAGCGTTTCAAAGTGGCGTTGCGACCCGGTATGCCGCGCTTTTGTGGCGGCTTGGCCGGTTATTTTGGCTACGACACGGTTCGCCACATCGAGAAAAAACTGCAACACAGTTGCCCACCCGACACCCTGGGCTGCCCTGATATTTTGTTGCTGCAAACCGAAGAATTGGCGGTCATTGACAACCTCTCCGGCAAGCTCTACCTGATGGTTTATGCCGACCCTGCCGCCCCCGAGGCCTACACCCGTGCCAAAAAACGCCTGCGCGATTTGAAGGACATGTTGAAGTATTCGGTGAGTGCGCCAGTGCTCAAACCGACGCCAAGCCATCCGCCTGAGCGCGAATTTGCCAAGGCCGACTATTTAGAGGCTGTCGAACGTGCCAAGGGATTGATTGAAGCGGGTGACTTCATGCAAGTGCAGATCGGGCAGCGCATCAAAAAACGCTTCACTGAAAGCCCTTTGTCGCTTTACCGCGCATTGCGGTCCTTGAATCCTAGCCCCTACATGTACTACTACCACATGGGGAGTTTTCATGTGGTGGGCGCGTCACCAGAGATTTTGGTGCGCCAAGAAACCACGCTCGAGGGCAACAAGGTCACCATTCGTCCCCTGGCAGGTACGCGTCCTCGCGGCGCAACCGCTGAGGCCGATTTGGCCACTGAACAAGATCTGATCAACGACCCAAAGGAACGCGCCGAGCATGTCATGCTCATTGATTTGGCCCGCAATGACATCGGGCGCATTGCCAAAACCGGCACGGTGAAAGTCACGGAAGCTTTCGCGGTGGAGCGCTACAGCCATGTGATGCACATCGTCAGCAATGTCGAGGGTTTGTTGAAAGACGGTATGAGCAGCATGGATGTGTTGCGGGCCACGTTTCCTGCGGGCACCTTGACCGGTGCGCCCAAGGTGCACGCCATGGAGCTGATTGACCAGCTCGAGCCTGTCAAGCGTGGTATCTATGGAGGCGCCTGCGGGTACCTGAGCTTTGCCGGTGACATGGACGTGGCCATCGCGATTCGCACCGGCATCATCAAAGACGACACCTTGTATGTGCAAGCGGCAGCCGGTGTCGTGGCCGACTCGGTGCCCGAGATGGAATGGCGCGAAACCGAACACAAGGCGCGGGCCTTGCTGCGTGCCAGCGAATTGGTCGAGGAGGGCTTGGAATGAAGCTGCTGATGATCGACAACTATGACAGTTTCACCTACAACCTGGTGCAGTACTTTGGCGAACTGGGCGCTGAGGTGCTGGTCCACCGCAACGACGAAATCAGCTTGGCCGACATTCAAGCCTTGCAGCCCAGTCACTTGGTGGTCTCGCCTGGACCTTGCTCGCCGGCCGAGGCGGGTATTTCGGTGGCCGCCATTCAGCATTTCGCCGGCAAGCTGCCCATCTTGGGTGTGTGCTTGGGGCATCAAAGCATTGGTGCGGCTTTTGGCGGGCGCATCATCCGCGCCCAACAACTCATGCATGGCAAAACCAGCATCATCCACACCCAGCAACAGGGGGTGTTCGCGGGTCTGCCCCAGGCCTACACCGTCAATCGCTATCACTCGCTGGCCATCGAGCGCATTTCGTGCCCCGCTGATTTGGAAATCACAGCCTGGACCGACGATGGTGAAATCATGGGCGTACGGCACCGGTTTTGGCCCATTGAGGGCGTGCAATTTCATCCCGAGTCCGTCCTCACTGAACACGGCCACGCCTTGCTCAACAACTTTTTGAAGACCCCCAAGCCATGACCAGCATCACACCCATTGAAGCCCTGCAACGCACCATTGAGCACCGTGAAATTTTTCACGATGAAATGCTGCACCTGATGCGTTTGATCATGCGAGGCGAAATCACGCCCCTCATGTCAGCGGCCATCCTGACCGGCATGCGTGTCAAGAAAGAGACCATTGGTGAGATCACGGCAGCGGCGCAGGTCATGCGCGAGTTCTCTACCAAGGTTGAAGTGGCCGACAGCAGGCATTTGGTCGACATCGTTGGCACGGGCGGCGACGGCGCCAACACCTTCAATATTTCCACGTGTGCCATGTTTGTCGCCGCCGCCGCAGGCGCTCGGGTCAGCAAACACGGCGGGCGCAGCGTCAGCAGCAAAAGCGGCAGTGCCGACGTGCTGGAGAGTTTGGGCGTGAACATCAACCTGGCCCCTGGACGCATCGCCCAAAGCATTGCCGAGGTGGGCATAGGCTTCATGTTCGCGCCCAACCACCACCCGGCCATGAAAAATGTGGCGGCGGTGCGCAAAGAACTGGGCGTTCGCACCTTGTTCAATATTTTGGGCCCCCTCACCAACCCAGCTTCGGCACCCCATATCTTGATGGGTGTATTCCACCCCGATTTGGTGGGCATTCAAATCCGCGCCTTGCAACGACTCGGGGCAGAACACGCCTTGGTGGTTTATGGCCGTGACGGCATGGACGAGGTGAGTTTGGGCGCGGCCACCTTGGTCGGCGAATTGAAAGATGGTGAAATCTCCGAGTATGAAATTCACCCCGAAGACTTTGGCCTGACCATGGCCAGCCACCGCGCATTGAAAGTGGACACGCCCGAGCAGTCGCGCGACATGGTGTTGTCGGTCTTGGACAATCAGGAAGGGGCGGCGAGGGACATCGTCGCATTGAACGCAGGGGTGGCTTTGTATGCGGCCAACGTGGCCCCCACCATCGCCGCTGGGTTGGCCTTGGCGCAACAAGCCTTGGCGCAAGGCGCGGGCAAGTTCAAATTGGCACAATTGACCGCATTCACCAACCAACGCACGGCATAAGTACAGGGGCACCTTGTGAGCGACATCCTGACCAAAATCGTCCAAACCAAGCATGCGGAAGTGGCGCAGCGAATGCGCACAACCTCCTTGGCTGACATGCGCTCGGATGCCGAAAGCCGCGTGCTGACTCGCGACTTTGAAGGCGCTTTGCGGGCCAAAATCACCGCTGGACAGGCCGCCGTCATCGCCGAGGTGAAAAAAGCCAGCCCCTCCAAGGGCCTGTTGCGCGAGGACTTCATTCCTGCCGACATTGCGCAAAGCTACGCTTTTGGCAACGGCCTAACCAGTGCCGCCTGCTTGTCCGTGCTCACCGACCGAACCTATTTTCAAGGCCGCACCGATGACCTCAAACAAGCCCGTGCGTCTTGCGACCTGCCCGTTTTGCGAAAAGACTTCATGGTCGATGTGTTTCAAATTTACGAGTCCCGCGCCATGGGCGCCGACTGCATCTTGTTGATCGCCGCTTGCTTGGACGACGTCCAAATGGCGGACTTCGAAGCCGTCGCTCGGAGTTTGGACATGGCCG
>Ga0172372_10006877_pt1 | contig 15404 bp, 9 predicted proteins | sample LakKiv5m_2_FD_114544 | JGI IMG/M metagenome (GOLD analysis project Ga0172372, IMG submission 114544) | Freshwater microbial communities from Kabuno Bay, South-Kivu, Congo - kab_092012_9.5m | ecosystem: Environmental > Aquatic > Freshwater > Lake | place: Democratic Republic of the Congo...
GCAGATTGGGTGTCCGGACATCCCGCACACTCAGGGGGCTCACGCGGGGACCAGAGCCCGGAAAATCCCCCTCATCACTCTCCCGGCGTTCCTCCGCGTCTCGGCACCTCCGTGTGAGTCCCCTCTTTTCCCCTCGGCGTTCCCGCATCCCCGTGTGAGTCCTCCGCCTCCCGGGGCACCAGGATGAATCCCGTCTCGAGGTCCCCCAAGACCTCCGAACATCGGCCCTGATGTGACACGTGGTGCAGTCCGATCCCTGCGCAGATCACGGCATCGAGCCGGTCCTCGGCCTCCTTGGTCCACGGCCGGTTCAGCAGTTCCTCGAGCAGGGGGCTGGATTCGAGGGACGGGAACAGGACGGGCCGGTGTTCGGCAATCAAGGCCTGCAGCCTCCGGAATTCCTGGCGTCGGGAGGCGACGGGACCGCGCTTGTACTTGAGGATCTGGTCGAGGGCGAAGAACCGCACGAGCGCGGCATGCGGGTAGACCTCGACCATCTGGCGGCCCGGGTTGCCGGTCTCCCAGCCGATGCCGATGCCGAGGGCTCTCAGCCGGGTCACCAGCCGCAGTGGCCGGGCGCACAGACGCTGGTTCGAGGGGTGACAGCCGGCGTGCTGTCGACCGAAGACCCGGTGCGAATCGCGGTCGACCGGACGGGACCCCGTGGCGTTGGGACACACGACCGGGGCATCGATGAGGAGCAGGGCGGGTTCCGACCGGGGCGCGGACTGTTCGATCCACCCCAACAGGGCGTCGTCGCCCTGGACGCGGCGGCTGTCGACCAGACGCGCCGAGGTGTCGGTCACCTCGAAGAGCGCCACGCCGTCGGGATTCCGATCCCCCCACGCGAGGTCCAGTCCAAGGATCCGCATGGGGAGTCCGTTCCGCGGTTCAGGTGGGCATCTGAAGCCCGATCTTGGACGCCACCTGGGCGACGTCCTTGTCGCCGCGACCGGAGAGGTTGACGATGATGATCTGGTCCTTGGACATCTTCGGAGCCCGCTCGATGCATTCCGCCACGGCGTGCGCCGATTCGAGTGCGGGGATGATGCCCTCCAGGCGGGCCAGCCTCATGAACGCCTCGAGGGCCTTGTCGTCGGTCGCGTAGGCATACTCGACCCGTCCCTGGTCGTGGAGCCACGCGTGCTCGGGTCCGACCGCGGCGTAATCGAGTCCGGCGCTGACGCTGTGGGTGCTCTGGATCTGGCCGAAGGTGTCCTGGAGGATGTAGCTGCGGGTGCCCTGCAGCACGCCGAGGGATCCGCCGTGGAACCGGGCGGCATGCTGTTCGGGCAGGATGCCGAGTCCGCCGGCCTCGACCCCGCACATGCGCACCGACGGGTCGTTCAGGAACGGATAGAAGAGTCCGATGGCGTTGGAGCCACCGCCGACGCAGGCGAGCAGGAGGTCGGGCAGGCGACCTTCCTTCTCGAGGATCTGCTGGCGGGCCTCGTCGCCGATGATCCGGTGGAAGTTCCGCACCATGAGCGGGTAGGGGTGGGCCCCGTAGGCGGTGCCGAGGATGTAGTGCGTGCTGCGAACGTGGGTGACCCAGTCACGCATGGCCTCGTTGACCGCCTCCTTGAGCGTGCGTTGTCCCGCCTTCACCGGCACGACCTCCGCGCCGAGCATCTTCATGCGGTAGACGTTCAACGCCTGGCGTTCGCAGTCGACTGCCCCCATGTAGATGACGCACTCCAGACCGAACATCGCGGCTACGGTCGCAGTGGCGACGCCGTGCTGTCCGGCACCGGTCTCCGCGATGACCCGGGTCTTGCCCATGCGTTTGGCGATGAGGGCCTGGCCGAGGGCGTTGTTGATCTTGTGGGCACCGGTGTGGAGCAGGTCCTCGCGCTTGAGGTAGATCCTGGCACCACCCAGTTCCTTCGTGAGGCGTTCGGCCAGATAGAGCCGGGTGGGGCGTCCGACGAACTCGCGGAGGTAGTACGACAGCTCCTTCTGGAACCCGGGATCCTGCTGGGCGCGGAAATACTCCTCCTCGAGCTGCTGGAGCGGGAACCAGAGGGTCTCGGGGACGTAGCGTCCGCCGAACGGACCGAAGCGTCCCTGGGCGTCGGGGATCTCCGGGGAGGCGAAGGGCTGCGGGGTCGATGCCGTCATCGGCGGGATCCTACCGCTGGTTCCAGATCCCGGAAACCCCGAATCCTGGGGCGGTCCGGCCCTCGGTCTCAGTCCACGCCAAAGCACCACATCTGATGGCAGCCATGGCGCTCGGTATCCCGGCACTCCCCGAGGCCGCCATCCCGCGCCAGGGCGCGGATGCCGCTGTCGGTCTCCGGAAAGTCACAGGTCCGGATGTGGTCGACGATCTCGACGATGTCCCGCCCGGACAGTCCCCGCCAATGGCTCCGGATCTCGCCCTCGAAGCGGTCGAGGAAGGTTGCGCGGTCCTCGCCTTCCTCCCGGACGACATCGATGAGCAGAAACAGTCCCCCCGGTCGCAGGCAGGACCGGATGGACCGGAACAGGGCCGCCTTCGAGGCGAGGTCGAGGTGATGGAGGGCGAACGCCGAGAACACGACGTCCGCCGGCCCGCTTGAGGGGCCCAGGGTGAGGTCGGCGTTCACGAGCCGGACTCGTTCGCCCAGGAATCCCAGGTTCGCCCGGGCGAGTCCGAGGGCCTGTGCCGACAGATCGTAGCCCCGATAGGTGGACGGCGGATGATCCCGCAGGACCTCGGCAAGGTGGCGGGCGCTGCCACAACCGAGGTCGAGCAGATCGAAGTCCCTCGCGGCAGACCAGCGGTCAAGAATCCGCGCGGCCCGGTCGTGGAGTTCCCGGTGGAACATGTGGTTCCGGTCCAGGACCACGTCGTAGGGGGTCCAGGCCTGGAAGAGCGTGGGTGCGGGCTCCATCGGGCGGAGATCCTGCCGACGCGGTGCTTCCAGGTCAGTCCCGAAGCGCCCGAAGCGCCCGAAGCGCCCGTCTCCCGGGGAGCCTTCCGATCCGTCGTTGCGATGGAAAGTTTCGGGAACATCGCCCGTGGTTCCCATTGAACCTTTCCGAGGGTGGCGATAACACAGAACCGTGATCCCCCTCCGCACCGGCCTCGGAACGTGGGCGCTTTTGGCGCTGGTGCTGATGGTTCCACCCGAGGCGACGGGTGCCGTGGTCGACCCACCTGTTCTGGAGCAGAGGGCTCGGGCCCTGCTGAAGGAGAAATGCTTCGGATGCCACAGCCATGGGGCTGAACGGATCCGAGGTGGACTTCTCCTCGACTCGAGGATGGCGATGCTCCGAGGGGGGGATTCCGGCAGGCCTGCAGTCGCTCCCAGGAATCCGGCCGAAAGTCCCGTCCTGGAGCGGGTCCGATCCCGACATGAGAGCGAACGGATGCCACGCGACGGGGAACCGTTGACCGGGGACGAGATCGGACTCCTCTCGGAATGGATCGAACAGGGCGCAGGCTGGTCGGGATCGGACCGCGGTCCCTCAAAGCGCGCACGCGGCCCCATCACCGATCCGGATCGGAGCTGGTGGGCCTTCCAGCCCCTGTCGCCGGTCGAGGTGCCCTCGGTTCCCAACTCCGACTGGGCCCGCAACGAGGTGGATCGCTTCATCCTGTCGAAACTCATCGCCCAAGGTCTGACACCCTCCCCCGAGGCGAATCGTGTGGTGCTGATCCGGCGACTCTGCTTCGACCTCTGGGGGCTTCCTCCCGAACCTGCGGAGATCGAGGCCTTCGTGAAGGATCCACGACCGGACGCCTACGAGCGGCTGGTCGATCGTCTCCTGGACAGTCCTCGCCATGGTGAACGTTGGGCCCGCCACTGGCTGGATCTGGTCCGGTACGCGGACTCCGACGGATACAAGGCCGATGATTTCCGTCCGACGGCCTGGCGATACAGGGACTACGTCGTCGACGCGTTGAACGCCGACAAGCCCTACGACAGGTTCGTGCGGGAGCAGCTGGCGGGTGACGAGCTGTACCCTGACGATCCGGAGGCGTTGGCGGCGACGGGCTACCTCCGCTGCGGGATCTACGAATACAACAACCGTGACGTGGCGGGCCAGTGGACCACGATCCTCAACGACATCACCGACACCACGGGCGATGTGTTCCTGGGGCTTGGGCTTCAGTGCGCCCGGTGCCACGACCACAAGTTCGACCCGCTCCTCAGGAAGGATTACTACCGGCTGCAGGCGGTCTTCGCAGGGATCCAACTGCATGATGATCTACCCCTGGCCGACGCCTCGAACCGCTCGGTCTGGGAGCAGCGGGGCCAGGCATGGGAGGAGCAGACCGCCGCCCTGCGCGGGGAGATCGACTCCCTGCTGACGCCCTACAGGTCCAAGGCCTCGGAGTCCGCCATCTCGAAATTTCCGCCGCCCATCCAGGCGATCCTCCGCCAGCCGGAATCCAGGCGTTCCCCGCTCGAACGGCAGCTGGGGGCACTGGCCTACCGACAGCTCTCCTACGAACATGAGCGCCTGGTCCCGCAGCTCAAACCGGCCGACAAGGAACGGCACGGCTCCCTGCAGCGGGCGCTTGCCGAATTCAACGAGCTCAAGCCGGCTCCACTGCCGGTCACGCTGACCGTCCGGGATGTCGGCGCCGATGCCCCCGACACCTTCGTTCCCGGAAACCTCCAGGAACCCGTCGCGCCAGGAGTCCCCAGTGTCCTTGATCCCTCCCCCTTGGCACCCCTGCGTCGCGATTCCGCTCCAGCAACAACCGGACGGCGGGCCGCCCTCGCGGTCTGGCTGACGGGTCCGGACCACCCGCTGACGTCCAGGGTCATGGTGAACCGCGTCTGGCAGCACCATTTCGGTCGTGGCCTGGTCCCGACCGCCAGTGATTTCGGACGACTCGGTGAATTCCCCAGCCATCCTGAACTGCTCGACTGGCTGGCCCGGCGGTTCATGGCGGAGGGGTGGAGCCTGAAATCCCTGCACCGACTCCTTGTGAACAGCGCGACGTACCGGCAGGCCTCGAGCCTGGACACGATCGGTCCGGGCAGAAACCGCCGTCCAGGACGTCCTGAAACCGTCGAGGCCGACTGGAGGAGGGCGGAGGGAATCGATCCTGGAAACCAATGGTGCTGGCGCGGTCGGACCCGTCGGCTCGACGCCGAACAGATCCGCGATGCCCTGCTGCACGCGACGGGCGAACTCAGGACCCATCGTGTCCAGGGTGCGGCGGATGCCTCCCAGTTCCATCGATCGATCCACTCAAAAGTCCTGCGCAATGCGCGGGATCCCCTGCTGGACGTCTTCGATGTCCCGCAGCAGTTCGCCAGTGCCGCGGCGCGGGATGTCACGACGACTCCGATCCAATCCCTGCTGCTGATCAACAGCCCATTCATGCTCGAACGGGCGCGGGCCCTGGCCTCGCGACTCGAGGCTGCGGCGCCGGGTCGGACCAGGGACGCGGTCGGTTTGGCCTACCTCCTGACTCTGGGACGGCATCCATCGACGGTGGAAGTGGACGATGCCGTGGAGTTCATCCGGAAGCAGCTGCATCGGGTGGATCCCGAACTGGCACACTCAGCCACCGCAGGATTCCGATCCGAACGGATGCCGTTCCGTGATGGCAGGGCCGCCGTGTTCACGCCCCGGTCCTCCCAGGAAACCCTCTCGGCTCCCATCACCGGTCGACTGCATCCGGGTCCCGTCACCCTCGAGGCCTTCGTGTATCTCCGCTCGCTCCCGGAGGACGGCTCGCCCCGTGTGATCGCACACCTCGGAGACGCCTCGGGGTCCGGTTGGGCGATCGGGGTGACCGGCCGGAAATCCCGGCATCGCGTCCAGTCCCTGATGGTCGAGATGACCCGAACCCCGAATCCTCCTGCGCCGGCCGTCGTCGAGGAGGTCTGTTCCGATCTCGTCCTGCACACCGACAAACCCTACTACGTCGGGATCACGGTCGCCGTGTCGCCCGGGGTTCCGACCACGGTGACCTTCCGCCTCAAGGACCTGTCGAACGACGAGGATCCTCTCCAGACGGTGGAGGTGCGGGTCGACGAAGGGTCCATGACGTTCAGGGATCCGATGCTGACCCTCGGCGGGCGGCGAAGTGGCGAGGCGCTGTGGGACGGTCTGATTGACGACACCCGTCTGACCGGTGCAACGCCTGCGGTCGATCGCCTCCTCTGGGTCCATGAAGGAGCCCTGGACGAGGGGGTCGGTTTCTGGCGCTTCGAGGCCAAGCCGAGCCCCTTCGTGGATGGTTCGGGCCGGGGGCATGGGTTGCGTCCGGCCCGGAGGGTATCGCTTCCCCCATCGGATGCCCGGCTTCTGGCGCTGGCCGATTTCTGCCAGGCGCTGCTGAACTCCAACGGATTCCTGTTCGTCGAGTGACCCCCGGCATGAAGAACCCCCTCCACCCCCTCCGTCCTGGATCCCGGCGTGAGTTTCTGGCGCGCGCCGGTGGCGGATTCGGGGCGCTGGCCTTGGCCCAGCTGGCCGCGGCGGATCTGGCGTCGGGACGGAACCCCGTCGATCCAGGATCCGTGGCCGGGAAACGTCTCGCCCCACCCCGTCCGCATCACCGGCCCCGGGCCCGCAGCGTGATCTTCCTGTTCATGGAGGGCGGGCCCAGCCATCTCGACACCTTCGATCCCAAGCCCGACCTGCAACGCCTTGCCGGACAGCCGATCCCCGAGAGCTTCGGCGAGGTCATCACGGCCATGGGTGAGTTCAAATCCCCCATCCTGCCGTCGCGGCGGACCTGGAGGCAGCATGGACAGTCCGGCCTTTGGATCTCCGACTGGCTTCCCCATGTGGCCCGCTGTGCCGACGAACTTGCGGTGATCCGGTCCTGCTGGGCCGACGGCATCAACCACTCGACGGGCGTCTGCCAGATGAACACCGGCTCGACCCTGGCGGGCCGACCGTCCCTCGGGAGCTGGGTCACCTATGGCCTGGGAACGGAGAACGCCAACCTCCCGGCGTTCGTGGTCCTCCAGGACAGCCCGGCGCAGGTCATCAACGGGCCCCGCAACTGGGGTTCCGGTTTCATGCCCGCCGTCCACCAGGGGGTCCGCATGCAGGGCGGATCCGAGCCGATCCCCCATCTGAACACGCCGGAGGGACTGACGCCCGACCAGCAGCGGGAAAAACTGGGGTTCCTGGACCGGCTCAACCGGAGGTTTGCCGCCCGCCATCCCGAGCAGACCGAACTCGAGGCCCGCATTGCGAGTTATGAACTGGCCTTCCGCATGCAGGTCGAGGCTCCGGACGCCCTCGATCTGAGTCGCGAAAACGAGGCCACCCGACGGCTCTACGGACTGGACGATGCCGACACCGCCACCTTCGGCCGGATGTGCCTCCAGGCCCGTCGGCTCGTCGAGAGAGGCGTCCGGTTCATCCAGCTCTACAGCGGTGCCGGAAGCCGATGGGACGCCCACGAGAACCTCGAGAAGAACCACGGGACGTTGTTCCGTCAGACCGACAAGCCGATTGCGGGTCTCCTGCGGGACCTCCGCGCGCGGGGCCTCCTCGACGAAACCCTGGTCGTCTGGGGGGGTGAGTTTGGGCGCACCCCGATGTCGGAGAAGGGTACCGGACGCGATCACAACCCCACTGGATTCACCATGTGGATGGCGGGCGGGGGCGTCCAGGGCGGACAGACCATCGGATCCACGGACGAGGTGGGCCTCCGGGCCGTCGAGGACCGACTGCATGTCCACGACCTCCACGCCACCATCCTCTGGTTGATGGGCCTCGACAACATGGACCTGGTCTACACCCACGGCGGCCGTCCGGAGAGGCCCACCCTGAACGAGGGCGCGGCGTTCAAAAAGATCGTGGGGTTGTCATGAAACGCCGCCACGGAACCACCGGGCCGCCCTTCGCCGATTCCGGAATCTCCACGACTGGCGGGCTCTCGGCTCCGACCCGTTGCACGAGGACGGTGCTGCCCATTCTGGCCTCCCTGATCCTCATCGCCTTCCCAATGCATGCGGGAAATGCCTCGGGAGACGGGTCGGTGAGGACCCTCGCGGGAACGGGTGGAAAGGGTCGTTCGGGCGACGCGGGGTCGGCGACGCTGGCCCGTCTCGACAATCCCTTTGGTGTCACCCGTGGTCCGGACGGGGCCCTCTACGTGGTGGAGTTCGACGGGAATGTGGTGCGACGGATCGGATCCGACGGCGTGATCACGACGGTCGCCGGGTCGGGAAAAAAGGGGGGACTCGGGGACGGCGGTCCTGCGTTGGAGGCGCAGTTCGATCAACCCCACGAGATCCGGTTTGGTCCGGACGGCTCGATGTATTTGGCCGACATGTCGAACCACCGGATTCGCAGGGTGGACTCGCGGAGCGGCATCGTGACGACGGTCGCCGGAACCGGGCATCCGGGATTCAGCGGGGATGGGGAAGCGGCCACACGGGCGGCGCTCCACAATCCGATCTCCATCCAGTTCGATGCCGCCGGGAACCTGTTCATCTGCGACATCGGGAACCACCGGGTGCGCCGCGTCGATGCGCTCTCCGGGCGGATCGAGACCTTCGCAGGATCCGGAAACGGTGGAACGACGGACGACCGGACACCCTATTCCACCGCGCCCTTCAACGGGCCGAGGACCCTGGATTTCGATGCCGAAGGCAACCTGTGGCTGGCCCTCCGGGAGGCGAACCAGGTGTGGAAACTCGATCGGAGGACCGGCAAGGCCCTCCACGTCGCGGGAACGGGTGCCAAGGGAATGACCGGAAACGGGGGGCCGGCGCGGCTCGCCACCCTGTCGGGCCCAAAGGGAATCGCAGTGGGACCGGAGGGTCGTGTCTTCGTCGCGGACACCGAGAACCACGTCATCAGGGTCATCGACCCCGCCTCCGGACGCATCGAGGGGCTGGTCGGGGACGGAATCCGAGGCGATGGACCCGAGGGGCCTGCACGCGGTTGTCGACTGGCCCGTCCCCACGGTGTGTTCGCCGACAGGAACGGAAACCTCTACGTCGGGGACAGCGAGAACCACAGGGTCCGGGAGGTGCATCCCGTGGCGAAATCGGATTCCAGCACAGCACCCTTCGACAGGCCGGACACCAGGATTCGGGAAGCCCAGTCGCCGTCGAAGTGATGCCGCCCGGGGCGGGAACCGTTCTGGTGGGTTCTTGGGTCTCTCGGATGGCTCGCCCTGGCCTCCGTCGGCGCAGAAGGCGGAGGCCGGGCCGTGTGGTTCACCCGATCGATCCAAGCCGTCGATACGTTGGTGTCTGAGCAGGCCGGATAACCCCAGGTCTGGCTTCCTCCGGATTTGGGATTGGATGGGGTGCATCGAGTCGACAGGTTTCCGGGAGTCACGACCTGCCCCGACCTCCGATGAACCTTCTCCGACCCTCTCCCTCCCATCGTCTCGTCCGACTCGGATCCCTGCTGGCGCTGTCCCTCTGGGGACTCGGTGCCGCGGGTCGTGCCGAGGAGGAGGCCTTCCACTGCCGCTGGTGCACCGCACTCGGACAGCGCCTCGCCGCGGGCCGGGCCGCCTCGGGAACCGTCCCGCAGTACACCCCGAGCCGGGAGATCGACATCCTCCACCTCGCCATCGATGTCACCCCCGACTTCAAGACCCGCACCGTCGACGGTGTCACCACCGTCCGCTTCAAACCCATCGCGCTCCCGCTGAAGGAACTGCGCCTGGACGCCGAGGCGATGCGGATCGACTCGGTCACCGCCACGGACCCCGTGGCGCGCTGGATCTATGACGACCATCAGGTGACCGTGGTCTTCGACAGACCGGTCCCCCCGGATCACGAGGTCACGGTGACGCTTCGACACCATGCGGAGCCGACGCAGGGGTTGTACTTCCGGACCCCGGAGATGGGGTATCCGGAGGGCGACGCGCATCTCTGGACGCAGGGCGAGGCGATCGAGGCCCGCCACTGGTTTCCCTGCTACGACGCCCCCAACGAGAAGTTCACCTCCGAGGTCACCTGCCGCGTTCCCGAGGGGATGGTGGTCCGGTCGAATGGCCGTCAGGTCTCCTCGACCCCGGAGGCCGGCACCGGGCGGGTGGCGGTGACCTGGGCCCAGGAGAAGCCCCACGTCAGCTACCTGATCTGCCTCGTCGCCGGCCATCTCCGTGCGGTCGAGGACCGCTATCGCGACATCCCGCTGGCCTTCTGGACCCCGGCCAGCCGGATCCAGTACGCCCCGTCGTCGTTCCAGGACACCCGCTCCATGATGGGCTTCTTCGAGAAGGAGCTGGGCGTGCCGTTCCCTTGGGCGAAGTACGACCAGATCGCGGTCGACGACTTCGTGGCCGGTGGCATGGAGAACACGAGCATCACGGTCCTGACCGACCGGACGCTCTTTCCGGCGGAGTCGGCCCCGGTCCGGAGCAGCCGGGGTCTGGTGGCCCATGAGCTGGCCCACCAGTGGTTCGGGGATCTGGTGACGTGTCGCGACTGGAGCCACCTGTGGCTGAATGAGGGGTTCGCCACCTATTACGACGCCCTCCAGGCCCGGGATCAGCTCGGTCCGGATGAGTTCCAGCTCGCGATGCTGGAGCGGGCCCGTGCGGTCCTGGGAACCACGGATTCCACGCCGATCGTCTGGCGGGGCTACACCCAGCCGATGGACCAGTTCGGGTACCGCGCCTATCCGAAGGGGTCGTGGGTGCTCCACATGATCCGGTCCCAGCTCGGCGAGGACCTCTACCGTCGGGCGATCACCACCTATCTCCAGCGGCATGCGCTCGGGGTCGTCGAGACGTCCGACCTCCAGCGGGTGCTCGAGGAGGTGTCGGGACGCAGCTGGGACCGGTTCTTCGACCAGTGGCTGTACCACGGACATCACCCGGAGCTTCAGATCGACCAGTCGTGGGAGGATCAGACCCGGCTCGCAAAGGTCACGGTCCGCCAGGTCCAGAAGCTCGGCGACCAGGTCCCGCTGTTCCAGTTCCCGCTGCCCGTCCGGTTTGTGACGTCGCAGGGCGTGGTCGACCAGACCCTGGAGGTCACGGGCCAGAGCCAGGACTTCCACATTCCGCTGCCCGCACCCCCGGATCGGGTCCGGATCGACCCCGGCCAGACCGTCCTGGCCAAGATCACGTTTGATCCGCCGGAGGCGATGCTCCGGCGGCAGCTCCAGGACACCAACGACGTCGTCGGACGGATCCTTGCGGTCGAGGCCTTCGGACGACGCCAGAGCCGTGCCGCGGTCGAGGCACTCAAGGAGGCGCTCAACTCGGACCCCGTCCACGCGGTGCGCACGGAGTCGGCCCAGGCGCTGCGGTCGATCCATTCCGATGGGGCGTTCGAGGCGTTGTCGGCCTCGCTCGACCAGCCGGATCCGCGGGTCCGGATCGCGGTGCTGAACGCCCTCGGAGGATTCCATCGCGAACAGGTGGCCGTGTTGGCGGAGTCCCGGCTCCGGAACGAGACCCACCCGGATGTCCGCGTGGCGGCGATCCGTCTGCTGGGGCATCCGGCCCGCACGGGTGGGGGGCGGGAGCTGATCTCGTGGCTGGGCACCCATTCCTTCCGACAGCAGATCGCGGGTGCGGTCCTGGGGGTGCTGCGCGACCGGGAGGATCCTGCCGTGGTGCCGGATCTCCTGAAGTTTCTCCAGGAACGGGGTGCCTCGCTCCCCACCGACGTCCAGGGAACCGGTGTCTCGACCCTGGCCTGGCTCGCGCGCAACGAGACGGACAAGTCGGCGGTCCGGGACTACCTCGTGTCCCAGGTGAACGACGCGCGTCCGCAGGTCCGCCGTGCCGTCCTGGGAGCCCTCGGCACCCTGGGTGACCCGCGGGCGGTCCCGGTCCTGGAGACCTTCGCCCGGGCGTCGCGGTCGAGTCCCGAGCAGAGGACCGCCAGCTCCGCCCTGGAACGTCTCAGGAACGAGCGTCGTCCCGCCGTGGAATTCGAGGAGCTGCGTCGGGAGGTCCTGGACCTCCAGCGCTCGGAACGGGAGCTGAAGGAGCGGGTGGAGACCCTCAGGAAGACCTGGGACGCGAAGATGACCTCGCCGGCCACCCCGTCGCCGGCCTCCGGGAAGAAGGCCCGCCGCTAGCCCACGGAGACTCCAGTGTCCCGGGCCGTCCTCGAGGTCCGGCAACACGTCCACGATCCTCCCCAACCCACGAGCCCTGCGATCCCGATGAACCCGGTGACCTGTCCCCAACCCACACGCGAGAGCCTCCCAAGGTGGCGGGTCGCCGTGTCGCTGGCCGGTGCCTTCGGATTCCTCGCCTCCTGCACCATGTCCCAGTCCACCCGCACCTTCCCCCTCCCGCCGCCGCCCATCGCCCGTCAGGTGGAACACCTCTCCACCTGGCACGGTGAGACGGTCAACGACCCGTGGTTCTGGCTGCGTGAGAAATCCAATCCGGAGGTGATCCGCCATCTCGAGGCCGAGAACGCCTACACCGACGCGTCGACCGTCCAGGAGAAGGCCTTCGGCGAGGCGCTCTACCAGGAGATGCTGTCCCGCATCCAGCAGACGGACCTGACCGTGCCTCTCCAGCGTGGGGACTTCGTGTACTACTCGAGGACCGAGGAAGGGCGGCAGTATCCGATCCAGTGCCGCCGGCAGGCCGGGACCGACGGCAAGGCGGCTCCGGGCTCGACGGAGGAGGTGCTGCTGGACCTCAACGCGCTCGCCGTGGGTCATGGCTTCCTCTCGCTCGGAGGATTCGATGTCAGCGACGACGGGCGCCAGCTGCTCTACAGCACCGACACCACCGGGTTCCGCCAGTACACGTTGTATCGGAAGGACCTCGTCACCGGTGAGACCACGAAGGCCCTCGCGGAACGGGTCACCTCGTTCGAGTGGTCCGCCGACGGCGGGTGGGTGCTGTATGTGACCGAGGACGCCGTGACCAAGCGCAGCAACCAGCTGTGGCGTCTGCGGCTGGATGGTGGACGTCCCGAGAAGGTCCTCGAGGAGCCGGATGAGCTGTTCTCCGTGGAGGTGGGCCGCACCAAGGATCGCCGCTGGTTCGTGTGCTCGTTCCAGAGCACCGACACCTGGGAGCAGCGCCTCCTGCCGGCCGACGGGCCGACCGGGACGTTCCGGTCGGTGCTGCCCCGGGCCAAGGGGCACAAGTACGACGTCGAGCACCGGGACGGTGTGCTGTTCCTGCGGACGAATCGGGAGGCGAAGAACTTCCGGGTGGTCACCGCGCCGGTGGACGCCCCGGAGCGATGGACCGAGCTGGTGCCGCACCGGTCGGACGTCCTGGTCGAGGGCCTGGAGGTCTTCCGGGACCACCTGGTGATCCAGGAGCAGCGCGAGGCCCTGATGCGACTGCGGATCCATGACCGTCGCACGGGCGCATGGCGGGAGGTTGGATTCCCGGAGCCCGTGTACGCGGCCCAGGTCACCGGCACTCCCGAGCTGGGGGCCTCCGCGTTCCGGCTCTCCTACCAGTCGATGGCCACGCCGCAGGGGGTGTACGACGTCTCCCTGGCGGACGGGTCCTTGACCCTGCTCAAGCGCACGCCGGTGCTCGGGAGGTTCGATCCGGCCGACTACGTGACCGAACGACGCTGGGTGACGGCGCGGGATGGGGTGCGGGTTCCGCTGTCGCTTCTCCGACGGCGCGATGTGAAGGCCGACGGAACGGCTCCGTGCCTCCTGTACGGCTACGGGTCCTACGGGCTCGGCATGGATGCCGGGTTCTCCATCGCCCGGCTCTCGCTGGTGGATCGCGGCATGGTCTACGTGATCGCCCACATCCGGGGCGGCAACGAGCTTGGCGAGGGCTGGCACGACGACGGCATGCTGCTGCGGAAGAAGAACACGTTCTTCGACTTCGTGGACTGTGCCGAGGCCCTTGTGAGGGACGGCGTCTGCGCCCCGGACCGCCTGGTGATCGAGGGAGGAAGCGCCGGGGGGCTGCTGATGGGGGCGGTGGTCAACCTGCGTCCGGACCTGTTCCGGGCCGTCCACCTGGCGGTGCCGTTCGTGGACGTCATGAACACGATGATGGACGCCAGCCTGCCGCTGACGGTGGGCGAGTATCTCGAGTGGGGAAACCCGAACGAGAAGCCCGCCTTCGACTACATGCGGTCCTATAGTCCCTACGACAACCTGAAGCGCGGCGACCATCCGGCCATGCTGGTGACCACAAGCCTGAACGACAGCCAGGTGATGTACTGGGAGCCGGCCAAGTATGTGGCGAAGCTGCGGACGTTGAAGACCGACGACCGACCGCTGCTGCTCAAGTGCAACATGGGTGCCGGCCATGGTGGCGCGAGTGGTCGATACGACCGGCTGAAGGAGGTGGCCTTCGAGTACGCGTGGCTGATGTCCCAGGTGGGCCTCCGGCGTTGAGCGGCGGCCGTTGGGTTCACGGCCTAGTGGGACTTGATGCCGGAGGTATCCCGGCCTAGCCGGTGGTTGAGCGCAGCGACACCACCGGAGACGGGGACCCGACGCCGTGCATCCCGGCAGGGAGGCCTGCCCGGTCCTCCAATTCCCACGCTTACGCAAATCTTGTTTCCCCGGCCCGGGTCGGAGGCCTAGGGTCCGACCCACACTTCTCTACACCATGTCGAGCATCGGAAAATTGATGAGGCAGGCGACGCGCATGCAGCAGCAGATGGAGCGCGTCCAACAGGAACTGGCCGCCAAGACCGTCGAGGGCATCGCCGGAGGCGGAGCCGTCAAGGTGGTGGCCAAGTGCGATCAGACCCTCCTCTCGATCAAGATCTCACCCGACGCCGTCAATCCGTCCGACGTCGCCTTCCTGGAGGATCTGATCCTGACCGCGACCAACCAGGCGCTCAACCTCGCCAAGGAGACCGCGAACAAGGAGATGGGTGCGATCACCCAGGGGATGAGCGTCCCGGGGCTGTTCTGAGCGACCCTCCGCGGGTGGAGCAGGGAAGGGGGACGCCACAGGGACTTGTCTCCCGGGAGTCGCGTTGCCCCGTGTTATCCTGGGTTGCCGGGTCCGCGGTAATTCCTAGCGGAGCTTGTCGGGATTGAGCGCGCGCAGGTCCTTCGGCAGGAAGAGTCCGTCCTTGCGGATCAGCTCGCCGTCGAACCACACCTCGCCGCCGCCCCATTCCGGGCGCTGGATCAGGACCATGTCCCAGTGCACGGCCGACCGGTTGCCGTTGTCGCAATCCTCGTAGGCCTGTCCGGGCGTGAAGTGCAGCGATCCGGCGATCTTCTCGTCGAACAGGATGTCGCACATCGGGTTCTTGATGTAGGGGTTGAACCCGAGGCTGAACTCGCCGATGTAGCGGGCTCCGGCGTCGGTATCGAGGATCTCGTTCAGGCGTTTCTCGTTGGAGCCCGTCGCCTTGACGATCCGACCCTGGGAGAACTCGAGGCGGATGTTCTCGAACTTGGTGCCGGCGTAGATCGTGGGGGTGTTGAACTGGATGGTGCCATGGACGGAGTTCTTCACCGGGCAGGAGAAGACCTCGCCATCCGGGATGTTCCGGGTGCCCTCGCAGGGTTTGGCGCCGATGCCCTTGATGCTGAAC
>Ga0172372_10006878_pt1 | contig 15404 bp, 8 predicted proteins | sample LakKiv5m_2_FD_114544 | JGI IMG/M metagenome (GOLD analysis project Ga0172372, IMG submission 114544) | Freshwater microbial communities from Kabuno Bay, South-Kivu, Congo - kab_092012_9.5m | ecosystem: Environmental > Aquatic > Freshwater > Lake | place: Democratic Republic of the Congo...
AATGCATCCCCAGCACCCGGTCCGGCCGCCGCGTCGCCCCGCCAAGCTTCGTGATCGAGATCGCCGACGTGTTTGCCGCGAAAATACACGCGGGCGGGCAGATCGCATCCAGCTGCGGATACAGCTGCCGCTTCACGTCCCATTTTTCGACCACGTTTTCCACCACGAACTCCACGTCCGTAAGCCGGTCGAGGTCGGTGGTGAACGTGATTCGACCCACCACCGACTCCGGATCCGTCGACGGCGACTCCCGCTGCATCATCCCGGCGAAGCGCACCGCATTGAAAATCGCCGCGCGGGCCTTGGCGAGGGCCGGCTCGGCGACATCCACCAGCACGGTGTCTAGGCCATTTTGGGCCAAATTCTGTGCGACGCCGGTACCCATCACCCCCGCGCCAATCACGGCTACCTTTTTGTAGATCATAACTGCATGCCTCAGCCCTTAAGCTCCTGCTCAAGCAACCGCTCGAGCTCGGAAGCGGTCAGTCCGCCGAGATCGTCTTCCGCCGCGCCCCCGTTTGCTCCCGTCGCGCCCTGCGCCCGGAGCGAGTCCGTCACCGCGGCGGCCGGCGGCGGCCCCGCCGCCGGAAATAAGGTCTCGGCGAGGTATGTCGCCATGCCCGCGGCGGTGGGATAATCGAGCGCGATCGTCGTGCGCAGCTTGCGGCCCAGCGATTTTTCCAGCCGGTCCTTCAGATCAATCGCGGTTAGCGAGTCGATCCCTAGGTCGAAGAGGCCTTTCTCCCGCTCGACGTCGAGGTGCGATGCGAGGCCAAGCAGTGTCGCGACCGTCTCGCGGATCAGCCGCTCGATCGCCTCGGTGCGCTCTCGTGCCGGCATCGCGGCGTAACCCGCGTGGGCCGACGCGACCTGCGCTTCGGCCGCTGCCGTTTCCGCCGCCAGAATTCGGCGGTAAAACGCCGGAAGCTGGGCCGGGAGCGCGGCGCGATACGCGGCGCGATTCCAAGCGAACACCCCGACGCACCCCGCCAGCCCAATCGTTCGCTGCAAGGCCTGGAGAGCGTCCCCCGGCGCCATCGCCCGCAGCCCGCGCTGCTGCAGCCGCTCGCGGTCCCGCGCGCCCAGCCGCGCCGTCATGCCGATGCTGGCCCACGGTCCCCACTGAAGACTAAGGCCGGGCAATCCTGCCGCCTGCCGCACCCGGGCCAACGTATCCAGGTAGGCGTTGGCCGCCGCGTAGTTCGCCTGCCCCGGCGAACCGAGTAACGAGGAGATCGAGGAAAAGAGCACGAAGCAGTCGAGCGGTTGAAACTTCGTCGCCTGATGCAGCTCCCACGCCGCAACCATCTTCGCCCCAAAGATGGAGGTGAAGGCCGATGGGTCCGCGTGGCGCAAGACGCCGTCGCGAACACTGCCGGCAGCATGAAACACGCCCCGCAGCGGCGCGCCCTCCGCGGCGCGCCGCACCAGCGCGAGGACCTCGCGTGGCTCGCTCACGTCGGCGATTACGAAAGTTGCCTGGACGCCCCGGCGCGCCCACCCCGCAATCATTTCCTGCAGTTCGGACGGCGCCGCGCGGCGACCCGCCAAGCAGAGCGTGCGCGCTCCTTGTTCGACCAGCCACGTCGCGACCGCCTGCCCAAGCGCACCGCCCGCGCCCGTGATGAGATAGCTGCCGTCCGGCCGAATGCGCGTGGTCGTCCTAGCGGCGACTTTCTCCACCAGCCGCTCCCCGTGGACCACCCCGGCGCGCGCGATCAACCGCCGTTCGCTACCGGCCGCCTCGAGGAGCCACGGCACCCACTGCGCCATACTCGTCTCGGCGTCGTCAATCTCTAGGTGCAACGGGCGCCAGTCCGGATGTTCGTGCGCGAGGCCGGAGATAAAACCGCCGAGCGGTGCCTGCGCCAGCGCGTGCGCTCCCGAACGAGTGAGCAACACCCAGCGCGCCGCCGCGCCCGACTGGTTCGCCGCCGCCTTGACGCACGCGAGTAGCTCCCGCCAACGCAACATGCTTGGTTCGGTCGCGTCTAGGTCCCACGCGTGCACAACTCCCGCCCAGCGCTCGCCGGCCAGCCGCCGCTCCGCCTCGAAGGCCCGTGCCACCGGAATCTCGTGGATCGTCGCCCCGGCTGCCTGCAAGGCCCGCTGCAACGCACGCGTCAACGTATCACCTTCGCCGAGAAACAGCCACGCTCCGGCCGCGGGTTCCGGCCGGGGTAGCGGGGCTGGTAGCGGTTCAAACATGGTCTCGAAGAATTTCGGCACCGCCGCGGGCGTAAGCGCGAGGTCGGCCGCGCTCAAGCTGCGTAGCTCCAATCCGAGTGCCTCCGCGATCAGCCGTCCTTCGGCGTCGTGCAGCCGCACATCGGCGCGCGCGACCGCCGCGTCGGCCGCCGCAATCCGCTGGGCATGCGCAAACAGCGGCCGACCGTCCGGATTCCGGTGGAAGCAAACTCTCCCCACGCGGAACGGAATCAACGTCCGCCCGCCATCGAGCCCGACCGCCGCAACCGCCGCCTGCAGAAACGAGTCCACGAGGCCCGGGTGCCACTCGCGACAGCCCTCCAGCCCCAGCGGCGCCTGAAGGCGCAGGAGTGATTCGCCTTCGCCCCGATGCAGCTCGTCGATCCAACGGAAGCTCGGCCCGAGTTGCACCGCCATCCTCTCCATTACCGCGTAATGTCGCCCCGCAATGTCGGCGATCGGATCGAGCCGCGCCCGGAGCGAAGCCACCTCGCCGGTCGGGTCCTCGAGGCGCTCGAGCTGGCAGCGGCCCACGGCATGCACCGCCACCCGCTCGGGCTCCCTTTCGGACCAGCTAATCACCTCGAACCCATACGCGCCGCCCTCGGGGGTGAATACCGTCTGAACGATCCGCGGTCGTGCCGGATCCAGCGTCAGCGCGCTGACAAAAACGACATCGGCCAACCCCACCGCCGTGTCCTGCGCCGCCCCGGACCCCAGGAGATCCGCCGCCTGCTGCGCCACCTGGGAGAGGTACAGCGCCCCAGCGACCACGATCGCGCCATGCACCCGGTGCTCGGTAAGATAGGGCAACTCCACCGGATCAAACCGCGTCTCGTAGACGGTCGACGACAGGCGCGGCGAGCGCCACCTACGGCCCAGCAACGGATGGACTCCCACCGCGTCCCCCACGCTCCGGGTCGTCCGCAGGTCCACCGCCTCGATCCAATAAGACTGGTGCTGCCACGGATACGTCGGCAGCGCCACCCGCCGCGCCGGGCGGCTCTGCCGTCCTTGCTGCCAGCACACGGGATAGCCGAGGGTAAAGAGCGTGCCAAGCAGCCGGTCGAAATCGGCCGCCGCGAAATGATGGCGCCGGACGGCGGCAGCGGGTAGCGCTCCGGCGATCTCGACGATCACCTCGCCATCCTGCGCCGCAAGCGCGCCGCGCGCCGCGTCCGGCTGTTCGCGGTGGATGGCACGCCGCACCCAAAACTCCGGGTTCGCGAACTCCGCCTCGCCGCCTGGGCCTTTACTCCGGCAAATCAGCCGTCGCTTCGGCGGGGAAAACTCCATCACCGCAACCGCGCGCCGCAGCGCCACCTCGACATCCGCCCCGCCGCACTCCTGCGCGATCACCAGCCGCAGCGCGTCCTCGAGCGGGAAGACGCCGGCCCGACAGGCCGCCACGATCTCGCCCACGCCGTCGCCGCGTAGCTCCGTGGGCTCGATGCCATACGACGCCAGCAGCTCGGCGAGCGCATACTCAAAAATAAACAGCCATGCTCCGGTCAGCGTGCCCTCCGCCGTCGCGAAGCCCGCCGGCAATCCATGAGATTCCTGGACCCGCGGCGTGCCGCTGCCGGAACGCTCAGCGAACGCGCGCAGACCGGCTCCCGCCGCCTGGCGAAACACGGGCTCACGCAGCCAAAGTTGGCGCGCATGCTCCCCTGCTCCGGCCGGTGCTCCCGGAAAATTAAATGCGAGCCCGCGCGCGTCGAAATCCAGTGGCCCCGCGAGGTCTGTCGCGTCCGCCGCAAATGCCTGTAATTGGCCCACGAGGTTATCCCGAGATTCCGCGACAAAAGCGATCCGGGCCGTCATCGCGGCGCGGCCCACCTGCGCGGTGAAGGTGATGTCTTCTAGGCCAACGGAAGCATCCGCCGCGATCCACTCGGCGTAACGGGCCGCAAGCTGGCGCAGTGCCGGGAGCTGGCGCGCGGAAAGCGGCATCACCCACGGACCGAGCGGCTCCTCGCCTGGCGCCGCGGCCGGTGTGGGCGCCTCTTCGAGGATCGCATGCACATTGGTGCCACCAATACCGAGCGAATTGACGCCGGCGCGGCGCGGACCGCGGGGCGAGGCCCAGTCGATCGTCCGGCGATTCACGAAGAAAGGCGTCGCCGCAAAGTCGATCCGCGGGTTCGGTTTCTCGAAATGGAGGGTGCCCGGAATCTGCCGGTGGTGCAGAGCGAGCACGGCCTTGATTAGCCCGGCAATGCCCGAGGCAATCTGGAGGTGCCCCACGTTCGTCTTCACCGAGCCCAGCGCGCAGTAGCCCGCCCGGCGCGTGTGCCTCCGGAACGCGCGCGCGAGGGCGTCGACCTCAATGGGATCGCCGAGCGCCGTCCCCGTCCCGTGGCCCTCCATGAACGTCACGGTCTCGGCCGACACGCCCGCCCGCGCCAGCGCCTCCGCGCAGACATCCTCTTGTCCCGCGGAGGTCGGCGCGGTGAAACCGACCTTACCGCCACCGTCGTTGTTGCTCGCGGTGCCTTTGACTACGGCGTAGACGCGGTCACCCGCCGCCCGCGCGGCGCCGAGTGGCTTGAGCAACACCACGCCCGCGCCGTTCCCGAAAATCGTACCCTCCGCCTTCTCGTCGTAGGCGCGGCAATGGCCATCGGGCGAGTTCAGCATGCCCGGGCTGTAGAGATGACCCGCGTGCTGTGGTAGCTTGATTGATACGCCGCCCGCAACCGCCATCTCGCATTCGCCGAACCGTAGGCTCTTGCAGGCCTCGTGGAGCGTCAGCAGCGTACTCGAACACGCCGACTGCACGTTTACGCTCGGACCGCGGAGGTTCAGTTTGTAGGACACCCGCATCGGCAAGTAGTCCTTGTCATTGGTGATCATGACGTTGAACCCGTTCATCGAATCCACCGTCAGCATGCGGCCGCCGTTCTGCTCCCGAAGGAAGCCGTCGTTGGCCCAAAGATTGTTCGTCAAGTAGGCGTTCATGCCCGACGCGGCAAACACGCCGACCTTTCCGGGGAAGGTCAACGGGTCGTAACCGGCGTCCTCAAATGCCTCCCAGCACACCTCCAGGAACACGCGCTGCTGCGGATCGATCATGCGCGCCTCCTTCGCCGTGTAGCGGAAGAACTCAGCGTCGAAGGCTTCGGGCGCGGCGAGTAGCGGCGCGGCCCTCACATGGTTGGGATGGCGCACCAGCTCCGGATCAACGCCGGCCGCGAGCGCCTGCTCCGCCGTGAAGGAGGTGATTGCCTCGTGGCCCTCCGCCAGCACCCGCCAGAACTCCGCAGGACTGGATGCGCCCGGGAAGCGCAGCCCGATCCCCACGATCGCGATGTCGCCATCCTGCGTTCGCTCGCCGCTCGGGGCGGGACCGGCTGGGGCGGCACGGTCGCTGGCGTCGAAATCCTGCGCGAAATGCTCCGCCATCGTGCGCACCGTCGGGCAGTTGAACAGCTCCACCACCGGCACGGGACGGCCGACCAAGTCCTGGAGCCGCGCCTGCACTTGCACGATCAGCAACGAATGGCCGCCGAGCTCGAAAAACGTTTCGTCGTGGCCGACGCGATCGACGCCGAGCACCTCCTGCCAAATCTCCGCGATCGCGCTCGCGAGCTCCCCGCGGCTCTTCGCCCGCGGCCGAGCGCTCCGGCTGACGTTGCTGCGCGCCAACGAGAGGACGCGCGCGCGAAACGCTCCCGCCTCAAACGCCTGCTTGAGCTGCGCCCGCTGAATCTTGCCGATTTCGGTTTTTGGCACCTCGGCGGTTTTAAGCGGCACCAAGTAAGCAGGCGCGATGCCGACCTGCTGGAGCAGCCGCGCCCGCAGCGCCCGCGCGATCGCCTCCACGCTCGCCCGCGGCTCCGCCTCAAGACAGAAAAACAGCACGAGCTGGTCCGTTTCCGCAGCCGCCTCACGCACCGCACACGCCGCCGTGTAGGTCTTCAACAAGCCCGGCACACCCTCCGCCGCCGCCTCGACCTCATGAGCGTAGAAATTCGCGCCGTTGACGATAATAACGTCCTTCAGCCGGCCCGCGATGTACAGAGAACCGTCCTTGAGAAAAGCAAGGTCGCCCGCTTCGAACCAGCCGTCCTTGAAGACGCGGGCATTCTCGTCGGCGTTCCGATAATACCCGCCGAAGACCGAAGGCCCGCGCAACTGCAGCATCCCGCTCTCGCCTTCTGGCAGCTCACGGCCCGCGTCGCTGACCACGCGTATCTCCGCCCCAGGAATGGGTGGGCCGAGATCGACAAAGGCTTGATCGTCCGCCGTGTTCTCAAGGGTTAACCCTCGCGACCACGTGATCCCCGAGCACGTCTCCGACATGCCGAACGCTGGCCGCAGAGCGCCCGCCGGCAGCCCGTGGGCCTGCAGCAACGCGATGAATCTCCGCGCCGTCCGGGCTACCACCGGCTCCCCGGCGTTGACGAGGAACCGCATGCGGCTGAAGTCCCACGTGCCTGCCGCCACCGCCGCCGCCCGATCGAGGAAGAGCGTGAACGCGAAATTAGGCGCCCACGAGATCGTCGCGCGGTGCCGCGAGATCAAGTCGAGCCAGCGCAGAGGTTCTTGGAGAACGTAACCTGTCGGCACGTGAATCTGGGTACAACCCAGCGCAGCGGCCATGGTCCCGAGGAAGGAAACCGACCCGACGTGGTCGAGCGCCATCCAGTTTAGCGTGACCTCATCGGCCGTAAATCCGTTAGCCGCGATCGTGCCGGCCGCCATGGCGAGGAGATTCCGGTGCGTGAGGGGCACCCCCTTCGGCGATGCCGTGCTCCCCGACGTAAGCAACAGCACGGCGACATCCTGGGGGCGCGGCGGCGGGAGGCTCACTCGCACCGGGCGGCGGCGCAGCTCGTGGAGATCGAGGACCGCACCCGCAAGCGTTCCGATCGCCGCGGGCAGCCGGCGCAGCCCCTCGACCGCCGCACCGCTCGCCAGCACCGGCGCGGGCGCGAAGAGCTTAGCCGCGTTCACTAGCTTCTGCAGCGCGCTGTTCGGATGCGAAAACGTCGGCGCCACTGCCACCGGGATAGCCACGGCCCCGGCCCCGACGCAGCCCCAGAATCCCGGGAAGAAATCCTCGCCGGCTTCGAGCTGTAAAAGCACGGGGTCGCCCGGCCTCACGCCGGCGTCACGCAGCCCCGTGGCCACGCGCCCGGCCTCAGCCAGGAGCTCGGCGTAGCTTTGACGCAGCTCGGTGCCGTCAGCGCGCACATAGACGAGCCCCCCGCGGCCACGCTCGACCGATGCGTGGAGAGCCTCGATCAGGGTTTCGGCGCCCACGAATGCGGAGTCGGCAGACTCTAGACTGGCGCTAGAATGGTGTGGCATGGTCCGGAGCAGGAAACGGGAGCGTCTGGAAGACTTGCACTCCTACCAATCGACGCCATCGCGAGGCCGTGGAGCTCGGCTCGATTCGATACTGCCGGTAAGGGCATGGGAAGAAACGTAGGGTGGCCGACAGAGGCCCATTTGCAAGGTTCACGCATTCCCACGTCAAGGCCCCGTTCGTTAAATCACCGGACGAATCCGCCATTGAGCGCGCCGCCGCACGCCACCCCACGGGTTGAGGCTGCACGGCCCCAGGTCGCGCCCGGGGCGTAGCTCGATCGTGGTGGCCTTAGCGCGCCGTGGACAGACCCAACCCACGCAACACGATTGGGCGCACTGCGTCGACCACGGCGGGCAGATAAAAATGCCCACCCGGAAACCAGTGGCGCGTGATCGGTTGGAGCGTGTGCACCTGCCAGGCATCGATCGAGGGCTCGTCCACCCAAGGATCCGCGGACCCGTTAAGCAGCGTCAGGCCGAGGCGGAGCGGTGCGCCGGAACGATGCTCGTAGCGTGCCATGAGCTTGAAATCTGCCCGCAGGCTCGGGAGCACGAGCGAGAGAATCTCGGGGTTCGACATGAGCTCCGCGGGCAGCGCGTTGTAGCGCCGCCCGACCGCGTCGAGGAACGCCGCATCGCTCATGCTCTCCACGGGCAGGTTCAACGCGGGTCGCTGGGGCGCCTGGCGGCCGGAGAGGAAAAGTTGTCCCGGCAACGGTCCGCCGCTCTCGGCGAGCCGTCGCGTCATCTCATAGGCGACCAGCGCTCCCATGCTATGCCCTAGAAATGCAAACGGCCGCTCCTCCAGGACGCCGCGCAGGTCGCCATCGAGCGAGGCAAGCATCGCCGGCATGTCTTCGCACGCTGGTTCCCGAAGTCGCATCTCCCGACCCGGATACTGTACGATTGCAATCTCCACCGGGTCCTCCTTGCAGGCGCGCGCGAGGAAATGATACGCCGAGGAACCCGAGCCAGCATGGGGGAACACGAAGAGGCGTGATGCCGCCTGCGGCTTCGGAAACGGGAGCGCGACCGCGCGGGTACGCCCACGCGCCCCCCCCGCCGACGCCACCGGCATGCGCGCCTGGTCGGCCGGCGCCGGCACCGCTCGCTCCCCGGCCGCGATCTGCTGCAGACATTCCTCACGGGACCCGCCAAGCCCGGTGAAACGCCAGCCCAGCGGCAGCGCTTGCTTGCGATAGTCCGGCCACAGGGACCTCTGCCCGTGGTCATTCTCGACTATGTGAAACATGGTACCGAAACGGCCCCGCCGGAAAACTGCGGCGCGCGCTGAGGCGGAGGAGGGCGCGGCGCTCCGTCGCCGTCGGCAATCGCAAAACTAGGCCACCTCCTCCTCTGCCCGACCGCGTGCACCCTCACGCGTACTCAGCCCTCGCGGCCCCGACCTTTGCGAGAAATACTCGCCGTGCCACGTCCAGGTTAAAGGTCTCAAGCGTGCCGCCAGCGGCAAAATGATCGATCGCGAGATGACCCATCGCGCGCGTGATGGCGCCGGCCGCCACCGGCATGGAGGCGAGGCCCACCGCGCTGCCAAAGACGGGCACCACCTTCGCCAAACTCCCGAGCGCCGCACCCGTCAGCAGCGTCGTGCCCACCGATCCCAGCAGCGAGGTCACGATCCGTTGTGCCTGGGCCTGACGGAACGGCACGCGGTAGTGTTGCGCGAGCGACCCGAGAAGCTTGAGCTGCAACCCCGCAATCGCAGCTAGATCGAGCCCCGGGACGGGAATCATACCCGCTCCGACCGCGAGCAGCAGGTGGTCCTGCACGATTTCCTCGGCCCGCGCCCGCGGCGCCGCCGCACCGACTGGCGACGCGGTGGAAGTCACCTCGGTCGTAACGACGGTAGACGGCGCCGCCGTGGTTGGCGCCACACACGCGCCCTCGAGGGGCTCGAGACCTCGCTCGACGGGCGACGACCCGCTTCCGCCGGCGCGGCGACGAGCACGCTTCGGTCTTCCCTCTCTCTTGGGCGGTTTCAAAGGTAAACGGAAGAGATACGCCGCGGGACGGGGCCAAGCTCACGCGGCCCCGCGGATGTGGCAGACGAAAAACGGCTGAGCGAAATTCACTCAGCCGTCGAAAGCTGCAGCACTCAGGCAGACGGCGTCTCGGCCGGCGAGGGGGTCGCGCCCGACGTACGCTTGTCGGATGCGAGCGCGATGATCAGCCCGATGAGGGGCGTGAAGATGAAGCTCAGGATAAAATAGATCCAAAAGCCAAACTTCCGGTTACGCGCAAAGAAGGCGATGAGGTAGCACAGGAACAGGTAAATTAGCAGACCAGGGGTGATGACCATAGCGGAGGCGGATTGATTTTATTAGTGCGTAACAAAACGAAGCGACGCGAAATTCAGCGCCCATTACCGTTGGTGTAGGGAGCGAGCGCGGCGTCGATGCGGTTCTCGAGCTGATCGGAAAGCGCGGCGAACTTAGCGCCGACATTCCGCGTCTTGGCCGAGACGACCTGCTTACCCCTCTCCACCTCGCGCAGGAAGCCCGCCTGCACATCTCGCGCCTCTAGGCTCAGGAAGGTGCCGCCAGACTCCAAGTGCTGAACGAAGATCTTGCCTACGGCGAAGGTGATCGCGCCCGCCACGAATGGCAAAGTCACCACCCCGACCACCGCGCCCAACCCCGGGACCAGCTTCGCAAGCCCGGCCGCGGCGGTGGTCGCCGCGGCGGTCGAGGTGTACGCGCCCAACAGCGCCACCACGATGCCCTTCACTTGCTCCTCCCTGTAGTCTACCCCATAATGATTGGCCAGTTCCTTACCCAATTTGAGTTGAACTCCGGTGATGGCCGCAAAATCGAGCCACGGCACGGGGATCAGCCCCGCGCCCATCGCCAATGCGATGTTGTTGTTGACGATCTCGTTCGCGAACGCGGCTCGGGGCGACAAGGTTTGGGTCTCGGTGGACATGGTGGGACAGGGTGTTGGAAGCGCGGTTCGACGTGTTCAGTTGACGAGCAAGAGTGGAATAAGCGGCGCCGAGAGCATCGAGACGGCGATCTCAAGCAGAAGCGTCACAAACCAGATGTGAGGTTTTTGCAGCCGGAAAATTACCGTCTTTATGACCGGGGGAGGGGAAGATAACGCCCGAGATTGATCAAGCCGGAAAAGCCAGAATTTGAGGCTGATTGCGGCCGATCCCAATTCGACCCCGACCCGCGCCTTTGCTGGCGCGCCCACCCGTCAATAGCCGGAGGCCGCCCGGCAGCGCTATCGGCTCGATCTGGGGGCCGCCCTACTGGACGGTTGACGGACGCGAGCTTGTCCCACCATGGTCGGCTTTCGGCACGCCGCGCCCATCGTCGAGTTGCAACTGCCCGCGCCCAAACCGCGCCGGCCGCCATCCGACGTCCCGTTGTTCTCTTGCCCGCAAGGGTGTTTTCCCCACGCTCCAGTTTTCGCGCTCAACTCACGAACCGTATGATCCAACATCGCTATATCCGAGAGGTGCTCGTCCTCCTTGTCTTGCTGTGCTCTCTCGCTCCCGGTTACGCGACGGCGGGCGTCGCCGAGCGGCCCCAGTTCATCAACCTTTCCGCCCGCGGACAGGTGGGAGGTGGCCAAAACGTCCTGGTCGGAGGATTTGTTATCGGTGGGAAGGCACCGAAACCGATGCTGCTCCGCGTCGCCGGACCCGCGCTCTCGTCCTTCGGTATCTCTCCCGCACTCAGCGCCACGCGCATCGCGGTCTTCTCCGGCAGTCGTGAGATCGCCAGCAACGCCGGCGGCGCCTCCGCCAACACCGCCGAGATCCAGCTCGCGATGAGCAAGATCGGCGCCTTCCCCTTCCCCGCCAACAGCCTCAACTCCACCCTGCTCGTTTCGCTCGAGCCCGGCGCCTACACCGCTGTGGTCTCCGCGCCCGACGGCAGCAGCGGCGTCGCCCTCCTTGAAATCTACGAGCTTCCCACGGGGTCGAGCACCGTCCTCACCACTGAGAACCAAGCTCGAATCCAGCAACTCGTCGACACCGCCCTCCGCGACTACGAGATCCCCGGCATTCTCTACTCGGTGAAGTTTGTCGGCGAGCCAGCCTGGAACCGCGCGCGGGGCGTACGCGATCGCGCCACCGGCGCCGCCCTTCAGCCCGACGATTACTTCCGCATCGGCAGCGCCACGAAGACCTTCGCGGGCATGGCCGTGATGAAAGCCATCGAGGAAAAGCGTCTGAGCCTCGAGAGCACGCTCGACCGGCTGTTGCCCGCGGCGGTTCTCAGCAACTACCCCAAGAACCTCATCACCGTACGCATGCTGCTGAACCACACCTCGGGGATCAATAGCTACACCAATTTTATCGAGGAGTGGTTTATTCCCTACATTTTCGACCGCACCCGCGTTTGGACCGACCAAGAGTTGATTCAGCTCGTAAACGCGAAGTTTCGCGATCCGGAACTCGGCCAGATCGCGACGCCCGGCGCCGTCTGGGCGTACTCCAACACCAACACCGTCATCCTCGGCGTCATCCTCGAACGCCTTTACGGCAAGCCGGTCCGGCAGCTCGTCCAAGAGTGGTTCATCACGCCGCTCGGCCTCACGCGCACCACCTATCCCGCGCCCGGTCAGAGCGTCATGCCCGAGCCCTTCGCCCGCGGGTACATGAACTGGGCGAACTACGTGCTTGAAGCCTCACTGCCCAGCGACGACCGGGACGTCAGCCGATACGACCCGTCCGGCGTCGGCGCCGCCGGCGCTATCGTGTCGACCGTCGGCGACCTCGCCAAGTGGATCGAAGCCATGGCGCAGCTCGACGTCGGCAGCGCCACTCAGCGCCGCGGTCACTTCGATTGGAAATACTTCACCGGCTTCGGCGCTGGCACCGCGAACCCGAGCGAGGGCCAAGCCGGCTACGGCCTCCACCTGGCACACGAACCCGACAGCACCAACGGCGCCGATTACTGGATTGTTGGTCATCGCGGCCAGATCTCCGGCTATGACACGGCCATGATGTATCTGCCCGAATACGATTGCGCGATCGTCGTCGCCTGTACGCGCTCGCTGAAGAACGCCCCTGGTTTTCCCACCAATGCCGCGACGGTCGCGCTGAACGGCATCGTAAACATCCTCTTTCCGAAACTCATCACCGATCATAAGACCCGGCTGACGCCGGCGGTCGCCGCCGCACTCGAGTCCACCAGTACGCCAGTCCTTCCGCGCGCCCACTCTGCCCGAAAGGCCCACGGGCTCCCGCTCTCAGAATATTGAGCATCCCGCGAACGACCACCCCTCCGGCCGGAAAACCAGCTCACGCCCACGCGCCCGCGAAGATCGCCCGGATTCTCTGCGCGCGCCGGGCAGCCGGCTCGCGCCTCATACCGAAGGGCGTTTTGGCCTGCCCATCACCTCCGTTGACCCGCCTTACACCGACGCGATTTTCGCCTGCGTCCTTCTCCGCTCCAGCGCTTAGCGCCAGCGATCGCGCTGGCCACCCATCCCGACCGACGGTTTCCCTTCACCCGTAGCCCACCCCGCACCGCCGCGCACTGAAGGTCGCGCCAAGGACCCTGATATTTTGCCTACTCCGCTCCGCTTCCCCCCTCGCCCTTGGTCCGCGGCGGACCTGCCTGCCCCGCTTCTCAACCCGCATCATCAGAATCAGATGAACAAGGAAGCGTGGGACCAGCTCTACGCATCGACGACGGACTTAGTTTGGGGTAGCGGCCCGGTTGCGTTCCTCGAGGAGTTTCTGCGGCCCGCGATCGCCGGCGGCCGCGGCTTCGGTCGCATTCTCGACGCTGGCACGGGTGAGGGCCGCAACCTTCCGCTCCTCCGCGGCCTCGGTGGCACGCTCACCGCCTGCGACTCCTCCACGGCCGCGCTCGCCAAAATCCCCACCGCGCTCCAGCAGTCCGTCCGCGTCGTGACTTGCGACCTCGCCAGCACGCCTTTCCCGGACGCGTCGTTCGATTTCATTCTCCTCTGCGATACGGTAGAGACGCTCCCCGACGCCGCCCCAGTGCTGCGGGAGATGGGACGCATCCTTGCCCCCGGAGGAGCGCTCGTCTGCAATGTTCCCGGTCCCGAAGGCGATGTTGCCGGCATCGACATGGTCGCGATCGGTCGTGAGGGATACCTCTACCAAGGGCGCTATTTCTATCGCTTCTTCCGCGAGCCGGAAATTTCCGCGCTCTTCACCGATACCGGGTGGAAGGTGGCGCGCGCCCAAACCATGACTTGGCGCGAGTCCGCCCATCCCGGCTTCCGCACCGAGCCCCACCAGCATTGCAGTCGCGTCTATCTCCTGACGCCGACCAAGTCGTGACCAGCCCCGCCGTGCCTCACACTCCGCACCAACCCGTCCCACGCGACCCGCGTGGCCGCTCCGCACTGTCGATCCTGCTCCATCGAATCGCCCTCTTGGTTCTCGGCCCCATTTTCCTCGCCAGCGGCACGCGCCTCGCCGCCGCCGATCTCGAAGTCGTGCTCGCAAGCAAGCTGCTGCGGGTCGGGCTGATCGCGATCGATGTCCCACCCTTCGTGCAGACGGCCGCCAGCGGCCAACCCAGCGGTTTCGAACCCGATTTCATCGCCGAGGTCGCCCACCGTCTGGGCGTGAAGATCGTGTTCGTCCGCACGGCCCGCACGCCCGAGGAACTGATTGCACAGATCGTCAACTCCGAGATCAACGTCGCCCTCGGCCAGCTCACCGACTCCCTTGAGTGGGCCAAATCCGTCCGGTTCAGCCAGCCCTACCTCCAGCTCCAGGAACTCCAGCTCATCGACCGCATCGCCGCGACGCGCGGCGGCGGCGCCACCGCGCTTCTCGCGCACCTAGCATCCCGGGTGACCGCGGTCGCTGGGAACGTCGTTATTCCTGCAGTGCGCGAGGAATTCGGCCAGCGCCTGAGCGTCGAACCCACCCTGCAGGCCGCCGTCGATGCCGTCCTCGGCGGCCAAGCCGTCGCGGCGATCGCCGACGAAGTCGCCGTTTCCCGCTGGCTCGCCGGGAACCCCGCCGCCGGCCTGCGCCTTGAGATCGTTCCGCGCCGCGACCGCTTCCCCGGACTTGTCCTCGCCGTTAACTGGAAAGCCGAAGACCTCCAAGCCTGGCTCAACCTCTGCATCGACAAATGCCTGCGCGACGGCGCCCTCCCGTCACTTGCCGCAAGGCATCTCGGTGAAAGCCGCGCCCGCGCCAGCCGGGGACGATGACGCACTCTACTTTCATCCGCCACGCGCTTCGCGCGAGCCTCCTGCTCGCTGCGACCGCCGTCTTCGGACGCGCCCAGCCCAGTCAACCGCCCGACATCGCACGCATCGCTGCAGCGGGGGAGCTGCGCATCGCGATGGTGTCCGACCTCTGGCCGCCCTTCTTTTATCTCAATAAGCGCCAGCAGCTCGCAGGCCTCGACATCGACCTAGCCAACGAGATCGCTCGACGCCTCTCCGTCCGCGTGCGGTTCGTCCGTGAGGCGAGAACGTTCGACGAGGTCGTCACCATGATTGTCGATCGGCGCGCCGATATCGCGGCCACTTACCTGAGCGACACCCTTAATCGCGCCAAGCTCGTCCGCTTCACCCGGCCCTACATGCAGGTCAAGCCGGCCGTGCTCATTAACCGCGCCCTCGCCGGCACGGCGCGACGCGGCCGGGACCACCTCAGCATCCTCAACCACCCATCCGCCCGCATCGGCGTGACCAAAGGTAGCTCCGCCGCAACGTTCGCCGCCGCCGACTACCCCCTCGCCCAAATCGTCTCCTACGACGCCTGGGCTGAAATCACCCGCGATGTCGCCGAGGAGAAGCTCACCGGCGCCGTTTGCGACGAGATCGACGGAAAGAACTGGCAAACCAATCACCCAGAAGGCGCCATCGCCGTCGAGACCATCATCCGCCCGGGCCCGCCCGAC
>Ga0172372_10006879_pt1 | contig 15404 bp, 17 predicted proteins | sample LakKiv5m_2_FD_114544 | JGI IMG/M metagenome (GOLD analysis project Ga0172372, IMG submission 114544) | Freshwater microbial communities from Kabuno Bay, South-Kivu, Congo - kab_092012_9.5m | ecosystem: Environmental > Aquatic > Freshwater > Lake | place: Democratic Republic of the Congo...
ACACCGAGATTCGGTCCCTTCAGACCATAGCGAATCGACAGATGCCCGGAGATCATATTGATGATCGACGCGGGAATGAAAAACGGCGAGATCTTGCGCGGCCCGCCTGCTGCGAGGAAGGCGTCGTACTCGGCCTCGATGGTGGCAAGACCGCCGATACCAGCGCCGGTGATGACGCCACAGCGCTCGCCATCGAGCTTGGCGAAGTCGATGCCCGCATCGTTGACCGACTGTACGCCCGCGGCCACGCCGTAATGCATGAACTCGTCCATGCGACGTGCTTCTTTGGGCGTGATGTAGTCGCCGACCGTGAATCCTTTGACTGCACCACCGATGCGGGTGGCAAAGTTGCTGGTGTCAAAACGCGTGATCGAGCCGATGCCACTCTCACCGCGCAGAACGGCGTCCCACGCAGTCTGGATCGTGCTGCCCACCGGCGAGACGATCCCGAGGCCTGTCACGACGACTCTTCGCTTGCTCACGTCAGTTTGCTCACGAAAGCCCCGCTCGCTGACGATCGGGGTCGCTAAAAGATCGGGGCCGGCGCGATGCCGGCCCCGGGGTAAGCCGTGTCAGCTCAGGCCTTGCGGCGAGCGGTGACGTAGTCGATGGCTTGCTGGACGGTAGTGATCTTTTCGGCATCCTCGTCCGGGATCTCGGTCTCGAACTCCTCTTCAAGCGCCATCACAAGCTCAACGGTGTCGAGGGAATCGGCACCGAGATCGTCGACGAACGACGCACTGTTGGTGACCTGCTCCAGCTTCACCCCCAGCTGTTCGGCAACGATGGCTTTGACTTGTTGTTCGACAGTGCTCATCTGTGGTGTGTCCTCTTGGCGACCTTGTAAGGCGACCGACGGTAAACCCGTCGGCCGGACGGCGATTGTAGGCGAAGGCGAAGGGCTACGCCATCCGCTGAATCTTAACCGGCTGTTTTGTATGGAAAAACCAACGCCGTGCAAAAAACCAACAGGGGTTCAGGTGAGATACATCCCGCCATTCACGTGCAGCGTCTGCCCGGTGACATAGGCGCCGCCTGGCCCCGCGAGGTACAGCACGGCGGCCGCGATATCGGCGGCAGCCCCGAGCCGCGCGAGCGGTATGCTGGCCTCGAGTGCGCTGCGCTGCGTCGCCTCGAGGGTGCGCGTCATGTCGGTGTCGATGAACCCCGGTGCGATCGCGTTGACGGTGATATTGCGGCTGCCGACTTCGCGCGCGAGCGAGCGCGAGAAGCCCTCGATACCGGCCTTGGCGGCCGCATAGTTGGTCTGACCGGCGTTGCCGAGCGAGCCCACCACCGAGGTGATGCTGATGATCCGCCCCGCGCGTGCTTTCATCATCGAGCGCAAGCAGCCCCGCGACAGCGCGAATACGGAGGTCAGGTCGGTGGCGATCACCTGATCCCACTCTTCGGGCTTCATGCGCACAAGCAGGTTATCGCGGGTGATGCCGGCGTTGTTGACGAGAATCCCCGGCATTTCGGCGCGACCCTCAAGATCCTCCAAGAGCGCCGCTATCGAGGCCGCACTCGACACATCCAGCACCGCGCCACGACTGCCCGCAGATAATGCGCCCAACCACTGATCGATCGCTGCGGCCCCGGCAGGCGTGGTCGCTGTGCCAATCACTCGCGCTCCGGCCGTGGCCAGCGTCTCGGCGATCGACTGGCCGATGCCGCGCGAGGCGCCGGTGACCAGCGCCGTTTGTCCGGAAAGCTCGAGGGTAATGGGCATAAGGATTACTCCGTGACGGGGGCGGACGCCGGCGGCGCCAAGGCTTTCTCGAAGCTCGCAAGGTCCTCCAGGGCGAGGCAGCTGAGCTCGGGCGACTTGTCGATGCGCCGATTGAGACCACTCAAGACCTTTCCGGGACCGCACTCGACCAATTGGTGCACGCCGGCAGCACGCAGGGCCTGCACCGTCGCGACCCAGCGAACGGGACTCGCCAGTTGACGATAAAGCAGATCGGCGATGGTCTCGGGGCTGCGGTATTCGCAGGCATCTACCGAACTCATGAAACGAATCTGCGGCGCGCCGAGCTTCGAGCGGCCGAGGCGCTCGCGCAGTTTCTCAGCGGCCGGGCGCATCAGACTGCTGTGACAGGGAACGCTGATGGGCAGCGGCAAGGCACGCTTGGCGCCGCGGGCCTTGGCAAGCTCGATGGCACGTTGCAAGGCGGTGGCGTGCCCCGCGATCACTACCTGACCGGGCGCGTTGAAGTTCACGGCCTCCGCCACCTCACCCTGTGCGGCATCGGCGCAGATTGCATCCAGCGCCGCATCATCCAGACCCAAGACCGCCGCCATGCCGCCCTGCCCACCCGGCACGGCGTCGCGCATCACCTCGCCCCGAAAGCGCACGAGATCGACGGCGTCCGCGTAGTCGAGAACGCCCGCCGCCACCAAGGCGGTGAACTCGCCAAGGCTGTGCCCGGCCACCCATTGCGGGCGAGCCCCGCCGCGTTGGCACCACAGCCGCCAGGTTGCCACGCCGGCGACCAGCATCAGCGGCTGAGTGATCTCAGTCAGCGCTTGTTGCTCCGCCGGGCCGCTCTCTGCAAGCGCCCAAAGATCGAAGCCGAGGACCTCTGAGGCCGCATCGAAGCAGCGGCGTACCACCGCGTCACCCGCGGCGAGCTCCGCCATCATGCCGACCGACTGCGAACCCTGCCCCGGAAATACGAAGGCGACTGACATCCATCCACTCCCCTGATCAGCGACCCGGCGGATTATACGGACCCGGGCGTCACGAGGCGGAAACCGCGCTTTGTTATCATCGGACTCTTCTTTCCTGGCTAATCAGCCGCGGCGGGGGCTCATGTCCAGCAGCAGACACTCCAAAGGTTTCACGCTTATCGAGATCATGGTCGTCGTGGTGATCATCGGTCTTCTGGCCGCCTTCATCGTGCCGCGGGTCATGGATCGAGTCGATGAGGCGCGGGTGACCAAAGTCCGCGCCGACCTGCAGGCGATCGAAACCGCCCTCGCCATGTACCGCCTCGACACGGCTCGCCTGCCGAGCAGCGCTCAGGGGCTGACTGCGTTGGTGCAGAAACCGGATGACCCTGCGGTGCGCAACTGGCGCAGCGGCGGGTACATGGCGCGTCTCTCGCGCGATCCCTGGGGCAATGAATATCGTTATCGCTTCCCCGGAACGCGCGGCCCCGAGTTCGATCTCTATTCGCTCGGTCCGGATGGCCTTGAGGGTAGCCCCGATAGCGATGAGGACAATATCGGCAATTGGTCGCTCGGCGAGTGAGCTCGAGCGGCGCACCGCCGTGAATCGCCTCGCTGTGCGCGGCTCAACCGGCGGGTTCACGTTGGTTGAGGTCATGGTGGTGTTGGTGATCATCGCCTTGATCACCGGTGCAGCCCTGCTCTCCTTCGGCTTGGTCGGTGGCGCCTCCGGCGCTGCACGCGATGTCGAGCGCCTGCAGTCGCGCTTGCTCGCTGCGCGCGAACGCGCCGAGCTCGAGAACCGCGATTATGGCGTGCGCCTGCTGCCGGACGGCTATGAATTCCTGATCTTTGACCCGCTCACGCGTCGCTGGCTCAACAGCGACGAGCGCAGCTTTGGCACAGTGCGCTGGTCGCTGCCGCTCGCGGTGGAGCTCGATGTCGATGGGCGCCGCGTGGTTCTGCGACAGCGCACGCCGGACGACGACGCCAACACCGCAAGTGCCACAGCGACAGCCCCCGATTTCGGTGTCGATCCAAGCGGCGAATTCACTGCCTTCGAGTTGCGTTTGGCGACGTCGCCGCCGAGTACGCGGTATCGCCTCGGCCTTGATGACGCGGGCGAATTGCGCTTGCAAGAAGAGCGCGCACGATGATTCGCTCGGCGCGCGGCTTCACGCTGATCGAAGTTCTGGTGGCTTTGGTGATCGTCGCCGTGGGCGTTGGCGCGCTGGCCTCGGCGCTCGTCTCTGCGGCCTCGGGGACGGAGCGCCTGCGCAACCGAACGCTCGCCGAGTGGGTCGCCACTAATCGCATCATCGAAACCCGCTTGGCGGCGGAGTTTCCGCCGATCGGCCGCAGCGAGGGTGAGTCCGTCCAAGGTAATCGCCGCTGGCTGTGGCAACAAGAGATCGAGCGTACCGCGCTCGATGGAGTGGTGCAGATCGCGGTGAGTGTGCGGGATGCCGAGAGTCCGGATGCGGCGTGGCTCGTGACGCTGCGCGGCGCGCGCGGGCGCGATGTCGCGCGTGGCGGCAACGCTGATCTGCTTTGGGATACGGCGAGTCGGACGACGCCATGAGAATACGCAGTGCAGATCGGACGGGCGGTTTTACTTTGCTCGAGTTGCTGGTGGCGCTGTTCGTGGCCTCGGTCATGTTCGCCATGGGTTACGCGGGCCTCGTCGAAGCCGCACGGCAGCGCAGCGGCATTGTCGAGGCGCAGCAGCGTTTCGGCGAGTTGCAGCGTGCCGTGCGAATCATGACGACGGATCTTGCGAGTCTCGAGGCGCGACCGGTACGCGACGAATTGGGTCGAGGTACGCAGGGCGCGCTCGATGCGACGCTCACATCCGGCCGGGTGCTCGGCTTCACCCGAGGTGGCCGCAGTAGCTCCTCGAGTCACGCGCGCGGCAGTTTGCAGCGCATCGAGTACGCCGTGGTGGAGGGCAGCTTGCTGCGCTCGACGAGCCCGGTACTCGACCCCATACAGGGCGGCACCGCGTCGCGTCGTGTGCTGTTACGAGAGGTACGAGGGCTGCGCCTGCGTTTCCTGAACGCGCGCGGCGAGTGGCAAGAGGTATGGCCCCCAACCGATGCGACGGACCTCGATCGATCACTGCTGCGAAGTCGCCCACTCGCGGTCGAATTCACGCTTGAGACGGTGCAGTACGGCTTGATCCGCCGAGTCATCGAGGTGCCGGGTTGAAGCGTTTACCGATACGTCACCGCCTGCCCCGCGCCGGATCATATCGCGGCGTCGCGCTGCTCACCGCCTTGATCGTGGTGGCGATCGCCACCGGTATCGCAGCTGCTGTTTTCTTTGACACGGGATTATTGCTGCGACGAACCGAGGGTGGCTCGTCGCAAGATCGTGCACAACTGCTCGCGGGCGGTGCCGAAGCGCTGGCGGCGACGCTGCTGCGCGAGGAGCTCGATACCGGCAGCGCACCGGTGCACGCGGCGCAGCGCTGGGCCAACCCACTCGGACCCATCGAGGTGCAGGATGCCGGTGCCGTGCAGGGGCAACTCGTCGATCTGCAGGGTCGATTCAATCTCAACAGCCTGATCGCCGCAGATGGACGCGTTGACCCGGTCGCACTTGAACTCTTCGAGCGCTTGTTGCGTACGCTGGAACTTGAGCCCGTGTGGGCGCTTCGCTTAGCCGATTGGCTCGACGCCGACGATCAACCCATGGGCGGAGGCGGCGAAGATGATCTCTATTCCAGTCTGCAACCGGGCTACCGGCCACCCAACCGCCCGATCACCTCGATCAGCGAGCTGCAATGGCTCGATGGCTTCGATGAGGCGCGCTTCATATTGTTGGCACCGCATGTGGCCGCCCTGCCCCGTGACGCCGGCATCAACCTCTGCACCGCGACGCCCGCCCTGCTCGATGCGCTGCTCAACGAGCGGCAGTGGATGGGCGCCGAAGACTCGCTCGCCCGCAATCGCGAGCGCGGCTGCTTTCCGCGGCGCGAGGATTTTCGCGCGTCGCTCGGCGACCCGCTCGCCTTCGAGCGGCTCGACAAGGCGCTTGGACTCGGCGAGCGCAGCAGTTACTTCCAATTGCGTACCGTCGCTGTCGTTGGCACGGCGAGCTTCTCCTTGTACAGTCTGTTGCGCTACGAACACACCCCTCCCGAGCCGCCGCGCCTGCGCGTGCTGCGTCGGCAACTGGCAGACTGATTTGCATCCGGCATGACCGACACGCTTTACCTGCGGCTAGAACATCCGGACGCCTCCGCGCCGCTCGAGGGACGCCTCGTCGCGGCCGACGGATCGCTGGTTTCAGCTCCGCTGCGCGGTGCGATCGGCGAATTGGTCAGCGCCTATCCAAAAGCTCGGCTCGTCGCCCTGATCCCCGCCGGCGATGCACTCTCGACTCAGGCCCGTCTACCAAAGATTTCCGTCGGCAAACTGCGTGCCAGCCTGCCGTTCGCGCTCGAGGAGCAACTGGCCGCCGACCTCGACGGTCAGCACTTCGCCATGGGTCGCGCTCGCGAGTTCATCAGCAGCGACGGCGCAGTCGGGCTCGAGGTGCCCGTGGTCGTGATTGCACACGCGCGCCTCTCAGCATGGCTTGCCGTGCTGCGCGGGGCGGGCGCTGAACCGACCGCGGTCCATCTTGCCGAGGACTGCGTTGCGCCGAAACCTGGCGATGTCGTTGCGTGGGTGCGTAGCGAACAGGAGATTTTTCTGCGCGCGCCCTCAGGCGACGGTGTAGTGGCCGGCATCGACGAGTTGCCGGCAGTGCTCGACTTGCTGCTCGGCGATACGCCTCGCCAGACGGTAGGCATCCAGGTGCATGTCGCGCCGGAGCGGCGCTCTGCGTTGACGGAAGACTTCGTCGCCAAGCTCGAACACGGCGCCACCGCGCTCGCGCGTGTGTCTTGGGTCGCCGGCGCCGAGGACACGCTCGGTTGGCTCGTGGCGCAGTCGTCCCTCGCGGCGCCCATCAACCTTTTGCAGGGTGAGTTCGCTCCGCGACGCGCCGCAAGTGATGCGAGCGGGCGTTGGCGTCTTGGCGCTGCGCTCGTGGCGATATTCTTGCTTTTGCATCTCGCCGATCGCTGGTTGGCGCTGCGCACGCTTGAGCAGAGCGAACGACAGCTCGACGCGCAGCTGCTGCAAGCTGCGCAACAACAAACACCGGAACTGCGTTCGATCGACGCACTCGTTCGCTCGCTCCCGCCCTCCGTCGGAAGACTTCAGGGCGCTGCCTTGCTGCAGGGTGCGCTGCTCGATCTCGTGGCGGCGGGTTTGACACCGAATTCTTTGAAGTCCATCGCACTCGAGGGCAAGGCGCTGCAGGTGGAACTGCGCGCCGGCGTTCCGCTCGAGTCCATCGATGCGGGCTTGAGTTCGCGAGGATGGCAAAGCCGGGCGAGCGCGGGCGCCGAGGGCACGACAATCCTGACCCTGGTGCGGGTCGACGCCGGAGAGACGCCATGACCCGTTGGCCGAGTCTCATCACCGAGCGGTTGCAGCAACTCTCGGCGCGTGATCGTCGGGCGCTGGGGCTCGGCGGCAGCGTCATGCTGCTCGTGTTGTTCGTGGGCACTGCGCTGACCCTGCAGGAACGCCACGCGGCAGCCGCCCTGCGACTGCAGCAAAAGCAGGCACTGTTCGCCACGCTGCCGGCCGCAGTCGATCGTTTGCAGCGGCGCGAACGCCTCGGCGAAGAGGCGGCTCTACCTCTCGGCACCCTCGCCCGCCGTTTGCTCGAGCGCAGCGGGCTCGCGGCCGAGGTGCAGCCGGGCACGGACGGCTCGATCGAATTGCGTCTTGTCGACGCCCCGTTCGACGCCACGCTCGAACTCATCGCCGAGTTTGATGCGCAGGCCATCGCGCTGCGTCAGGCGCGCATCGATCCCGGCAACGAAGTCGGGCGCGTCAACGCTCGGTTCGAACTCGGACCACGCCCTGCGCGCGTGCCGTGACGCAGGCGCGGCGCTTCGCAGTGCGGACGCTGGCGTTCGCAGTGTTCTGTGGCTTCGCGATGGGCGCGCTGCTCTGGCTCCCTTCCGCCTGGATCGCGGGGCTGTTGCCCGCCGACGTGTCCTGCAGCCACTGGGCTGGGCGTATTTGGTCGGGTCGATGCGCGGGTTTGTCGATCCGTGGCAGTCGCTCGGGCGATCTCACCTGGGCGCTCGGCCGCCCCCGCGCAACGGACTCGATATCTTTGACCTTGCCCGTGCAACTCGCTTGGTCCGCCGGCGATTCTTCGGCCCGGGGTGTGCTGGTGTTGGCGCCGCAGCGCAGCGGCTCGAATGTGCGGGCCATGCACGCCGTCGAACTCGACCTCTCGCTGCAGACACTGCGCAATGCCTTACCCGCGAGTGTGCAAATCGGTCCGCTCGCAGCCCTTGAGGGTCGGCTGCAAGCGGCCGGGCTCCGCTGGTCGCTCGATGCTGAAAATCGCCTGCAACCCAGTGGTGAAGTTCGCCTCGAAGGCGTGCGCTTGCTGCGTGGCGACGTTGCGCTCGGTGACTTTGTCGCCGAATTTTCAACTTCGGACGCGACAACGCGCGGCAGCGTGCGTGATCTTGGTGGCCCGCTGCGGGCCGCGGGCGAGATCGAGTTCGCGCCAGCGCTCGCCTACAGCGCTGTCTTGCGACTCGAGGCTCGCTCGCCTTCGGCAGCCCAGGCGCTAGGCATCGCCGGGCCCTTCGAGGCGAAGCTCGAAGGCCGGTTTTGACGATACTCGTCCAGTAGTTCACCCATGCGACCAAAGACCACGCGCAAGGTTGCCGCGTCAGGCAAATTGGTGATGCGAAAATGATTCGTGTAGGGCACGTTGAAGCTCACACCCGGGGCGACCAGTACATGCTTGCGTTCGAGCAGATCGAGCGCGAAGGCTTGATCGTCGAATCCGGGGATTTCTTCGCCAACACCGACGAAGGCATACAACGCGCCCTGGGGCGCGTGAATGCGCAGCGCTGAATTGGCTTTGCCGGCCTCGATGATCGCGCGCCGTGATTCATAAAGACGACCACCCGGCGAGGTGAGCTCGCGGATGCTTTGGTAGCCCCCGAGCGCGGTTTGCACGGCCCATTGTCCCGGCACGTTGCTGCAGAGCCGCAGCGAGGCGAGCAACTCGAGCGCGGCGACGAATTCTTCGGCAGCACGCAGTTTTCCGGAAATGACCGCCCAGCCGACTCGATAGCCGCAGGCCCGATAGACCTTCGAGAGGCCCGACATGGTCACGCAGACCGTGTCTTGAACCAGAGTAGCCATCGGCACGAACTCGGCGCCGTCATAGGTAATCTGGTCATAGATTTCATCGCAGAGCAGCACGAGGCCGCGTCGCTCGGCCAGCTGGGCAATCTGCTCGAGCACGGCGCGCGGATAGACCGCACCCGTCGGATTGTTCGGATTGACGATGACGATCGCCCGCGTGCGCGGCGTGACCAGCGCCGCGAGCTCTGCCGGATCGGGCACAAAACCATTTTCGGGCCGACACGGATAGTGCACGGCCTTGCCGCGGTTGAGATTCACCGCTGCCGTCCACAACGGGTAGTCCGGGCTCGGCACCAACACCTCGTCGCCGTCGTTCAGCAGCGCGCGCAGCGTGAGATCGATGAGCTCCGAGACACCATTGCCGATAAACACTTCTTCGGCTGAAACTCCGGTCACGCCGCGCGCCTGCTGCTGCATCACCACCGCTTCGCGCGCCGGGAAGATCCCCTTCTGATGGCAATAGCCCTCGCTTTCGGGAAAGTTTTCGATCATCGCGAGGCGCATAGTCTCGGGCGTGCGGAAACCGAACAACGCCGGATTACCGATGTTGAGCGAGATGATCTCGTATCCCTTGCGCGACATCTCGAGTGCCCGGCGTGCCAGCTTGCCGCGAATCTCGTAGCGGACGTTGCGCAGGCTGTCACTGATTCTGATCATCTTGTCATCGAGGCTCATCGCCGCTTGTTTCCGTGGTGACGCGCGCCATGAAGCGCGCAGGCAGGCGCGAGCATAACGGTCAGCGCAGCGCGGCGCATCTTTCCGCAAGGCGAGGCAATCTGCGAGCTCGCGCAGCGCGTCAGGACCCCTTGCCAGAGCGCCGCGCCCTTGAGGATCATATCGACATGACATCTGCGCGCTCCGCCCGTAACGCCCGTCCGCCCCGAATCGATCAGATCGCCCTGCCCTCGCACGACGAGGCGGCCCGCCAGCGTTTCGTCTCGACGTTGCGCAAGCGTGTGATGGTCGATATGGCAGGACGGCTGCGCGAGGATTTCGATCATGGGGTCGCCCCGGGTCTCTCGAAGCGTAAGCAAGACGGCCGCAGCATTCGTCGCGCCATGGTCGATCGCCCGTATTTCAAGGCTTGGAGCGCGCTGCGTTACGCCGCTCAGGAAATGACCTGGTGGTCGGTGCAACCACAGGTCGAGCGGCAGTTACCCGCCCTCATCAGCACAGCCCGTCGCCTCGCCCGCGCGCGCGGACCCGGCTCGTTACGACTGAACCCGTCGCTGCCAATTCCGCGCGACGTGTCGAACATGGATATCCACCTCATGCCCGGCTGCTTTCACACCGAGTACGAGGCAGATGATGTCGCGGTCGCCGCGGTGTATTGGCACGGCACATCGGTGTTTTCTGCCGGTCTCAAGATGCGGCACAACGGTGGCGGCGTGGCGCGCTCGATTGCCGAGTGGTTGCGAGTCACCCGGCCTGACTTCGTACCGAGACGAATTCTCGACATCGGCTGCTCCGCCGGCAATCAGCTCACGCCCTATCTCGATGTGTTCCCCAAGGCAGTGGGTTACGGCGTCGATGTGGCCGCACCGCTGCTGCGCTTCGCACATGCGCGGGCACGCGCGCTTGGCTATCCGATCCACTATTCGCAACAGGATGCGCGTCAGCTCGATTTCGAGGACGGCAGTTTTGACCTTGTGGTGTCGAGTTTCTTTTTGCACGAACAGTCGCGGCAGACGAATCGCCGCGTGCTTGCCGAAGCGCACCGTCTGCTGCGCCCGGGCGGCATCATGGTGCACATGGAGTTACCGCCTTCTTCAGACGTTGATGCCTACTATGATTTTTATCTCGACTGGGACGCCTATTACAACAACGAGCCACATTACGCGGGCTTCAGGCGTCTCGATCTGCGGGCCGAGTGCGTACGCGCCGGATTCCGGCGCGATGATTTCTTTGCGCGGCGGATCCCTAACTGGGGCACGATCAGCGACGAAGAATTTCGTGCCTCGGCCCAAGGCGAAATCCCGGCGCCCAAGCACGGCAACGGCGCGAGCTGGTATATCTTTGGTGCAATCCGCTGACGGCGCATGCTGCGCCGTGGCTAGTCGAAGCCGAGCGCGCCGGGGTTCATCTGCCCGGCGGGGTCCACCACGCGCTTGATTTCATTGACGAAGCTCGCCGTGTCGGGGCGCATGACCTGCACATAGGGATAGGTCTTGCCGAGCTGGTTCGAGGCGGCGCCGAGTTCGGCAAAAAGATCGACCAGCCGCTGACGCATCTCGGCGACCAGCGCTCTTGCCGCAGGGTTGGCCTTGGCCGTCGCCGCGTGTCGCGCCTTGGCCTCGATCGATAACACCCGATCGTGCAGCGGCAACCACTCGTCATGCCAACGAAAAACCGGTTCAAAACTGAAGGCGTTGGTGCCTATTGCGATCAGCAAATGGGTCATCCAGACGCCGTTCGCTCGCATGCGCTCCTGATACGGCGCGAGCGCGGCGGCACTGGCCGCCATGATCTTGCTGGCATCCGAGTGCGCCACTTTGGCGTTGAGCGCAGCCCAGCGCTCGCCCTCGGCGCCGAGCACGCCATCGGGATACGGAAAGAGATCGGCTCTGATGGCACGCGGGATCGAGTCGGGGATCTCGCGGCCGCCCGCAGCACGGCAAGCCTCGCGGCAAGCCTCGAGGTCGGCCTCGAGGGCTGCCGCGGAACGCGCCGCGCAGGTCGCATGCAGTGAGAAACAGTCCTCGGGAAGGAAGTCCCGACCCGCAGCGACGAGCCGCGCCCCGGCTTTCAATCCTTTGAGCACGCCGCCCTCGCCGCGCACGACCTTGAGCAGCATGCCTGCATCATTGAGCAAACCCGTCGACTTCAAGCTCGCGCGGGTCGAGATCGAATCGAACACATAAGCTTCCTCCGCCGCACCGGTACGGGCGACCTCGGAGAGCGCCGCACCCGCAGCACTCATGCCGTCGAACACGAACGAGATATGTCCGGTTGCCGCAGGTGTTCGCATGAGACGGAAGGTCGCCGCAAGCTTGATGCCGAAGCTGCCAGACTCGTGCAGAAAGAGCCCGCTCAAATCGGGCCCGCAGGTTCGATAGAAGGGCTTGTGGACGTTACGGAAGGCGCGCTGCCCGGTGTGTACGCGTCGGCCATCGGCGAGCAAGACCTCGAGACCGAGGACGATATCCGCCCCTGTGCCATGGCGGGCTGTGCCGAGAAACAACGCGCCGTTCGAGAGTCCGCCGCCTACCGTGGCCTGTGCACCGGAAAAAGTACCAAAGAAAGGCAGGCGCAGTCCTAGCGGCGATAACGCATCGTGGATCTTTTTCCAGGTGACACCCGCCTCGACGGTGATATACATGTCTTCGGCGTTGATCTCGACAATGCGATCGAGGCGCGAGGTGTCGATCACCACGCTCTTTTGATTGATGGCGAGGTAGCTGCCCGTATATGACAGGCCACCACCGCGCCCGATCAGCGAATAGCCGGCAGCACTGGCTGCCACCACCATTGCGGCGCAGGTGTCTGGATCCCGTGGTCGCAACACCGCAACGACCGGCGTGCCGCGGGAATAGACATCGCTTGAATAGAACGCGCACTCGGCAGGGTCGAGGATCACATCCTCGGCAGCAAAGCGCTCGAACAGCGAAGGCGTGACAGGATGCACGGCAGACATGTTCACTCCAGCGTCTTGTGTGGCGATGACGAACTTGCGGCCACCAAATCGCGACCGCGCAGCGCAAAGGATACGCAATCGTACGGATGCGCACTCGACATCGCACCCCGACACTTGTACTTATCAACTCGACGGTCCCACCCACCGGTTACGGAGATCCCATGCCCGCATTCAAGAGGATTCTGGTCGCAATCAAGGACATCAACGCCTCGAGCATGCCGGCCGTACGCAAGGCCGCGCAGCTCGCCAAGGCCAACGGCGCCAGCCTTGAGCTCTTTCATGCAATCTCTGACACGGTGCTCGTCGAAGCGCTCGATGCGCGGCGAGTCAGCCTCAAGGATTACGAAAAGCAGCGGCTCGAAGCGGTGCTGAAGCAGCTGCGGGCCATCGCCAAGCGTCTGCGCAAGCACGATATCGAGGTCGAGTGTTGGGCGGAATGGGACTATCCGCCCGCCGATTCGATCGTACGTCGTGCCCTGCGCACTCATGCTGACCTGATCGTCGCCGAGCGCCACGCGAGCCGCCATGTCGCGCGCTGGATGCTGGCCTACACCGACTGGGAGTTGCTGCGTCAGGCGCCCTGCCCCGTGCTGCTCGTCAAACTGCCGAGGCCCTATCACCGGCCGGTGGTGCTCACCGCGGTCGACCCTTTCCGCGAGCATGAGAAACCGGCGCGGCTCGACGCTTCGCTCCTACAGACGGGCGGGCTGGTCGCGGAAAAACTCCGTGGCAGCTTGCGCGTCGTACATTGTGTCGCGCCATCCACCCTGATCACCGCCGGTTGGACCGCCGGGCCGATCGTGGTCGATGCCGGTCGCAACACGGCATTCCTGCAGCGGGCTCGCAAGGCCTTGGCGGCCGAGGTGGCGCGTCACCCACTGCCCTCGCACAAGCTGTCGATCCTCGAGGGCTCGGCGCGCGAAGCGATCCCGCAGGCGGCCAAGGACATGAAGGCGAGCATCGTCGTCATGGGGGCGCTCTCGCGATCGGGCCTCAAGCGCCTGCTGGTCGGCAACACCGCCGAAGCGATTCTCGATGCCCTGACCTGCGATGTGCTCGTCGTTAAACCGGGCCGCTTCAAGACCAAGGTCGCGCGTCGCGCGCGCGGCGCACAGCTGATGGCGCTGCCCTCGGCGATGACCGGCTGAGGCGCTGCGCAAACGCGGTCAGAACAAGCTCAAGGTTAGTGCTGCTGCGGCGAGCATTGCCAGCAACGCGGGCGTGAGTGCGAGCGCATAGCGGTGCCCACCCGTGATGCCTGCGGCCAGCAACTTCATCGCCGTGTTGGTCGCGAGCGCAGCAAGCACCGCGTAGGCTGCAGTTTCGGTGGCCAGTTCTCCTGTGCGATGCAGACTGCCAGCCGAAGCAATCGCCGAGTGCGCATCGGCGAGACCACCGAGCGCAATGCCCCACAACGCGCCTGCTTCGCCGAATCGAGCGTCGAGCCACGCCGCACACCAAGTGATGGTGGTGACGATGATGCTGAACAAGATCGCCTCCATCGGCTGAAAGGCTCGACCGCGCAACGACTCATCAACATGGTCGCTGGCCCCGCCCGAGCGCCATAGCAACCACGCGGCAGCGACCGCCGGTCTCAGCATGGACGGCTCACGCCGTGCACGACCGCCAAGCGCGCCGATGGTGGCGGTGCTTGAGACAAAGCCACCAAAGAAACCGGACACCGGCATCCCGCGCCGGGGGCCGAGCGTACGCAGCGCAAGATAACCCGCGGCGTTGATCAACAAGACCAGCAGCGTGAGCATCCAGATCGTGCGCGGATTGATCACACCGAAACGATCGATCGCTTGGTCGGGCAGCAAAGGCAGCACCACCAGTACCGCCGCGGCAAGCAGCAGGACATCGAGCACCTCGTGATCACTCAAAGTATGCCGCACGAAGCGATGCAGACTCCCGCGCAGCGCGAGCAGCAAGGCAATGACGGCGCCGATCGCCGCGGCCAATACGGGAACCTGTGGCGCGATCGCGCCCAGCAAGGTAGGTCGCAAACAGCGTGATTTCGCTCGTGAGACCGGGGTCGGCGCTGCGATCACGCCAATAGGCGAGCACCACGAGGGCGCCAATGACGATGGCACCGACGACCACCACCGCGACCCCTTCAAATTGCACCGCGAGTGCACCGGCGAGCGCCGTGACCACGTGGGTGCGCAAACCACCGGCCATGCCGACGGTGGGATCGCGGCGGCGGCGCTCACGTTCGGCACCAAACAGCAGGCCGACTGCCAGGGCGACGATGAAACCCGAGATGGGACTGTCGAAGATCGCGTCGAGGCCGCTCACGCGACGATATGGTTGGACCGCAACGCGTCGATGTCGGTGCGCGAGAAGCCGATGGCAGCCAACACCTCGTCGGTATGCTCGCCGGGCTTGGCCAAGGAGCCCCCTTGAGAGGGTCGCAGTCCCCCCATCTCAATGGGCAGGATGGGCAGTCGCGTCGGGCGTCCGTCCGGTAGCGTCGTGGCACCGAGCCCACCGCTCGCTGCCAGATGCGGATCGTCGAACATTTCTTCGGGCTTGCCGATCGGCGCGAACGGCAGACCCGTACGCTCCAGAATCGGCACGAGTTCGGCCTTGGTATAGCGCTTGAAGAGCTCGCGCACCTGCGGCAGCAAAGCGTCGCGTTGCAGCACCCGTTGTGAGTTCGTCTTGAGTGCCTCGTTGGCGCCGAGTTCATGCAAGCTGAAGGATTCGCAGAATTTTTGCCACAGACCATCCGAGACGATACCGACGAACACCTGTTCGCTATCACGGGTCTCGAACACGTCGTAGATCGCCCACGCCGAAATGCGTACCGGCATGGGTTTGGCGGGCTGACCCGTCACCGCCATCTGCGCCAT
>Ga0172372_10006881_pt1 | contig 15398 bp, 14 predicted proteins | sample LakKiv5m_2_FD_114544 | JGI IMG/M metagenome (GOLD analysis project Ga0172372, IMG submission 114544) | Freshwater microbial communities from Kabuno Bay, South-Kivu, Congo - kab_092012_9.5m | ecosystem: Environmental > Aquatic > Freshwater > Lake | place: Democratic Republic of the Congo...
CGCCGCCACGGTCGCTGCCTCGTCCACCGCGCAGCCGGCGGGCAGGGGGAGCTGGCCCATCTGCTGCGCCGCGTCCAGGATGGGCCGGTAGCCGGTGCAGCGGCAGAGGTTGCCCGACAGGTCGGCCTGTGCCTGCTCGCGGGTGAGGCCTCGGGCTCCGTCCGTGTTCTGGTACATGCCGAACAGGCTCATTACGAAGCCGGGGGTGCAGAAGCCGCACTGGCTGCCGTGGCACTGCACCATGGCTTCCTGGGCAGGATGCAGCTCGCCGGAGGGGGCGGCAATGTCCTCGGCCGTGTACACCGCCACGCCGTCCACCGCGTGCGCCAGCCGGATGCAGCTGTTGACCGCCTTGTAGGTGAGTTTGCCGCCCACCACCTCGCCCAGCACCACGGTGCAGGCGCCACAGTCGCCTTCGCCGCAGCCTTCCTTGGTGGCGCTCAGGTGCAGGTCTTCGCGCAGCACGGCCAGCAGGGTGCGGTCGGGTGCTACATTGCGCACCGCCACGGGCTGGCCACGGTGCAGGAAATTCAGGGTTTGTCCGGGTTTTTCGGGTTTCATGCGCGGCAGCTTAGCGCGAGGCCGCATGGCACGGCATATGCTCGGACGTATGGTCGGCATGCGCCGGCCGCCATCCGCACGACCATTCCCGGGTATGAAATACATGTCCATGTTCGACAAGATTGACCTGCACCTGATCCGCGTGCTGCACACCGTCCTCACGGAGCGCAGCGTTTCGCGGGCGGCGCTGCGGCTGGGCATGTACCAGCCGGCGGTCAGTGCAGCGCTCAAGCGCCTGCGCGAACTGGCGGGAGACCCCCTTTTGGTGCGTTCGGGCGCCGGCATGATGCCCACCGCCGCCGGTCTGCGCATGATCGAGCCGGCGGCCGAGATCCTGCGCAGCGCCGAGGTGCTGTTCTCCGATGCCCGCAGTTTCGACCCGGTCACCGCCCGCCACACCTTCAGCGTGGCCGCCAGCGACTACCTCGACCCGCAGTTCCTGCCCCAGCTGGTGATCCAGCTCAAGGCCCAGGCGCCGAACTGCCCGATCGAGATCCACCCCCTCTCGGCCGATGGCGACTACCGCACCCACCTGGCACAGGGGCAGGTGGACGTGGTCATCGGCAACTGGCCCAAGCCGCCCGGCGACCTGCACCTGGGCCGCCTGTTCGGCGACGAGGTGGTCAGCCTGGTCTCGAACCAGCACCCGGCGGTGCGCCGGGGCTGGGACGAAGCCGCCTGGCTGGCGGCCGAACACATCGCCCCCACGCCCATGCATCCCGGTGCGCGCGGCGCCATCGACGACTTTCTCGCCAGCCGGGGCATCAGCCGCAACATCGTGGCGCGCTGCCCGCATTTCGGCCTGATCCCGGCCATGGTGGCCGGCAGCCTGCTGGTGCTCACCACCGGCCGCCACTACGCCGAGCGCTTCGTCGGCCAGCTGCCGGTGCAGGTGCTGCCCTGTCCGGTCGACTTTCCGCGCCTGCTGTATTACCAGCTCTGGCACGAGCGCACCCATGCCTCGCTGGCCGGGCGCTGGCTGCGCGAGCAGATCAAGTCGGTGGCGGCGGCGCTGCGGCCGGCCGAAACCCAGGGCGCCGTGGCCTGAACCGAACGAAACAAGGAGATCGTCTTGACGTCCCCCCCCACGACGCCGCGTCTGCAACTGACCGGCATCACCAAACGCTACCCCGGCGTGGTGGCCAACAGCAACGTCTCGCTGACCGTGGCGCCTGGCGAGATCCACGCCGTGCTCGGCGAGAACGGCGCCGGCAAGTCCACGCTCATGAAGATCATCTACGGCGCGGTCAAGCCCGACGAGGGCACGGTCCGGTTCAACGGCCAGCCGGCGCACATCCGCAACCCGCAGGAAGCGCGGGCGCTGGGCATCAGCATGGTGTTCCAGCACTTCAGCCTGTTCGACACGCTGACCGTGGCCGAGAACGTCTGGCTCGGGCTGGACAAGTCGCTCTCGCTCAACGAAGTGACGGCCAGCATCGACGCCACCGCGGCCGAATACGGGCTGGACATCGACCCCAAGCGCCCGGTGCACACGCTCAGCGTGGGCGAGATGCAGCGGGTGGAAATCATCCGCGCCCTGCTCACGCAGCCGCAGCTGCTGATCCTGGACGAACCCACCTCGGTGCTGACGCCGCAGGCGGTCGAGAAGCTGTTCGTCGTGCTGAAGAAGCTCGCATCCGAGGGCTGCTCCATCCTCTACATCAGCCACAAGCTGCATGAAATCCGCGAACTCTGCACCGCCTGTACCGTGCTGCGTGGCGGCCAGGTCACCGGTGTGTGCGACCCGCGGCAGGAGAGCAACGCCTCGCTCTCGCGTCTGATGATCGGTGCCGAACCGACCGCGCTCGAAGCCCGTGTGCTGAACGCGGGCGCGGCGGTGCTGGCGGTGCAGAACCTCACGCTGGCCAGCGACGATCCCTTTGGCACCGACCTGGCGGCCATCGCGCTGACCGTGCGCGCCGGCGAGGTGGTGGGCATTGCCGGCGTGTCGGGCAACGGCCAGGGTGAGCTGCTGCGGGCGCTCTCGGGCGAAGACCGGCGTGCCCCGGCGGGCAGCATCCGCGCGCTCGGGCAGGACGCCTCGCGCCTGCCGCCGGGAAAGCGGCGTGCGCTGGGTCTGCACTTTGTGCCGGAAGAGCGGCTGGGCCGCGGCGCAGTGCCCACGCTGTCGCTGGCGCACAACCTGCTGCTCTCGCGGCGCGACGCCGTGGGCGCGGGCGGCTGGCTCCGCCTGGGGGTGCTCAAAGCCCAGGCCGAGGACATCATCGCGCGCTACAAGGTCAAGGCCAACGGGCCGGGCGCGGCGGCCAAGTCGCTCTCGGGCGGCAACCTGCAGAAATTCATCGTCGGCCGCGAGATCGAAGCGAAGCCGAAGCTGCTGATCGTCAGCCAGCCCACCTGGGGGGTGGATGTGGGCGCCTCGGCGCAGATCCGCGGCGAAATCCTGGCGCTGCGCGACGCCGGCTGCGCGGTGCTGGTGGTCAGCGAAGAGCTCGACGAACTGTTCGAGATCAGCGACCGGCTGCACGTGATCGCCAAGGGCCGCCTGTCGCCCTCGATCGACCGCGCCGACGCGACGGTCGAACGCATCGGCGAATGGATGTCGGGCCTGTGGGACGCGCCGGCATCGAACAACAACCAGAAGGAGTCCGCCCATGCTGCGGCTTGAAGCCAGACCCCAGCCCTCGGCGCGCTGGGGCTACGCCTCGCCGCTGCTGGCGCTGGCCATCACCGTGGTCATCGGTGTGATCCTGTTCGCCGCCCTGGGCAAAGACCCGGTGCGCGGCCTGCAGGTGTTTTTCTGGGAGCCTATCAAGAGCACCTACGCGCTGTCCGAACTGATGGTCAAGGCCACGCCGCTGCTGATCATTGCGCTGGGGCTGGCGGTGTGCTTTCGGTCCAATGTCTGGAACATCGGCGCCGAGGGCCAGTACCTGATCGGGGCCATCTTCGCCTCGGGCGTGGCGCTGACGGCCACCAAGGAAACCGGCGCCTGGATCATCCCGGCCGTCATCCTGGCGGGGGTGCTGGGCGGCATGCTCTGGGCCGGCATCACGGCCTTGCTGCGCGACCGTTTCAACGCCAACGAAATCCTGGTCAGCCTGATGCTGGTCTACGTCGCCATTCAGGTGCTCAATTACCTGGTCTATGGCCCCTGGAAAGACCCCATGGGCTACAACTTTCCGCAGACCAAGACCTTCGAGTCGGTCACGCAGATGCCGCGGCTGATGCAGGGCTCGCGGGTGAACATCGGCCTGCTGATCGCACTGGCCGGCGTGGCGGCGGTGTGGGTGTTCCTGTTTCGCACCTACTCGGGCTTTGCCCAGCAGGTGGGCGGCCTGGCGCCCGCCGCGGCGCGCTACGCGGGCTTTTCCTCGCGCAAGGCGTTGTGGATCGCGCTGCTGACCTCGGGCGGTGCCGCCGGCCTGGCCGGTGCGCTGGAGGTGGCCGGCCCCATCGGCCAGCTCACGCCCTACGTGCCGGCTGGCTACGGCTTCGCGGCCATCATCGTGGCCTTCGTCGGCCGCCTGCACCCGGTGGGCATCGTGTTCTCGGCCATCCTCATGAGCATGTTCTACATCGGTGGCGAGCTGGCGCAGTCGCGCCTGGGCCTGCCCAAGTCCATCACCGGCGTGTTCCAGGGCCTGCTGCTGTTCGCGCTGCTGGCCTGCGACACACTGATCGCTTACCGCGTCGTGTGGAAGAAGTAAGGAGTCGTTGACATGGAATCCACCGCACTCCTCATCGCCGCCTCGCTCAACGCCGGCACCGTGCTGGCCATCGCCTCGCTGGGCTTGCTGATCAACGAGAAGGCCGGCATCGTCAACCTGGGGGCCGAGGGCATGATGCTTTGCGCCGCCCTGGCCGGTTTCGCCACCGTGGTGCACACCGGCAGCACCGTGGCCGGTTTTGTGGCCGGCATGGCGGCTGGCGCCTTGCTGGCGGCCATTTTTGGTGCATTGGTGATCTGGCTCAACACCAACCAGTACGCCACCGGGCTGGCGCTGTCGCTGTTCGGCGGCGGCTTTTCGGCCTTTGCCGGCACGTCTTACGTGCAGGCCAAGCTGCCCGAGCAGAGTCAGTTCGCCATTCCGCTGCTGGCCGACATCCCCTTCATCGGCAACGCGCTGTTCAAGCACCACCCCATGGTCTATGTCTGCGCGGGGCTGGTGTTCGGTCTCATCTGGTTCCTCTACCGCACGCGCGCCGGCCTGGTGCTGCGCAGCGTGGGCGAAAGCCCCGAATCGGCGCACGCCCTGGGTTACCCGGTGCGCCGCATCCGCCTGCTGGCGGTGGTGGCTGGCGGCGCGCTGTGTGGCCTGGCGGGCGCCTATGTATCCACCGTTTACACCCCGCTGTGGGTCGAGGGCATGATCGCCGGCAAGGGCTGGATCGCGCTGGCCCTGACGACCTTTGCCACCTGGCGCCCGGCACGCGTGTTGCTTGGGGCTTACCTGTTCGGCGGCGTGACCATGCTGCAGTTCCACCTGCAAGGCATGGGTGTCAACGTGCCAAGCCAGTTCCTGACCATGATGCCCTACGTTGCCACCATCGTCGTGCTGGTGCTGATCTCACGCAACCCGACCTGGATCCGCGTGAACATGCCGGCCTCGATCGGCAAGCCGTTCTACCCAGGTTCATAATCTTTGATTGTTCGTTTTTCTCCACTCCCAACCCTCCAAGAGGTTTCCATGACCGACCTGAACAAGCGTTCCCTGATCAAGCTGGCGGCCCTGACGGCCGTGGCCAGCGCGGCCCTGATCGGCTGCGGCAAGAAGGAAGAGCCGGCACCCGCGCCCGCACCGGCGCCGGCCGCTGCCGAGGCGCCCAAGCCCGAGCCGCTGAAGATCGCCTTCGCCTACGTCGGCCCGGTGGGTGACGGCGGCTGGACCTTTGCCCACGACAACGGTCGCAAGGCGATCGAAGCCGAGTTCGGTGACAAGGTCGTGACCAGCTTCGTCGAGAACGTGCCCGAGAGCGCCGACGCCGAGCGCGTGATCCGCGATCTGGCCAGCCAGGGCAATCAGCTGATCTTCGGCACCACCTTTGGCTACATGGAGCCGATGCTCAAGGTCGCTGCCGACTTCAAGGACGTGCGGTTCGAGCACGCCACCGGCTACAAGACGGCCGAGAACATGCGCACCTACGACAGCCGCACCTACGAAGGCGCCTACATGGCCGGTGTGATCGCCGGTGCCATGACCAAGACCAACACCCTGGGCGTGGTGGCCTCGATCCCAATTCCTGAGGTGATCCGCAACATCAACAGCTTCACGCTGGGTGCGCAGTCGGTCAACCCCAAGATCAAGACCAAGGTGGTCTGGGTCAACGGCTGGTTCGACCCGCCGAAGGAAACCGAAGCCGCCACCTCGCTGCTCAACGGCGGTGCGGACGTGCTGTTCCAGAACACCGACTCGTCGGCCGTGCTGCAGACCGCCGAGAAGGCCGGCAAGCGCGCCTTTGGCTGGGATTCGGACATGACCGCCTACGGTCCCAAGGCCCACCTGGGCTCGGCCGTGATCAACTGGGGCCCGTACTACATCAAGGCGGTGAAAGACAAGCTGGAAGGCACCTGGAGCACCGGCGGCGTGTGGTGGGGTCACAAGGAAGGCGCGATCGACATGGTGTCGGTGGCCGAAGACGTGCCCGCCGAGATCAAGGCCAAGGTCGACACCATCAAGGCCGGCCTGAAGGACGGCAGCTTCCACCCCTGGACCGGCCCCATCGTGGACCAGTCGGGCAAGGAAGTGCTGGCCAAGGACGCCGTGGCCGATGACGCCTTCCTGGGCGGTGTGAAGTTCTATGTCAAGGGCGTGGAAGGCAAAGTGCCGAACTGATGCACTCCCCCCTGCGCCGCTTCGCGTCTTCCCCCCGGCGGGGGGACCACACCAGTGGCCCGGCAAAGCCGGTTCCACGGTGTGTGCTGGACTGAAGTCACGCGCGCCGGACAGACTCGCCGCTGCCTTGCGCAGCGGCGTTTTTCTTTGGAGGTCGCATGATCGAAACACAACTCTGGCACCCGGTCATCGCGGGCCTGCACCTGCGGGATGAACCGGTGGCGGTGTCGCTGCTGGGGCAGGACGTGGTGCTGTGGCGCGAGCACGGGCATGAGGGCCAACCGGGCGTGGTGCACGCCTGGGCCGACCGTTGCCCGCACCGGGGCGCGAAGCTGTCGCTGGGCCGGGTGCTGACGCATCTGCACGGCGCGCGGCTGGAGTGTCCGTACCACGGCTGGCAGTTCGCGGGCGACGGCGCTGCGGCGCAGGGCCACCACGGGGCGCCGGTGCCGGTGGGGCGCTGCGTGCATGTGCCGGCGGCCCCGGCCTTCGAGTCCCCGGCCGCGCACTGCGCCCAGGTGTTCGAGGCGCAGGAGCGCCACGGTGTGGTCTGGGTGCGGCTGGAGCGGCCCGACTTTTCGCGCTGCCCGGCGTCGCTGGCACAACCGCCCGCCTTCGAGCCCTGGGACGATCCGGTGTGGCGTCAGGTCATCTGCGGCCCCTACACCGTGGCCACCAGCGCGCCGCGGCTGGTGGAGAACTTCCTCGACCTGAGCCACTTCGGCTTTGTGCACGAAGGCTGGCTGGGTGCGCGCAGCCATGCGCAGGTGGACACCGGCCGGGTAGAGGAGGGTGCCGACGGTCTGCACGCCCGCGATTGCAAGGCCTGGCAGCCCCAGGGTTATGCCGGCGCCGAAGGCGGCTGGGTGGCCTACCGCTACGCCGTGCCGCACCCGTTCGCCGCCATCCTGCGCAAGGACGCGGCCGAGGGCGACCCGGTGAGCAACGCCATCGCGCTCTTCATCCGCCCCGATGGCCCCGAGGCCTGCACCGCCTGGTTCGCCATGGCCACGCTGGGTGACCTGAGCGACGACGAGGAACTGCGCGCCTTCCAGGACACGGTGTTCGGCCAGGACAAACCCATCATCGAATCGCAGACGCCCAAACGCCTGCCCATCGGCCGTGACGGCGCGATCCCGGAAGTGCACGGCCCGGCCGACCGCATGTCCAGCGCCTACCGCCGCTACCTGGCCCGCCTGGGCATCAGCCTGGGCGTTTGTTGAACCGGAGGAAACACCATGAACGCCATCGAACTCGCCCGCGCCATCCCCAAGGCCGAGCTGCACATCCACATCGAGGGTTCGCTCGAACCCGAGCTGATCTTTGAACTCGCGCAGCGCAACGGTGTGGCGCTGTCCTACCCCAGCGTGGACGCGCTGCGCGCGGCCTACGCCTTTACCGACCTGCAGAGCTTCCTGGACATCTACTACGCCGGCGCCAGCGTGCTGCTGCAGCCGCAGGACTTCCACGACATGGCCTGGGCCTACTTCCTGCGCGCCAAGGCCGACAACGTCATCCACACCGAGCTGTTCTTCGACCCGCAGACCCACACCGCGCGCGGCGTGCCCATGGCGTCGGTGATCGAGGGCCTGTCCAGTGCCTGCCAGCGGGCGCAAGCCGAACTGGGCATCAGCTCGGCGCTGATCCTGTGCTTCCTGCGCCACCTGAGCGAAGAAGACGCCTTCGCCACGCTGGAAGCCGCGCTGCCGTTCCGCGAGCACTTCATCGGCGTGGGGCTGGATTCGAGCGAGCTGGGCCACCCGCCCGAGAAGTTCGAGCGCGTGTTCGCCCGCTGCCGCGAACTGGGCCTGAAGGTGGTGGCGCACGCGGGCGAGGAGGGGCCGCCCGAGTACATGTGGCAGGCCATCGACCTGCTCAAGGTGCAGCGCATCGACCACGGTGTGGCGGCGATGCAGGACCCGCTGTTGATGGCCGAGCTGGCCCACACCCGTCTGCCGCTGACCGTGTGCCCGCTGTCCAACCTCAAACTGTGCGTGGTGGACGACCTGCGCGAGCATTCGCTCAAGAAGATGCTCGATGCCGGCCTGTGCGTGACGGTGAACTCCGACGACCCGGCCTATTTCGGCGGCTATCTGAACACCAACTTCGAGCAGACGGTGCAGGCGCTGGACTTGAGCCGCGACGACGTGGTGCAACTGGCGCGCAACAGCTTCGAGGCCAGCTTCATCAGCGACCAGCGGCGAGCCGATTGCCTGGCCCAGCTTCGGGCCGTGGTCAACGCCGCCTGAGTGGGCGCTGCGCAGGCGACTGTTCGGGCGGCGCCGATGCCAGACAATCGACGCTTTGCCTGTCCAGCCGTTCCGAGGTCCCGTCTTGCCACTGCCCGCGCCCCAGCCCCGAAAACCCATGCACACCCGCCGCGTCGAATACCGCGGCTTTGAACGCGACGACGGCCTCTGGGACATCGAAGGCGAGCTGCATGACAGCAAGCCGCACGCGTTTGAAATCGAAGGCGAGGGCGAATGGGCGCCGCACGAAGCCATCCACCACATGAGCATCCGCGTCACGGTGGACGAAACCATGGTCATCCGCGCGGTCGAGGTGGCCATGGACGCGCACCCGCACGACCCCTGCCCGCAGGCCATGCCGCCCATGCAGGGCCTGGTGGGCGAGACGCTGGGCAAGGGCTGGCGCAAGACCATCGAGCGCCACCTGGGCGGCACGGTGGGCTGCACCCACCTGCGCGAGCTGCTGTTCAACCTGGCCACCGCCGCGTTCCAGACCCGTTCGGCCTCGTTCGCGCCGCCGGCCGATGGCCGCCCGCCCATGCACCTGGGGCAGTGCAAGGCCTGGGCCTTTGACGGCCCGGTGGTCGAGAAGGTCTACCCCATGTTCTTCCGGTTCCAGCCACCGGCCAAAGCCTGATCGGACCGCACGCCATGGCGATCGAGATCAACAACGAGGTGGTGCACACGCCGCCGCTGCCGTCGGCCACCGTCATGCTGCTGCGCGATGCGCCCGAGGGCCTGCAGGTGCTGCTGATGCGGCGCCACGCGGCATCTGGTGTGCTCGGTGGCGTGCACGTGTTCCCCGGTGGCAAGCTGGACCCGGCCGACCAGGCCCACCCGTCGCCCGATGTGCCGCCGGCTCTGCTCTCGGCTCTGGCCGAGCCGGCGCTGGATGCCGCCACCGCGGCGGCGCTCTACCTGGCCGCCGTGCGCGAGACGTGGGAAGAATGTGGCCTGCGACTCGACGTGGCCAGCCTCTGGCCCTGGTCGCGCTGGATCACGCCGCGCCAGCCCTCGGTGACCAACAAGCGCTTCGACACCCGCTTCTTCGTGGCCGCGGCGCCGGCCGGGCAGCACGCGCAGCACGACGACCACGAGGCGACCGAGGTGGTCTGGACCACGCCGCGCGAAGGCCTGCAACGCTACTGGGCCGGCGAGATCGACCTCGCGCCACCGCAGATCATGAGCCTGGCCGAACTCGCGCGCCTGCAGAACGTGCAGCAGGCGCTGGCGCTGGCCCGCAGCCGGCCGCCCGCGCTGATCGAGCCCGAGCCCTTCGACGAAGACGGTTGTCGCGTCATCTGCTACCCCGGTGACCCGCGCCACAGCCAGTGCCAGCCGGTGTGGCTCGGTCCCACGCGCCTGACCCACCGCAACCGGCGTTTCGAGCCCGAGGGCGGGCTGGCGGCGCTGCTGGGCTGAAGGTTTTGTCACCGCGCATCGCGCGTGACTGTCCTACAGTCGGGACCTGAACGGGCACCCGCCGGGTGCCGCACCTGCATCACGGAGATGTCTCATGGTCTGGCTGGTTCTGGGTCTGCTGCTGTTCCTGGGCGTGCATTCGCTGTCCATCGTCGCGCCCGCCGCGCGTGACCGGCTGGTCGGGCGCCTGGGCGAAAACGCCTTCAAAGGCCTGTATTCGCTGGTGTCGTTCGTGGGTCTGGGGCTCATTGTCTGGGGCTACGGTCTGGCGCGGGAAGCGCCGGTGCTGCTCTACGCCCTGCCGGCGGGCTTCCGTCACCTGGCGGCCCTGCTGATGCTGCCAGTGTTCGTGCTGCTGCTGGCGGCCTACCTGCCGGGGCGCATCAAGACCGCCGCGAAACACCCCATGCTGCTGGCCGTCAAGCTCTGGGCCCTGTCGCACCTGCTGGCGCAGTCCGTCACCGGGGGCACCCTGGCCGACGTGCTGCTGTTCGGCGGTTTCCTGGCGTGGGCGGTGGCCGACCGCGTTTCGCTCAAACGGCGTGCTGCGCGGGCCGTGCCGTCCCTGCCCGCCAGCGGGCTGAACGACGCCATTGCCGTGGTGGGCGGGCTGGCGCTGTATGCGCTGACGGCGTTCTGGGCGCACGCCTGGCTGTTCGGCGTCCGCCCTTTCGCTTGAACCGCCGCAGCGGGAACCCGGTGGCCCGTGTCGGGCTCCCACGGGGCCCGAACAGGAGTGCTTCATGATCCTTCGATCTGCCGTTATCGCCCTGGCCTTGTCTTCGCTGTGGTCAGCCGCCCATGCTCAAGCTCCCGCCCTGCGCACCGAAGTCGTCGCCAGCGGGCTGCAGAATCCCTGGGGTGTCGCCTTCATTGACGGCGGGCGCTTTCTCGTGACCGAGCGGCCCGGCCGCCTGCGCGTGATCGGGGCCGATGGCCGGGTGGGCGAACCGGTGGCCGGCGTGCCGGCGGTGGAAGCAGCGGGGCAGGGCGGCCTGCTCGATGTGGCGGCCGACCGCGACTTCGCGCGCAACCGGCAGGTCTACCTCTGCTACGCGGAGCCTGGCGCCGGGGGCAGCAGCACCGCGCTGGCGCGGGCCCGCCTGTCGGCCGACGCCACGCGGCTCGAAGACGTGAAGGTCATCTTTAGCCAGCAGCCCAAGGTCAGCAGCCGGCTGCACTTTGGCTGCCGCATTGCCGAGGCGGCAGACGGCACGCTCTTCCTCACCCTGGGGGACCGCTACCACCGCATGGCGGACGCGCAGACGCTGGACAACCACCACGGCAAGGTGGTGCGCATCTGCAAGGACGGCAGCGTGCCGCCCGACAACCCCTTTGCCGGCCGGGCGGGCGCCCGGCCCGAGATCTGGAGCATTGGTCACCGCAACCTGCAGGGTGCCGCCATCGGCCCCGACGGGCGGCTGTGGACCAGCGAGCACGGCCCGCAGGGCGGCGACGAGATCAACCGCCCCGAGCCGGGCAAGAACTACGGCTGGCCGGTCATCACCTATGGCGAGAACTACGGCGGCGGCGCCATTGGCGAAGGCATCACCGCCCGCGCCGGGCTGGAACAGCCGCTGCACCAGTGGACGCCGTCCATCGCGCCGGCCGGCATGACCTTTGTCAGCACCGACCGCTACGGCGCCAGCTTCAAGGGCAACCTGCTGGTGGCCTCGCTCAAGTTCCGCTACCTCTCGCGCCTGGTGCTCGACGGCACCCGCGTCGTGCGCGAGGACAAACTGTTGCCCGACATCGGCGAACGCCTGCGCGACGTGGCCGAAGCGCCCGACGGCACGCTCTACCTGCTCACCGACGCACGCGACGGCCAGCTGCTGCGCGTCGTGCCGCGTTGATGACCTCATCCCTCGCACCCGGGCGCAGGCTTTGGTAGGCTGCGCACTCGCGGGTGCGGCCGCCGCCTCACCCATCCCGTTTCAGACAACAGGAGTGGAGACCATGCGCTTTTTCGTTCACATCGATGCCTGGCCGCACGGCGCGGCCATCCCGGCCCGCTTCGCTTTCGGCCAGCCGGGCACCCCGGACAGCCCGTTTGCCCCCAGCGACAACGTCAGCCCCGCCATCCGCTGGGCCAACGCGCCGGCTGGCACGCGGTCCTTTGCGCTCATCTGCCACGACCCTGACGTGCCCTCGTCCGGCGAAGACGTGAACCAGGCAGGCAAGGTGGTGCCCGCCAGCCTGCCGCGGGTGGACTTCTTCCACTGGGTGCTGGTGGACATTCCGGCTGATGTGTCGGGTCTGGACGAAGGCGCGGGGGGCCGCGGCATCACCGCGCGCGGCAAGCGGGTGGGTGCCACCGCGCAGGGCGTGACCGGCCGCAACGACTACACGGGCTGGTTTGCCGGCGACGCCGACATGGGCGGCACCTATGGCGGCTACGACGGCCCCTGCCCGCCCTGGAACGACAGCATCGTGCACCACTACCACTTCACGGTGTACGCGCTCGACGTGGCCACCCTCGGGCTGCAGGGCGCGTTCAGCGGCCAGGAAGCACTGGCCGCGATGCAGGGGCATGTGCTGGCCCGGGCGTCACACATGGGCACCTATTCGATGAATCCGGCGGTCAGCGCCTGAGCCTCGGCTGACCCCTTCGTCGAACTTGTCGCGCTGCCCGGTGTGGGGCTGGCACCAGGGGTTTTGCTCCGGCCGGTGAAAGATTGGCCGGCCGGCTGCGACATACTGGGTACTGTTCCCGCCCAGACCATGCCGCCACCCGCCCGCACCCTGCTGCTGTTCAACCACGACTGGGACGCCATCGGCCACGCCCGTGCCGCGGCCGCGCGCGGCCTGGCCTGCGACGAAGCCGGGTTCGACCTGTTCAGCTTCCCCAGCAACGCCCGCCTGGCCTGGTTCGACATCCAGCGCTGGGTCGACCGGCTGGCGCGCCAGGCCCCGGCGCGCGGCTGGACGGCGGTGAGCTCGCAGCACGAACAGTTCGGCGCTCTGGCCGCGGCCCTGCTGGCCGAACGCATGGGCTGGCCGGGCACGCCCCCGGCCGCCATCCTCGCCTGTCAGCACAAGTTCTACGCCCGTCAGGTGCTACAGCAGGTGGCGCCCGAGGCCAATGTGCCGTTCGAGCTGCTGCAGGCCGCCTACGGCGACCCGGTGCCCGAGGGGCTGCACTACCCGCTGTTCATCAAGCCGGTCAAGGCCGCGTTTTCGGTGCTCGCGCGGGAGGTGCACTCGCGCGACGAACTGCAGCGCCACACCCGCTTTGGCGCCTGGGAGCTGTGGGTCATCCGCCGCCTGGTCGAACCCTTCGAGCGCCTGGCACGCCAGCACCTGGGGCCGACCGTGCCCAGCGCCCACCGCATGCTGATCGAAGCGCCGGTGCACGCCGCGCAGTACAACCTCGACGGCTACGTGTTCAACGGCCAGGTGCACGGCATCGGGGTGGTCGACGCCCTCATGTACCCCGGCACCCAGGCCTTCATGCGCTTCGAGCTGCCCAGCCGTCTGCCCGCTGCCGTGCAGGCGCGCGCGCTGGATGTGGCGCGCCGCTTACTGCAGGCTGTGGGCTTCACGCATGGCCTGTTCAACATGGAGTTCTTTCACGACGCGGCGAGCGACCGGCTCACGGTGATCGAGTTCAACCCGCGCATGGCCTCGCAGTTCTCCGACCTGTACCTGCGGGTGCAGGGGCTGGACCTGCACGCCGTGGCGCTGGCGCTGGCCCATGGCGAAGATCCGGCCACTCTGCCGCAGGCCGCGCCGGCGGACGGGGCCGCGGCCAGTTTCGTCTACCGCGTGTTCAGCCCCGAGGCCGTGGTCACCCAGCCCGGCGCGGCCCAGCGCCAGGCGCTGGCGCAACAGTTCCCCGACGCGCTGCTGCTGCCCTTTCCCAAGCCGGCGGGCGCCGTCGCGCGCGATTTCAAATGGCTGGGCAGCTACCGTTACGGCATCGTCCACCTGGGCGGGCGCGACGCGGCCGACCTGCGCGCGCGCTGCGAGGCGGCCAGCGCCTTGCTGGGCTGGCCGGCGCCGTACCGGGAACCTGCTGCCCACGCGCCGCCTCACACCCGGCACGCCCACGGCCCGCTGCGGCCGGCCCCCTTGTCCAACCCCACCCCCACCGCACCCTGAAGGCCCACCATGAAAACCACCGCTGTCTTCTCCGTCTCCCACCGTGCCCTGCTGGCGGGCGTGCTCGTGGCCAGCCTGGCCGGCTGCGGCGCCATGTCGGCGCAGAACCCCTCGTCGGCGCTCAAGCCGGTCAACGCGGTCGAAATCGCGCCCGATGCCCGCGTCATGCTCAAGGGGGCCGACGTCGTGGCCTATTTCACCGACGGCAAGTACGTGCAGGGCAACCCCGCGTTCAAGAGCACGCACGAAGGCGTGGTGTTCCACTTTGCCAGCGCCGATCACAAGGCCCGCTTCGACGCCGCGCCCGCGCAGTACCTGCCCCAATACGGCGGCTACTGCGCCAACGGCATCGTCTACGGCATCCCCTGGGGGGGCGACGCCGACGCCTGGAAGCTGATCGACGGCAAGCTCTACATCTTTGGTGGCCAGGCCAGCAAGGACGCTTTCGAGCTGGACGAAAAAGCCAACCTCGCGCTGGCCGAAAAGTACTGGAGCGAAGAGGTCAAGGGCCGCAACAGCTTCATCCAGCGCGCCCAGCGCCTGGTGTTCAAGGTGCCGCACTACAAGAGCGGCGAAGAACTGGCCCAGGCGGTGGCCGCTGCCAAGGCTGGCAAGCCCTGATGGCCGGCTGGCGACGGCGCCGCTGGCTGGGCGGCGCACTGGCGCTGCTCGGCGGCGCGGGTGTGTCCGTCTCCAGCTTCCGCGCCGGTCGCCCGCACGACGGCGCCGACGTGCCGACCCACCGGCCGTGGGCGCAGCCCTTCGGCGTGGCCTGGGTGTTCAGCTCCGGCGGGCCACGCGGCTTCGTGCATGTGGGCGTCATCCGCGCGCTCGACGAACTCGGCCTGCAGCCCGACCTCATCGTCGGCGCCTCGGCCGGGGCGCTGGCCGGTGTCATGCGCGCCGCCGGCCACCGCGGCGAAGCCCTGCAGGCGCTCGCGCTGCAGGCCAGCCCCTGGCGTGTCATGCGCGTCAACCCCTGGGGCCCGCCCTGGCTGGCGGGCGATGCGCTGGCCGACTGGGTGCGCGAGCAGGTCGGGCACCGCCCGCTGCAGGCGCTGGAAGTGCCCGTGGCCTGCGTCGTGCACCGGCCCGGCCCGGGCGATCTGCTCGCCTTCAACCAGGGTGACGCCGGCCTGGCGGTGCAGGCCTCCAGCGCCATCGAAGGCCAGTTCGCCCCGGTGCATATCGGCGGCCAGGACCATGTGGACGCCGATCTGCACCAACCCCTGCCGGTGCGGCTGGCGCGCGCGCTGGGGGCGCAGCG
>Ga0172372_10006887_pt1 | contig 15392 bp, 9 predicted proteins | sample LakKiv5m_2_FD_114544 | JGI IMG/M metagenome (GOLD analysis project Ga0172372, IMG submission 114544) | Freshwater microbial communities from Kabuno Bay, South-Kivu, Congo - kab_092012_9.5m | ecosystem: Environmental > Aquatic > Freshwater > Lake | place: Democratic Republic of the Congo...
AAAAAAAAAAAAAAAAAAAAAAAAAAAAAAAAAAAAAAAAAAAAAAAAAAAAAAAAAAAAAAAAAAAAAAAAAAAAAAAAAAAAAAAAAAAAAAAAAAAAAAAAAAAAAAAAAAAATAAAAATAAAAAAAAATAAAAAAAAAATATTGGGTTGGACCCAAAAGTTTCTAAAAACTTTGTAAAAAATTTTGATTTTAGTCGTCGTCGGGGGGTGCATCTGCCGGAGGGGGGGGGGGGTCTGCCCACGTCGGTTGAAAAATTTTATTTTTAAAAATAATTTGACGCAATTTTATTTCCAAAAACCAAATTCATGCGACGAGACAAAGAGACAATACAAACGGACTTGGTGTTTTTGATCGTGTTTGTGCAAACGCGGCGGCAAGTGCAGAGGCGGCGGCGGCGGCAAGTGCAGAGGCGGCGGCGGCGGCAAGGAGCGGCGGCGGCGAAGAGCGGCGGCGCGATGCGCGAGCACGCGCACAATGTTCTTGGCGTGCCGGTCATGTTCACGGCGCTTGTCGTGTGGGACCGTCTGGCGAGACTGCCGGTGACGCGGCGGCGAGTGTGCACGAGCAACAATGGAACCTGCATCTGCGCGGCGATGTTGCTGCCAGCAGGGGGCGAGCTCTTCAGTATCTATGTCGACGGTCGACACGGAATGTTCGTGAAAGCGCAAGGCGAAGACGACAGGCTGTACGTGCTTGACGCGCGCTGGGGTGCTTTGCGGGCTGTGCTGCCACCCGATAGCTCGTGTCTTGTAGTAGTATACACAAATCGCGCAGGCAAGCTAGTGCTCGGCGTGTACGATGTACTGCGTGTTGGAGGGTTGGACAAGAGCAGGGCTTGCGTGTTTGAGCGACAAGCGCTTCTATGTGATCTTTTCAAACAGACACCGCCTTTGGACGGCATAGAGCGGCATTGGGTCGGACATGAAGCAAGTTTATTTCGATACATGCAGGTGACACACAACGTAAATTCTGTGCCGTTCGAAGTGTGCAATATGCTGCGACTATGCAGCTGCACGGGCAGTACGCTTGATGAATACGAAATTGTGCTCAAGCCATTGATGATGAGAACCAGTATGAGCTAAATTTAAATTTGCTACGGTCAGTGTCCCGGCGCAGCCATCGCCGCGACTGAGGGTTGCTGTGCTTGTGATTGTTAGCAATAAATTCCGACCATGACGCACACTTAAAATATTCAGCAATATCTTGCTTCAGCAACAACCTTTCTGGCACTCTTGGCCACAGCGTTGTCGGCGCACCCATGAAGCAATTGACAAAGCAGAAGCGCTGCACATCAATCAGAATGGAGCGCACACGCCAACGGCGTCTGAGCTGCGATTGGCGCACGTAAAAGTGCTCGATGCAGTGCGTGCAAAGCACTCGATGCTCCGTGTGCCGTACGTCGGCGCACTGCATGACGCGCAAGCGCTGGTGGCAGTTCATGCATTTACGAACACCGCGCATGACCCAAAGGCAGCGGTAGGGCCAACGCTGAACAGGCACATTGTGCACCTCAAGAACGACTGGGGCGCCAAGGACAAGTTTGACGCGAGTGCTGTTGTGCGAAAATTCCGTGGCGAATAGTGTGACGGTTGCGGCATTATTAAGACCTTGAATGTTCATAATGCGCCATGCCAAAACGTCGACAGATGCGTGTCCGCGCTGCAAGATTTTTTGTACGTAATTATCTTCTCCATGAAGGTGCACATGACTGTTATTGGCGGGCAGCATTATTTGCAAGCGCATCCGCACAAGTACGTTGATGTCCAGGCACGTGTTCAGCATCCACATTGTCTGCGCGGTACAGCTTGTTGCGCTTGTGGTTAAGTCGAATTGCCCGTCATTTTTGTTCCACGAGGCAAAAGACATGTCATTGGCGTCGTCTGGGTGTGTAAAAATGCCAGGACTTTGCTCGAAGGAGCCCCACCACATCAAGTCGCGCGCAAACACGTTGGCGAAGAATTTGTCTACGAGTATGCGCAAGTGTTTGCACACCATAGAGCACTTGACCAGATCTTCTGCACAGACGTGGGAAAGCACTATATGCACTACGTCGCTGGCGGCACCAGACTTTTCGACGAAGATGCGCGTTAGGAAGGTGTTGACGAAAACGCGCGGCGGGTCGCTGCGCAGGTCACAGGCGCCGGCCATTGTGTTTGCGTGAATTTGTTTTATTGAATATTTTTTTTTTAAAATTTTAGCTTTCCGACAATTTTGACTTTTCAGGCAAATGTGAGCATGAGTGTCTCTGCAAATGGGCCGCCTGTTACGTGCACTTCTCCACCGACGACCTGACTGGCTGCGCTTTGCAGCGCCATCATGTTTTGTGCTGCGCAATCTACTGATGCTGTGCGCGCGACAAATTCGTTTTGCTGCAGCGTGTCGTCGACAGGAAGCAATGCTGTTTGTGCAAGCATGCCACAGGCGTGTCTTGCCTGCGTAAGCTCTTCAGGCGTAAGGGGCACCAGCTGCTTTCGCAGCTGGCACATGCGCATGCGTTGCTGGAGTGCAAGGGGCATGAGCGTGGGCATGTGCTGCAAGGCCTCTGCCGCCGTGAGCAGAAAGCATGACTGTAGTGCCCCAAGTGCATGCAGGTTGCGAAGCTCTACGCCTTGAATAGGACTGCCGACTACCAGAGCGCGTGTTCCAGGAAGTTCGCGTGACATCGACATGCCTGTGTAAGCGCTTCCTTGTTTGTCAAGTGTTACAACGGCACCAGCGCCGCATGACAAAAGCGTCTTGTAAAAACTAAATGCCATTTGACGCGAAAGCTCTTCTTGCGTACTCGCTTCTGCGCGCAGACTAAACGCCTGCATTGGCACAATGCTCGGGCCCGGTGGCGTGGCAGGCGCCGTTAGGTTGACGTTGGCTGCAGTCTGCTGGACGGCGTGCTGCAGCTGCAAATGTTGCGCAAGAGCTGTTCTGGTCTCGTCTGCGTGGAGTGAGGAGCGCACGTTGCATGCCATGCACAATGTAAGAGGGCCGCACTGGTCAAGACGCTGTTGCAAGCTGCGACGGGCAGGTGTGACAGCTGCTTTGGTAAGATCAAGCTTTACAGCAGCCGTGTCTGCCTGTTGGATCTGACGCGCAGGTGCCGTGGACTCGAATACGCGCAGGCTGGGCTCCAGCAGGTGGATGTGGACGCTCGTGTCTTGCACATCGGTGCTCAAGAGCGGCGCAAGTGATGCAGAGACGGCAACCGAGTGACCGTTCAGACTAGAGCGCGGGTCACCAAGGGCCGTTGACCACCATGCGTGATACTCCTTTGCAGAGCATTGAAGTTTAGAAGCAGGGTCGTCGTTGCTAGAGCCGATGGTGGTAGTGAGCTGCGGCGCCGCCGCCAGCAGAGATGTTGCAAAGACACTGCGCGCTGTCTCTGGTTTTGTTTCTGCAAGCGCAGCCACACGCTTTGCATTTACTTGACTAATTGACGCCTGTGTCTTTGCCAGCGCTGCTGCGCTCGATGTTGCGACGGCTGAGGCGTGCTCACTCTGATATTTGCTTAAGAACAAAAGCGTTGGGGCTAGCAGCCTAAAGTCTGCAGGCATGTGCTCGATTAGCTGCATCTGGCTATCTAGAATATGTTTTGTCGGAACGCACCTAAAAAGGTCAGATACGGCGCTGATGGCATGTGCCCCGTCTTCGCAGTCGCGAATCTGAAGACCGTTTGTAAAGGCAAACCCAAGTACGTCGCCATACTCTGTGCCCGGCGTCAAATTTTGGTCTTCACCTGCAGCTGACTGCAGTGTAAGCTGTGGCTTCACGTTTAAAGTCAGCGAGCCGTCAGCGTTCTGTGTAGCCTGCGTCACGCTCATGCCTACAGAGTAGGAAGGATCAGACCCGTAGGTGGTTCTGCTGTTATGAATTGTCTGCATTTCTTCGTAAATGCCGTGCGCGACAGCGTCTGCCCCCTGTGTGCGAACGTAAGCTTCTACAGCTCTCTGCACACTTACTGGATTGGAAATGTCGGCGCCCGCTGCTTGCACAATCTTAGCCACCGTGCTGCCCTGCGCGAGCGTGGCGTGCAAAAGCGTCTGCTCAAAGCCGTGACCAAGCACGGCTCCTTCTCGCAGTGCACGGCACTGCTGCTGGTCTACACGCATGCCAAAAGCGCGCCCGTACTGGAGGTCGAGCATGCTTGTGCCGTCGTCGCCAGCAGACAATGCCGTCAGCACCAGACCCACAGCCTGTGCCCGCTGTTGCTTGCTCGCGTCTGCCTCTGTAGCTAGCTCTTCAACAGTTTTGAGAGCTGGTAGGCTCAAGGCACGTGCAACAACACTCTCGTGATGCAAAAGCGCATCGACGTTACATTTCAGGTCTGCTGTTGCCTTCTGCACTGCGGCGACAGACAAACCGCGGGTGTCGAGTCCAAGGCTGATGTTGTATACCATGCCGTCCTCGCACGTCGTGCGCTGCATCGTGAAAATGTTGCGTTGGAGAATGTCCTTGAAGCATGTTTTGAATGGTACGGAGCAGCTGAGAATATGGCTGTAGCCGCGACTTCCTGTCGAAGGCCCTGCAAGCAGCTTTAGCCTGAAGCCTGGCACAATGATTGCGAGAGGGTGGGTGGCGGCGCGCTCGAGCTCAACCTGCTGTGATGACATTGTCCACACGCCGTCGACTTGTTTACTAGCAGCGAAGGTGGACGCAGTTGTTGGGTGCAGGATGCTGGCCAGAACAGTGTCAGGTGCAAGATTCACTGGAGCGGCTGTGGGAACACAGTTTTTTGCAAACAAGGAATTTACAGCATCGGCGCCTGTGGCCAACATTGGCGTTCCTGGCACGCACGTAACATGCACGCAGAGAGAGGGGATTGTTAAAGTGGTGCCTGTGGGTATGAGCATCGCCATACAAGGCCCGTCGTAAATAGCAAAGACAACAAGATGTGTGTATTTTTATTAAACTTTAGTATTTTGACAAAAACAAGCAGTCTGCTGTTCCAAATTTGCCCTTTGAAGCTTCGCAAATGCCCTTGGCACGGTGCAGGTGTAGAAGCAACAGCGCCAGCATAAGAATCCATGCTATGTAGTAGTTTCTAGTAGACATGTGCAGCCAGAAACGCTCTACTGTCGCCTTATAATCTTTGTCCACCTTTGCGTTCGTGCCCGCAAGATGCTCTACGACGTCGCTGCCGCAGAGCACAGCAAGTGCTACGAGTGCAAAGACTATCTGGTGGAAGACGGCGTGCGACGAAGTAGTCGAGCCGCTGTCCATTCCTGCAAACATTGTGTACACAAACAACATAAGCGCGAGCAACAACGTCAGATACAGTCGGTGATGTGCTGCTTTTTGCACATGAACGCTGTATGACGATTTCTCTTGCCACTGCAAGTACACGTGAATAAGTCTCAGCATGTTAGAGAGATGTGCCAGAAAGCCGATGCTCAAAAACCATAACGATGTTGCGGAAATGACGTTGATGTCCTGAATCCCGCGCTGTGCCACACTGGCAACTCCAATTGTTGTAAGGCCTGCAATGACAGCCAGGTCCAGCGCTATTTGAGCGTACGGAGCAAGGCTTTGAAGATGCAAGGTGACAGCCTTGTTAAATTCATCCACTTGCGTGTGATAGTTTCCGTTGCGATTAATAGTCGCAAATAATTCTGAGCCGCTTGTCATTCCCCGACGATCTTTGACCCATTTGATTGCCTTTGAATACACTGTGCCGAAGTCGTTTCTGCTAATCTCCAAGAACTTCATTTGCAAATATGTAAAGACCACAACAAATCCAATGGATACAAGCCAGAAGAAGACAATAAAAAACGTGGATGTTCCATCTGTCTCGTGTGGAATTTGATTATCCTGCTCGGTCGAGTCGTCTGCGGAACCGTTCCAAAACCAGCCGCGAGCAAACGCTATGATGAGGAAAATCCATGCGACGACGACTGCCAAACTACCGCCGTATAGTAGATATCTGTATTCGCTCTTTTCCCACAAAAGATCTGTATAATCGTCCTCGGACTTACTGTCGTTCCTTCTAGCTGCGTTGATAGTTTCAATTTGTTCGGTTTTGTAAGAGTCGAGGTAGTGAGCGATCATGAAGGACCACGTAAATGCAAACAGGGCTGCTAACAGAAGAAAGCACTGACCGATGTTGTAGACCCGATGGGGCCGGATTCTGCCAACCCGAAGTGTTGTGTACTGCGGCACGCCTGCGCGCGAGCACATGTTGAATGCATGTCTGTACTTCATAATGTACGCGTTGTACGTAGCGGCGCTGACGCTCGACGCGGACTGCTGCGCCAAATTTGCACTGCACTGTTGCAAAGTTCCATCTGCGCCGCTGCAGAGCTTGGGTGGTCGAAGCTTATTGTGCGACTTTACGAAGTTTACGCGGTCAAGGAGAAAATTAAAAAACTGTGAGTTTGTCAAGGTCGAAGGAGAAGTTGTCGTCTGTGGCGTCCCAAGGCACGAGGAGGGAGAAATCTCACAATATGCTTTGATGAACTCGAGTTTGTCGGCGTCAATAACTGCAGTACTCACCACACCACTTGCAGCCTGCGCTAATTCGACTAGCTTTTTCAAAGGGTCTTGGCGCTGTCGATTAGACGAATCAGCAGATGCCATTTCCGACAACAGCACTGATTTGCTCAAAGCAGTTTTATCAGCTCCTGCTACGAGCACATTTTCTGACGGTCCAGCCATCGCGTAGTCAATAGTGTTTTGAAGCGAGCAAGAGTCAATAAGTTTGTCTTGCACTGCCTTGTCAAGCGGGTTCTCGTCATCCTTCAGAATAACAAGGGTCGGATTTGCAAAGTCTTTCATACACGAGCAAACAGATCGGTCGTGTGCATTAGCAACACTATATTTATCCTCTAGTGCTTGCAGCATAAATGGTGTTGTATAATCTTTCCACAAACGGTTGTCCTGCAGGTAACCCGACGTTGTCTTTGTCGTAGACGGCGAATTTTGCTTGTCACCATACACGTATCCATAGCAGCCCATAAACATCATGGTTGCATGCAAAGGCGTCAACATTTTCAATTCAAATGACTTGTATAGATTTTGGGCGTCTGCGTCTGTTGGCTTGTCGTAAACTGGCAAAATTTCAGTGTCAATAAAATCACGCGCCTCCAACTCGCCCACGACTTTCGATGTTGGCGAGAGCTCTAGCATGTCAGGTATGAGGCTCCTGTCAATCTTCATTCGCAAAGGGTCGCGGTGACGCGATAGTGCGACGTCAGAATCTAGCATTGTTTGATCAAGCAAATCGTAGTCAAATTTACTTGGTCTGTCTGGAAATACGACAGAAGCCATTAGGCCTGCGAGCACAAAAAACATTCCGTTGCAAAACCAAGAGCGCTGCGTAGAACGCTTGGAACTGGAATCGTCCTGCGCCATGCAGTAAGCCTTCTTTAATACTCACAGGCGAAGAAAGTGTGTGTCGACAATGGACGACCCGCGCAGTCGAACCGCGCACAAAACAGCATCAAAAAGTTCAAAAAATTTAGGAAAAATAATTGAAAAAAAGAAAAAAAGAATTAAAAAAAATATCTTCTTTGTTTATGCTTGCAACTTGCCAAGTCATAATGATGTCTGAAGCTGGTGTGATGTCTAAAGAAAAAAGCGAGTCCTTGCTTATGCAATATCAAGAGTTTCTTGCGGACGCCGACCGTTTCTCGCGAGCGTTGCACAAGCACGATGATAACTCTTCAGCACAAGACTGCGTCAGCATCCAGGGTCTGCTTGCTCTTTTTGACATGGTTGTCGACATGCTTTCAGAGTGTGGTTTGCGGAACTTGAAAAATGTTTACGTTGCCATTAAGAAGCATACATCTGTGCATTTTGAACAGTGTAACACGTGGCAAACTTGCCACCTGAGCGGCGTCCATGCGCGAGGCTGTATTAAGCTTGGCGATGGTGTTTTCGTGCAAAGACAGCACGCTAAGTGGGTACTGTGTCTATGGCTTTGCTTGCACATAAAAGATCAAGAGCGTGGCAGAAGCAGTGTACCCGACTCAGACGCTAATGTGTACAGGTCAGCAATGCAGTGCGTACTGGAGCAACTGCACGGGGCGTATTCTCACGTCGCAAACCATTTTAAAAAAAACAACTTACTTGCATGGGCGCCGTTGGCTCCGCCGCCAACAAATGACGATCCATGCTGATTTTTTCAAGATAGTCAAAGAAGGCTGTGGTCAAGCATTTACAGATGAGCCTCCTCTTTCACCAGACGTTGTTTTTATTGACGGCCAGGTAAAGCTTATGAAAGCAGATGCGATCAAAAGCTGGGAGCTTTTTTTTCAAATTCAGTTTTACAAGACAATTGAGCGATGCTTTGCACTTGGCGCACACACAGTTGTGCTGGGATTTGACAATTACGAGCACGTGCCGTCGAGTAAGGCGATGACGCAGGCGAAGCGCGCTAAGCAGCGCGTTGACTACGATTTTGCACACACAAGCGCGCTTCCAAACAGTCCGCCAGAGGATTGGGGTAGCGCAATGGCGAACCGCACTTTCAAAGTGAAGGTTATTTCACGTGTGCTAGAGGTTACGCGTGCGTGGTTTGAGCAGAAGCTAAAAACTGATGCAAAGTTTGCAAATTTGACTCTCGTACTCGATTATCGCGGCGTGCCTGATGTTGTATTTGCGCCAGACTCTAAGCGGGGATTGAGTGCGAAGACCTTTGTAGACGAAAACGACTGGACAGTTTTAGACAGCTGCGTGGGGCGCGGCGAGTGCGACATCAAGGCGTTTGCGTGGCTAAAGATTGCGCGCTGTCTGTGCATAGTATCTGTCGACGGCGATTTTCTTCCTCTTTCCCTTCTTCAAACGTTTGCAGATGCTGGCGAGACGCGCCACGTGCTCTTGTACCGAATGCTTACACAACTTGCACCTGCGAGTAACAAACGAAACTCTTCGGGAACAAGAAGTGCGTCTGGACGACAGTACGAGTTTGTGCACATTGCCCCCGTACGCGACTGGCTGCTGAGCGTGTTTCCAAGCAGAGTCGTGAACCCAATACAACAATTCTGTGCTATGGTGGCGCTTTGTGGCTGTGACTTTGCTCGAAACTTGCCTCGGCTTGGCCCGCGCTCGCTTTGGAAAATCAGACACCGTTTACACAACTGTGATCTTACTGACCCTACGCAGGCGCTTTGTGCCATAAGCTTTGCATATCACGACATGTTTATCAACAAAAACACAGTGCCTGCCCGCGCTACAAACAGCACTGCGTGGTTTCGACAGGCCACAGACGCCCTCGCGATTGAAATATACGACGAGCTTGCAAAACGCGTTGATCAGCTCCCGCGCGTGTCTGCTAAAATTAAGTTGCAGCTTTGGTCTTCCACCACCTCACGTGCACACACGCGCAACGCTTCATGGACCATGATGTACTGGACCCTGCTGCAAAACGCCCCAGACCCGCACGCAGCAGACTACGGATATGAACGCGACGCAAAAGGCAGGACCCGATTCGTGGCGGAAGAAAGTATATAACAGACGCATAATATGGTCTTGAGTGAAAAGGAGCTTGCACAGGAAAAGTTTGAGAAGCGGCGTGCGTCTTTTAAAATAGAACAAATTGCGCGCAAGCGTCTGCAGGATATATTTAGTACAAGGATTATGAAGGGATTGGGCAAACCAAATAAACGCTAGAGTGTGCGACGTCTTTTTTTTAACAGACTTCCTGCCTGCACGTGTGCGCGGTGGCCTTCATTGCACCATGCTGGTCCTTGAGCGCTTTGAGACTCTAAATGGCATTGTATACAAACCTCTTCCTCTTAGTTTACAGACAATGTGCACTGCAGAGGACGTAATGCGCTTTATGCAAAAACATGTAGCGATGGACGGCAGCGTTGACGGCTTGCATATAGAGTTTGAAGGAAGTCGCGTGCACATTACAAACGCAGAACAGCTGCCGATCATTGCGCAACTGGCAGCTGCACACAACAACGCTCTTATAAAAGAAAACTTTAAATACGAAAAAGGCTTGGATGGACAGCCATACGATGACAGTGAACTCAAGAAGAACGATAAAAATGTTTATACAAACACCATGCACCAAAAAACAGGCAAATTGCCAAAGACTGCGGCCTCGACGCCGTGGGACGAGGAAATGCAAGGAGACCGCTTTGTGTTTGATTCCAATTATGAGCAGCACGAAAATCTTTTGCCTTGGCTTGACAGGCGACGAGACGAACAGTTTGGTTGGTACACATGATGCATCAAAGAGCGGCAAAAAGAGCAATAGATCCTTTCTTTATCTTCTCTTCTGGGTCCTGTAGCATCACGGTCTTGACGTCCACAATCTTGCATCTTGTGCGAAACTCGCGCAAACGCTGAACGAGCGCGACGAGTTCAGAGTATTTTCGACGTTCGAACGGTTGGACTTCAGATTGCAGCACAAAATTGTCCTGCACAACCTGGCGAACATTTATGACGGTAATGTCTTGAAACCCGATCTCGTCGTCAGTAAAAGCTTTTGTGACCTGCTCTGCATCAAAGCATGGACCCAAGGAATTGATAGCGTTCTTGGTTGTCTTGTCAAAAAACGTGTTGTGCGAGAGCCACATGCTGTTGTTCATGGAGCGCGAGCAGTTCCAAGACCATGTGTGCGACTGCCATGCCTCTTTGGAAAACTCACCAGGCACACTGTAGCCAAAAGTGTTTAACAGCTTTTTGGCGCTTTTACAAGCTGCATATTTACCCAGATGATCATCGGCGTACACTTTTTCCTGTGACAGTCCTTCCCAAAATTCGGCAACAGTTGCGTCGTCCAAAAACTTCCAGCTGCTGACACCAAGCAAGGGCTTCAGCTTCAAAAACGCGCTGTACACATCCTGTGGCGTGCGCGTCAACGCAACTCGCTTCCTGGAATATTTTTTGCAACCTTGCTCCTGTGTTTCGTGTTCCGACGACCTTCTTTTCTTCGTGTGCATTTTGTCCTGTGTGTGAGAGGAATCCTCGCCACTAACTTCGTGATCGGGGTTTGACGCAACAAAAGAGTATTGCAGCATTGTCACAAGCTCGTAGTTCTTGCTTTCCAGCTGCCTGATTGTGTTTTCCAGATTTCTGATATGCTCCTTGTAGCCCTCCTCGCGCATGAGCGACACAGTGAGTTCCAGTTGCTTTGATGTAAGCTGGTGCTCGAGCGCTTCGTTCTTCTGCACGAGTTCTGCATGCAACGATGGTGAGTCCGCATGATTACCGACTATGGTCGGAAGCTTTGTGTAGGCGCGCGCATTAGACGACGATGAGCTTTCCGGCATGATGGTGAGCAAGGGCTTGGGAACGAAGGCGTCGAACATTTTCATTTCGTACTTGGGTTTCCGATTAAATAGACGTTCTGGCGCGTCTTGGTGCAGCGCCTTTTCTTTGAAGGCAAGGAGCTCCAACATGCTCTTGTCTTGTAGAGCGTCCTGCTGCGCGTCTTGACCCCCGTCTGCCATTTTCCCCGTGCAAAGCGACAGATTGTGCAGATTCACCCAAATTGGGAAAATTTTGGGTAAATAAAGCCATAAATAAAAATATTTATTTTTTTGAGTTGAAAAATTACTGAAACACGAACAGTGCAAAAATTCTGCTGATACTGGGAGAAGCGGCGCGGTTTTGAAGGTCATGCCATGCTGCACCGCGCGGCATAAATGCGCGGGTGTTGACTAGTGTAATCAAAAATGTTCGTTCTGTGTGTGAGCTTTTGTGTGACATTTCGCACAGCGCCTGAACATGGCCCACATCATCCAAAACGCCGAGCGATGTTGCCAGCCACGCTTGTGCTTGACGCTTGCTTTCAGCGTCGCAGGCGCGCATGAAGTAAACACCGCGACCAGAGACGTAGCTGAAATGGCAGGAAAGGTCACCACTGCATGCTGTTCTAAAGGTATCAGTAAAGTCCAAATGTCCTTCGTGCATCGCTGCCACGTGCAGCAAATGTTGTTGCGCAGGCGGCAGCGTAAATGCTGCAAGTATTGTTTCTGCGCGAATATTGCGCACGTGCTCATGCATTGCTCTTGCAACAAACGACGTCAGACCGCCAAGCTCGCCATGCACCGTTTCTGTCGGGTCTTGCAAAGCCGTCAGCGTTGAAACAGCTGCTGCGCCGAGGCCACTACAACTGAGAACCTCGCCGATTTTAGTCGCGTGAACAACTTGAACCGCTTCGCAAACAGCGTGCGCGAGCGAAAGATTACGCCAGATTGCTACACTCATCAAGTTGCGTTGACGCTGGTCGACGTCTTCACGTTCGACCAAGCGCAGCGAGTAGGTTATTTTCAAAAAAGACGTTCCAGCCTGTGCACGCAGGAACGTGCTGACTCTTTTTGACGTGTTGTGCAGAGTCCAAACATCTACGCTGGAATTTTGCGTACGTCCTGCATAGCGCATGCAGTTTATTTCTGCCGGCGGGTGGACCAGCTCTAGACCAGAGCTCAACGACACCATTGTCGCTCCCGCTGCCGGCAGCGGCACAGCGTCTGTCAACACAAGAAAGACAGGGCGTCCGGCGTCCATGTACGCCAGCTGTACCTCTGCGTGGAAGGACAGGAGAGGAACATAAGTGTGTTCGCCTGTCAAAAAAGCAAGTGACGCTCCGCGGCGCAGTTGCAGCGGGACGGCGACAGACACGTGATGCAGAAGCACTGTGTCGACGATGCTGACGCGCAGCACGCAGTCCACTTCTCCGTATGAAGAGTTTTGAAGCACTTCGCACTGCGCGAGCTCTAGAAGACGATCGTCAGGCACGTCAAATGTTAGCTGCGAATTGCTGATACGCTCACTAGGCGGGGGGTTAGGCATCGAGCATGTCTCTACTGCGTTGCTGGAGAGGCCCATTTGATTGTTTGTAGAAACGCGCCAAAGGCCCGAAAAGCAACAAGGTGCTTGAGTGTGGAGCAAAACTGGTGCGAGTCCATCGCAGCCAGGCTCGACAGCGCCCACAACAATAGCAAAGCTTCCGTGCGCAGTGTGCGAGACTGTGAACCGGAACGCAGCAGCACCCGCGACGGCGACCCGACGCACATGCGTCACATTGAGCGTATGATTCCAGAAGCTTGACGCGGAAGAATGCAGCGGCAGTAGCTCACAGTCGTCACCACGCCGCACGTAGCCTTCCACACAAGAAAACTGGCACTCGAAATCGTTTTGCACAAAAACTTTAAAGAGCACGTTGCCTGTCTCACAGCTCACGCAGCCTAGAACTGGATTGGTTGGGTCGCGCAGGCGCGAAAAGGGGCGACATGCAATGTTACACGAAGTTGCGTCGTTATACCGTAGGCCAGCGGAAGTGTAATAATGAAGTTGCTGGTTTTCGTACAACGTGTCATTCATGGCGCATTGCAGGCACTCGCTGTCTTTTACAAGTGTATGATTTCCTGCGTATTCGCCATGCTGGCATGTACGGCCGCGCTGAATGGGCATGCAGACGCGATCGAGAGTCTCTGTGCATGGCTCCTTCATCCACTGTTGCGAGTAATCACAAGAAGTGCACGCAGTGCACTGCGTGTCCACAAATTCAGAGCAGGCCTGGCTCGCCCACCGCTCGTTTGCTGTACCGACGTCGCTTTGTTTGTGACACACAGTGCAGGGCTCGCATGACGCGTCATATGCTTTGTCACATACGATCCGCGTCCAGACACTGTCGACATGTGGAAGACAGCGCTTGCAGCTTGTGCACGCAGTGTTGCTTACAGTGTCTTTAAAAAATGTACTGCCGCATTCCACGCACGTGTGTGGCGTCGAAGCGTTGACTGGCACGGTTGCTGCATAGCCAATGTCACACAGACACGAGGAGACGTTTGTCGCGCCGTTGGCTCTGGCGCGATGAGGACAAGCGTGCTGCATGTCGTCGGTCCCGTCACAATAATAATCAGCTTCGCACGGCAAGCACGTACCCGCTTGCGTACGAAATAACGCAGGATTACAAACGCATGCCTCCTGCCGCCTGCGGCCGGCGGTCCACTCAAGCAGAGGACAGGCGTACTGCTTGCCTGTGACACAGAAGTAATTTTCTGCGCAGTCTTCACAGCGCGTGTCGTTGTTGTAGTAGCGGTTTACGCACGTGCAGTTCTCAAAAAAGCCGGACCCCGGTGCCGACTCCATCAAAGCGTCGCTGCAGTTGTACAAAGAGTTGTTGAAGCAGTAGTCGTCGGGCGTGCACAGCGAGCAGTTGAAGCGCTCCTCATCGCCAGGCGGGTCGCGAAAGTACGTGCGCGGGCAGTGACAGTCAAGGCGCACGGCGCTGCCTTCGCCGAGCGTGCGCCCGGGCGCCGGACACTCGATCGGCTGGAACACGCCGCGCGGGCAGTAGGCGTCAAGCGGGCATATAACGCAGAAATCGCCGGAGCGGTAAAAGCCAGCATCGCACGTGCAGTTAGTAATTGCGTGGCTTCCGGAAAAGCTTCTGGCGTTAAGCGGGCACGGAAGCGCCGCCTGAGAAACGGAGTCTCCTGGACAGTAAAAGTCCACCGGACACAGAACGCACTGCGTGTCAAGACGGTCGTTTCCGTAGCTCACTCCGCAGGTGTTGTTGTCGTACTGTCCCGACGGGCATGTCTGGCATTGCTGGCAGATTACGTCGCGCGAGGCGGTGCACTCTTGCTGCACAAAGAAGCGCGGAGGCGGTGTTTGAGCATCCTCGCATATCTCGGAACACGGATGACATGTTATTTGTGTGGAAGTGTTCGCAAAGCCAGGAACGCACACCTCACAGCGGACGCTGTTGTTCGCGTTCGCCTGCCGCGCCTTGCCGATGGGACAGGCCACGCACAGCTCGCCCTGTAGCTCGTACCCTGCGTCGCAAAAGCAGGGGTCCAGGCGCGTGCGGCCGGCATACGACCAGCTGTTTGGCTGGCACGCACTGCATGTGATGTCGTGCGTGCTGTTGCACTCGGTAGCAACCTGCTGGTTCGCCGCGCAGCTGCTGCAGTCCACGCACGCGCGGTTTGCGTACTTGTCGGTGCTGACAGCTTTGTAAGTTTCCGCTCGGCACGTCTTGCAGACGGCGCCTGCGTCCGGCTCAGTGCCCACGTCGCACACGCACTCCGCCTGGCCTGTGCGCCCGTCAGTCGTCTTGCCCGCTGCACACGCATCACAGACAGGCGAGGCAGTGCGGTTAGTAGCCGTGTTCAACGGGCATGGGCTGCACAGATACAACTCCTCGTCTGCAGACGTCATCATCGCGGCCCACGCCACTGCTTCGCCGAGGTTCACAGTGCTGTTTTTGTATTTTCCAGTTTGACAACTCTTACAAGTGTCAGTATCAACTTCAAATCCTTTTAAGCACGAGCAGTCAAGTGGTCCGGTGGCTCCTGCAGCTCCGAACGAGTTTGCGGTGCAAGCCGTGCACGTCTCGATCAAGTCAAACCCAATCTTGAACAAGCTCTCCGCGCAGATCACGCACTGCGCGCCGTCGAACGCGAACCCCGGCGCGCACACGCACGCGGAGGCGTTG
>Ga0172372_10006889_pt1 | contig 15391 bp, 15 predicted proteins | sample LakKiv5m_2_FD_114544 | JGI IMG/M metagenome (GOLD analysis project Ga0172372, IMG submission 114544) | Freshwater microbial communities from Kabuno Bay, South-Kivu, Congo - kab_092012_9.5m | ecosystem: Environmental > Aquatic > Freshwater > Lake | place: Democratic Republic of the Congo...
ACTTGTCCTAATTTTTTAGAGTATAATCCATTTTTAATAAAACTTCGTTTTAAGGGAAGTCGAGGTTGTAGCGTAAGCCCGTGCTCCTGAACCATTGATAGGATGGATTGGGTACCACTAGGGGCCCCATACGAGATGGGTTCGGGGTGATAGAGGCGCCCCAAATCCCGCAAACCCAAGGACAATAATTCGGGGATACTGTCTTCACATACATCCACGGGTACGGTTAATGTGATGTCATCAGGTAGGATTGATTTGGCCATTTCAAAAGTGGTTAACAAATCTTGTTTGGCCGTTTTGGATAATTGGGTCATTTTGGTGCCTGATTGTGGAACCAGTGGTTGAATGAGAACATCATGGATCATGCCAAATGATTGGTGCAAGGATGCAATATCTTGTAAGCACTCTTTTCGGTGAGTTTTGGTTTCCCCAATGCCAATCATAATACCGGTTGAAACAGGTATTTTTAGCTTGGAGGCCCATTCAATTAATTTCAGTCGAATATCCCGTTTTTTGCCAGGGGAGTTTGGGTATACTTTCTCGACATGATGATCGTCCACGGAATCAAGCATGATTTTGGTGACCGCAATGACATCACGGATTTGCTTCATTTCTTGTGGGCTTAAAAATCCAAATTCAATGGTTGGAATTAAGCCTTCCAAGAATCCCAATTCACAAACCGTGTATAAATAATCAGCATACGATTCAAACCCCCACAAATCCAAAAGAGACCGAATATGATTGTATTTGTCCGGACGTTCTCCAGCAACCAATGCCAATTCTTTAATCCCCAATGATTTGGCATGTTTGGCTAGCCGAATGGTTGAATAGGGAACCACCAAATTATCTTTGCGATTAAACGAGCAATACGGACACTCATTCCGGCACAATCGCGTTAGTGCAATCGGATGGACAACGGAATACGTTACCACCGACTCATCACTTTCCGTTAACGATAATTCCCAATCTTGTGTCTCTAATAAATGGTTGGTGATCATATTAATCCTACACTTTCATAAAAATTAGTCGGCTCCTCTGAGGATTTTAAGCAATGGAATCATTTTTCAGAGTTTAAATATAAACGGGCTCATTTGACGTTATACTTTGATTATTCAATAATGGATGTGGTTGTTATTTAAATTTAAAATTGCATTTTTTAAGTTTTTGTATACCATTTTTAGGGTCAATGTTTCAAGGTATCTCATAGTCGATGGGGTTGGCTATGACAACTGTGGGTGATATTCGACTTGCTTTTCAACATTAATATCAAGGAGATTACAAATGAATAAAGAACGATATGGCTGGGTACTTGGAATGATCGCCCTGGTAGTGGTTGCCTGTGCAACTGTCACAATGGCGCAAACCGTTAATGATCCTGATTATGAAGAATTTAAGCGATATGAAGCCTTTCGGAAGTCTAAAATGGATGCAGCAGATAAAGAAAAGCAAGACGACGCCAAAGCAGTTTATGATGACTTTTTGTTGTATAAAGAATATCGGACCATTCAACAAAAAGAGGGTGCTAAACCATCTGAAATAGCACCTGTTGTTACCCCCGCTACTGGCGTGCCTTCGGCAACGGGTTCCCCCCAGCCGGTACCCCCATCTCCAGCTACTGTTTCACCGGATTTGGGAAGGGATATTCGTGAAGCTGAATTTAAAGAAGCCTATCGTCGTTATCAATTACTGAATACACTTGAAGCCACATCCACCCCCATTGTCACGGCTGCCAATCGACCCCTGTCGGTATCTTGGGATTGGGTGACTCGGTTGGGGCATGTGGTATTGGATTACCAGACTGTCGGTCCGTTGGATACATTTCGTGGGTGGGAATGGGGATTCGGGGGTCGCTTGGTGATTCCAATTGGCTCTAATACGGCCATTTCATTGGGCCCAGAATTGCTGTTTTCGACGGTCACATCCACCGAAAAAGACAAGTACGAGCATGACATCCAACAACAATTTACTATTTTGCGGATTCCGGCACAAATTCAGCAAAGAGTAGGTGCTTTAACCATTGGTTTTGGTGGGTATGTGGCGCGTGTATTAACCACTGGCCAAACCCGTGTGACCCCGTATGGATTTAAATTTAAAGAGAGTTATCCCTATATGCTGGAGTCATTTAACCTAGGGACGACCCTCTCGTTAATGATTGCCATGGGGGATATCCAACTTGGCGTGTATTCTGATTTCCCCATGTCCAATTGGGTGCAGCCGGTGGTGAATGGCCGTGATTCGCGTATGGCATCATACGGTCTGGTATTATCGGCGCGGATGTAGATACCCACAACGATGGCAGATCCTGTATTTAGGGTAGATGAAAATGTGGCTGGTTCGTGGTACGTGGATGATACCTGTATTGCGTGTGATACTTGTGTGGGTATTGCGCCCCGTCACTTTGTGTTAACCCCAGATGATCGGCATGCGTATGTGTGGGCCCAACCAGTGAGCCCAAACGAGGTGGCCCAGTGTCAACAAGCCATGGGATTCTGCCCAGTGGGAGCCATCGGCCATGATTGATTCCCCAGAGGCACTTTATCGCGAACTGGAGGCGGTCAAAATTGGGGGGACAACGTGTTTATATACACTTGAAAAGTGTCAGCAGTTGTACCCTTACATTGAACGCATTCAGCACTTAAAAACCCAGACCAATACCATTGTATTGGCACATAGTTATGTTAGCCCAGAATTGCAATTAATGGCGGATTTTACAGGGGATAGTTTTGAATTATCGAAGTGGGCGAAAACCACACAAGCGGATCGGATTGTATTTGTGGCCGTTCGATTTATGGCCGAAACTGCCAAGCTACTGAATCCTACCAAAGACGTATTGGTTCCCAGTTTTCAAGATGGATGTACCCTTGCCGATTCCATTACGGGCCCCCAAGTGGATGCATTAAGGAAACAATACCCCCATGCTACATTTGTGTGTTACATCAATACATCGGTGGCGGTCAAAGCCCGTTGTGATGTGTGTGTGACATCATCAAATGTGATGCGGATTATTGAAGCCCTACCTACTACTGAGATTGTATTTTTACCCGATCGACTCATGGCACAAAATATTCGGGTTTATTGTCAGCAACATGGGATTCAAAAACAAATTCATGAGTGGGATGGGGTTTGTTACGTTCATGATGAATATGATCCGGCCATGATCGGCTATATTCGTCAGCAATACCCCGACGTACAAGTGGCGGTTCATCCGGAATGTTCTCCCGCAGTGGTGGCCTTAGCCGATTTTGTTGGATCAACCTCTCAAATGATGACCTTTGTTGCCCAGACGGATGCCCCCTATTATTTTTTGTTAACGGAGTGTGGATTGGCCACCCGATTACAAGTGGCCCATCCAGACAAAGTATTTGTGGGAACGTGTACCATGTGTCGGTATATGAAATCCAATCGGTTGGCGGATGTGGAGCGGGTGATGTGCCATCCAACAGATCGGGATCGGGTTCTGTTGGACCCTGCAGATATTGAACCGGCCCAACGATGTTTGGATGCTATGTTTACATGGGCATCCATTCCTCAAAAAGGCGGTGCGATATGAAACCATCCATTTTGGTAATAGGCGGTGCGGGCGTGGTGGGGCCACGGGTGTGTCATGCATTGGCCAAAGCTGGTTGGTCACCAGTGGTACTTGATTCCTTACAATCAGGCAAACGAGATCGGGTGAATTGGGTACCCTTTATTGAGGCATCCTGTTTGGATTTGGATACCCTAACCGAGGTGCTTCAGCAGGCGAAGCCTGCGGGGGTGATTCATTTGGCGGGCTGTTTGTCGGAGGGTGTATCCCATGACCCTGCCAAGTGGGTGATGCAACAAGTGGGTACAACGGCTACCATTATTATGGCCATGAATCAAAGTGCTTGTCATCGATTGATTTGGTTGGGTTCTGATGACATCTATGCCCCCCAAGATCGGTTGATTCTGGAGTCAGATGAGCTAAATTCGACGGAATTATTTGCCACCATATTACAGGATGTGGAACGATTGTTACGGGCGTCTCATTTGGCCAACGGTTTGTCGTATGTGGCGTTTAGGGCCAGTCAAATTGCCGGGGGGCCGTTGTATGCGGCAAGGCGACCATCCCATTTATTGGGGCAATTGTATCAGGCCATCCATCAGCAAGTGCCGGTGACGTGGTGGGCAACAAATACCCCAGATGGGTCGGTGGTTCGGGATTTGATTCATGTGGATGATGTGGCATCGGCGTTGGTGGGCGGGGTTCGCTATTTAATGGATGGGGCGCCGTCGGGGGTATTTAATTTGGGTTCTGGGCAGGGGATTGGGGTATTAACCTTATTGGGGTTGGTTGAAGACCGATTGTCTCGTTCGATTCCTAAAGAATGTCTGGGTGAGCTGAAACAGGGGGGGGGCAGTCGGGTATTGGATGGTCATTTGATTCGTCAGTCATTACAATGGGTTCCCACATTGGGTGTATCAACCATGATTGATGACACATGGCCGCACGATGTGACATGAAGGAATCCAACCGTATGAAATCATCCCGTCCTTTTTCCAAATCCAAAAAGAAAAAACGCTGGACACTCAAGTTGTCGGATCATTTTTCGAAGCGGGACTTCGTGTGTCGTTGTGGAAAATGTAACCAATTGGTTAAGGTGTCATTGGGATTGGTGGGTGGATTGGAGTGGTTGCGCGAAAAATTGGGTCAGCGGATTACCATTTTAAAGGGGTATATGTGTGCGGATGCGGTGGATCAACATCGGTCATTGCGTCGGAATTTTTATCACATGGGGGTTGCGGCACAAATTAAGTTGGAGACGGGGGATCAGTTTTACGAGTTGCTTAAAACGGCCTTATCCATTCCAGAGTTTAAGGGGATTGGGATTCATATCGAGACCCATGTGTTGCATTTGGATACCCGAAAAAGTCCAGAACGACTTATTTGGATTGAAAAAAATGATGAGGTGACCCCCATTACGGAGGCTGACATCGATTCTTACTTCACCATACAATCTCAACCCATTTCGTGATTTTTTGTCGATTCATCGTCAACTATCACCCCATACAGTGAGCAATTATTTGCGTGATGTGGGCTTATTATTGGCGCATTACCCGTCCCCTCTATCGATGACGGTCACTGATTGTCATGACTTTTTATCGTTGCCGATTCATCGCACATTGGGGCAACGAAGTCGCGCCCGACGCTTGTCGGCCATTCGGTGTTTTTGGCGATTTTTGGCCATGAAACACCCCGATTGTTCCAATCCATGGGCCATGATTAAAGGCCCGCGTGTGCCACGCCGCTTACCTCGGGTGGTGGCCACCCCCATATTAATTCAGGCTCTGGATTCTGTTGATGATACGACGTTAGAGGGTATTCGATTAAGGGCTATTTTGGAATGTCTATTCGGATTGGGGCTGCGGGTGAGCGAATTGGTTCAGCTTAATTATTCGGATTGGCGGCCGGTTGATCATGACCTTCGTATTAGGGGAAAGGGACGAAAAGAACGATTGGTGGTGGTGGGCCCCACGGTGATTCGTTGGGTGGGGCATTACATTCAACAGGTAAGATCTGAATGGGCCAGTTCGACCCAGCCCGCCTTATGGGTTTCCAAACGGGGAACCCGATTAACGGTTCGTTCCATTCAACGCTTGATTAAATCGTGGGGCATTCAGCATGGTGTCATGCTGACCCCACATGGCTTGAGGCATTCGTTTGCGACGGCCATGTTGGAAGGGGGGGCTTCTTTGGATGTTATTCAAAATTTATTGGGACATACTTCGATTGATGCCACCCAAATATATACCCATGTGACCCCCACCCGTTTATCGGCTTTGCATCGACAATCTCCGTTGGGCGGCGCATGGTAAGGGGGGTTATTTGGGCCATCTGGATGATTTGGATGGGGGGAATATGGGCCCATCCGGTAACGGATCGATTGGGTAAGCTAACCTATCGATTTGTTTGGGCAACCCCAACAACGGCGACGCAATGGTTGCCAGTCTCGGGAACCTTGATGGCGAGCCAAGGCAATGTGACGGCGGGACAATCCAAGGCGACCCAGGTATGGGATGGCATCACGGGGAAGGTAGCCCGCGAACTACCCATTGGACCGGTTCTGACGTGGGCAAGAACCCCCGGTTCATTATGGGTAGCCAATTCGCTGAATGGGGTGGGGGTTTGGTCACTCAAAGACCCATTCAGTCGTCGTTGGCAACTGCCCACCGTGATTCCGATGCAATTGGCGTTGGATGATATGAATGCCGATGGGGTGGATGACGCTATTTGTAGGGGAACAACGGGTGTGCTGATGGCGATTCATGGGGGTACGGGGCGGGTATTGTGGCGGTATTCAGAACGGGTGGCATCGGTTGCCATGACGGTAGTGGATGTGTCGGGGGATGGTATTCGAGATGTGTTGGCAACCAAGGGGACTCGGATGCTGGCCATTAATGGGCGAAATGGCGCCCTTTTGTGGGGTGTGACCTGTAATGCCAATTTGGTAGGGGTTCAGGCATTGCTAGATGAGGTCGTGGCCCTCGATGATCGGGGGGGGGTGTATTGGGTGGGGCATGATGGGAGAGTGCACTTAAAAGGCGAGTCGGGGGTGAGTTCACCGATCCAATTGGCCCCGCTTTCCGCTGATCGGGTGGTGGTGATGGGGGGCAATCAGGGGGTCATTGTGACCCGCTTTGGGGACCGATACCCCCTGCCCATGGCGGGGCTAGTTGCCGCTGTTGGGGGTCATCGGGAGGTGGGGGATTGGGGGATGATGTTGGTGAGCGGCAATCGGTTGGTTTGGTTTAATTCGCAGGGGGGAGTTTGGTCGGACGCATCTTTTTCGGAGGGGTTTCTGACCCCACCGATGTGGGCTGATATTAATTCAAACGGGCGGATGGATATGGTGGTTCGTACCCAACGAAACATGATTCGGGTGTATGAGGTTCGTGGGGTGTCGGTATGGTGGCAATGGCCCTATGGCAACCAGAAACAAACCGGATTGTGGGATGATCAACTCTTGGCATATCCCACTCACTCGGTTTCCCAATCACGAATTCCCCCCGATCGCTTCATTTCCGATGGGGTTGGACCGGCACGCTTGTACACCCCCTTTGGGCGTTTTCGGCAATGGCTGGATACACGGTATCGATTGGTGGGCCCCACCCGCTCGGATCGTCGGGTGGAAGTATGGCGGGATAAAGAATTGCATATGCTACTAACCCTTGCCCCCGATGTTCCTGTGGATCAGGCTATGATTCAGCGAATTGAAACCAGCCACCCGTATTACCAATTAGCCCTTGGTATTGGGGTGGGGTCCACTTTACAAATGGTGAGGCAAAAGCGAGAAGAGCTGGGGGAGTTAAATGGACCTGCTGCCAATGGACAAGCCACCCTTTCACGGTTTTTGGGGGGGATTTTGGTTGAAAATGAGCGAATCAAACGGATTATGGTGGGCTCATTTTAATACGGGCAACTGATGAAACGACCCAGTTAAGTCCCCTCTCTGATTTCATATTGAAATATTAATTCATTAAGGATTGCCTCAAAGTGGTTTTTCATGCTTTACTATTTTGAGTGAATTCAAAAGCAAAGAACATACGTTTAAATGAAAGGATTTAAAATGAATAGATGGAATCAAATGGGTTGGATGCTGATGGTTGGGTGTATGGCAATCGGAACCCCCGTATTGGCGCAGTCGCAAGCTACAGCTACTGGGGGCGTTTTGGGGATTTATAACAATGTGGTGTCGATGGGTAAAGTGGGGCTTGTTACTGGTTTGAGTCGGGTGTTGGAGGTGGGTAAGGCAATCGGCCCTGCTCATGCGAGTTTACCCTTTTTGGATATTGAGTTGTCGACCCAAGTTGATCCGAACACTGATTTTTATGCTGTCATTGGTTTGCATGAACATGATGGCAAGTCGGAAATTAGTATTGAGAATTTATATTTACAACGGTCTGGGATGCTGGATGGGCTCTTAATTCGGGCAGGGCGCCAATTTGTTCCTTTTGGGTATATTTCCCAATTACATACTGAAATGATGCCCTTTGCCGCCGTACCGGCTGTGGCCGAGTATTTTTTAGCTGGGGGCAACTTGGCGGCGGATGGAATTTCGGCCACCTATACGCTACCGCTTCCATGGATGCTTTCCATGCAGGTGGCGAGTTGGACCAAGACCCCTCCGGAAGTGGTTGAATCTTTTTCGGTGACCAATCGAATGGGGCAATACCGTGTATTAACGGGGGGTTCCCTTGGAGATGATATGGAAATTTCGGTGTCTGCTCATTGGTTAAACGGGGATGGGGTGAACTTAAAAACACAAACAGACCGTGTGGAATTAATGGGGTCGGATCTGAAATGGGATTGGGTATTGGGTGCCGAACAACAAGTGACGGTATTAGGTGAGGCCATGGTGTTGGATCGCACCTTGGGGGCAACTTCGTTTAAACGGTATGGTGGGTATGTGGCGGCTTGGGTAAAGGATGGGGTGTTGGACTATGGGGTTCGCACGGATTGGGCTGAAACGCCAGATGAGACGGTATCGCGGCATCAATCGATTAGTGCATTATTGAATATTCGATATAGCCCTGGGGCTGTGATTAAGCTGCAATATTTACATGATACAACAGCTGCGGGTAATCATCAGGTTGCCATTGGGTATGTGGTGGCAATGGGGGGCCCATAATCACCCCGTCATTCGGTAGTCGCTCATGTCGTTTCGGATGATGTTGGTTTTGGCATGTTTGGGGGTGATACTATGCTCCCATCGTGTGATGGCGGTGATTCAGGTGGTAAGTAGCATGCCGGTTTTGGCCCACTTTGCCCAAGTGATTGGCGGGGATCGGGTGTCGGTGGTGTCCTTGTCGTCTGGTCGTGAAGACCCCCACTCGTTGATGGTAAAGCCATCGATGGTGGCCAAAGTTCGTCAAGCCGATTTGGTGTTGTTGGCTGGCATGGATTTGGATCCTTGGATGAATGAATTGGTTAAAGTGGCCGGAAAGCAGTCGGTTCAGTTGGGGGGTCTGGGGTATCTTGATTTTTCTTCAACATCGGTTAAGCGATTGGGGGTGATGTCGCCCTCGGATTTAATCAAGCTGAAGGGATATGAGCATATTCATCCCCAAGGGAATCCGCATTATTGGTTGTCTATTAACAATGCCAAAATCATGGCCAATCGTGTAACGGAGGTATTGTCTCAGTTGGATCCGGATTCTCGGGATATGTTTCGCCGTCGCAATCAATCATTTCAACAAGACTTAACCCAGCTTCACGTCAATATGCAAACCAAAATGGCCCCATTTAAGGGCAAGCGAATATTGGTGATTCATGATGCGTGGGTTTATTTTTTAGACAACGTTGGGTTATCCATTCAAGCCAGTTTGGAAGAAGCCCCTGGAATTTCACCTGGTCCTGTTTATTTGGCAGGTATTTTGAGTCAAATTAAGTCAAAAAAATTGGATATTTTATTGGTGGATCAGTACGGGGGGGGGCGGTATGATGGGTATATCCAAACCGTCAAAAAAGCAGGGTGTCCGGTTGCCAAGTTGAGTCAAAATATAACCCCTCAATACCCGACGTATGGGGTCCTGATTCAGCGAAATGTTCAGGCCATGTTGGATGCCATTCGCTAACATGATGGAGTTGCTTCAATTAATATGGTTACCCACGTTGACGTGTTTTATTTTGACGGGGATGCATGGGTATTTGGGCTTACAAGTAATTAAGCGAAATGTTATTTTTTTGGATTTGGCGTTGGCTCAACTCATGGGATTGGCAGCCATTGTATCGATTGTGTTGCATGCAACAGGTGGCTATGAATGGGCGGTAAAGGGTGTGTTTGTGTTAGGTGGTGCGGGGTTGTTGACGGCGTCTCGTAGTCGGCACCATGGCATTTCTCCGGAATTGTTTATTGGCTTGTTGTATGTGGGGGCCATGGCGGCCAGCATGGCTTTTATGAGTCGGTTTGGTACGGAATCGCATCATTTACATGATTTATTGGTGGGGAATTTGTTGTTTGTTGAACCTGTTGTGGTGATTAAAACGGGTGTTTTATACGCCAGTTTGGGGGCTGTTTGGTGGTTTCTGAATCGCCTCAAATCAGCCAAATCGCTTCATTGGGGTTGGGATTTTTCGTTTTATGTTGTATTTGCGATTGTGGTGAATTCCAGTGTGGCGTTGGGTGGCGTGTTATTGGTATTCGCCTTATTAATTGCCCCAGCCGCCATGGCAATGCTAATGGCACATACATCGTTGGCGAGGTTATTAATGGCATGGGGGATAGGGGTAATGGGGTCAATGGGGGGGATTTTGCTGTCATTATGGACGGATACGCCACCGGCAGCGGCGGTGGTATTGGTGTTATTTTTACTCTTTTTTGGGGTGTATTTTATCAAGCGTCGGACAGTTGCCAATCCATCAGTTAATTTAATTGGATAATACCCCAATTGTTGCTATACTCACTTTTTTACGGGTGTAATTTTAATCATTAAGGAGACTCAGATGAAAACAATGAAGCATGTTTTGGTGGGGGCGTTGGTTCTAATGGTGTCAAGTTCAGTATGGGCAGCCGCAGGTGTTGGGGTTGTGGATGTTGATCGGGTGGTTAGTCGGTACGATGTGGCCGTTAAGATGCAAGAAGAGCTTAAAAAGCGTCGAGATGACTTTCAGAAACTATTTGAAGAGAAAAATAAAAAATTAGAGGACGTTCGTAAAAAGGCCAAAAAAGAGGATGAAATCCGTGCCTTTATTACCAAAACGGAAACGGAATTGAAACCCAAGCAGGAAGAAATATTGCGTTACGAGCAAGAGCAAAACCGAAAAATTGCAGCCAAAATTTTTGAGGTGTCTGAAGTGGTTGCAAAAAAATATGGTGTGGATACGGTTGTGGACAAGCGGGCGGTATTGGCCGGTGGCTATGATATGACTGATGCGGTGTTGGCCGAGCTAAATAAAACCAAATAGTGCATTGCAACTTGGTGATATTGCGACACTAATTAAGGGGGAATTAACCGGTGATCCATCACGACTGATTGGGTCACTCGGTTCATTGGGGGATTTAGAGGGGGATTTAACCTTTGTAATGGATCGATCGGCCTTAAGGCAACGACGCCCTACCGATTCCCGAGCGGTGGTTACCACGGTTCCGATTGATGGGTGTGAGTACATTTTGGTTGGGAATGCCCGATTGGCCATGTCACAATTGATTCCATGTTTTTACAATGTGGAGGATACGGGTTTGAGTGGGGTGGGTGGGGCCTTGTCACGATACCCAGGTGTGGAATGGGGTTCGGGGGTGTCGGTGGGGGCCAATGTGGTGATAGGGGAGGGTGTGTCGGTGGGGGATCGCACCATCATCATGGCGGGGGTTGTGATAATGGGTGGGGTTCAGATTGGGTGCGAGTGTGTGTTGTATCCGGGGGTTGTGTTGTATCCCCGTACGCAACTGGGGAATCGGGTGCGCATTCATGCCAATGCGGTGATTGGGTCAGATGGATTTGGATATGTGGGAGAGGGGGCCAATCGCATTAAAATGCCCCATGTGGGGCGTGTTGTATTGGGAGACGATGTCGAGGTGGGAGCGTGTACCTGTATTGATCGATCGGTGTTGGGGGAGACCCGCATTGAAACGGGGGTGAAATTGGATAACTTGGTGCATGTTGCGCATCATTGTCGAATTGGGGCGCATACGGTGGTGGCCTCCCAAACCGGTATGACAGGGGGGGTTTCTATTGGTGAGCATGTGCAAATTGGGGGGCAAGTTGGATTGTCTAACACCGTGGTGGGGGATCGGGCGGTGATTGCGGCTAGGTCAGGGGTTACTTCCAATGTGGCGTCAGGTGCGGTGGTGTCTGGCTTTCCAGCGTGGGATCATCGACTCGAATTGAAAAAAGAAGCCTGGATGAGGCGAACAATGACTAGGAGTGTGTAATATGTGGCGTAAAATCAGTTTATTGGGTATAGGGCTTGTGGCCAGTGTTATGATGGGTGGGGGAGTGATGGGTGCGGCTTCGCTCAATGGGCCTAGTGGGTTGATTTTAATGCCAACCGCTGAATCGTTATCTTACATGCAATCTGAGTTGGCGGTGGATTATCGGTTTGTAGGAGAGGCACAATCCCATTCTATTAAATATAATATTGGAATTGCCAAAAATTTGGAGTTAGGGATATTTGGGGGAACGGTTCCCGCCGAGGGTTATTTTATTAACGCCAAGTACTTTTTGGTTGCCGATGCCCAACGATTGCCGTTGTCTTTGGCATTGGGGGTTCAAAATGTGGGGTCTAAAACGGAGTCGAGTGTGTATATGGTGGTATCAAAGCGATTGGATCCGTCTTTTGGGGTGCATGGTGGTTTTATGGGGGTATTTACCCCGACGGAGGTGCGTCCTGAAATGATGGCGGGGTTGGAATATATGATGAATGAAAAAGTGTCGGTTGTGGCGGATGCCATGACGGTGAACAAAAAAGTATGGGTGAATGCAGGGGTTCGGATTGAGGTGTTGCCAGCATTGTTATTGCGGGCATCGGTTCTTGATTTAACCAAGGCATCGGATACATCCACCATGACGTCTGTTGGCGCTAGTTATACCATTTTTTTGTAATGCGTGATCATCCCTTGTTGTCTTGGATCGCAGGCTTGCAGGATTACCCCGTATTGGTGGTTGGGGATGTGATGTTAGATGAATATCATTGGTGTAGTGTGAGTCGAATCTCGCCGGAAGCCCCCGTGCCAGTGTGTAAGGTTGAGCGAACAACCGTGGCCCCTGGTGGGGCGGCTAACGTGGCCCAAAATATTGTCACATTTGGGTCGCCCGCACATTTAATGGGTACCATTGGTAAAGATGGGAGTGGAGATCGGTTGGTGGCTGCGTTGTCTGAGGGTGGTGTTTCAACCACGTTAATGAAGCGTTTGGGGGATCGTCCCACCATTTTAAAATCTCGGATTGTGGCCCATCAGCAACATGTGGTGCGGGTGGATCGGGAAGATACAACCCCTATATCCACTGATGTGGCGGCTCAATTATGGTTAACCTATGAGTCGATGTTGGCATCGGTTAAAATGGTGGTGATTTCGGATTATGCCAAAGGAACACTGACCCCCAAGTTAATTCATAAAATGATAAAGGGAGCCAGAGAGTTGGGGGTGCCGGTGGTGGTAGATCCCAAGGGACAAGATTATCATCCGTATCGAGGGGCAACGATTATTACCCCTAATTTTTCTGAGTTTTGTGCGGCCATTGGGCAGGTTCCACATTCGGAGGAAGCGATTCAGAAAGAGGGATCGAAATTATTGAATCGGTTAAAGTTGGATGCGTTATTAATTACACGCTCTGAAAAAGGGATGACGTTGATGACCCCCGATCGAAAACTAGATATACCGACAGAAGCCATGCAAGTGTACGATATTACCGGTGCTGGTGACACCGTTGTGGCTATTTTGGCGGTGGGGTTGGCCAATGGGATGCCGATTGAATGGGCGTGTCGGTTGGCCAATGCGGGGGCGGGGGTTGCGGTGGGCCGCTTGGGGACTGCGGCTGTGAGTCGGGTTGATTTGGAGCAATCCTTACGTAATGCCATTACAGGATAAGGTAATGACATGGGCGCAAGCCCTTGAATGGCGAGCCAGACAATCCAAGACAGTGGTATTTACCAATGGTTGTTTTGATTTATTGCACCCTGGGCATGTGCTGTATTTGGAGCAAGCGAGGGCATTGGGAGATGGGTTGGTGGTGGGGGTGAATTCGGATGACAGTGTCAGCCGATTGAAAGGGCCAACCCGTCCGATTCAGACTCACCATGCTCGTGCTACGGTATTGGCTGCCTTAAATTCGGTAGATGTCGTGGTGGTGTTTGAAGAAGATACCCCGATTGCTTTGTTACAGGCCTTGCAACCCGATATTCATGTGAAGGGGGGGGATTATCGGGTGGAAACTTTGCCTGAATATCCGGTTGTGAGAGGCTATGGTGGGCAGGTTGTGATTGTTCCATTTGAAGCAGGGTATTCCACATCCCATTTGGTTTCCCGTATTTTAAATCATCATGGTACCTAGTTCATTACGGGAATGGGTGAAATCGAAGGGGACCGGTGCCACCATGGGGCGATCTTTAACCGATGAGCAAGTGGCCGTCTTAACCCATCGATTGGCGGATGAATCGGAACCCATGCCCATGCGAATGACCTTGTTGGTGGCCATACTGATGTTGCCCCCATCCCCTGCGGAATCAGATTGGGTGAACCAGGTTCGTCAGTCACCCGAGCAACTGAGTGAGCCATTACGATGGGTGGTTACGCAACGCTACCCCTCCCCATTGGCTGCATTGGCGGGGCGTGTGATGGCGGGGCATGATTTAACGGAGGTTGAGGCAACCAGGGGGTTTGATTCTATATTTTTAGATGAGGATTGGACGATTAAGGCGGCTTTTTTAGAGGCGTTGCGCTTAAAACGTGAAACCCCGACAGAGAATGTGGTTGCGATGCGGGCGTGTTTACAACGGGCGTCGTATCAGCCGGTTGATGTACCGTTGATTTTGGATTTGTCTTATCCGTATGATGGATTAAATCGAACCCCGTATTTGGCCCCATTTGTGGCCGCGACATTGGCTGCTTGTGGGGTTCGGGTGGTATTGCATGGTGTTCCGGAGGGGTGTCCCAAAAATGGCGACAATACGCATCGGGTGTTGACCCGAGCCAACCTACCCGTTCCGATGACATGGGAAGGGGTGTTAACCAAACTCCATCATGCGGGATGGACGTATGTGGATCAATCGATTGGGTGTCCGGCGTTATCGGCTTTGCATGATTTGCGTGTGGCCATGGTGAAGCGACCGGTATTGGCAACCGTAGAAAAGTTATTGTTGCCCATTCGTGCCCAGCAGACGGTATTGGTCACCAGTTATACCCATCCACCCTATCGAGAAAAGATGTTGGGATTAATGGCACGCTTACCACTGACTGGGGGATGGTTGGTGAGGGGCCAGGAAGGTAGCGTTCAATTGCCATTGGATCGGAGATGTCCCTTTTATTCATTATTGGGTGAGTCGGGGGATGGCTTTATGTCGCCGGATCGGCTTGGGTTGGTTCGTGTGGAAAGGGAAGATGAGCTCACTATACAGAATCCTGTGGGGGTATTGCAGGATGCGGGGCATCCATGGCGGGCCTTGTTGCGATGGCAGTGTGTCGTGTGGTTGTCTCAGCTTCAGTTGGATGGGGATGCGGTGTCGCGGGTGGATGGTGTTTTGCAATCGGGGCAGGCATGGGAGTGTTGGACCCGTTTTGGTGAGCAATGAAACACCTTTTATGGGGTTGTGTGTGGGGGTTATGGGGTGGGGTGGTAATGGCGGGCTGGGGGCTAGATCACAGTGAATCGGTGGTGCCGTGGTCGGTAGGATCGGTGAAACCGGTGTTGCATCATGGGGTAGAGGGGGTGG
>Ga0172372_10006891_pt1 | contig 15389 bp, 9 predicted proteins | sample LakKiv5m_2_FD_114544 | JGI IMG/M metagenome (GOLD analysis project Ga0172372, IMG submission 114544) | Freshwater microbial communities from Kabuno Bay, South-Kivu, Congo - kab_092012_9.5m | ecosystem: Environmental > Aquatic > Freshwater > Lake | place: Democratic Republic of the Congo...
ATCTAGTATACTTGGAGGCGCTTCTGAGGGAGCAAGCGAATCTATACAGTCTGCACTTTCAGGTATAACAAACAGTGCTTTTACTAGAACAATTCGTAGAACAACAGACACTATTGCTCTTTACATGCCAGATACGTTGGTCTTTCAATATAACCAGCAATATTCAACACCTTCAGTAGCGGGTGGTTTGACTGGAGGTCTTGCTGCAGGAACAGCAGCTGCAGAGACATATAAAAATATGTCAGCTTCAGGAAAAAGTGGTGAAGAAATCAGTAAAGAGATGACCAAGAATTTATCTCCTTTTGCTTTCGCTGCTTTAGCTAAAACTCAAGGTGATTTAGGAAATGTGTTATTTGCAGCAGGTACTGGCCTGGCGATGAACCCAATGTTAGAAATGATTTATTCATCTCCACAATTCAGACAATTTAGATTTGATTTTGTTTTTTATCCAAGAGATGAAAAAGAAGCATTAGAAGTACAAAACATTTTAGAGAGACTAAGATTTCACCAAGCTCCAGAAATAAAATCAAATACTGGTGGTTTTTTCTTAGTTCCTCCATCAGAGTTTGATATAAAATTTTATTACAATGGATTTGAAAATCCCAATATACCAAAAATATCAACTTGTGTTTTAAAAGGTATTGATATCAACTACGCACCGAATGGTTGGGCTGCGTATGAAACTCTCGAAACTAAACCTAGTTTAGGTAGAACTGGTATGCCCGTTGGTATAACACTTTCTTTAGATTTCGAAGAAACAGAAATTCTCACAAAAGATTCCTTTACGAGAACTTTTGGTACACAAAGAGGTTAATCTTGGCTAGATACTTTAAATATTTTCCAAAAACTTATTATTTTTCCAATTTAGATTCTTCAAGTCTTGATGTTGTTACCAACATTTTAACTAGATTTAAATTTGAAGAAGGTTTTAAAAACAATTCAGTTTTTTATTATGAGTATGATATTCAAGACAGTGATACTCCGGAAATTATTGCTGCAAAAATTTATGATTCGCCTGAAAAACATTGGGCTGTTTTGATGGTAAATGATATTGTTGATCCTTTATGGGATTGGCCACTTGATCAAAGAACTTTAATCAAATTTATTAATGAAAAATATTCTACTAATGCCACTGGTTCTCAGACCGGTACAGAATGGGCTAAACTAAACACAAAACAATATTTGATCGTAGAAACAAAAACTGTATTTGGCCAAGATCCTGTGGTTGTCAAATATGAAACCGACTCTGCTACGTATTCAAATACATCAACTTATACAATTACAAAAACATTATCTGATGGTAAATTACTTACCATAGGACTGACAAAAGAAACTAAAACATATTATGATTATGAAATTGAAGAAAACGAGAAGAAAAGAACAATTAAACTTTTAAGACCAGAATTTGTGGCACCTCTAGACCAGGAAATAAAGAAACTGAGTTCGGGAAATTAATATGTCTTTATCATTGTCTCAAACAACACAGTTTCAAATTAATGAGTTGGCTATCGTCACAAAAGGCGGTAAATTAGATATACAAAACCTATTTGATGAACTAAACATTTTTGATTCCATTCTCCAACCCTGCATGTCAGGTAATGTTTTAATTACCGATGCTATAGGTCTGTCGAGTAAACTATTATTAGATGGTAGTGAATTCATTGTCATGGACATAGGAAAAGATTCTGACGACCTGAGAATAAGAAAATCTTTTAGAATATACAAACAATCTAACAGAAAAAACATAAATCAAACAAGTGAAATGTATCTTCTACACTTCGTTTCGGATGAGTATGTTTTTTCACAACAACAATTAATTAATTCGGGATTTCAAGGAACTTATTTCGAGATCGCTGTTAAAATATTAACCGAAAAATTAAAAGCTCCTTCTGAATCGTGGATAAAAGGCGTATTTACTAAGTCACATGGAATAAAATACTTTGTTGTACCTAATTTAAAACCAATAGATGCCATACAATGGATGGCAAAAAGAGCTGTTAATGAAAATATGGTTCCCGATTTTCTCTTTTTTCAAAATAAGTCGGGTTATAACTTTGTATCCGTTTCTTCATTATTAGCTTGGCCAGAAATATTTCAAGTCAATTTTGATCCTAAAAACATTGAAGATTCAACAGCAAATGAATTAACTGGGGCTAGGGATATAAGAGTTATTAGTCAATATGATTTAATTGATTTCACAAATTCAGGAGTTGCAGCAGGACAATTTATTGGTTATGATCCTATTACCAAAAACTTTTCAACAAAGAACATGTCGTTTTTGGATGTTCAAGGCAAAATAAAAAATGGTAATGAAACTCCAAATTTATTGTATTTTAAAAATAGAAACGATGTGGATAACTTTGAAGCTTATGATTCAAGAAAATCTGTTTACAATTTTACAGAAGCTCAAAAGTATAGTTCATATATAAAAACAAAAGATCCAAAATCCATTACAACTTTGGATGACACCCATAATTACGTTTTTCAAAGAAAAACAATATTCTCAAATTTATTTCAACAAAGAGTTAGAATAACTTTACCAGGAAATTTTGCTGTAAGTTCTGGTTATAATTTGTTTCTGAAAATACCTTCAAGAGCGATACATGACGATGGTGGATATTGTGAAGGTGGAGATAACTTTGACCGGACACTATACGGAAAATATCTTATCGTAGGAACAAGACATATTATTCGTTATGATAAGCACGAAACAATAATAGAAGTGTGTAAAAACTCTAGTTCTAAATCTTATGGTGCTGTCGATAATACCGAGTTTAGAGAAGCCGCTTTGAACTATGGAGGAGCTGTAGCTTAATGTCTAAAGACTTTGCTGGTTTAAATGGTTTTGTTTGGTGGACTGGAATCATTGAAGATAGAAATGATCCAATTAAACTTGGTCGATGCCGAGTTAGAATTGTTGGATGGCACTCACCTAACAAAGCACAGTTGCCAACAGCGAGCTTGCCTTGGGCTCAACCAATTTACCCACCAAATAATACCAATACGTATGCGCCAAGAGAAGGTGATATGGTTTTTGGTTTCTTTTTGGATGCTGATAATGCTCAGGCACCAGTTATCGTTGGTGTTTTCCCTTCGATATCACTTTCTGCTCCTAACCCACAAGAACCTTTTGGTGATCCAAGAACAGGTGATGAACTATCTTCGGCGCCAGTGAAACCATATGAATCGGCGACAAACTATCCAAGAAAATTAGATGAACCAAGTACATCAAGACTTGCAAGAAATGATTCTGAATATCCGTCTGAGATATTAACAGCAAAGAAAGAAAAGAAAGCAAGCAAAGTAGAACAAGATTCATATTACAAGGCTAAGTATCCATACAACAATGTTTATGAATCTGAATCGGGTCATGCTTTAGAGTTTGATGACACAAAAGGATCTGAAAGAGTTCATCTTTATCATCGTTCTGGTTCTTACATAGAATGGGGCCCAGAGGGTGACAAAGTAGAGAGAATACAAAAAAATAAATTTGAGGTTGTTATTGGAGATGAACAGGTGTATGTCAAAGGAGATGTTACTGTTTATGTAGATGGAAATGCAAAAATGGAAGTTGGAGGAAACTTCGAACTAACCGTTGGTGGAACATGTGACATTAATTCCGAAGGTAATATGACATTTAACGCACCACGTATAGATATGAATTAATATGAATGTAACTATTGAAGCAACACAAACAAATCCTGTTGGTTTTAAAACTATACCAGATGATGATAGAGATGATATTTTAGATGCGGCACTAAAAAACAAAACAGTTTATTCTGTTTATGAAGGAGATTCTTTCTCTGTAGATGTTGTTTTTTCTGCTTATTATTTGCAGCTTTTGGATGGAAAAAAGATTCCAATAGATGTTTTATCGGCCAGATCAACATATGACTTTGAAAAAATAGGACTAACGGCAACTTCAATTGGAAATAATACAATTCAGATTAGTGGAACAACATCAAATGTTTTTCCTGGAACATACTTTCAGTTTACAATGCCAACATTTAATACAGAAACAAAAGAGTATGACCAAAAAATATTGCCACCAGATACTAAAGAGGATTTTTACGGTTTAAATCTATATGTGATGCCACAACCTACTGAAATAGAATTGACTTATCCTGTGGTCATAAGAGTGGCTTCTTCTCCGGCCGGCCCAGAGAAAGATGTGGATGATGAACTGTATCAGTGGCATTATTGGCAGTATGACCCAGCAAGAGATAAAATCATAGAAGTTGTAGCTAAAGGAAAAAATTAATGCCAGCTGTATCAAGATCAGGCGATAGCGTCATGTCAAAAGACGGTTCTGGGAAAAAATGTAAATCTCCAATGAGGACTTCTGTTGGTCAAGTCAACGACAAAAATGTTTATGCAAACGGTAAATTGATTGTCGTTGCTGGAAACACAATTGCTGCGCATCCAAAACGAGGATGTACGACAGATACCTCAACATTATCCTCTTATTCTGGCTCCGTAAGAATTGGAGGAAAAGGAATGGGAAGAATTGGAGATGAATATGGACCAAATATAATCACACAGGGATCACCTGATGTATTTGTTGGAGGTTGAATAAATAAGAGATGGCAACTGTAGACAGTAATATTTCTAGAACTTATAAAGACCTGGATTTGTTTTTCAATGTGCATCCTGTTAAAAAGGATGTGAATAAACACGTTGGTGAATATGCCGTTATTAACTCGGTAAAAAATTTAATCTCAACTAATCATTACGAGAAACCTTTTCAACCAGACATAGGCAGTAACATTCAAAAGCTTCTTTTTGAACCTCTTGATATTATTACTTCGGCTAGTATAGAAAGAGAAATAGAATCTGTGATTGGAAGCTACGAGCCAAGAGCTAGAATAAAAACAATAAATTTAGTACCAGATTACGATAACAACGGTTACAAAGTTGAATTGGAATTTTTTATTGTGAATAGAACAGAACCAATATCAATAAATTTTTTCCTTGAACGGGTAAGATAATGGCGACAAATCGATTAGTGTTGTCTGAGTTAGATTTCGACTCGATTAAACAAAACCTAAAAGACTACTTAAAACAACAATCTGAGTTTACCGATTACGATTTTGAAGGATCGGGCTTAAGTGTTTTGCTGGATATTTTAGCATACAATACACACTACAATGCCTACTATCTAAACATGGTGGCAAATGAGGCCTTTTTAGATACTGCTATTTTAAGAGAATCGGTTATATCACATGCTAAAACATTAGGATATACTCCACATTCAGTGAGATCATCACGAGCTGTTTGTAATGTTACTGTAGCTAGTGGATCAACATCTCCAGGAACTTTGACTATTCCTAGAGGATTTACTTTTTTATCCGAGTCTTTAAATAATACTTCTTATAATTTTATTGTTCTGGATGATGTGACAGTTACGAAGTCTAACACTAGTTATTATTATGAAGATTTGGAACTTTTTGAAGGTCAATACGTATCTTTACAATTTAATCAAGATAATTCTTCAAATCCAAAACAAGTTTTTGTTTTACCTGATGCAAACATTGACACCACGACTTTAAAAGTTTCTGTACGACCATCTTCTTCAAACACAGATACATCCGTTTACAATAAAGTTACTGATATACTTGATGTTGGATCGGCGTCAGAAGTTTACTTTTTACAAGAAACACGTAATGGTAAATTTCAAATATATTTCGGTGATGATGTTGTAGGTAAAAAATTAGGAGATGGGTCTGTCATTTCTATTTCATATTTAATTTCAAGTGGCTCTGATCCAAACGGAGCATCAGGTTTTGTTCCTGCTACTTCTTTGTCTGGGCTAACCGACATTACCGTTTCGGTTGTTAGTAGTGCCGCCGGAGGTTCCGAAAGAGAGAGTGTTGATTCGGTTAAATCATCAGCTGTTTCTCAATTCGCTACTCAAAACAGATTAGTCACATTTAAAGATTATGAAAGTTATATAAAACAAAATTACCCGGCTCTCGATTCAATTTCTGTTTGGGGTGGAGAAGAACAAACGCCTCCAGTTTATGGTAAAGTTTTTGTTTCAATTAAGCCAAAGGCAAATTATTATATTTCAGAATCAGAAAAACAAAGAATCATTGATGACATAATTACACCAAAATCAATCGTAGCTGTTCAAACAGAGATCGTTGACCCAGAGTATCTATATTTACTAGTCAATTCTTATGTTAAGTATGATTCGAGAAAAACAGTTTTATCGGAAGATGCTCTTAAAACTGCAATTAGAAATGCCATACTTGGTTATCGTGATGTTAATTTAAATAAATTTGCAGCGACATTTGTTCTATCAAAATTACAAGACGATGTTGATGCTACCAGTTTAAATTCAATTATTGGTTCTGAAGTAACAGTTAGATTGCAAAAGAGGTTCTTGCCAACTTTAAACACTAATAAGAGTTACACGGTATATTTTAATTCTCCTTTACATCGAGGAACAATTAGCAATAGATTGAATTCCACTTCATTTAATGTTTTAGATTCTGATGGTGTTGAGAGAACTGTTTCTTTCGAAGAAGTTGCTCAGGCTTATTCTGGCATTTCTTCAATAAGTGTTACAAATTCAGGATCAGGATACACACAATCGCCAACTGTCACTATAACTGGTGATGGAACTGGCGCTACTGCTGAAGCCGTAATCGTAAATGGCAAAATAGAAAAGATCAATGTTCTGAAACGAGGTATAAACTACACCAGAGCTATTGTGAGTATATCTGGTGGAAATGGATCCGGTGCTGCAGCTATCGCTGTAATTGATGCTCGAACAGGACAGTTAAGTACGGTGTATTATGATAGTAATGCTGAGAAACAAATAGTAAATGAAAATGCTGGCACAATAGATTACGATAACGGCATTTTAAATATTTCTGATATTAGAATACGTTCTGTTTCTCCGACAGACGGTTACGTAAGAATAGACATAGAATCGAAAAGAGGAATTGTTGAATCTATCCGAAATACGATTATAACTATTGATGAAAACGATACATCATCGATCACCACAGATTTAGTTAAAGTTTAATGACAGATTTAAAAACATCTTTACTTGTAAATAAACAAGTTCCTGAATTTGTTCGGGCTGAATATCCTTTATTCATTACATTTTTAGAGGCTTATTATGAGTATTTGGAAACTGCTCAGGGTACAGATAAGAATGATGTAATTGCTAAAAGTAAAGACCTCAGATATGTTTCTGACGTAGATTCTTCAATTACACAATTCGAAGAAAACTTTTTCAATATGTACGCCTCTCTTTTTCCAAGAGATGTTGAAGTAAGTAAAGAAACACTAATCAAAAATGTTTTGCCTCTGTATCTAGCTCGAGGCAATGAAAAATCATTTAAACTTCTTTTTAGAATGTTGTTTAATGATGAGGTTGAAGTTTTATTACCTAAAAATAATATTCTTCGAGCATCAGATGGTAGATGGGTAATTGATAATGTCCTCAAACTTGAAACCGATATTCGCAGCGTTTATACAGCCAATGGATCAAATACTACATTTTATTTGGCACAACAAGTTGATGACGAAGGTGTCGAAGTTTATGTAAATGGAGTTTTAAAAACTTCTGGTACTGATTATTTTATTCGTAAAGAATCAAGAAAATTAATATTCAATTCTGCTCCATCTTCCAATTCACAAGTTAAAGTTGTCTATTCAGATTTTGATATTGAAGTATTAAACAATAGAAAGGTAACTGGATTAACATCTGGAGCTACAGCTATTGTTGAGAGTTCAACAAAGAGAATTATTACCGATAGATTAAATCTTGGTTTACCTTTTGAATTGTTTATCAATTCAAAAACTTTAAGTGGTAACTTTTCTAATGGTGAAGAAGTAACCACTGATATTATAGATTCAAATGGAACAAAAATAACACTTACAGCTGACACTTTCTCCATTCTTACATCGATATCTGTGATTAATGGAGGATCTGGATATAATGTTGGTGACCCAGTTTTAGTTCTTGGTGGTGGCGCTGAAACTCCTGCTATTGCCGAAGTTGAAACCATTTCATCTGGATTTACAAATAGAATACGAGTTGACTATGGTGGTGCTGGTTTTAAATTAGCCAGTGAATTTGAAAGTCAAATACCTTTAACTCTTATTCGTGGTGCTCTTGATGGAATAGACACTTCAGGAATTTACACAAACAATTTTTATGTTGTTACTGATGAGTTAATCGAAAACTATGCCAGTGTTTTAATTTCTTCTTCAGATTATGGTTTTCCATCTTCCATCATACCAACTGGAGAAAATGTCAACTCAAGAATATATGATAGCTTAACATCGACAGTTGTTACCGACTTGGGTCCAATAACAAACGCTAAAATTCTTTTCTCGAACACATCGATAAACACTTCTTCGATAGATTCTGAAGGAGCCAAATTTCAATTAGGTAATACTTTCCAAGACATAAAAACTTTCCGTTCTGTAGGAAGAATTGATGTTTATTCTGGTGGAACAGGATACAAAGTTGGCGATGAAGTTATATTTGGGCCTAACCCTATTGGAACTAGTGGCTATGGTGCTGCTGCGGCTGTTCTACAAGTTGCTGCTAACGGAGCTGTAGAGAAAGTTCAAGTTCAACCACAAAGAATCGGTGGAACAGCTAACATATTAAACAATTCTATTATTATAACCGGAACAAATACAAATTTTGGTGTCGATGTAGCTGTTGGAGATAAGATTGTAATCCGTAGCCAAGAAAGATTTATTAACGCTATAACTTCAACGACAAGTGCTACTGTTAATGTTCCTTTTAACTTTAGTGATACCACAACATGGGCAAATAATTATCCGATAGGGTCTTATTCAAGAGGATTTGTTGGCGGAGTAAACTACACTCAAGGCAATTTTCCATCAGTAAATGTCTCTAATGCGAGTGGTGGTTCTGGTGCTAATATCGCTGTTACCTCACTTATGGGAGATGGTGAGATTCTTACAGCATTGACTGATTCAATCGTTGGTCAAATACAATCGATCAAAGTTTTATCTGGTGGAACAGGATACGAATACATACCACAAATTGATCTGACAAATCGTGGAGATGGATCTGCTGTGGCTAATGCAATTATCGGATCTTCATACCAGACTTTCCCAGGAAGATGGAAAACATCAGACTCTATACTTTCAAGTAACGAGAGAAGATTACAGGGAAGTAATTATTACGTTGATTACTCTTATGTAACATCTTCGTTGACAGAGTTTACAAAATATAAAACCATATTACGTGAACTGTTACACCCAGCAGGCTTTGTAAATTACGCTGATTATAATAAGATCACAACAATTCAGTCGGATGTTATTACAGTATCTTCTTTGACCGAGAATGTTGTTTCGGGTAAAGTTGCTGTAACCAATGGTTCTATTTACGTGACGGGAACAAATACTTCGTTTAATATTTCCAATTCACGTGGAACACTGACAGTTGGAACAAGTATTGCTGTAAACGGAGAACTGAGAATAGTTAATAATATTATTAGTAATACAAATATTTCTGTATCATCAGCATTTACAACAAATGCCTCTGCACAAACACTTATTATAGTGACATAAATAAGACTTATGACAAAGTTAATCACTAAAAAACTTGCTTTCAATACAGCTGAGCAGTTTAAAGAATCATTTTCCGAAAATGATCCTACTATAGCCTACGTTTTTCTAGGAAACCATGTTCCTTATGCTAATGAATCTTCTCCAGATTCTATTGTTGATACTAGTTACTCAGAAAAGGAAGTATGGGATAATATCTTTGCAGCCAAAAGAGTGACTGGAAATGACGTACACTTGGTTGTTCCTAGAGTTAATTGGACTTCAAATACAAAATATAGACAGTTTGATGATACTATTGATATAGAAACATTACTGTCAGCGAATTCAACACAGAATTTAAAACCGATGTACGTAATTACCACAGATAGAAATGTGTATCTGTGTGTGTCAAATAATGCCTCTGCAAACTCCACAGTCGAACCTACTGGAGATTATACTACATCAAATGGTAATATTGGTACAGCGGATGGTTATGTTTGGAAGTACATGTTTAATGTTAAGCCTTCCAACAAGTTTTTGAATTCATCTTGGATTCCAACACCAGTTTCTTCTTCAGCCTTAGACTATGGAATGAATACTGTTGGTATCGTTGAAGGTGAATTGACAAGTATTGTTGTCACAAATAAAGGCCAAAACTATCGTCAATCTTCCACAATTCGAATTGATGGTTTCAATGCATCACAATCAACAATCAGACTATCAAATACGGCGAATGTATTGTCTGTTTTTAACATTCCTAGTTTAGCTAATTTAGCTAATATGTCGATTTCTGGTACAGGAATTGCTGCCGGTTCTTATATAAGTTCTGTATCTAATGTAACAGGCGTAATTACTCTCTCTGAAGTTACCGCAGGGTCTGGAGGAAATGCCAATAATGTAACAATCTCTACCAGAGTTTATGTAGCAGGCGATGGAATTGGAGTTGCAGCTAATGCCACTATTTCAAATACATTAGTGGGAGTAGATTCATCATTAGCTAATATATCAAGAATTACGGTAGACACAATTGGAACTGGATACTCCAGAGCAAACGCTTTCATTTTTGGTTCTGGATCTGGAGCTGTAGCTAGAGTCATTCTTCCTCCAAAATTTGGCCACGCTTTCAATCCGGCTAGAGACCTTGGAGCTAACAATGTTATGGTTTCCACTAGAATAGGAGAAATAGATTCTACAGAGGGTGGAAAAATATCTATCGACACATCGTTTAGGCAATATGGACTTCTAAGAAGCCCGTATAAATATGGATCAGCAAACGTAGCAAACACTTCTACAGCTAATTCCATAGTCTCCCAAACAACAGATTTGGATGTGGTTGCTGGGTTTCCTTATACATTAAATGAGTATGTTTATCAAAGTTCTTTGGATAATCCAACAGCCTACGGATTTATTCATGCTCAGACAAGTAACAAAGTAAGAATAACTAAAGTAAAAGGTACGTTTACAACTGGTTTGCCTTTAATAGGATTAACGTCAGGTAGATCGAGAACGGTCACTGGTGTTTCAAATCCAGAGTTACAACCATATAGTGGTGATATACTCTACGTAGAAAACGTAACAAAAGTTGACCGAGCAGATGGTCAAGCTGAAAATATTAGATTAATTATAAGTTTCTAAGGACTGTGCATGGCACTTGATACAAACTTTAACGTAAATCCATACTATGATGATTTCGATGAGGATAAAAAATATCTTCGCCTATTGTTCAAGCCAGGTTACGCCGTTCAGGCTCGTGAACTAACTCAATTACAAACTCTCCTACAAAAACAAGTAGAAAGATTTGGTAATCACATTTTCCAAAATGGATCAATTGTCACAGGCGGCCAATCTTTTTTCCAAAATGCCAAATTCCTAAAACTCGAATCATCTTTTGGTGGAGTTGCTGTAGATGTAGATGATTTTGTTGGTAAAACTATTGTCGATAACATTTCCATTCCAACAAAAAGAGCTGAAGTTATTAAAGTTTACGATGCTGATGCTGGCACAGGAGATCCAAAAACTCTACTAATTAAAGAGATATACGGAACTTTTAGTTCTGGTGAAACAATCAAAACATTTGAGTCGGCAGAAAACACTGTATCTGCTACGATTGCTGGTTCTGGAACAGGCACAGGTCAGTTATTTTCGGTTGATGATGGTGTTTATTTCTACGATGGTTTCTTCATCAAAACTTCACCACAAACTGTTGCAACATCAAAATACACAACTACAAGTAATGTAAGAGTTGGTTTCGAAATCACAGAAACAATTGTATCATCATCGTCAGACACTTCTTTATTAGATCCTGCATTAGATGCTTCTAACTATCAAGCACCAGGTTCAGATCGTTATAAAATAGATTTAGTTTTAGCGACTAGATCATTACAATCTACCGACGATACTCAATTCATTGAAATATCTAGAATAGAAAATGGTGAAGTAATTACATTAGCCCAATACCCAAAATATTCTGTTCTTGAGGATACTTTAGCTCGCAGAACATATGATGAATCGGGAAATTATACTGTAAGACCATTTAGAGTAGTCATAGAAGAATCTACATCAAACTCAGCAAACATGAGTGCTGTGATTTCTCCAGGTAAAGCATATGTTTATGGTTATGAATTCGAGACAATTTCTCCAACAACTTTAAACATTCCAAAACCAAGAACAACTACAGCGGTAACAAATAAACGAATTACCACTGATTATGGTTATTATGTTTTTGCCAACACAGTATACGGCACATTCCCAATTAATAGTTTAGACACGGTTGATTTACATTGTGTTTCAAACTCATTGATTAATGTACAAACAACTTCTACAGTTTCAAATACAAAAGTTGGAACAGCGAGAGTTAAATCAATAGCTTTTGATTCTGCTTCGAACACATCAAATTCTTCAACATATGAATACAAATTATTCTTATTTGATGTTAATGTTGGTTCAATAACTGGAACAGTAAACTCAGCAATTAACATTTCGACTGTTCAAATTGCAAACACTCTTGTTGCCACAAATTATAGAGCATCGTCAAATAATGCCTACACTGGTGCTAAATTTAGAATCACTTCTGGACCTGGTGTCGGTGAAACTCCTAAAACTATTACGAATTACAACTGGTTAAATCAAACAATTGAATTGTCGGAACCATTTAATGCGACAATTACTAACTCATCTAACTGGGCAATTGACTTTGAATTTAATGATGTAAAGTCTTTGACAGTAATAAACAGCACGACTAGAGTTGCTGCAGCTGACATTGATGATCGTTCAAAAGATTACGCTACTCCATATGGAGACACTTTTATTTCTGATACATCTTTTGAGCCTCTATTGTTCAAAATCGGTGAAAACTTTATAGCAAATAGTACAATTGCTGATGTTACAATGTCTCATAGAAGATTGTATGAGTCACAAACATTCGCTACAAATCAATCACCTGCTTTGTCTGTAGGAACTGGAGAATCTTTAGCAACAGGATCCTCTACTTCTTCAAGGCAAGATAATTACATGGTCGTTGTTACTGCAGCAGGAACATCACCATATAGAGTTGGTCAAATTATTCCGGCTGATCTATTTACAGTCGATACTGCTACTCGAAAAATCACAGTGACTTCTGGCGGCAATATGACAGCAAACATTATTGCTACCGTAGATGCTGGAACTCCAACACAAAAAACAAAAACATATCAGGCAGGAAATACTCAATTACAAATTGTTGGAGGAGTTGACCTTTTTGGTAATGGTGCCGTGCAACTGTTTTCGTCAAATGGTCAGATTCATATTTCAGCCAACTCGGTCGTTAAAACTCCTGCTACAGCACAATCATTGTTTGTACCCGATGTTGTTAGTCTGATTTCTGTTCTAGATTTTAACGGCAATCAAATTAATGTTGCTAATGCTAGTTCAGCAACAGATATTACTTCAAGATATGTTCTCGACAATGGACAAAGAGATTCATTCTATGATCATGCTGCGATCAAATTAAAGGCCGGAGTACCAGCACCAAAAGGTCCTCTTGTTGTTAAATTCAATAGATTTAGTTCGTCGGGCGCTGGTTACTTTACTGTAGATTCTTATAATGGATATGATTACGCTAAAATACCAGCATATGTTTCTCCTTCAGGAACAAAATACGAACTAAGAGATGTTTTTGATTTCAGACCAATTAGAAGTGCAGCAACTTCAACCACAGCAAACTCCGTTGTGTTTGATGTTGATTCTTCTACAACTGGTCCTAAGGTTCCAGAAAATGGTTCTGATATCATTCTAGATTACTCTTATTATCTACCAAGAAATGATAAAATCGTTTTAAATAAAAATAGAAATTTTGAAGTAATACAGGGTGTTCCTTCTTTGACGCCAGAAGTTCCGAAGAACAAAGATGGTGCGATGACTCTGTTTACTTTGAGAAGTCCTGCTTATGTGGTAAATGTTTCGAATGTTTCTATTCAGACAGAAAACCACAAACGCTACACAATGAGAGATATTGGTAGAATTGAAAAACGAGTTGAAAGTCTAGAATACTACACATCTTTAACTTTAGCTGAAACACAGGCTCTGAATCGCCAAGATTTAACAATTCTGGATTCGCAGAATGTGCCTAGAGCCAAGAACGGTATTTTGGTGGATTCTTTTGTTGGTCATTCTGTTGCCGATGTTTTCAAACTAGATTACAGAGCCTCTATTGATAGAATTGATAATGAATTAAGACCTTCGTTTAATATTGCATCTTATTCGTTAGAATTTGATTCTCAAAACTCATCTGGCATTTCTCAGAATGGTAACTTTATTACCACAACTACTTCTTTGGCTACACTGATTAATCAACCAAGAACTTCAGAAGTTGTAAATATTAACCCATTCAACGTGGTCAATTTCTTAGGTAAAATTGATTTATCACCATCAAGTGATGTTTGGGTAGATACTCTTAGAAATCCAACTGTTATCATTAACAATGAAAATAATAATGATGTTTGGGAACAAATTAACAATACTCCATGGGAATTTGAATGGGGTGCTTGGGAAACAGTTTGGTCGGACACAGAAACAGAAACAACCAGACGTAGACGCAGAAGAACTACAACTACAACAACTACGACACAACAAGAAAGAACAGGTATTGTTACTACAGTAGTACCTGAAACTGTTTTACAATCTTTAGGTGATCGAGTATTAGACCTCTCAATTATTCCATTTATGAGAGCTAAGACTGTTGTGTTTGTTGGTTCTGATTTCTCTCCAAATACAACATTATATTCTTTCTTCGATGGAATTTCTGTAGAACAGTATACCGAAAGAGCAAATAAATTTACTTTCGCAAATAACATTTTACAATTTAAGACCACAATCGGTGACTTTGAACAAGCAAATGTTCGTGACGATTTAACGTCCACAACAAATGCCACATTCAATATTGTAAAGACTTCAAACAACAGAGGTTACATAACAGAAGTTAACCCAACAACAGGCTTTGTACAAAATAGAAGTTCTGTTATTGGTGCTAATACTGGCACAGTGGCAACAATTACTTCATATGAACACTATTCTGGACTTGTTTCTGGTGCTTCTTCGAATCAGATTACGTTAGCGATTGATGCAGAACAAGCTAATAATATTGGCACATATAATTCTTCTGCAATTTTCATCGTTTCTGGTGAAGGTGCTGGTCAGTCTGCAACAATACAATCTTATGATCCTGTTACACGGAATGTAACAATTTCTGGAACATGGACTACTGTTCCTATAGCGGCGAACTCCAAGTATTCAATTGGTAGAGTTACTACTGATGAAGCTGGTTCAATTGCTGGCGTGTTTCATATTCCAACATCAACATTTAGAAC
>Ga0172372_10006897_pt1 | contig 15384 bp, 12 predicted proteins | sample LakKiv5m_2_FD_114544 | JGI IMG/M metagenome (GOLD analysis project Ga0172372, IMG submission 114544) | Freshwater microbial communities from Kabuno Bay, South-Kivu, Congo - kab_092012_9.5m | ecosystem: Environmental > Aquatic > Freshwater > Lake | place: Democratic Republic of the Congo...
GGCATGAAAGAAGGTTTGGCGGCGGATGTCAAACGGCGGGAGGAGAGCAATTTGGCTTGCTTGGTCGGTGGCGGGCTCCGGATGCTCACCGGTCATGAGTCATTTCACCGACGCCCTTTCCGCCGCGCGGGAGACCTTCGATTCGCTCGGACCGCTGGAGGCGCCGGTGCAGCGCGCGGCGGACGCCGCCCTGGCCGCGCTGACCTCCGGACGCAAACTTCTCTTCTGCGGCAACGGGGGCAGCGCGGCCGATGCGGCGCACATCGCGGCCGAGTTCGTCTGCCGGTTCAAGGAAGACCGCCGTCCGTATCCGGCGCTGGCGCTCGGGGTCGACGGCGGTTTGCTCACCGCGATCGGCAACGACTACGAATTCAACGACGCGTTCGCGCGGCAGGTGCACGCGTTCGCCCAACCCGGCGACGTGCTCGTCGTCATTTCGAGTTCCGGCCAGTCGCGCAACGTGCTCGCGGCGATCGAGGAAGCGCGTCGCCGCGAGGTGACCTCGGTCGCCGTGCTCGGCCGCGACGGCGGTTTCACCAAAGGTGCGGCGGACATCGAGATCATCGTGCCGGGCACCTCCACCGCGAGGATCCAGGAGGCGCAGAAATTCCTTCTGCACGTCTTCTGCGAGTTGCTCGAGGCCCGCCTGCCCAAGGAATGAGCGCGTGGGCGGCTTACGCCGTGGTGGCGGTTCTCGGGCTGGTCTGCGGATCGTTCCTCAACGCGGTCATCCACCGTCTGCCGCGCGGCATCGGATTGGGGCGCCCCCGGCGGTCGTTTTGCCCCCGGTGCGGGCGGTCGTTGCCGTGGTCCGAGAATATCCCGGTCTTCAGCTGGCTCTTCCTGCGCGGCCGCTGTGCGGGTTGCGGCGCGGGGATTTCCGCGCGTTACCCTCTCGTTGAACTGCTGACAGCGGCGCTCTTTGTCTGGTTGTGTTGGATGTTCACGCCCTGGGTCGCCGCCGCTTACATGGTCCTGGTCGCCTTGCTCGTGGCCGGCACGTTCATCGACCTCGAGCACATGATTCTGCCCGACAGCCTGACGCTCGGCGGCGCGGCGGCCGGGGTGCTCCTGAGCATGCTGGTCGAGGGATTGCAGCCCGGTGCGACGAACTGGGAGGAACGGCTCCGCTCGAGTCTTTTCGGGGCGGGGGCGGGCTTCGCCGTCCTGTTCGCCGTGGTGGAACTGGGCAAACTGGCCTTCGGGCGCAAACGTATCGAGTTGGATCCCGCCGAGGAGTTCACCGTCGCCGGGACCCCGGATGAGCCGAAGCTGAAGTTCGGTCCCGAGGAATTCGATCTGGCGGAAATGTTTTACCGTCCGACCGATGTCCTGGACGTGCACGGGGCGGACGGCGAGAGTTGGCGTTTCACCACGGAGGGAGTGCTGCAAGGCGGCCGTCGCACCGGGTATGCGGAGGCGCTCGGGTCGCGGGGCGTGGCGCGGGCGGTCGTCATCCCCCGCGAGGCGATGGGTTTCGGGGACGTGAAATTCATGCTGACCCTGGGGTCTTTTCTCGGCTGGTCCGGCGCGTTGTTCAGCATCGCGGCCGGATCCGTCATCGGCGCGGTGGCAGGGGTGGCCATGCTGCTGGCCGGCCGGTTGGAGTCTGCCGGGCGCATTCCTTTCGGTCCTTATCTGGCGGCCGGTGCACTCCTCTGGCTCGCGGCGGGTCCGGCGCTGGTCCGGATGTTGTTCCTGCGCTGAAAGTTCTCAGCGGCGCCAGCGGCTGACTTGCAGGAAGGCCTGCACAAAGAAGAAAAGGATGACGAAAATGACGACCGAAAGGGCGGCCGCCCAGCCGAAGCGGTAATAGGTGAAAGCCGCCTTGTAGACGTAGGACACGAGGATCTGGGGCGAGTCCGCCGGTTCACCGCCGTTGGAGAACAGCCAGATGACGTTGAGGTTGTTGAAATTCCACACCATGGCCAGCACGGTGGCCGGCAGCATGACGGAGCGCAGGAGCGGGGCGGTCAGGCGGGTGAACTGGTGCCACGGGGAAGCACCCTCGAGGGCCGCGGCCTCGTAGACTTGGGACGGGATGGAGCGCAGACCGGCCAAGGCGGCGATCATCAGGAAGGGGAAGCCCATCCAGACGTTGACCAGGATGGCGGCGAGAAAGGCGGGGCCCGGCGCGGTGAGCCAATCGACCGGCGCAAGACCGAACGACGCGCCGAACAAAGCGTTCACCGGTCCGGTCTCCCCGTGGAACATGCCGCGCCACGTCAGGGCCGTGATGTATTGCGGCATGGCCCACGGGAGCAGGAGCAGGACGCGCCAGGCCGCCGCGCCGCGGAGGAAGTGCGTGTGCAGAACAACCGCCAGGGAAACGCCGATGGCCACCTGCAGCACGGTGCTGGCGGCGGTCCAGACGATGGTTTTGCCGAAGGTGACCCAGAACTCGGGCTCGCGGAAAACCAGCACGTATTGCGAGAGACCCGCGAATTTCCATCCGCGGATCCGGTAGATGCTCGCGTCGGACAAGGAAAGCAGGACGTTGTAGAGCAGCGGATAGAGCAGCACGAGCACCAGGACGGCGGCGGCCGGCAGCAGGCAGAGGGCGAGAAAGCCGCGGCGGCGCGCGGCCGGATCCCATTCGGTGAGGCCGGCGAGCGCCGCGCCGCGGGCCGGCGGGTGCTTCTTCACGGCAGGCCCTCCCTGATCCGCCTTTCCGCCTCGCGCTGCATCTGGCGTGCGGCCTCGTCCGGCGTGAGATCGCCGGTGAAGACGCGACGGTAGGGTCCGCGGATGCCGTCCCAAATGTAGCGCAGGTTCACGTCGATCGGCATGGGCACGGCATTCTTCGATTGCTCGAGCGCCATTTGCAACACGGTGTTGCCGCGGAAGGCGGGGGATTCGAGCGCGCGGTGCAGCGTCGGCGTGGTGAACAGGCGCTGGGCCATGGCCAACTGGATGTCTTCACCCGTGAAAAACCGGAGCACGCGCCGCACGAGGGCGAACTTCTCGGGCGGCGTGTTGATATTCAGGCAGTAGCCCTTGGCCGCGATGACCGGGCGGCAGCGCAGTCCGGTCGCGGTGTTGACCGGCAGGAGGGCCAGCATGCTGCGCTCCGGCACGCCGTAGTCGGACCACGCCCACGGGCCGTTGATGATCATGGCCGCGCGCTTGCGCAGGAACATGAGGTTCGCGGTGTTGTAGTCCTCGTAGCGGGGGATCACGCCGTGTTTGTCCCGCAGATCGAGGACGAACTGCAGGGCGGCGCGCATCTCCGGAGTGTCGAGGGTGGGGCGTCCCGCCTCGTCCATGATCCATCCGCCGAAGCCGGTGAGGAAGGGGATGAAAAAATACGGCTCCGCGTAGTTCCACGTGAGCGCGTAGCGCTCCACCTGCTCCCCGCGGCGCAGGGTGAGCCGCCGGCCCAACTCGATCAGCTCGTCGAGCGTCTCGGGCGCGCGCCCGACCGTCTGGCGGTCGTACACGAGCATCAACTGGTTGCCGATCTGGTCGGCCACCATCCACGGCTGGCCCTCCCAACGGACGATGCCGTCGCCGGTGAAACCGTCGAGAAATTCCGGGCCGACGACCGCATCCCACGGTCGGATGACGCGGGTCCCGGCGAAAACCGCCACGTTGTCCGACGGTCCGAAGACAAGGTCGGGGCCTTGTCCGGCCACGGCGGCGATGATGAACGAATTGCGCAACTCCTCGCCCTCGCGGTAAAGCGCGACGACGCGCTCCTCCGGATGCTTTTTGTTGTAGGCGGCGACAGCCTCCTCGAAGAAGGCGCGCTCGGCTCCGGTTTTCTGGTGCCAGATGACCAGCCGGTCGGGAGCCTCGCGCGGCGGGGTGCAGGCGCCCGCGGCGAAGAGCAGCAAGGCGGCCGCGGCGCGCAGGAGAATCGTCGGGAGGCGCATGGATTCGGACGTCGGTCCATCATCGACCGGCGCGGCGGGCAGGCAAGCATGCAACGCGGGAAGTTTGCCGTTGCCGCGCGGGCGGCCCCGCGCCATGTTCGCCACTTTTATGGCGGCCGACGAATTCAACCTGCAGGTCAACCGCAAGGCGCTCGAGCTGAATCTCGACCGGCGCATCTACGGCACCTTCGCCGAGATCGGGGCGGGGCAGGAGGTGGCGCGGCGGTTTTTCTTCGTCGGCGCGGCGGCCGGCACGGTGGCCAAAACCATGTCGGCTTATGACATGACTTTCAGCGATGCCATCTACGGTCCGGTCGAGCGTTATGTCAGCCGCCAGCGGCTGTGGGGTATGCTCGAACACGAGTTCTCGTTGTTGCGCGAGCGGTTGGACGCGCAGATCGGGGCGGAGAGGACCTTCTTTGTCTTCGCCGACACCGTGGCGGCGCGCAGCTACCACTCGCACAACGAATCGCACGGCTGGATGGGCCTGCGTTTCCAGACGGAGCCGCGCGGGCCGGTCAACGAGATCATCATCCACGTCCGCATGCTCGACGAGGAGAACATCGCGCAGCAGCAGGCCCTCGGGATCATCGGGGTCAATCTCATCTACGGCGCTTTCCGTCACCACGCGGAACCGGAGAAGCTCATCGGCACACTGCTCGACGACCTGACGCCCAAGCGGATGGAAGTGGACATGATCCGTTTCAGCGGTCCGGCTTTCGCCGGGGTGGACAACCGCCTGATGAGCTTGCAACTGGTCGCCCAGGGTCTCGGCCGGGCCGCCATGTTCCGCGCCGACGGCGAGGTGGTGCAACCGGCCGAGGAACTTTACAAGCGGGCCATCCTCGTCGAACGCGGCAGTTTCCGTCCGGTCACGCATGTGACGCACGAAATGCTGCGTTGCGCTCACGAGGACTTCGCGCCGCGCGAGAAGGAGGCGCCGCGCGGCGTGCTCACCCTGGCCGAGATCACCATGGAGAACCTGCTGAGCAGCGGCAATCTTGATCCGCAGGATTTTCTCGATCGCACGGACATCCTCGGGGCGCTCGGTCAGACAGTGCTCGTTTCCAGCTTCGGCGAATACTTCCGGCTGGTCGATTACATCGCGCGCTACACGAACGAAGCCATCGGTCTGGCCCTCGGCGTGCCGGCGCTCGAGCAGATTTTTCTCGAGAAATACTACACCGACCTGGAGGGCGGTATCCTCGAGGGGCTCGGGCGCCTGTTCAAAAAGAATGTGCGGCTTTACGCCTATCCGCGACTGGCTTCCGACGGGGCGATCATCACGGCGGACAATTTCCGCGTGGAGCCGAAGCTGCGGCATCTTTATTCCTATCTCCGCGAGAACGACTTCGTCGTGCCGGTCACCGACTACCGCGAGGAAATCCTCGGCATCAAATCGCCCGCGGTGCTGGCTATGATCCGTGCCGGTGATCCGGAGTGGGAAAAGTGCGTTCCGCCCGAGGTCGCGCGGATCATCCGTGAGCGGAGGTTGCTCGGCTGCGCCGGTTAGGACGGATTGTCGAAGCTGATCAGACGGAAAACACCCTCTTTGTCGCGATAGAAGCCGCGGATCTGCGGCACGCGTCCGGTCAGGTTGCGCATGGTGGATTCCAGCCAGTTCTCCTGGGCCTCCAGGGTGCTGGCCCGCAGGCTGCCGTCGCGGTTGTTCACCTGCTCGAAGGGCAGCGTGACGGCGGCGTATTTCGCGTCGCTGACCCGGGCCGCGTCGATGCGCCGCGGATCGTAAAGGACGATCCACCACCCGCCATAGGCGTCGGCTTGGCCGGGCGGGATGATCTTGAAAGCCAGGTGACCGGCGCGTTTCTCGTCGCCGCGCAGATTGAGCGCGTAAAGGGCGGCGATTTCCTCGCGGGTGTGGAGGTGGCCCGCGAGAAACTCGCGCACGGTCCGGCGATACCGGGGATCGTTGCGCTGGCGGCCATACATGCCGAATTCGATGGCCACCGGGTCGTGCGGGTTCCCGTAGACGTTGAATTCCGACTGTTCATTGATGCGGAAGGACAGGTAAGGGATGTTTTTCAGGAGGCCTTGGCCGATCGTCGTGGCGGGAATCTGCTGGAGGCTGTGGATGTCGTCGTGGTTGCGCAGGTCGGTCACCATGCCGCGCCAGGAGGGCAGACGTCCTTTGCCGGCGATGTCGGCAAAGACGATCTCGCCGTCGATTTCGTCGTGGATCCGGCGGATCTGGTCCTTGGGCACCAGCACCTCGTTCGTCGATGTCTGGAAAAGCACGGATTTGGCGGTGTTTTTCAGGATGAGGCCTCGCATGGTGCTGCCGTCGTTCATTTCCAGACGGTCGGGCATTGTCTGTTGGTCGAGGGGCGAATTTGACCGGGGCGTGGCCGGGGAAGTGGCGGTCAAAGCCGCAAAAATGGCGCCGGCGGCAAGATGGTGCTTTGCGAACATGCCTTCCTGTTAATAGCCTCCGCGCCATGACGCAAGTCGCGCGCCTTTTTTTGCCCCTGATTTTCCTCGCGGTGTCGGGCTGTGTGACCCCGCCGGGACCCTACGAACCGCCTTCCGAACCGGTGGTGACCAAGCCGCTGCCCAAGGAAAGATTCTGGTGGGGCACTTCGACGGCCAGCTACCAGAACGAAGACCGTGGCGTGTCCAAGGATTCGCCGATGTATTTCCTCACGGATTGGGACGTCTACGGCTTCGAGGGCAATGCGCCGGTGCGGGGGGAGGAGGCGGTGTTTTCCTGGTCGCGGTTTGACGAGGATCTGGCCGCGCTGAAAAAACTCGGCGTGACCCACTTCCGCTTCGGCGTCGAGTGGGCGCGCGTCGAACCCAAACCGGGCGTGGTCAACGAGGCGGCCCTCGCGCGTTATGTCCGCATGGCCCGGCAGGTCCGCGCCGCCGGCATCGAGCCGGTCATCACGCTGTGGCACTTCACGTTCCCCGACTGGCTCTATGACACGAAAGCCAAGAACCGCTCGAATTTCCTCCACCCCGACGTGCAGGACGCCTGGAGCAGACACGTGACCCGAGTGGTCCGGGCCATGGGTCCGACCGTGCGTATTTACGTGCCGCAGAACGAACCCAACGGTGCCTTGCAGCTCGGCTGGATCGCCGGCCACTGGCCGCCGGGATTGCTCCTGCATCCGTTCGGTTACAAGCGCGCCATGCGCGTGGCCGCCGACATGTTCCGCGATGCCGCCGCCATCGTGCGGAAGGAGCGTCCGGGGGCGATTATCATGGGGATATATTCGGTGCCGGATTGGCGCCGCAACTTCCGTCAGGATCCCACCGCGCTGGTTTACAACATCGTCCAGCGGCAGAACTTCGACCACCTCGACATGGTCGTCGACACGATGGACATCATCGGGGTGAACTACTACTACGCGCAGGACGCCAGCATCGTCCGCTTCCTCTCGCGCGGGCACGGCGAGGTCAGCTCACGCTACACGCAGCTCGGTTGGGAGATCGTGCCAGAGGGGCTCTACAATGTGCTGACCGAGGTGCACAAGCGTTACAACAAGCCCATCGTGATTTCCGAGAACGGCCTCGGCACCCAGAGCGAGCAGAAGCGCATCCGCTACATGCGCGAACATATTGCCCAGATGCGCCGCGCGATAAACGAGGGCGTCGATGTGCGCGGGTATTTCGCCTGGACGCTGGTGGACAATTACGAGTGGAAGGAGGGGTGGCACGGGCAGTTCGGACTTTTCTCCGTCGATCCCGATTCCAAAGAGCGCATCCTCGAGCCCACGGGCAAGTGGTTCTCGTCCTACATCAAGGTGCACCGGCAGCCCTGACGGGCCGGACGGCACGCCGGAGGTAAGGGGATTGATCGCCTGCGGCAATCTTTCCGCAGCTGCTGCCTTCGGCAGACTGGAGGTAAGGGGATTCGAACCCCTGGCCTTCTCATTGCGAACGAGACGCTCTACCAACTGAGCTATACCCCCGCGCGAAAATGGAAATAAATCACCGGCCGGAGACCTTCGCAAGCCAAAGGCGAAGCGCTGCTACTTTGCGGCGGCCGGCTCTCTGAAGGACGCCCAAAGGAACAGCCCCACCGCGACAACAATGGCCGAATCTGCCACGTTGAAGGCCGGCCAGTGGTGTTGGCCGATGTAGAAATCCATGAAATCGACGACGTGCCCGAAACGGATGCGGTCGGTCACGTTGCCGAAAATGCCGGAGAGGATCAGGGCGGAGGCGAATCGCGTCAGTTTGTCGGTCGACTTGCGGAAGAGGAGGACGAACATGACCACGGCCATGATGGCGCCGAAGATGACGTGGAAGTTGAACCAACCCTTCATCAGTCCGAAGGCCGAGCCGGTGTTGGTGACGTGGACGAGGTTGAAGAAGCCCGGGATGATCGGGATTTCGCGGTGGAGGGGGATGAATTCCAGAGTGGCCCACTTCGTCAGTTGATCGAGGACGAAGAGGGGGAGGGTTACGAGCAGGAGCAGGCGGACGGGTGTCATCAAGTATGAGGTATGAAGGATGAAGGGAATGTAGCGGCGGCGTCCCCGCCGCCGGCCGTTTTCGACAACAACCGGCGCCGGGGACGGCGCCGCTACAAAGGCACCGCTGCGGCGCAGCGGTCGCAGAGGGTCGGGTGGTTTGAGTTTTGGCCGACGGAGTTGCGGTGGCGCCAGCAGCGCTCGCATTTGGGGGCGGCGCTTTTGGCCACGGTGGCGGTGTCGGTCTCACTGGGTTCGAGTTTTAGTTCACTTAGGATTAGGAACTCTTCCAACTCGGGAAGGCGGGAGGACCAATGCTCGCGCTCCTTGGCGTCGGCGAGCTGCAGGGTGACGGCGGCTTCGAGGTTGTTGGTGATGATTTTCTCGCCGCGGGCTTTTTCCAGCGCTTGCGAAACAAGAGCGCGTAGTTGCAGGAGGCGGTCGCCGGCGGCGAGGGCGTCGGTATCGGGGGTGCGCTTCTCGGGAAAGAGTTGGGTGTGGACTGAAGTGCCGGGGTGAAAGTAGCCCCAAGCTTCCTCGGCGGTGAATGCCAACATGGGGGCGAGGAGGCGCGTCAGCGAGGAGAGGATCTCATGCATGGCCGCCTGCGTGGCGCGGCGGCGGCGACTGTGGGGAGCGTCGCAATACATGCGGTCCTTGGTGATGTCCACATACAGGCTGCTCAGGTCGACCGCACAGAATTGGTTGAGCGCGTGGTAGACGCGGTGGAATTCGAATTTTTCGTAGGCGTCGCGGCAGGTGTTTTCCACTTCGGCGAGGCGGGCCAGGATCCAGCGGTCGACGGCGGTGGGCTCGATCCTGGTGGACGCATCATAGCCGTGGAGGTTGCCGAGAAGGATGCGCAGGGTGTTGCGGATCCGGCGGTAGGCGTCGCCGAGGCGGTTGAACATTTCCTCGGAGAAGGGGACGTCGTCGGTGAAGTTGACGCTGCTGACCCAGAGACGCACGAGGTCTGCGCCGGATTTTTCCACGAAGTGCATGGCCTCCGTCGGCTTTTGGTATCCGCCTTGCGCCGATTTCGAAATTTTTTCGCGCGTGTCGACGTCGACAACGAAGCCGTGCGTCAGGCATGTCTTGTAGGGCGAGCCGCTTTCGATGCCGATGGCGGTCATGAGCGAGGACTGGAACCAGCCCCGGTGCTGGTCGGTCGCTTCAAGATAGAGATCAGCGGGATATTGCAGTTCGGGGCGGCGGCGGAGGACGGCTTGATGGCTCACTCCGGAATCGATCCAAACATCCAGCGTGTCGTGTCCTTTGGTCGTGCCGGCGGGGAGTCCGAACATGGCGGCGAGTTCCGCATCGGACATTTCAAACCACGCATTGGTGCCGCGTTTCTCCACGAGGTCGGCCACGCGGCGGACGAGATTGGCGTCGAGGACGGGTTCGCCGTCCGGGGTGTAAAAGACCGGGAGCGGCACGCCCCAGCTGCGTTGGCGGCTGATGCACCAGTCGGGACGGGATTCGACCGTGCCGGTGATGCGCTTGAGGCCCCAGTTGGGGATCCACTTGGTGTTGTTGATCGCCTTGAGCGCGTCGGCGCGGAGGTCGTCGATGCGGATGAAGAATTGTTCGACGGTGCGGAAGATGATCGGCGTCTTCGACCGCCAGCAGTGCGGATAAGAATGTTGGTAGGGAGTGATGCCGAGGAGGGCGCCGCGCGATTTGACGTGTTCGACAACGAGCGGGTTGGCTTCGAAGACGGGTTTGCCGGTCCACTCGGTCACTCCGCATTCCGCGGTGAAGCAGCCGAGGTCATCGACCGGGCAAAGGATGTCGAGTCCGCGGGCTTTGCCGAGTTGGAAGTCGTCCGCGCCGTGGCCGGGGGCGATGTGAACGCAACCGGTGCCGGTGTCCATCGTGACAAAATCGGCGGTGAAAACGGGCGCGGTGCGATCGAGGAAGGGGTGACGCGTGATGGTGCCTTCGAGGTTGGCTCCGGAAATCTTTTGCGGTTCGCCTTGCGGCTGCCATCCGGTTTCGGCGGTGAAAGCGGACACGCGGTCGGCGGCCATGACCAGTGTGCGGGTTTGTCCGTCTTTGACGAAAGTTTGCGCGATGTAGGTGTGCTTCGGGCTGGCGGCGATGGCCAGGTTGGCCGGGAGGGTCCACGGCGTGGTGGTCCAGATGACCACGGCAGCTCCGGCGGGAAGATTCTTGCTCTCGGCAACTTCGAAGGCGACGTGGATGGCGGGGGATTCTTTGTCTTTATATTCGACCTCGGCTTCGGCGAGGGCGGTTTGCGCGCCGTAGGACCAGAGAACCGGGCGCTTGCTGCGGTAGACGAGGCCTTTTTCGACGAAGACGGCGAAGGCGCGGAGGATGTCGGCTTCGTAGGACGGATCGAGCGTGAGGTAAGGATGCTCCCAGTCGCCAAAGACGCCGAGGCGGCGGAATTGCTCGCGCTGCAGGTCGATGTATTTGCGGGCGTAGGCCTCGGAGCGCTGGCGGATTTCCACCGGAGTTAGGCCGGCCTTTTCTTTGACGACTTTGAACTCGATGGGGAGCCCGTGGCAGTCCCAGCCGGGAATGAAGGGTGCGCGGAAACCGGCCATGGTCTTCGATTTGACCACGAGGTCCTTGAGGATTTTGTTGAGCGCGGTGCCCATGTGGACGTCGCCGTTGGCGAAGGGCGGTCCGTCGTGGAGGATGAAGGCGGGGGCGTCCTTGCGGGCCTCCTGGATGCGGCCGTAGAGATGGTCCTTTTCCCACGCGGCGAGTTGTTGCGGTTCGCGGGTGGTGAGCCCGGCTTTCATCGGGAAATCCGTGCGGGGGAGATTTAGTGTGTTCTTGTAGTCCGAGCCCATGCGAACCGCGGAGACTACGCGGACGGACGGCGGAGGGCAAAAGTAGAAATTGACGCCGTTGCAGGTGCCGCCAGATTGGCGGGATGGATTCGGGCTTCGAACACCGCGTGGGGGTCGACATTTTCGTGCCCGGCGGGGGCGATTGGCGCGAGGCGCTGGAGCGGGTGACGCATCTCGGGATCGGGGCGCATGCGGATGATTTGGAATTCATGGCTTACGCGGGTATTCAGGAGTGCCGGGCCGGTGGAGGTGTGTTCGCCGGTGTCACGGTGACCGACGGGGGTGGGAGTGTCGGCGGGGCAGCTGACCTTGTTGCGGTTCGGCGTGCGGAACAGCGGCAAGCGGCGGAGATGGGTAGGTATGCCGTGATGATCCAGTTCGGTCGCAGCAGTGGGGAGGTGCGGACGCAGGCAGCGCTGGCAGCTGATCTGGGGGAAATTTTTGCGGTGGCGCGGCCGCGGATTGTTTACACGCACAATCCGGCCGACAGACACGAGACGCATGTCGCGTTGAGTTCGGCGGTGATCGAGGCTTTGCGCGAGGTGGAGAAGTCGCGGCGTCCGGAGCGCGTGTTCGGCTGCGAGGTTTGGCGGGATTTGGATTGGCTGACTGACGATGACCGGGTGCGGCTGGATTGCGGTCGCGATAGGGAATTCGCGGCGCAGCTGAATTCCGTTTTCCGTAGCCAGATCGAAGGCGGAAAGCGCTACGATCTGGCGGTCATGGGGCGGCGGCGGGCGCAGGCGACTTTTGATGATCCGCGCTCTTCGGACGCCTCGGAAATGGTGACGTTGGCCATGGATTTGACGCCCTTGATCGAAGATGACGATCTCTCGCTGCGCGACTTTGTCGCGGCGAAGATCGACCGTTTCCGGGAGGACGTGCTGCGGCGTTTGGCGTGAGCGAGGAATTGAATCCGGACGGCCCCGCTCCACGGCGGCGCAAGCGTTGGCGTTTCACGCGGACTGCGATCCTCTTCATACTGCTGCTCGGAATCGGCGCCGTCGGCTTTGTTGCGTGGAAGGGGCCCCAGAGCGGTCTGCGCTGGGCGGTGCGGATGTGGGATCCGGCTTTGCGGTTGAAGAGCGGTCCGCTGTTGTGGCGGGATGGCGAATTGATCTTGCGTCGGGTCGAGTTGCATTTCCGCGGCCGACCCGAGCCGATTTTCCGGGCGCGGGAAGTGCGGGCTGGTGTCGGGCCGGAGTGGCGTCAGGGGCGTTTTGGTTCGCTCGTTCTGGAGGAACCGGCCCTGAGTCTCGACAAACGCGTGCTCGATCATTTCACCGCGCAGAGCGGTCCGCGCACGGGCATCGCGGTGCCGTGGGAATTCGGCAGAGTTGAAATCCGGCGCGGACACCTCTGGCTGGCGCAGTTCGGCGAACCGGCGATGGATATTTCCACTAATATAGACGGCACGCTGGAGCGCGTGGGACCGGGTGCGCCGGATCAGGAGCACGAGCTTGATTTGAGCGGCGTTTATGTGGCCGTGCGGCAGAACGGGAATCCGGTCCCGCTTTTTGGAGCCGGATTGGCCAAGGCGCGGGCGACGATCGGCGGATTGACCGACCGCAAACTTTCCGGTCTGCGGGTTGATCGCGGATGGTTGCTGGCTGGACAGGGGTTGCAGGCTCTCGCCGCGCCCGCAGCGGCGGAAGCTGCTCCTGCATCAGCGGATCCTTTTGTTTTCGAATCGATCGACCTCGTGGATCTGCAAATCAGCACAGGCGAAACCCGCGGGGGACTGCCGGAAATGTCTTTCAAAGTGAATACCGCGCTGCGCGATGTCGCACTGGGTTCCGTGGCCTCGGAGTTGGCCGAGAAAGTCCATCAGGTGGAATTCGCCGATATCGACATTTTGTCGCCCTTTGATCCATTGCAGCGGGCCGTCACGGTGCGAACGCTTTTCGCGAAATTTTCCCTCGCGGGCTTGGCGCGGCAGGAAGTGGAGGAGTTGATCGTGCTTGGTCCGACCATCTATGCGGGCGAGGCGCTCTTTGAATACATGGCGCGGGCGGACGAGGAGGACAAGCCGCCGCCGGAACCGGTCGAGGCGACCGAGGGATGGAAGGTGAAGAATCTCGAGGTCAACTTCGGGAAGCTTGTTATCGCAGCCGGCGGGCGCCGGCAGGTCGGGCTGCCGCTGGCTTTCCAGACCAAAGCGGAGAATGTTTCGCTTTCCTCGCTAGCCGGGCTGAATCTCGACCTCGTTCTGACCATCCCGCCGGACGACTACGACTTTCCCGCTTATGATTTGTCTTTTTGCAAAGTGCGCGGTGATCTGCGGCTGAATTACCCGCCGGACAAGGACAAAAACAATCTCGTTAACGTCGTGAAATTCGACCGCGCGCGCTGGCGCAATTTCACGGCGCAGAAGTTGTGGCTCTCGGTGACGTTCGACCTCGAAGGCATCAACGGTCAGTTCGGCGGCGAGACTTACCGCGGTTATGTGACCGGCGGCTTCAGTTTCTTCCTCCAACCCGATGCGCCATGGACGGGGTGGCTGAGCCTTACTGACATCGACTTGGCACAACTGACCCAGGCAGCAGCGCCGCAGCATTTCATCATGACCGGCCGGGCGGATGGAAAGCTCGAGGTCAACGGACGCGGGCCGTCGATCGAACGCGTGCTCGGCAACCTCAAGAGCAAGCGCCGCGGTATCATTGCCGTCAACAAACTCAACGACCTGATCGACGCCATCCCGGCGGAGTGGAATGCGCTGAAGCAGGAACTGACGCGCGTCAGCCTTGAGACCTTGCGGGACTTCGACTACACGGAGGCGGGCGGAGACTTCTGGTTTGTCGGCCGGCAGGGTCTGCTCAACGTGAAAATGAAAGGTCCTGCGGGTTCGAGAAACATCGAGGTTGTGCTGCACGGAGATGGCACGGAGGGCGGCGTGTGGTCGCAGGGCGGACGATGATGAGACTGTGGATCGTCATCGCCGCACTGGCCGCGGCCGGTTGCAAGGGGCCGACGGTGAGCTTATCCACGCCCGAGCCGATTGTCGTCGATATCAACATGCGCGTGGATATCTACGAGCGCGGGGGCGGTTCCGGCACCGGTGCGGCCAAACCGAAGCCGCCGGGCGATGTTCCGGCGGCGGATGCGCGGCGTCGGGCCCGCATGGGGGACATCCAGACTTTCAAAAATTCCCGGCTCGTCGGCGAGAATCGTCAGGGGCTGCTGCTCGTGGTGCGCGACCAGCCGGCTGGGTCCTACGGTCAATACGTGGCCAAGATTGTCGCCGAGGAGAATGCGGACCGGACGGTGGTGATGCGGCAACTGGCGTCGGAGCGCAATATGTCGCTCGAGGACGTGCAGAAGCAGCAGGGGGAGCTGTGGCGCAACCGGTCGTTCAGCGGGGAGTGGATCGAGGTGCCGCAGGACAACAATACCTGGCGGTGGGCGCAGAAGTCGTGATTCACAGCCGAGGCAGCGCCCCGCTGGGCCAGCGGGCCCTACCTTAAGAAGATCAGGCCGCGGCGGGCTCGGCTTTTTTCTTCGGGGCCTTGGGTTTGCGTTCTTCGAATTCGAAGCCGACTTTGCCGGACTTCTTGTCGAGAACGAGGAAGGCGTTGAAGGGGCGGCCTTTTTTCGAGATGAACTTCGTTAAGAGATTGGTTTTGCCGTCGGTGCAGATTTTGCGGACGTCATCCGCGCTGATTTCGCGCTGGAGGATCATCTTGCCCATGCGGAAGGCGCATTTTTTCTCCGGCCCGAGGCCGTGCTCGCAGGCGTAGGCGTTGCCGGCCTCGTAGATCCCGCCTTTTCCGCAGACGGGGCATTTCTCCACGACGAGCGTGGCGGACTCCTTGTTGAAGGGTTCGTTGTTGCGCACGCCGCCGTCGCCGAAATCGAAGGTGGTCTTCCACTCGGTGCCTTCGCTCAGGGCCAGCTTGGCCTCGAACGGGCGGCCCATTTTGCTTTTGAAGCCTTTGAGCGGGCCGACGGATCCGGTTTCGAGGAGGGAGCGGACTTCCTCGGGTTCGAGTTCGCGGCTGCTGACCGTTTTCCACACGACGAGTTTGCACTCGGGGTTTTTGCAGTCGTAGGCCTTGAAGGATTCCTTGAATCCTGAGGTGCTCCCGCATTTCGGGCATTTGGCCTCGAGATCCTTGAAGTTGCCGCTCATCGTCTCGCTGTTCACGTGGCCCGAGGCCTCTTTGATTTTCTTGATGACATCGGCAACGAGGCGGCGGATTTCCTCCATGAACGCGTCGCGTCCGAATTGTCCGGCCTCGATCTGCTTCA
>Ga0172372_10006898_pt1 | contig 15381 bp, 15 predicted proteins | sample LakKiv5m_2_FD_114544 | JGI IMG/M metagenome (GOLD analysis project Ga0172372, IMG submission 114544) | Freshwater microbial communities from Kabuno Bay, South-Kivu, Congo - kab_092012_9.5m | ecosystem: Environmental > Aquatic > Freshwater > Lake | place: Democratic Republic of the Congo...
CTTTAGGCACAGATATGAGCATAGAAATGGCTTCCCAAGAGTTGAGCGATCAAGCGACCCTCGGTTTAAAGAATGCTCTGGTTTTGCAAAACCCTAGGGCTTTTGCAGATTTACAATTACAACAAACAGCTCAGTTGATTAGGGATTGTTTTGCTAATCCATTAAATCTCCCTTTATTGCAAGGTGTTACAGAGTTAAATTTAGAAAGGATGGGTTTATCCTTAGTCCCGCATGAACTGCGCTTCTTATCAAACTTTGAAAGACTCTCTCTTAGTCAAAACCAAATCTCAGCTATTGCCCCTGAGGCTTTTGCTAACCTTCCAAACCTTTTGCTTCTATTTCTTGGGATGAATCCAATTACTGCAGCTGGGCCTATTGATCGCGCTCACCTTCGATTAGCAGAAGGTGTTACTATCGAAACAACAATTCAGCTAGATAAGTTGGATTGCTTCTAAGAGATACTCTTTAAAGCTAAGGGGTAATCTCTTCATTCTAACACCTCAATATTAAAATAGACGCTCTTTTGTTTTTGGAGATTAAATATGGCAGTAGATTTTATTATGAGTTGTTTTTCAAATACCTTTGTAAATTCATCAAATAGTATTCAGGTTCTTTTGTTGAAGCATATACAATAAGCTGTCCTGATTGTGACTTTAAAATAATATTTCTGATTAAATTCTCTTGAGTGTAAAGATATATAGGAAGGAGTTTATTATCTTTGTTGTGATTATTATAAAATTCAGTAGATCCATTATATACCACTTGAAAAGGCTGTTTTAGACCATAGGATGATTGGCTTAAGTCTACTTCAACAAGAAATGTTTCCGTATTTTTATTTAAGTCGTTCACTTCTACAGGTATTGTAGTAAAGCAGAAAGATGTCGAAAAAATCATCATCGAAGTAAATAAATTTTTCATAAAGACCTTTGGATATTTAAAAAATCATAATAATTTTTTTTCGAAATTAGATCCAATCTCTTTTTAAACTGTGAAAGTAGAATTTAGCTACTTGTCTTTAAATGCCATGATTTGATGATAATTTATCTTAAGTGGATTTGTTTCATATCGGTTTAGCAAATGCTCTTTCCAAAGACTTAATTTTTCTTTATGCATCATTTGAATATTTATAATATTGGAAAAACCATTTGTTTCAAAAGGAACGTCTTTGATTTCATAGCATGGGTTATAAAGAGGGAACCTAAGAAATGAAGAAGTACTTTCTTTGATTTCATTTAGAATAAATAAATTAAAAAAATGTTCGCTTGTACTTATTGAAAACTCCATGAGCCCCAGGCAAAACATCAGACCAGGAGCACCAAATTCATGAATTATCGTTTCACCAAAGAGCCGCTTTACACCTTTATTACCACTTAAGTATTTCATAGAAAAATTTAGAAGAGAGGCTCCTAGGAATAGAGGGGCGTAAAAGAACCTTATAGAGAATATTGCGGTGTTTAAAGCAAAGTCAGCACTCAGAGCTAAATAATCGAGTAAAATATCAACTCTTCTTTCAGCGAGTTTTTGACCTAACTCTTTTTTCAGCTCATTTTGAATAAAAAAAGATCGATATAAGCAGCACCTCATCCTCAAGATAAAATCTAAATAGACCAAAGATTGATTAGTGGAAAAGTTGATATCAGTCACTTTGGAAGTAGAGCAAGCTTCATCAATTGGTTTTATAAGATCATAAGCTGTTGTAAACTCTAGCTGATCTGCAGAAAATACGACCCCGCTCATTTAGTAGCTCTCTTTTTTTTTCAATGAAGCCACTAAATCTATAAACTCTCTAGAACCAACTTTTTCATAAACTCTAATCATATCTTTATCCACTGAGTATCTAAATTTTGGGCAAGTTTCTTTTAGGAGCTCATAAATCTTCTCATCGGAATGATTTTTCCATGCAGAGCTATATCTTGCTTTGCTAAATGCAGTTGTGAATGTTCCGTCTTCTTTCCTAAAAAGAGCAAGAGGCATCTCCATCTGCACCCAGGACACACGACCGGTAGAAAATGGATCCTTGTTTAAAAATATGGCATTAAACGTAAGTGTAATCATTTCAAATGAACTTAGAATCCCATCGATATTTAACAGGGTGTGAAAAACAGATTCAATTGCAATTGATGATGAATCCTCAAAATTCTTACCCTGAGTGATTTTTTTATATAGTAAATTGACTCCAATTGCTGAAATCAGAGGTAAGCGATACATTAGTTTACAAGTGAATACAACCGCATTTAAACCTATGTCGAGCATTAGAGATGGGATTGCAAGGATTGAATAGATGGATTTACTACCCCCTTTATCTTGAGCGCAAACTGCTCTAGATGTTTGGATTTTCTCATAGAAAGAAAACCTAAGCAAAACTAGCTTATCAATGAAATTTCGATGGGGAGAGAAATAGAGGCTTTTATATTTTTGAGGAATGAACTGTACAGGTAGATGTGGATTTTTGATTAAAAAATCCTCAAAATAATCCGGAATACTATTTGATGTACTTACACCGTTAGTTGAAAAACAACTCATAATAAAATCTACTGCCATATTTAATCTCCAAAAACAAAAGAGCGTCTATTTTAAAACAGAAATAGATTTAATTTCATTAAAAATGATTAATTGAAAAGTTATTTTTATAATAATTATTTCAACACCCAATCAAGATGTTTTTCTTAGCGGAACTTTAAAAAAAAGAGGGCTATCCCCTCTTTTTTAAATTATTTTTTAATTGTTTTGATAAAGTGTTGAAGGTATCTATCGTAGTCCAAATTAAGACAGACGTTTAACAGAAAGCCTGCGCGATCCAAAGAAAGCATTCCGTAATAGGGGCCGTAATCTAGATTGATTCGAAGTTTTAGCGGAATTACCTCAGCAAACTCATTATTTGAAAGTAAATAAACACCTATAGAGGAGAGAAAGTAAAGGGATTTATTCATTCCAAAAAAAGGATAGTTCAGTTGATTTAATCCAGAAAAAACAAAATCTACTATTTTCGATCTATTTTCAATTTTGACAAGATGTCTATAGAGCTCGGTATTCATAAGACTAGTGCACGAAAGAACATCTAGAGGGATTAAAGTAATTTTTATGCCAGAACGAAACACCTCTTGCGCCGCTTTTCCATCTAAAAACATATTATATTCAGCTAAGCGGTTATAATACCCATTGTGTTTTTGAGTAATGTTTCCCTTAACATTTACAGCCCCTCCTATCACCAAAACTTGCTCAATGTTAGTAACAATGGCGGGTTCTTTTTTGATGGCTAAAGCTAAATTTGTAAGTGGACCTGTGCACAAGATCGAGACTTTTTCTTTAGATGACAAAATCTGCTCGATCATGAAATCTGATGAAATTAAATCAACGGGCTCAAGATTTGTTGATTTAATTTTCAAATTATAAAGTTCATCTGCGTTTTTTCTACTTTCATTCGGATGAAAACCATTAAAATCTAGAGGGGGCTTATTGCTTTTTGCAACTGGTGTTTCTTTTTGATCAATTAAATCTAAGACTTTAAGTATATTTTTAGCTCCAAACTCTGAGTGGGATTTGCCATTGCCTGTTGTTGTAATTCCAAGTAAATTTATCTGATCACAACTGATTGCATATAAAATTGCTATAAGATCGTCTAAATCGGCATCACAATCAATCAAAAGAGGAGTTTTTTTTACCTCCTCAGCTTGTAAGACAAAAGAGGTAAACAACAATCCAGTAAAAATTAAGTATTTTGAAAAATTTAACATACAAAATCCATATCCTATTTTGTGTTGATTAAAGAATCTAGCAGAACTATATTGTAATCTTCTTTTTTTGGGAGCTTTAAGCGTGATAATTCAAATAATTCTGTTTTCATTTATTGGTTTAATAGCAGGTTTTTTTTCAGGGCTTTTGGGGATTGGTGGAGGAATGATCGTTGTTCCCGGAGTTTATTTTATTTTAAAATCAACTGACCCAAAATCTCTGCATCTGATGCAAATATCGGGTGCGACAGCACTCTCTTCGATGGTTTTTACAACTTTTGCATCGATGCTTTCTCATAAAAAAAATAAAAACATTGAATTTTCAATACTAAAAAAAATGATTATAGGAGTCTTTCTAGGAGCCTCTTTAGGAGTTTTCATAAATAACCGCTTGGAATCCTCGATTTTACAACTCTTCTTTTCTATATTTTTAATTGGATTTGGATTTTACTCGATCAACCATCATAAAATCGAAGCCTCTGCCCCTAATTTTAAGGCGCCAGCTTTTATCAGTTCTACTATCTTCTCCTCTCTTATTAGTTTTCTCTCCTCTTTACTTGGGATTGGAGGTGGGATTTTTTCGATTCAATATTTTTCCTACATTAAATTAAAATTCAAAAAAGCTGTCGGTACAGCGTCTGCTATGAGTTTTTTAATTACAACAACAGCAGCTATTGTTTTTCTTTTCTCAGGAAATCATTCTGATGTGAAACTGTCTACATCTAAAGATTATATTGGCTATATTTATTTGATTGCGTTTTTTTCAATAGGTCTCTCATCTATGTTTGCAGCCCCTTTGGGGGTAAAGGCTCTTCATGCCTTTGATACTCTCACAATAAAAAAAATTTTCGGGGGCTTTATTTGCATAGTTGGCTTATATATGTTTTTTCAATCTATTTACTCATTTTAAAGGAGATTTATGAGTTTTGTGAAATTTAAAGGAAATAGAATCCTTCTTGATGGAGAATTTATTCAAAAAGGAGATTTATGTCCTAATTTTAGACTAGTGAACCAAGATCTTAAAGATATCGAGTTAAAAGATATAAAACAGAAAAAAAAAGTTTTATATTTTGCACCAAGCCTTGACACTGATGTTTGTTTAAGGTCTACAAAAAAGTTGTCTGAGATCGCAAAGGAGCATCGAGAATGCTTTTTTGCTCTTATTTCATTTGACCTCCCCTTTGCTCAAAAAAGAATTTGTGGAGTCGAAAAAATTGCAAACATCACTCCCCTCTCTTTGATGCGAGATAAAGATTTCGTAAAAAAATGTGGGATATTAATCGGGGAAGGGCCTTTAGAAGGTCTTTGCGCTAGAGCGATTATTATCCTTGATGAATCAAATAAAGTGATTTATACAGATCTTGTTGAAGAGATTACACAAGAGCCAGATTATGAAAATGCAAAAGTTATATTAGGATAAAAATAAGGGGCCCTTTACGGGGCCTTCACTTTTTTTTCATCCCCTTTTATAGGACTTAAATGCGCATATAAAACCAAGGAGGCTCCAATCAAAATGAGATTTTTAAAGATGTATTGACCTTCTAGGGTTAAAACAAATGGAAAACTAGCAAAACAATCTGAAAGATTTGTGATTAGAGGTAAAAAAGTGCCTGGAAACTGAAGAAATAAAAGAAAAAGCCCAATTTTTCTAAATTTCTTTAAAATGAGAAATCCTCCAATAAAAACCTCCCAAAAACCGAGAAAAATGACAAACTGATGAGAAAATGCCCAGGCGGTTGCTCTTTTAACTAGCTCTTCGACAGGACTTAGTCCAAAAATCTTAAGAGCTCCAAACCAAATATAATCTATTCCAAAAGCGATGAAGAGAATGGAGATTGCATTCCCTTTTATAAAGGGAGTGAATCTATTTGCAAGTGATTTAATTTTAGTGAGCATTTTGATACTTAGTGGTGAAATAAAAAACACTAAGTATCAAAAAATAGATAATCTAGCAACGTTTTTTGAAAGAATTTATGAGTAAAGTAAAACAAAATCTATAAGTTTTTTTAAATCTTCTTCAAACTCAATCTTAGAAGCTTTTCCTCTAATGAAGGAAAAATTTCCATTATTTATTCTAATTGGAATGTAGTCTGAAATAAAACAAGAAGCTTTCTCTTCAAATTCAGCAAGAGATTTCTTTTTAATTTTAATATCGATCAAAAATTGCGCAAAATTTTCAATATTGTCTTTTGCGCTTGTGAATACATCACGATAACTATCTGCTCTAAGCTCTTTGTTTTCTTTGACAAACGCAAAAACAGCTATAGCAAACACTTGAGGGCTCCAAACCTTTTCAAAAGAGTCTTCCCTTAATTGCTTTATTTTATGTTCCTTTGCGGCCTCTTCGATGTCTAAATTTTTTATCGAAGCCCAATCGAGCCTAAATTCAGTTAAACAACGATCAAGGGACAGATTTCTATTTTCTGCTTGATTTGCAGGTTCTTGGTTAACGGATTGTTTTCGTTTAAAAAAACAAAGAGCTATTCCTGCTACAATCCCAGCTGCTGTCCAACCTAAAGCTCCTAAAACTGTTAGAGGTGCTTTAGATAAAACAGTAATGAGAGCTTTGGTGGAAAAGCCAGCAATTGCTCCAATCGAAGATTTTAGAAGAAACTCTCGATTCCGCTTAGGTCTTTGTAACTCTAAATTTAAATTTACTTTTAACATTTTTCACCTCAAAAATTTAATTAAGGTGTATATCTTAACAAATGGAGGATTTTAAATTAACTTAATTTTCGATTAATTAATTAATTAATTAATTAAAATAAAAAATTATAAAAAAAACAAATAAATTTTATTTTATAAATGTTTTTTATTTTGGATTTAAAAAGAATCATTTAGGTTCACACTCTGAAGAAATGAAGGTAAAAGTCGCTTCTTTAAATAGATAGTCAGAGCAGGTTAGCTACACTTATTAACTGGTATAATCTAAATAATTTGGGAACCATAGGGTTTTTTCAACAGCCTCTATTGGATTTTTAACAGAATCTTGGGATAACCCCTCTTCTATTAAATATTTACAAACTGCCAGACCTATTTTTTTTGCAATTTCCCTTAAATTTCTAATTCTTGGAAAAAGCGCTGCACTAGGATCTTGAATTTTAGGAGAATGATCACTTAAAACGCTTGCTGCAATTAAAAAACATTCATTTGGAACCTTTTTAGCTTTTGCTGCAATAATCCCTAGACCAACTCCGGGAAAAACATAGACGTTATTGCACTGAGCAATTGGTATTTTTCTTCCTTCATAATCTATATCAAATGGAGGGCTTCCTGTTGCAATGATGGCTTTACCTTTAGACCAACTGACAAGGTCTCTGGGGTCTGCTTCAGATTTGGATGTTGGATTTGAAAGAGGGAAAATCAAAGGTGCTTGCGTATTTTCACACATGCCTTTAACTATTGTTTCAGTAAAAACTCTAGGTTGAGCTGAGACTCCAAGGAGAATTGTTGGACGAGCAAGTTTTACAACTTCTTCTAAAGAGATATACTCTGAATCTTTCACTTTCCAGGAGTTTATTTTATCAAAGGGTTGAGCAAATTTCTTTTGATTTGGATCTGTAAGAGGCATCTTGTCATGAATTAGCCCATGAATGTCGATAATATAAAATTTCTCATAAAGCTCTTTCTCAGAAAGATTGGATTGTTTCATTGCAGCGACAATAAACTCGGCAATCCCAAGACCTGCTGAGCCTCCACCAAAAATTACAATTTTCTGATCTTCTAATTTTTCTTTTTTACTCTTTAGAGCCGATAAAATCGCAGCTAAGGCCACTGAAGCTGTCCCTTGTATATCATCATTAAATGAGCAAATTTTATCTTGATATCTATCTAAAAGAGGTCTTGCATGGTTTTTAGAGAAATCTTCCCACTGAAGAAGAACTTTGGGAAATCTTTTTCTAATCCCTTGAATGAATTTTTCTATAAATTCATCATATTTTTCTCCTTCTATCCTTGTGTGTTTTGTTCCAAGGTATAATGGATCACTTAATAAGCTTTGATTATTTGTTCCAACATCCAAAATAATCGGAAGGGTTCTTGCTGGATGAATTCCCCCAAAAAGAGTGTATAAAGAGAGCTTACCAATTGGGATTGTCATCCCTCCGATCCCAACATCGCCAAGTCCTAAAATCCGACTTCCATCTGTGACGACAATTACATCTATTTGATCTTGGCTGATATTAGATAAAATCTCATCGATTCGATCAATTAGCTCATAGCTAAGATAAATCCCTCTATTTTCTGAGTAGATGTTACTAAAGTCTAATGAAGCATCTCCTACTGTTGGTGTGTAGATATAGGGAAGAAGCTCCTCCGAGTGCTCAAGTGCTAATCTATAAAATAAGACTTCATTTCTATTTTGGAGATTTTTAAGGTAAATGTATTTATTGATATCACTGCCACTTTGTAAAAAAGTGTGATAGCGGCGCTTGACTTGCTCCTCAATTGTGGAAATATGAGGGGGCAAAAGTCCATTAAGTCCCAGAAGATTTCTCTCCTCACTTGTAAAAGAGGTTCCCTTATTGTGAAGAGGATCTTGCAAAATCAAAGCGCCTTTTAAATCAAAGTGACATCTCATATAACTTCCTCAAATAAATAAGTGAAAATTTCTTTTATTGAAGAATTTATTTTTTGTGTCAAGAAGATTTAAGCTTTGTTTGACCCTCGCTACTTTTAAGCTGAACACTTACAGCAAAAACCCAAATGATAAATAAGCAAAGAAGAATTAAAGATAAAACTCCTCCTTTGTTTTTAATTTGCATCCACTGAAGAAATAAAATCGCAAAAGAGGCTAACGCTTTTGAGCTTCTATAAGCAAAAACGTCAATCACAGCTTTTGCTTTGAATTTCTCTTCAACATTAAGGGGTATATAAAGCATCTCTTTTAAGATTGTAAAAACCGAGTAGTCGCAGGCTTTAATTGTAGAATAAGACAGAGAGACCATCGCAAATGTTGGAAAAACTAAACAAAAAGAGCAATTAATTGCAAAAAGAGATGGAATAATTAAATGACTTCTTTTGAGTCCAAATGTTTGAATTAAAAAAAAGGCTCCAAAAAACTGTAGAAAAATATTTACGCCATGGATAACACCAAATATTCTAGCAGAAAATTCGGTTCTTAAATCCTTTTTGGGAATAAGCTGTTGAAGATGCTCATTAAATTGAAAATCAATAAACGTAGAGCTAAGCTGCATTAAAACAACAATTAACAGAATAAATCTTAAATAAGGAGATTTATAAATTAGAGCAAACCCTCCCTTCGAAGAGCGCTCTTTTTTAAGGTCGATTGGCTTTATGTCCTCAGATTCAAGCAATGATCGAATCTTTAAGGCAAAAAAGTAAAAGAGGGTAAAGAAAACATAGATAATCGGAGAGAGAAATAGAAGCTTTTCAGACCCAAATTTCGTTGCAAAAAATCCAGCAACACAGCTACCAAAAACAGAACCCATTCCCCCAATTCCATAGATAATTCCATATAAATACTTTGCTCTTTTTTGAGAAATCGTAGAATGAACAACAGACCAAAGATGTTGAAACATCAAAAGAACATAAATATCTTTCCAAACAAAATGAAAAAAAGAAAGAGAGCTAGAATTAGGTAAATAGTTAGCTGAAATTATATTAATCATTGAAATTGTAAACGCGCTTAAAGCGGTTGCTTTAAAGCATCCAAGTTTTGGAAGGATTTTTCCGTAGCCCCAAACAACTACAAAATTCAGCGGCAAAATAGCAAGCCAAGCATAAGGGAAAAATGAGGCGGAAAAATAGGAAATAAAAACAGAATAAGAAACCGGCTTTGTAATGGAATACTCAGAGGTAATACAAAAACTGCAAAGCATGACACAAAGAATAAACAGCTTTTCAAATTTTGAATAACCTTTAAGCTCTTTCGAGATGGCTTCGAATCCTTTTTTTAGCATTTAATGCACTCCAAATTTTTCCTAACAACTTTTTCTAGGTGAGATGGAACATAGATCCAACTAGAATATGGCTCGGGGACTGTAACTTTTGAAAGCTCCCTGCAAGAGGCGATCTTTCCATCTTTTTTAAGAACCGGAAAATCAAGAATCGTTTTAAAATCAACATCACCCTCGTGGATCTCTAAATGAATTTTATCTCCATCAAGAGTTGTATTTTCTACAAGTTTGTTTAAAGAGTCTTCATTTATATTTGAGCATATTGCAACAGCCTTACATCTTTTCTCAAGGTTGTAAAAACAAACAGCGTCAAAATGCCCTAGATGCTGCGGATCTTTTTCAGCGTTAGACATTTGAGAAAACACATCATGCTCTGTGAAAGTAATATAATGATCTAAATCATTAAAAATTTCACTCTCTTTATAACATTTTTCCATAAATTGTTTTAAATGCCATGTGTAGGCTTTGACAGAAGAATATTGACAGATTCTTCTGTGCATAAAGTATCTGGACATCAAAAGAGCTTCACAAGACTCTACTCCCTCCTCTTCGATCCCAAGAGCTAAATATTGGGTTTGATCTACATTAATCATAGGAAGAATTCTTAGCATTTCAATCAATTGATGATAATCAAAGAGTCCATAGGTAATTCCTGTATATTTAGAGTCTCTAAGTAAATAATCTATTCGATCAGCTCCAAAAAAATCTGCTGTAATGATTTGAGAAATAATTTTTTCCCAAGAAGAGTATTGGCATTCAAAACCGATTTCTTTTAGATCTTTTTCTCCGACTGCAGCTTTTATAATATCTAACTCTACATCTTCAGGACTTTTTCTCATCATGACAAGAGTATCTGAAATTTCTTTCCAAAACGGTCTTAAGTGTTTGCTTTGAATGAGTTTGACGGTCCATTTTTCGTGACCTCCTTTTCCAAGTAAATTTTTTTCTGCTGAATGAGAAAATGGAAGGTGACCAATATCATGGCAAAGGGCCGCAAGTCTCACAATTTTTCTATAATATTCATACTCAACAGATGCGATTTTTGGAATTTCTTTAAACAGGATTGATTCATGGCGATTCATCAAAGTCACATCATAAGTAGAAAGAATCAAATGATCATACATCTCTGTTGCTAACTGCATAACGCCAAGGCTGTGCTCATATCTTCGATGTGTCCCACCTGGATAAACTAAATACGCGACCCCAAGCTGATGAATGTCGTGTAAACGACTAAAAACTCTTGTTTGAATAAATTTACTCTCCAAAGAATCTAAATGAATAAATCCATGAACAGAATCGAAAATTTTTTTAGACTTAAGTGGAATCATATGAACTTCCTTTTAGTAATTATTAAAATTAAAAGCGCCTTCGCCCTTAATCATTTTAATAATTAATAAAAAAATAATTCTCAATATAATATCAAAAAAACGAATGAATAAGAAGATTAAACTTTATTTATCCTCTAAAAATGAGCTGGATTAAATAAAGTCAGAATTTGACTAAAAAAATCCTTTCTGATAATTTTTTTTTAAAAAAAGTAATAAAATATGAATAAAATTAGCGCTATTGTACTAGCAAAAGACTCTGAAGCGACTATTAAGTCTACTCTAGAATCTTTAAGAGATCTTGAAGAAGTTATAGTTTTAGATACAGGATCAAAAGATTCAACAAAGCAACTAGCGCTTACCTACGGAAACGTTAGATTGTTCGAAGATTCATTCAAAGGATTTGGAACAATGAGACATCTTGCTACAAGCTATACCTCTCACGACTGGATTTTATCTATAGATAGCGATGAAGTTCTTTCTAAAAAGGCACTAAAAGAAATTTTAGAACTTCAGCTAAATGACAAAAAAATCTATTCGTTCCCGTTTCACAATTACTTTAATGGAAAGTTTATAAGATGGTGTGGCTGGTATCCAGATAGACAAGCCCTTTTATTTCATAAGAATAAAACAGGATTTTCGTCTGATTTTGTCCATGAGAAAATCCTTCTTTGTGAAGGGATGGAAGAACAAAAACTTAATGGTCCGATAGAACACTACCCCTACAGGAAAATTTCAGATTTTCTTGATAAAATGCAAAGATATTCCACCCTTTTTGCTGAGCAAAATAGATATAAGAAAAGCTCTTCCCCTCTGAAAGCTGTATTGCATGGAGCTTATGCATTTTTTAAATCTTACATCCTAAAAAGAGGTGTACTTGGTGGCGCTGAAGGTTTTATTATAGCTCTTTACAATGCACAAACCTCTTACTATAAGTACATCAAGCTCTGGGAAGCAAATAATGATGCTAGCTGCTAAATACCTTTCATTCCCCTTAAGAGTGGAAATTTTTTTTAAATTACTGGTTAGATTGAAACAGTGACTTAATTAGAAAACATCAAACATTACATCTTTTTCACTTCAAATTTTTTTTTTCAATTCATAAAAAACCATCTCATTAACTAATGCTCTATCCTTTTTTTAAATTAATAATTTTTATTTATTTTTTAATAAAAAAAAATTTAATTCTTTTTTTTATCGAAAATTTAAGAGATAATCAGAGTCCATAATTTTTTATTAAAGGATATTTAAAATGCTTATTGAAAATATTAGAAGACCTTTCAATTACAGTTTATTTCCTATTGGTGCGTTTGCTCACCCAGCTGGGCATGTTGATTTAAAAGAAATCATCGAAGGAGAAGTACTGCGTCAAAGAGGATACTTTCAAGTTAATGAAGATGGTAAAATAACTTTAGTAAACCATACCGCCATTCGAGTTTTAAAACGTGTAAATCATATTGCAAAAATAAAGAAATATCTTTTGCACCCGATAACTCTTTTTACAATTACCACTTTATCTGCAGTTCCTCTATTTTTTACAAGCGCTCTTGTAATTAAAATCGCTCTAGTGACAATCAACAATATCGGTCTTTGGTTTCTAATGAATCAAGCTTCCTATAGAACGTTTAGTGAGCTTTCTCACTCATACAAAATGATAGATGAGACTACCTCAGTGTTAATTACTGCTCTTGAGAGTGAACCTGAAAATTTAGAGATTCAATAATTTTCTCTTCACTTTTTTGGTAACATCAGTTATCTATGGCTTAATTTCTTAAGGAGTTTTTTATGAGCAAAAAAGAAAAAAAAGAGCCCTCTAAAACAAAGCCGCAAAATCAAGTCGTAAAAAAAACAGGTGAAATCCCAGAGCGTCAGCTATTGGATGATCACGGTCAAATGGTAATTGGCAGTCGCCTTAAAAAGCCAAAGTCTTAAACGATATCTAATCCTTTTGATTGTTAATTTTTATAAAGAGAACAGACTTTCTATAATCATAGGACTGCCAGCGGTTTTTCTGAAGAAAGTGAATTCTACCTACAGCAATTGTCAAAAGGACCAAAAGGCAAACTTCATTATATCGCTCTCCACGCTTCCGCAAAGAGTTAAAAACAGCTTGATTGTTAGCTACCCAACGACGACCAAAAGGGCTAGTGATTTTTAAAAAGTTTTAGGTGTAATAGGAAACCTTGCGTGGTCAATTCCCAGGTCACTTGTCAACTCTTGTAAATAGTTCCCAAGAGATGATCTCTCCAAAGAGAGAATGAGTTGCAACCCACGTCTTTTATTTACATAGGATTTTATTAGCTGAATAAGAGCCGAAGAACCATAGAGAGGACTTTGATCTCTAGCAACCTTTCCTAGGCTAATAACTCGCTGAATCTTACCAAAGCTTATCACATCCTTAGTAGTGGTTAAATCTTCTAAACGAATTGCAAAAACATCCCTTACTGTTACTATTTTTCTACCTTGTAACCAAAAGAACCATTTTTTTTCTTTTTTGAATTCTAGCCATCGCTTACGTTCCTTTTTTACGTATTACGTAAACAGTGATTGCTATTTGCTGAGGAGTATTGTGGTTTTACAGGATCTTGGTATGCCGCTGTTTGGCCACCAAGGTGGATAATGAAAACATAACGTCTGTTTACATTATTTTTAACTAACACAATATTATAAAGTTGTAATTAATAGCGGCAGTCGGACTCGAACCAACGACACACGGATTATGATTCCGTTGCTCTACCGACTGAGCTATGCCGCCTTAAATGAAAAATAGCGGGGAAAGGATTCGAACCTCTGGCCTTTGGGTTATGAGCCCAACGAGCTAACCACTGCTCCACCCCGCGATATAAGGTTTTTCTTTTAGCGTTTAAAAGAAGTCGTAAGTCTAACAAATGGATAGATTAATCACAACGTTTAATTTAAAAAAACTTTATTTTTTATTTAATGAAGGGAGAAAGCCCGCTAAAAGTTTTTAAAGAAGATCCTAAAAGAGATCCTAAAAAATTATCGCTCCCCTTGGGCAACTCTTGGTTCAAATAAATTTTCTCAAGATGCATTTTTAGCGATTTATCTGTCACCTCGATACCAACACCTTCTTTTTTCACAAGATCGCAGAGCTCTTTTTGCATCTCCATATAGGGACCAAACAGCAAAGGTTTATTAAAAAAAAGTGGCTCTAAGATGTTATGACCTCCAACTGGCGTGAAGCTTCCACAGACAACTGCTACATTTGAAATTTGATAAAAATCGTTTAAGAAACCAACTGTGTCTACTAAAATAATCTGCGAGGATGCGCCTTGTTTGATCTGTGAAAAAACAGAAAACTCAAAACTAAATTTTGTAAGAGTTTGCCTAACCTCTGAAAAGCGATAGGAGTGCCTTGGAACTAAAAGGACTTTAATATTTTTATTTTTAGACAGCCACTCTCTAAGCTCTAAAAGTAACAGCTCCTCTTCAAACTTGTGAGTAGAGGCTAAAACTATGATAAAATCAGACTTTTTTAGATTTAATTTTTCTTTGAGCTCTTTTATTTCTTTTTCAGATAAAACTGGGGGCTGAAGATCAAATTTTAAGTTTCCAGTAATTTTAAGTTTGTTTAAATCTATTCCAAGCTTTTTAAAGCTTTCATAATAGTGAGCGTTTTGTACAAAAATAAAAGAAAAAGAGGAGAAAAATTTTTCTTTTAAATACGGAAAATATCCAAAGCGATTAAATGATCTTTTGGAAATCTTTCCACTTACGATCCCAAAGGGAATCTTTTCTTTTTTTAATGCAAAAATAAAATTTGGCCAAAGATCCCCTTCAATGAAAATGACAACAGAGGGCTTTTTAGCCTTGACTAATCTGCTTGTTAAATAAAAGAAGTCAAAAGGAAGATAAAAAAGATCCTCTAACTCGGCGATTTTTTTTCCTTCTTCAAACCCTGCTTCAGTGATTGTGGAAAGAATTACCTTTTTAAAGGGGACCTGGTTTTTAATTTGATGAATTAAAGGAATAGAGGCTCTTACCTCTCCAAGAGATACAGCGTGGATCCATATTGAGTCGCTAAAAGAAAGAGGCTTGTGTCGCTTAAATCTTTGAAAGAAATTGTTTTTATATTTTTTTTTCAAAAAATACATCCCCAAAAACTTGGGGATGTAAAAAACAAATCCTAAAAGATAAAAAAACTCATAGAGAACTTGTATCATAGAAGATTAAGCACTACCCTTGAATGACGAAGTTCACAAGTTTTTTTGGAACATAGATTTCTTTAAGAATCTTTTTCCCTTCGATGAATTTTTTCACGTTCTCATGCTCTTTTGCAAGTGAGATAAGATTTAACTGATCAAGATCTTTTTCAAGATCAACTCTTCCTCTTACTTTGCCATTCACTTGCACAACATATGTGACTGATTCATCCACTAAATAAAA
>Ga0172372_10006899_pt1 | contig 15377 bp, 14 predicted proteins | sample LakKiv5m_2_FD_114544 | JGI IMG/M metagenome (GOLD analysis project Ga0172372, IMG submission 114544) | Freshwater microbial communities from Kabuno Bay, South-Kivu, Congo - kab_092012_9.5m | ecosystem: Environmental > Aquatic > Freshwater > Lake | place: Democratic Republic of the Congo...
CATCGACTGGCAAGGCACGACGCATCTCGCCGGGAGATTGCACCCCGCGGAGCGCAGCCCCGCCGTGACCTTCGAGTATGCCCGGGAATGGCGGGCTCGGGACGACGCATTCCCCCTCGACCCTACCAGTCTGCCGCTGGGCCCCAGTCCGATTCATAGTGCCGGGCTCTTTGGCGCGATGCAGGACTGCGGTCCCGATCGTTGGGGACGCATCCTGATCGAGCGGGCGGTCCGCAAACAGGTTCTCGACCGGAAGCCCTACCCCGAAATCGACTACGGCCTCGCCCTCGACGACACCGCTCGTATCGGCGCGTTGAGGTTCCGCGCCGCGCCGGACGGTCCCTTTCTGGCCGCGACCGCCGGCAAGCTCCCCCCGCTCGTGAGTCTGGCCGCTCTGCTCCGCGCCGCCGATGCCATTCACCTTGAGACTGAAACCGCCGCCGACCTCCGCTTCCTGCTTGGTGCCGGTTCACCGCTCGGCGGCGCCCGCCCGAAATCGGCCGTCACCCTCGACGATGGCCGGCTGGCGATGGCCAAGTTCCCCAAGCCCGACGACGTGCGAGACATCGCGGCGGGCGAAGTGCTGGCGCTCCATTTGGCCAAGCAGGCAGGGATCAACGTGGCGGAATCCCGACTCATCCCGGTGGGAGGCCGCAGCGTCTCGGTCATCACGCGCTTCGACCGCGAAGATGGCCGACGACTGCCTTTCCTCTCCGCGAACAGCCTGCTCGGACGGCCGCTCGGTGAAGCCGGCGCTTACACGATTCTCGCCGATGGCATCCGTCAGTTCGGCGACGACGTATCCGGCGAGCTTCGCGAACTCTGGCGACGTCTCGTGTTCTCCCTGCTCGCGAGCAACTACGACGATCACCTTCGCAATCACGGCTTCATTATGCGCAAACCGGGTAAGTGGTCGCTCTCTCCCGCCTATGACCTGAATCCCGTTCCCGAGATCGAACGGGCCCAGGTGCCCAAGACCTCCATCTCCGAGGACCACGACGACTCCAGCATCGAGGCGGCCTTGGACGCTGCGCCCCGTTTTGGCCTGAAACCGGTTGCCGCGAAGGCGATCGTGCGCGAAGTGCACGCCGTGGTCGTGGACTGGCGCAAGACGGCGAAGAAGCTCCGCATCCCCGCCCGCACCCTTGGCGCCTATGCCTCGGCATTTGAACATCCGCTGATGGATGAGGCCGCGAAACTCCGCTAATCCTTTGCCCGTGATCGATTCCCAACTGCTGCTCGACGATCACAAGGTAGAGGTGACTAGATCGGAACTCGACTAGCGTGCACGGGGGGAAAGACCGGAGGTGAGCCTGACCCCTCACCAAGGTGGGCTTCCGTCCCGCCCCTTCACCGCGGCCCCGCCGGCACGCCCTCGAGCGCCAGCAGCCAGCGCTTCTTCTCGGTCCCGAATGCGTAGCCGTGCAGGGCGCCGTTCGCCGCGATCACCCGGTGGCACGGCACCAGCAGGCACACCGGATTCCGGCCGTTCGCCGCCCCCACCGCCCGCGCCGCCCCCGGCCGACCCACCCGCGCCGCCAACTCCCCGTAACTGATGGTCTCCCCCCGCGGAATGGCCCGCAAAGCCGCCCAGACGCGCTCCTGGAACGGCGTGCCACGCGCCCCCACCCGCACGGTAAACTCCCGCCTTTCCCCCGCCAGATAGGCCTGCACCTCCCGCCGCGCCGCCGCGCACCGGCTCGGATCAGGACTCAGCCGCGCGCCCGGCAGCCGCGCCTGCAAAGCCTCAGCATCCCCGAACACCGCCCCGACGACCGCCCCCTCCGCGTCAATCGCCACGGAAAACGGCCCGGCGGCCGTCGCAAAGGTGTCATAGGGGTAGCTCATCCCGGCGCTCAGGCCGTGGCGTGTCGCTGCAGCAGCTCCAATGGAATCAGCTCCAAGGTCCGCTCGTGGGTCGCCCCGGGCACGATCGGCGCCGCTACGCCCGCCTCGATCAGCTCCAGCCAGCGCGTCGCGCACACGCACCAGCGGTCGCCGGGCACCAGCCCCGGGAAATCGTACTCGGGCCGCGGCGTCGACAGGTCGTTGCCCCGCTCCCGGCTGGCCGCCAAAAACGCCGCGCTCACCTCCACACACACGGTGTGGCACCCGGCATCCTCCGCGCAGGTGTCGCAGCGCCCGTTGCGGAAATAACCGGTCATCGGCCGCGTGGAACACGGCCGCAGGGGCCCGCCAAGGAGGTTGCGCGAGGGCAGGGGAGTCATCCGGGCAGCAAATCACGATTGCCCCGCGGAGGGCACGCCCGGAATGTGCGGTATGCCCTCTCCCGCCTACGAGACCCTCCGCGCCGACATCATCGTCGCGATGAAGGCCCGCGACTCCGCCACCACCACCGCGCTCCGCACCGCCGACGCCGCCATCAAGCGCGCCGCGATGGACGCGAACGTGGAGATCGATGACGCCCTCGTCCTCACGACGCTGCGCAAGGCGGTGAAGAACCTCACCGACGCCAAGGCCGAGTTCGCCGCGGGCGGCCGGGCCGATCTGGTCGCCGCCAACGAGGCCGAGATCCGCATCCTCGAACGCTACCTCCCCCGCGCCCTCCCCCCGGAACAGGTCGAGGCCCTCCTCACCGAGGCCATCCGCGCCTCCGGCGCCACCAGCCGCAAGGAGCTCGGCAAGGTCATCGCCGCGCTCAAGCAGCGCCCCGAGGCCGCCCAGCTCGATTTCGGCGCCATCAGCCGCCAGCTCCAGTCCCGCCTGCCCTGAGGCCCGCAAGCTGGACAAAGCTTTTCCGCGGCCCCTACGCTCGCTCCGATGAAGATCTATCTGGATGGCAAGTTCGTCGACGCCAACGACGCCAAGGTCTCCGTGTTCGATCACGGGCTGCTCTATGGCGACGGGGTCTTCGAGGGCATCCGGATCTACGGGGGCAACATCTTCCGCCTCGAGGAACACCTCGAACGCCTCGAATACTCCGCCAAGGCGATCTTGCTCCAGTTGCCGATGTCCCGCGCGGAGCTCAGCGCCGCGACCTGCGAGTGCTGCCGCCAGAACAACCTCACCGACGGCTACATCCGCCTGGTGGTCACCCGCGGCGTCGGCGACCTCGGGCTCTCCCCCTGGCTCTGCGCCAAGCCCACGGTCTTCATCATCGCCGGCAAGATCTCGCTCTACCCGGCCGAGCATTACGAGCACGGGCTCTCGATCGTCACGGTGCCCACCCGGCGCATCAACCCTGCCGCGCTGCCCCCGACCATCAAGTCGCTCAACTACCTGAACAACATCCTCGGCAAGATCGAGGCCCGCCAGGCCGGGGCCCTCGAGGCGATTATGCTCAACGACCAGGGCTACGTCGCCGAATGCACCGCGGACAACATCTTCCTGGTGCACAAGGGCGAGATCCTCACGCCCGCCTCCTCCCAGGGCGCCCTCAAGGGGGTCACCCGCTCCACGATTCTCGATATCGCCACCGAACTCGCCATCCCCCTGCGCGAGGTGAACCTCACCCGCTACGACGTCTGGATCGCCGATGAGTGCTTCCTGACCGGCTCCGGCGCCGAGGTCATCCCCGCGGTGAAGCTCGACGGCCGGGAGATCGGCAACGGCAAGCCCGGCCCGGTCACCCGCCGGGTGCTCGAAGCCTTCCGGCGCCGCGTCCTCGTCGAGGGCACCCGGATCTGAGCCGGGCCTCCGCCCGCCGGGGCCCGCCAAGGCGCCCCGCATCGCATCGCCGCACTTGCCAGTCCCGGCGGGTGTGGCATCCTTTCTCTCGCGAGACCATCTGCTTCCATGGCCAACCCGCTCAAATGCGACCTTTGCTCCAAGCCTGCCACCGTGCACCTCACGCAGATCGTGAACAACAAGGTGCACAAGGTGGACTTATGCGAGGCCTGCGCCGAGGCCAAGGGGGTCACGGACCCGGGCGGTTTCTCGCTCGCTGACCTCCTGCTGAAGGCCTCCCTCACGCCCGACGCGGCCCCGCCCGCCCCGGGCACCCGCTGCCCCCGCTGCGGCTACACGCCGGTCGAGTTCAAGAAGCACGGCCGCCTCGGCTGCCCCGCCTGCTACGAGGCCTTCGCCACGCTGGTCGAGCCGATGCTCGCCAATATGCACAGCGGGGTCACCCACACCGGCAAGGTGCCCGCCCGCTCCCTGGAGCGGAAATCCCTCTACGACCGCCTCACCAAGCTCGAACTCGACCTCACCGAGGCCATCAAGTCCGAGCGCTACGAGGACGCCGCCCGCACCCGCGACGAGATCAACCAGGTCAAGCAGGCCTTTCATCCGGATGCCCCGTGAGGATTCCACTTCCCTCGCCGCGCTGCTGAGCGCCCCGTCGGAACTCACCGACCCGGGCAGCAGCAAGACCGCCATCGTGCTGATGACGCGGATCCGCCTCGCGCGCAACGTGGTCGGGCACTCCTTCCCCGGCTGGGCCAAGTCCGCCCAGCGCGAGCAGATCCTCACCACCTGCCGCGACGCGGTCGCCCGCCTCCCGCAGATGAAGCGCTGCTTCAACTTCGCCGTCTCCGACCTCGGCGAACTGGAGCGCCAAATCCTCGTCGAACGCCACCTGATCAGCCGCGAGCTCAGCGGTTCCAAGGGCGGCGCGGGCGTCCTGATCAGTCGCGACCAGGCTTTCTCGTTGATGGTCAACGAGGAGGACCATCTTCGCATCCAGGTCCTCCGCGCCGGGCTGAACCTGAAGCGCGCCTGGACCGCGATCAATGACCTCGATTCCGCGCTCGAGGAACACCTCGACTTCGCCTTCTCCCCGACGCTCGGCTACTTGACCGCCTGCCCCACCAACCTGGGCACCGCGATGCGCGCCTCCGCGATGATGCACCTGCCGGCGCTCGTCATCTCCAACCAGATGGAGAAGGTCGTCCGCGCCGTGAACCAGCTCGGGATGGTCGTCCGCGGCCTCTTCGGCGAGGGCTCCGACGCCAGCGGCAGCATCTTCCAGATCTCCAACCAGACCACCCTGGGGGAGGCCGAGGAGGTCATCCTCAAGCGCCTCGGCAGCGTGTTGCAGTCCATCGTCGAGCACGAGCTCAACGCCCGGGCCAAGCTCCTCGAGGCCGATGCGGGCAAGCTGCACGACAAGATCGGCCGCGCCTACGGGATCCTGCAGAATTCCCATCTGCTGACCTCCGGCGAGGCGATGAACCTACTTTCGCTCCTCCGCCTCGGCATCGATCTGGGCCTGTTCCCGGACGACCAGCGTTCGCTCATCGACCGCCTCCTGATCGAGGCGCAGCCGGGCCACCTCCAGCACGCCCACCGCGGCGAGTGCGATGCCGCCCTGCGCGATGCCCTCCGCGCCACCCGGCTTCGCGCCGAGTTCGCCTCCTTCCCGCGCCCCGAGGTCCGCCCTGCGAACCCCGGCGCCGCCGCCTGAACCCGCCCAACCCTCCTTTCCAATGTCCCAAGAACCAATGAACAATTTCACTCCCCGGGCGCAGCAGGTCCTCGCGCTGGCCCGCAAGGAGGCTGACCGGTTCCATCACAACTACGTCGGCACCGAGCACCTCCTGCTCGGGCTGATCAAGCTGGGGCAGGGCGTCGCCGTAAGCGTGCTCCAAAAGATGGGCCTCGACCTGGAGACCGTCCGCGCCGCCGTGGAGAAGCAGGTCGGCACCGGCCAGGAGACCAAGACCCAGGCCAGCATCCCCTACACCCCCCGGGTCAAGAAGGTGCTCGCGCTCGCCGGCAAGGAGGCCAAGGCCCTCAGCCATTCCTACGTCGGCACGGAACACATCCTCCTCGGCCTCCTGCGGGAAGGGGAGGGCGTCGCCGCCCGCGTGCTCAAGTCCCTCGAGATCGACATCGAGCGCACCCGCAACGAGATCCTCCGGGAACTCGACCCGCAGTTCTCCGGGGGCCAGTCCGGCGAGAGCGGTGAGCCCGGCGAGGAGGCCGCCGCCGGCGGCTCGCAGCGTCCCGGCGCCCAGGCGGAGGAGAAGAAGGAGGTCAAGACCCCCGCCCTCAAGGCCTTCGGCCGCGACCTCACCGAGCTCGCCCGCAAGGGGGAGATGGATCCCGTGGTCGGCCGCCGCAACGAGATCCGCCGCGTCATCCAGATCCTCTGCCGCCGCACCAAGAACAACCCCGTCCTCATCGGCGAGGCCGGCGTCGGCAAGACCGCCATCGTCGAGGGCCTGGCCCAGGAGATCGCCTCCGGCAACGTCCCCGAGATCCTCGCTGAGAAGAAGGTCATCACCCTCGACCTCGCCCTGATGGTCGCCGGCACCAAGTACCGCGGCCAGTTCGAGGAACGCATCAAGGCCGTGATGGACGAGATCCGCCGGGCGAAGAACATCATCCTCTTCATCGACGAGCTCCATACGATCGTCGGGGCCGGCGCCGCCGAGGGGGCGATGGACGCCTCCAACATCTTCAAGCCCGCCCTCTCCCGCGGCGAGCTCCAGTGCGTGGGCGCCACCACCCTCAACGAGTACCGCAAGCACATCGAGAAGGACTCCGCCCTCGATCGCCGCTTCCAGTCCGTCAAGGTCGAGGCCCCCTCGGTCGAGGACACCGTCCTCATCCTGAAGGGCATCCGTGGCAAGTACGAGGACCACCACAAGGCCACCTTCACCGACGCCTCCCTCGAGTCCGCCGCGAAGCTTTCCGACCGCTACATCACCGGGCGCTTCCTGCCGGACAAGGCCATCGACGTGATGGACGAGGCCGGTTCCCGCGCCCGCATCGCCGCCCTCAGCCGGCCCGCGGATATCGAGGACCTCACCCCGCAGATCGAGGCCATCTGCGCCCAGAAGGAGAAGGCGATCAGCGACCAGCACTTCGAGGAGGCGGCCAAGTTCCGCGACCAGGAGAAGCAGCTCCGTGCCCGCCAGGAGGAGATCACCGCCGACTGGAAGAAGCGCCGGGACGAGAAGCGCGTCACCATCGACGAGGACCTGATGATGCAGGTGGTCGCCGACTGGACCGGCATCCCGCTCTCCCGGATGGAGAAGAAGGACAACGAGAAGCTGCTCCAGATGGAGACCGAGCTGCAGAAGGCCGTCATCGGCCAGGACGTGGCCGCCGTCTCGATCTCCCGCGCCCTGCGCCGTTCCCGCGCTGACCTGAAGGACCCGCGGCGGCCCATCGGCTCGTTCCTCTTCGTCGGTCCCACGGGCGTCGGCAAGACGATGCTCGCGAAGCAGCTCGCGGCCCAGATGTTCGGCAACCAGGAGGCGCTCATCCAGATCGATATGAGCGAGTATATGGAGAAGTTCGCCGTCTCCCGCCTGGTCGGTTCTCCCCCGGGCTACGTGGGCTACGAGGAGGGTGGCCAGCTCACTGAGGCCGTCCGCCGCCGGCCCTACTCGGTCATCCTGTTCGACGAGATCGAGAAGGCCCACCCGGACGCCCTGCAGCTGCTGCTGCAGATTATGGAGGACGGCCGCCTGACCGATTCCCTCGGCCGCACTGTGGATTTCCGGAACACGATCATCATCATGACCTCGAACGTCGGCGCGCAGCTTCTGCAGCGCCAGACCTCGATGGGCTTCGCCGCCGCCGCCGCCAGCTTCAACGATTCGGAGCGGATGCGGGAGAAGGTGCTCGAGGAGTCCAAGCGGGTGTTCAAGCCCGAGTTCCTCAACCGCATCTCGGACATCATCTTCTTCCGGCCCCTCGACAAGAACGACCTGGTCAAGATCGTGGACCTTGAGACCGCTAAGTTCGCCCGCCGGCTGGACGAGCGGAAGATTACGCTCGAGTTCACCCCGGAGGCCAAGCAGCTGCTCATCGACAAGGGTTACGACGAGAAGTACGGGGCGCGTCCGCTCCGGCGCGCCGTCGAGCACTACCTTGAGGACCCGCTGGCCGAGGCGATCCTGCGTGGGGAGGTCAAGGACGGGGAGCCCTGCCTGGTCGTGCGGGACGGGGACAAGCTGATCTTCAAGCAGAAGACGCCCCCGGCCGCCGCCAGCGGTGTGGCGTCCTGAGGCCTTGGGCTCACCTCAAGCCGTCTAACCACGGCTTGAGGTTCAGGTAGGGGCTTCCGAATGCACGACCGGGGCGACGCGCCCCAGCCACAACTGAGGCCACGGACGTGCGCATCCGGAATGGGAGCCGAAATGCCTCTGCTTGGTGTAGCCGGGGCGCGTCGCCCCGGTTCCATCCGGCACGCCTTGGCTCGGTGTGGCTCGTTGTAGCCGGGGCATCTTGCCCCGGTCCTCGCCGAACGATGCTCCTTCCCTCAGGAGCGCGACCCTCGAACGCCGGCAAAGTCCGGCTTCGCTCTCACTTCAAGCCGTCAAACCACGGCTTCAGGTTCACCAGCGAGTACAGGTAAACGGACCGGTGGTCGGCGTTGCGGCCGGCGTCGAAGGCCTCCGCCTCCTGGTTGCCGATCATATTCTGGTACACGACCGCGACGCGTGCCGCGGCGATCGGGATGGCCTCGTCGCGCTCGCTGTAGAAGGTCCGCAGGGGCGTCCGCATCCGCCAGCGATAGGCCGAACTCTGGTCGAGGATCCGCCAGAACGGTTTCAGCGCCGCCTTCCCGTCCGTGAAAAACTCCGGGCGGAACAGTTCCCGGATCCCGCCGGGTGCCTCCCGCACGAATTCCTCATACGGAATCCTGAACCCAAACAGTTCCCGCGCGGCCTTCAGGTATTGGGGCTGGAGCGACTGGGCGAGGTACTCCTGCTGCCCGTGGTAGTGCCCGACCGCCTGCATCAGGTTCGCCAGCGCCGCCGCGGCGAAGGAGGCCTGGAACGGCTTCGGGTTGTACAGGTGCTCCGCCGCGAACAGCAGCAGGTCCGCCGGCCCCGCCGCGACGCCCGCCGCCGTCACGGGAATCCCCGCCAGCTCGAGGTAGCGCAGGAAGGCGAGGGTGCTGTACCCGCCCTGCGACCAGCCATTGAGGAACAGCTTGCCCGGTTGCACCCCTTCGCGCTCCAGCACCGTGCGGGCGGCCCGGTAGAGGTCTAGGCAGGCCTGCGCGGTGCTCTGCGCCAGCAGGTAGGAGTTCGGGACCTCGCTGCCCGGCGTGGTCCCGAAGTAATCCGCCGCCACCACGACGTACCCCTGGGAGGCGAACTGCGCCAGCATCAGCTGCGTCTCGAACGAGCCCTCCGGGTTGGAGGGCGTCCACGAGCGGTCAAAGATGGTGCCGTGCTGGTAGCTGACGATCGGTGTGCCGGCGGGCGCCTGCGTCGGGATCGCGACCAAGCCATACGCCACCACGGGCCGATCCTGCAGTTCCGGGATGATCGAGGCGTACTTCACCTTGAAGAGTTTCACCCCGAGGCGGGCGCGAGCGAAGCCCGGGCGGAAATCCCCCGCGGACATCGTCCCGCCGGTCAGGAACAGGTCGAGTCCCCGGTCGACGATCGCCTGCAGTCGCTCCGGCCCCCAGGTGCCGATCGGCTCGTAGCCGAGGAGTTGGCCAGGTTGGGCGAGGCTGCGGGCGGGGGCGGCGATTCCCGCGAGGAGCAGCAGGCAGGGCAACAGCAGGGCACGCAGGCGGGTGAAGGTGGTCATCGGGGCAGCGGCTGGATTGCCCCGTAGTGGCGCGGGAAACGCCATTGGCAAGGCCGTTGCCGCCGGTTCCGGGCGGCGCCTCGGCTGCGCCCTGCGATGCTACTCTGTGTCCCGGCCGCGGATCAGTCGGGCTTGAGGCTTCGGCCCTCTTACCCTGCTCCCTCGATTTCCGTGGCGTGACCCTTCGGTCATCCTTCGGTTATCCTTCGGATATTACGGGGTAAACTCTAGGTTTTACCTCTGAGGAACCGAAGGATAACCGAACGATAACCGAAGGATCACAGTAGGATCCTTGGACCAGCATTGTAGGAGGGACGAAATGACGCAGTCCGTTCCGGCGCGCGCCGGGCCCGCGGGTGGATTGACGCAGGGGGCCTTGGTGTAGCCGGGGCTTCCTGCCCCGGTCCGAGCCGGCCGAAAGGCCCGCCGCGGAGCTTGCCCGCGCCCGCCGGGAGCCCCGTTCCGGGCTCGTCTGGACGGGATCCCCCGCCTAACTTGCCCCCGTCCACCGATGCTCCATCTCGCCCTCAAGATGCTCTTCGGCGACCGCGGGAAGTTCCTGATGCTGGTCAGCGGCATCACCTTCTCGACGCTCCTGATGACGCAGTTCCCGAGCGTCTTCTGCGGCATTATGACCTGGACCTACGCGAATATGATCAATTCGCGGGCGGAGATCTGGGTGATGGATCCCAAGGCCGAGCAGTCCTTGGACAACAAGCCGCTCCGCGACACGGACGTGAACCGCGTGCGCTCCGTGGAGGGGGTGGCCTGGGCCGCGCCCTACTTTCAGGGAGCGCTGCAGGCCCGGATGCCCGACGGCAACTTCAAGCTCATCACGCTGGTCGGCCTCGACGCCACCACCCTCGCCGGGGCCCCGGCCCACGTGCTCGAGGGCCAGCTCGACGACCTCCGCCTGCCGAACACGGTCTTTACCGACGAGTTCGGCCTGGAGCGCTTCAGCGAGGGGCAACGCGGGCCCGAGGGCGCGCCGCGGCGGATCGGGCTGGGGGACGTCATCGAGATCAACGACCGGGAGGCTCGCCTCGTGGGGGTGGCGCGGACGCGCCGCAGCTTCACGGGCGGCCCCTTTGTGTTCACCACCTATGACCGGGCGGTCCTCTATGCCCCGCAGCAGCGGAAGATGCTGACCTTCATCCTCGCCGCCCCGCAGCCGGGCGTGGACGCGGCGGAAGCCGCCCGCCGCATCGCGGCGGAGACGGGGCTGCTGGCGCTCACCGAGGAGGAGTTCCGTTGGTCGACCATCTGGTGGTACGTGCGCAACACGGGCATCCCCTTCGCGGTCGGCTCGATCGTGATCATCGGGGCGCTGGTGGGGATGATCATCGTGGCGCAGACGTTCTACAGTTTTGTGCTGGAGAACCTGCGGAACTTCGCCGCCCTCAAGGCGATGGGGGCGAGCAACGCCCGGGTCACGGCGATGCTGGTCGTCCAGGCGCTGACCACCGGCTTCCTCGGCTTCGGGATCGGCCTCGGGATCGCCACGCTCGCCCTACGCGGCTTCGTCCGGCTCGGGAAGGTGGGGGTCTACACGCCGTGGCAGTTGCCCGTCGCGGTCTTCGTCGTGGTGATGCTGATCAGCGTCGTGGCCGCCCTCCTTGGCATCCTGCGGGTGGCCCGCACCGAACCGGCCGTCGTCTTCCGATGAGCCCGCCGCCTACCGATTCCCCGGCCGGCCAGACGGCGATCGCGGTCCGCGCCCTCGAGAAATCGTTCGGCCGCGGCGACGCCCGCGTCCACGTCCTCAAGCGCACCGAGTTCGAGGCCCGCACCGGCGAGATGATGTTCCTCACCGGCCCGTCCGGCTGCGGCAAGACGACGCTCCTCTCCATCGTGGCGGGCACGCTCCACGGCGAGCAGGGGGAGGTGGAGGTGCTGGGTCACCCACTGCACGCGATGCGCGGCGGGGCGGTGACGGCCTTCCGGGCGCGGCACATCGGGTTCATCTTCCAGCAGTTCAACCTCATCCCGACCTTGTCGGTGGTGGAGAACGTCAGTGTGCCGCTGGTGATCCAGGGCGAGCGCCGGCGGGTGGCCGAGGCGCGGGCGCGTGAAGCGCTGGCCTGCGTGGGCATCCCGGAAAAGGCGGATCAGCCGCCCGGCAAGCTTTCGGGTGGGCAGCAGCAGCGCGTGGCCATCGCGCGGGCGCTCGTCCACCGCCCGCCCCTGATCATCTGCGACGAGCCCACGGCGTCCCTCGATCGCGAGAACGGGCGGCGCGTGATGGAGCTGCTCCGCGAGGTGGCGCGGGACGCGCACCGCTGCGTGGTGGTGGTGACGCACGATCCGCGGACTTACGCCTACGCGGACCGGATGAGCGAGATGGAGGACGGCCGCATCCTGCGGGTCCTGCAGTCCCCGGAGGAGATCCGGCGGGCGCACGGCGAAAAACTTCAGTGAACCCGACCTGACCGATGATCCTGTTCCGCCGCCTCTCGTTCTACCTTGCGCTCGCCGGCCTCGCGGGGGCCGCGCAATTCGTGCTGGTGCTGTACGCGCAGTCCTCGGTGCCCATCCCGCCGCCGCCGATCACCCCGCCCGCCAAGCCCTTCCCGCGGGCCATCGGGGCGAGCGGTCTGGTGGAGGCCCGGCGCGAGAACACCCTGGTGGGTGTCCCCGTGGCCGGCCTCGTGCAGGCGGTCCGGGTGGCGGTCTGGGACCGGGTGGAGGCGGGGGCCGTGCTGCTCGAGCTCGATGACCGCGAGTTGCGGGCGGCCCTGCGGACCCAGGAGGCGCAGGTGGCGGTGGCGGAGGCGCAGGTCGTGGCGGCGCAGGCGCAGCTGCGGCGGGTGCGGGACAGCCTGGCGCGCACCGAGCGGCTGGGGAAGGACGCGGTGGTGGCGGCCGAGGTGCTGGAGACGGCGCGGCACGAGGCCACCGTGGCCGCGGCGCAGGTGGCGGTGGCGGAGGCCCAGCGGGCGGCGGTGCGCGCGACGCTGGCGCAGACCGGGAGCCTGCTGGAGCGACTGGTGGTGCGGGCGCCGATCGCGGGGACGATCCTGCAGGTCAACGTGCGGGCGGGCGAGTGGGTGGCCGCCAATCCGGCGGCGCCGCCGCTGGTCCTGGGGGACATCACCGAGGTGCAGGTGCGGGCGGACGTAGACGAGCAGGTGGCGCCGCGGGTGCGGGCAGGGGCCCGGGCGGTGGGTTACCTGAAGGGCGAGCGGGCGCAGCCGATCGCGATGGAGTTCGTGCGGATCGAGCCGTTGGTGATCCCGAAGCGGAGCCTCACGGGTGCGAGCACGGAGCGGGTGGACACGCGCGTGCTCCAGGTGATCTACCGGTTTCCGCCCCAGCTGGGCCGGCCGGTGTACGTGGGGCAGCAGGTGGACCTGTTTATCGAGGAGTAGGCGTCCCGCCTTCGCCAAGGCTACGGCGGGCAGGCCCGCGGTGCCGATCTGCTTGCGGCGACAGCGCCGCGATGCAGCATTGCGGCATGACCACCTTGATGCTTTCCAAACGCGGCAGCCTGACCCTGCCCCCGGAACTGCGGCGCAAGCTTGGCCTGGACAAGCTCGCCAGTCCGATGCTGCTCGTGGAGGAACGCGACGGCGGGCTTTTCCTGCAGCCCGCTGTTACCTTGCCTTTGCGTGACATCCCCAAGGCGCGGATGCAGGAGTGGCTGGCTCGGGACCAGGCGGACCTGACGACTTTTCGCCGTTCCGGCAAGAAGCGCCCCCGGTGAGGTTGTTTCTCGATACGAGCGTCCTGATTGCCGCCGCCGGTTCCGCCCGCGGCGCCTCCCGGCTGATCGTGCGGACGGCCGAGACCCGGGGATGGGAACTGTTTTCCTGCGACTACTGCGCCGAGGAAACCGTCCGCAATCTCCCTAAGCTCCCCCGGGCTCTGGGTGCGTGGGAACGCCGAGTGGCCCCGCGGGTTCGTTTGATCGCCACTCGGGTTGCGCTGGATCAGCCGTTGGTTTTCCCCAAGGTCAAGGACCGCCCAGTGGTGATCACTGCTTTGGCGGCCAGGGCGGACTGGCTGCTTACGCTGGACCGAACGGACTTCCATCATCGGCTGGGCCGACAGGTCTATGGTCTGTTGGTAGGCACCCCGGGCGAGTTCTTGTTGGCGCAAAGGGCTCAAGGTCTCGTCTAGGAGGTCTTCCCCCGGCGGGGCTAAATCCCTGCCCGCCTGCGGCCGACGCTGCGCGCGTGCCCGGCCCGCGGCGCCTCAGCGTGATCCGGGCCGCTTGAGCGGCACTTGACCCGTGACCTCGGTCTTCACCCGGCCCAGGGCATCGGGCGGGCGGGAAACGGCGGTGCCGATGCGCTGACCCTGGGCGTCACGGAACACGGTGGTGGTGCGGCCGAGGGCGTCGGGCCGGGCTGGGGCGACGCCGGTGCCGGTGGTGCGCCCAGTCGCGTCGCGGAAGGTGGTCTTCACCCGCCCGAGCGCGTCGGGGGTGGCGGTCGTCTCGGCGGTGCCGATCCGCTTCCCGGAGGCGTCGACGATCACGCTTTTCACCCGGCCGAGGGCGTCCGGCTGCGCGCGGGTCTCGACCGTGCCCACCTTGCGGCCCTGCGGGTCCCGCACCTCGCTGCGCACGCGCCCGAGGGCATCCGGCCGGGCGGGGGTGGTGACCGTCAGCTTGCCCGCATCCGCGGCCGCCAGGGTCAAGGGGAGCAGGAGGGGGAGGAGGATTCTCATCAGGGTGGGCTGGGGCCGGGAGCGCGAGGAGAGGAAGGGTGCCAGGGATGCCGTGGGGGCGCAAGCGCGCGGCGGCTCGTCGTGACTGACTGGCCTCGTCGGGATCCCCCTCAGAAGCGGGCTTGGTGGCGGCTTGACGCGGGCGACCCGTAATGCACGGGTACCGCAATGAAGACCTTCAGTGCGCGCTTGGCGGAGCAGGACGTGCGGAAGTTCGCGGCCAAGGCGCGTCGCCGGGGTGTTTCCCAGACCGCCCTGCTGCGGGAATGGATCAATGCCCGCGAGATTCCCACGGTGGAGGACGCCGGGGCGTGGGAGGCAAGGAACGCGGGCAACCGGCGGCTGCGCATCACCCGTGGCTGATTAGCCCCGGCCGTAACTGCCAAGTCGGCGGCCCGTACGGCCCCGCCTACCCCGTTACGCGATCCAGGCGCCGCTTTTCACTCGTTCCCGGCGGAGGCGTGGACTACGGCTGACCGTATGGATGGTCTTTCCTTGCTGTTGGGCATCGCGGGCGGGGGCGCGCTGGGGGCGGCCGGCGCGGCCGTGTTCTTCCTGCTCAAGGCCCGCGCCGCGACGCAGGCCCTCGCCGCGGCGCAGGCCGCCCAGCAGGAACTGCAATCGCTCCGCGCCGAGGTGACCACGCTCCGCACCGACCTCCGCACCGCCGAGCAGGGCGCGGTCGCCGCGCAGAAGGAACGCGACGCCGCCCGGGAACAGGTCTCCCTCCTGGGCAAGGCAGTCGACGCCGAGCGGGCCCGCGGCGAGCAGACCGGCCGCGAACTCGCCGCGGTGCAACAGCAGCTGGGGCAGGCGACGACCCAAATGGCCGAGCGGGAGACCGCGATGGCGAAGGTGCTCGCCGAGCGCGAGAAATCCATCGCCGACCTGAAGGCCGCCATCGAGCAGTCCAAGGCCGCGCTCACCGACACGTTCAAGGCCACCGGCGGCGACCTCCTCCGGCAGAGCGCGCAGGCGCTGCTCGAGCAGGCCAAGGAGCACTTCGCGAGCCAGCATTCCCTCTCCCAGCAGGAGCTGGAGTCGCGGCGGAAGCAGATCGACGCGACGCTCACCCCCCTCAAGGAACAATTGGAGAAGAACGAGCGCCTGGTCCGGGAACTCGGTGAACGGCGCGAGGGCGACGCCAAGACCCTCGGGGAGCAGCTGAAGCAGATCTCCGACCTGCAACAACGGGCATCCACTGCCGCCCAGACGCTCTCCAGCGCCCTGCGGGACAA
>Ga0172372_10006900_pt1 | contig 15377 bp, 18 predicted proteins | sample LakKiv5m_2_FD_114544 | JGI IMG/M metagenome (GOLD analysis project Ga0172372, IMG submission 114544) | Freshwater microbial communities from Kabuno Bay, South-Kivu, Congo - kab_092012_9.5m | ecosystem: Environmental > Aquatic > Freshwater > Lake | place: Democratic Republic of the Congo...
CTTTTCATTGTAGTTGTGTTTGTCCACATTTTTAATTGTTATTTCTTCAACTCCAATAGAATCAAAATAAGCATTTTCATCGTAATTGATAATAACGTTGCGAGGTCTGAGGTTGTACATCTTATAGAATTCACAAAAACATCAAAATTCCATAAAAATTCAGTTTTTTATTTACTCTATTTTACTCCTTTTTAAAAGTAAACTATTTATAACAACGAATATACTACTAAAAGACATAGCCAAACCTGCACACATAGGACTTATATGCCATGGATGAAATACACCAGCTGCTAAAGGAATACCAATTATATTATACCCCATCGCCCAACCTAAATTTATATAAATTTTTTTCATTATCTTATCACTCAACTTTTTAAAATAATACACATCATTAATATTAGACTTCATTAAAACAACTGAAGCAGAAGATAACGCTAAATCAGAACCATGTCTCATTGATATACCTATATCAGCCTGTGCTAATGCTATACTATCATTACCACCATCACCAACCATAGCTACAATTTTCTTTTCCATTTTCTTATACCCATTCCATCCTACTCTAGAACATCCACTCAGTTGGATTGCTTCTATTATTTCTGATTTAGATTCTGGTAAAATATTTGACATTACTTGTTCTTCTTTAATTCCAACATCCTTTGATACTTTCATTGCATTATATTGATTATCACCACTTACCATCCATACGTCTATATCCATGTCTTTTAATTTATTTATTACATCTTTTGCATCGTTTCTTACTTTATCACTCAAAGCATATATACCAACAACTTTATCACATATAACTTGAACAACTATACTATACCCATTATTATACCATTCTTCTAATCGTAACTTCATATTATCAGTATATATCTCCTTATTTAACCAATTAATACTACCTAATTTATTTATAACTCCATTTATTTCACATTCTACACCCTTACCATTATAGATTATCTCTCTTTCTACAGTTTGATAAGAAGTTTCTATATGACATGTCATATCTTTTAAACATTTCGAAATAGGATGATTAGATATAGAAGATAATATATACAAGTTTTCTAAAATTAATTTTTCATCTTCCAATACTTTATCAACCACATACATTTTACCCTCTGTTAACGTTCCAGTTTTATCAAAAACTATCGCCTTTATCTTTGACATTTTTTCTAATGAATCTGCACCATTCTTAATCAATATACCTCTATTCATAGCCATACCTGTACCTACCATTATAACCATCGGTGTAGCTAACCCTAATGCGCATGGACATGCAACAACTATAACTGATATAGAAGAATATAATGCAAAAGTAATATATGTAAACCCTTCTGGTATATCAACTAAATTTAAATAACCTATTATACACCACACAATAAAATCTAAAGACGCTATCATTAAAACAATTTTAACAAACCATTTGCATACTAAATCAGTCGTTGACTGGAAACTCGTCTTATTACTTTGAGCATTCTCTACTAAAGATATCATCCTATTTATTAAAGTATTATTACCAGTTTGTAATGCCTTTATATAAACCATATTTGACATATTAATACTACCAGCATACACGCATTCATTAATATCTTTATTTACTGGCATAAACTCACCTGTTATCATAGACTCATCAACCTGAGTTGAATTTAAAATAATTTTACCATCACAAGGTATTCTTTGATTTGGTTTCACTTGAATAACATCACCTATACAAATTAAATCCTCTTCAACCTCAATTGCTTCATGATTATCTTTTATAATTAATACCTTATCTTTAGTATTCAATATAACACTTGTCATTTCCTTTGCAGCCCATATTTTACCTATTAATTCTAAATATTTTCCAATATACACAAACATAAAAATAAAAACTGATGTCTCAAAAAACGTATTTTGAATTACACGTTTGTTTACTATATTTAGAATTACTACCCATATACTTAATATATATGCTAAAGTTGTGCTTAAAATAATAAGAGTTTCCATATTATAATTAGAATTATTTGTAAGTTGCTTCCAAACCCTTTTATAAAAACTCAATGCTATACCAAATTGTACTGGCGTTGATAAGATAAACATATAAATTGTAGATACTCTTACACCAGGATAGACTTCTTTCATATAAAAAGGTGTTTCTATTATCATTAATAACATTCCAATCATACCTAATAATCCTAATACACTCAAAATAACTACCTTCTTAAACATTATAGATTTTTCCCTCAATAATTTATCAATAACCTTTTCCTCATTGTTTTCTTTTGTTATAAAAGCATCAAACCCCATATTGTTAATTTCATTTAGAATTTTTCTTATATTGATTTTTTCAACATTGTATTCAACTTTACCCCTTCCTGTAATTAAATTAACACTTATTTCTTTAATCCCATCTAAAGAACGAATATGATTCTCTATACTTGATGAACATGACGCACATGTCATTCCATTAATTGTAATATCCGACACATCATATATATTGTTTAATTCTATATCAATTATCATTTAATAATTATAATTGATACTAAATTCTCATTTTTTTTTAAGAACGCCCTCCACGATTACTGGTCCTTAAAATTAAGTTTTACACGGAAACGTCCATGGTGAACTTCAACTTGTTCCTGACCTTCGGGAACCTCAAATTTATGAACCTCCGTTTCATTCTTCATTTCAACGGGTTCAATAAGTTCAACTTCAGGAATAAGGTCATCACTCCCAGGAATAGGTGAAGCAATAACAACTTTAGTAAACATAAGAGCAGCCATAGCAAAAATAAAACTAGCTTTCATTTTTTGTTTGACATATATCGAAATTTATCTTTAAATTCCTTTAATTAAATGTTTCAATTATATAATCAAACTCGTCATGTTCATCTCCGTCATTATAAATCAAAACTATTCCTTCTGGTATTTCCTCATTCTGTTCTAAAAGTAATCTATATGTATTATCATTATATTCAACTTCATAACAACTATATATATTATCATACATATTGATATTACCTATATTATTCACATTTAATTGTGAAAAATCAACCCATGCAATATTTATACCATTATAGGCTAAATTATCCCAATAATTTGGAGGGAATTCAGTAAATGCTAAAAACTCTTTAGACACATGTCCATATTCATTAAATTCACTATCTAACCCGATTAACTGTTCACCATCAAATAAACACTTACCATCATTTCTATACCTAGGATATATTGAGTTAAAAAGAATATCTCCTCGCCTCATAAAATGCCTGTAAGGCCATTTATCAAAGGCTTCTTGTAATGAATCTGAAATTATAAAATCCATATCTTGATCAAATTCACTTTCAAATAATTCTACACGTATTTCAAATAGATTTGCATATTGTTGGGGATTTTGTTCTAAATATTCATCTATCTTTTGAATTATAATTTCTTTATTTCTTTCACAAAATCCACCTGTTTCCATATCTTGTAAACCCTCAGCTCCATGTTGTTCAATATACGTGAATAATTTGGAGAGTCTTGGTTTATCACTTTCCTTAATCAAAATGTGTTTATTTATTCTACATAAATCGCTTAAATATTGATTTGTTTCACATATAGATTTTAATCCAGATAATCCTTCTGTTCTAGCTATAATTTTTAAAGCTTCTAATTGTAATTCAGGAGGTAAATTTATTAATGAGTTTAACATACTTATTAATAATACATTAAAAAAAAAATTTGGCTTTAATTTGAATTTATGGTTTAGTATACCAAAGCACTTCTCCACCTAATTGTTGATACTGTTTAATCTCATTGTTTGCATATGAATGAATAACTACAACTAAATCTACCATGGATAATGTATTTTGTAAGTCTAATTCATTAATAAAGTTTATATCATCATATGGATACAATCTTTCTACACACGGATCATATACAACAATATTCTTTTTATCCTTTAATTGTTTAAGTAAACTAAATCCAGGTGAATTAGTCAGCAAGCTTTCTCCTTTCTTAAAACCCAATCCACATATTAAAATATTATTCTTATCTCTATACTCTGTTAAAATTTCAAAAGCTGTCTTCTTTGGTCTAGCCTTCATCATTTCTGTTGAAAATTGCAACACAGGAAGTTTACCATTCTTAAACAAATAATATGGATTTACTGGAATACAATGACCACCAACACCTACACCTGGATAAAACGGCATAAACCCAAATGGTTTGGTAGCAGATGCATCAATCATCTCATAACAATTAATATTATGTTGTTTACACATATCAGCAATTTCATTCACATATGCAATATTTACCATTCTAAAACAATTCTCATATAACTTACACATTTCAGCACATTCAGTACTAGATACAGGGACAATATTCTTTATAACTTTTGAATAAATTTTTTTAATCTTTTCTAAAGATTCTTTGTCAACTCCTGAAATAATCTTTGGAATATCTTCCATTTTTGGTTCAACACGACCTGGGTCAACACGCTCTGGTGAAAAACCAACATATACTCCTTTATCTCGAAATTCTCCAAAAATTTCTCTTGTAGCACCAACATATACTGAACTCTCTACTACTACTAATGAACCTGGTTTAACGATGTCTTTAATAGAATTCTTAACACTATACAGATATGACATATCGATATCTCCATTCTTAACTAACGTTGGTACAGAGATTAAAAACACCTCACAATCTTCTAAATTATCATAAGTTGATTGTAACTTGATTTGTTTAAATTGTGTGAAATTAGTTTTTAGGTATTCGACGCGCTTTTCATTTAAATCAACTCCAATAACTCTATATCCATTTTTAAAAGTACCAACTAAATGTTCTCCAACATATCCAACACCAACAATACACACTTTTAAACTATTAAACGACATGTTGTAAAACTATAAATACATAATTCTATTTTATGATTTCATTTTTTTTTTTTAAGTTTTAATCAAACTCTATTTCACTTAATTCTTGAATAAAACGAGTACCTTCATACGACCTACCATTCTTATAATATAAGAATTTAATAAATATAAAATTATACTTTTCATCATCTTCCATAAACGCATAATCAGATAACTCATCCTTAGAGACAGGTTTTACTTTTAATAGTAACATATCCTTTACATCACTTGTGTCGGCGTAAATTGTATTTAAAATATATAACGTATCCTTAAATTTCATTTTATGCAATTCAAAATCAATCATATCTTGTAAAAAATAAGGTAAAATGTAATAATTTAAATTGTTATCTATGATACTTTTCATACATAACACTTGTAAAGTCATCTTAATTGTAGGTAATTTACTATAACATTAATTTAAATTTCAATTTTTAAAGTGTAAAATACATATTTTAAACTTCTTAGCTTAAAAATAATTATTAATAAATTCATTATGACACCGAATATTCAAACATCTTTTTCTTTTGACGACATTCTAATTTGTCCACGATTTAGCAATGTCAAATCTAGAAAAGATATTTCACTTAAATCTAGGCTTTCAGATAAGATAACGTTGAATGTTCCTATTATTTCTAGCCCAATGGACACAGTTACAGAAGATAAAATGGCCATAGCAATGGCACTCAGTGGAGGTTTAGGTATTATTCATCGTTTTCAAAGTATTGAAACCCAAGCAGAAATGGTTCGAAAGGTTAAAAGACATCTTAGTTATATGATTGAAAATCCTTACACAATTAATGCATCGGCAACTATAGATGAACTTATTGTCATGCATAACAAATATAATGTTAGTGGTATCATTGTCGTTGATGATTCCTCCAAATTTGTCGGTATAGTCTCTAAAAAAGATGTTCAAATACATCACTTAACTGAAAGTGACTGTAAATTAGTTTCAGATATTATGACCCCATGGCATGATGTTATTTGTGCTAAAGAGTATGATTATAACATTATTCTAGAACTTTATAAAAAACATAAAATAGAAAAAATTCCAATCCTCAATGAAGACAATACTATTAAAGGATTAGTTGTATTTAAAAATCTTATGTATTTTCATAATAATAAAAATATTGCCTCTCTTGATTCAAATGGTCAACTTATTGTTGGTGCAGCTATAGGTGTTAATGATTATATCGAAAGAGGAAAAGCATTAGTTGAAGCCGGTGTTGATTTGTTATGTATTGATGTAGCTAACGGTTATAATCAAATGATGGCAGATGCTATTCAAACACTTAAAAAAGAATTTCCATCAGTTACTATCATGGCAGGTAATGTATGTACTGCAGATGGATATGAATTTCTATGTAAAGCTGGAGCAGATTGCATCAGACTCGGTATTGGCAATGGGTCGATCTGTAGCACTAGGTTACAAACTGGAATTGGTGTCTGTCAGTTTTCAGCACTTCTTGAATGTTCAGAAATTGCTAAAAAATATAATGTAGCCATGATTAGCGACGGTGGACACACAGGTAAAGTCGGAAACAAGTTTAAAGCAATTGCTGTAGGATGTAATGCAGTATTACTAGGAAGGTCTCTAGCAGGTACAACAGAAAGTCCTGGAAATGTTATATATAAAGGTGGTAAGAGATTTAAATATTATAGAGGTATGGCATCTGCATATGCTAATTTATCTAAACAAGAAAAATTAGGTAACAAAATTAATACAAACTTTCATGTAGAAGGTGTGGAAGGTGAAATCGAATATAAGGGAAGTGTACATGACCAATTACAACAAATATGTAATGGTATGCGTTCTGGAATGAGTTATTTAGGTGTTTATACAGTAGAAGAATTACATAAAACAGATGTAACCTTTAATCGTATCACACCAAGTGGATATAAAGAAACAATCACACGAGTATAATCACTTATCCTTGACATTTATAATAGTATCAGGGTTCTGTCTGTTTAAATATCTTACATCATATTTTGGATTGTACATAGTAAAATAATCGCATTTTTTACATGTATAATAATATCCTGGTTTATGATAATCGCCATCAGATTCTTTAATAAATTCGTGCTCACATATGTTTTGCAACTTCTTTTTTTCAATGTCTAATTCTCTTTGCATAGAAGTATACATCATCTTTAATTTACTAACACCCTTTTTAAGTTCTTGAACTTTATCAAATTGTACTTCAAAAGATGACATTTGATAAATTTAAAAATTCTTTTTACTTCATTTTTTATTAAATAAAATAAGTCCAGTTTGGCACCTAATATGGTGTCAGACTGGACTTATTTTATTTTAATTTAGATTTATTCTTCAGTATTTTCAATCATACATTTTATTTGTTTGTCAATAATTCTCATCAACTTAAGTTTCTTTATCAAATTGCCTTCATTACTAGGCGCACTTAAATATTTTTTAATATTTTCACGTATATATTCATAAGACACACCGTCAATCTCCCAAATATCAATTCCTCTTAAATAGCGAGAATATCTTTCATCGGTTTTCATTATATCAGACATACCAGCCATCTTAAGACTCAGAAAATCAAATAATTCACTACGTTCATCATAATCAATGCCTGCATAAGACATTTTACTACAAATTGCATCAATATCATTATCAGACATTGATGGAATAGATGAAATCGACTGCTTTTGAAACTCAGTTATAAGATTGTTCATAGTTAAGGCAATTTTTAATTTATTCGATTAAAATTCAATTTTTTTACCAGTATTAAGTTAAAAATATACATTTTTATACTTTACCAATATTAATATGACACTTAATAAAAATATATTTATATGTTGGCTTCAAGGACAGGACCATTTAAACAGTCATTCAAAATCTAGTTTATTCAATGAAAATCTTAAAAATTGGAAACTACTTAACCCAGACTGGAATGTACAACTAGTAACTGAAAATGATTTAAGAAATGCATGTAAAACATTTTCAAAAGAATGTTTAGAACTATACGACTCCTTTAAGTTAATTCATTTAAAAATCGATTTAGGTAGATATGTTCTATTATACCTTAATGGAGGTATGTATGTAGATATGGATATGTATGTCTTAAGAAGTCTAAAAACATCACTTAAATTTCAACAATTTATTGATAAGGCTAAGGACGATACACATTTATTAGGATTAAGTACTCTTAATTTAGACATTCAAGAAAGTTTTATGTTTATTGGTAGACCCCAAGTTATCAATAATGCTATGATGGTTAGTACACAGAAAAATCCTTTATTATTTTTATCTATTCAAACAATAATAACAAAATCTAAAAAATACACAAGTTCAAATGCATATAATAAAATTCAACAAACTACAGGACCTGTATTTATTAACAAGTTTTTTTCCAGATTTATTGATAACCCATTAAATAATAATAAATTTCATATTGAAATATTTCCTCACTATTACTTTGAACCCTCTCCACCTAATGGACATTCAGATATAAGAGAAGAAACAATTGCTATTCATAAAATGGAATTATCTTGGATTCCTCAACATATAAAAGCTTCTATTAAGTTTTATTATAAAATTAAACCTTTTATATTACCTGTCATAGTACCTATTTTTATTATCTATATGTACAGGTATATGAATTCTAAATAAATTAATTTTATTTATATATATCAAGTCATGAAACCAGCTGTTAAATTAACATCTTTTAAAGTTCATCCACCATTACAACATGAAAAAAAATATAGAATAAAATATGGTAAAATTATAGATAATAATTTTAAAGGTATTATATATTATGATATTCATCCATCTATCAGTAATTATTTATTAGATTGTTTAATACCTTATAATTATAAACAATTTTTCACAGTTTTATGGTTTGAAATAAATCATGGAGATGTATTACCACATACTGACAGTGATATTAAAACAGTTATTAATATTTATATAGAAACAAATCAAGCTATTACAAGCTTTTATAAAGTTAAAGATAAATGTATTACTGAAAAACTTGAAAATCAAACAAATGGTAATGTATATGATATCAATAATCTAATACCTATTTATAATTTTTCAGCTAACCCATTTGATATATGGATATTAAATGTTAATATACCACATTCAGTACAAAGTAATAATACTAAAATACGAACAGCATTTTGTTTACAAACCAACCTTGATTATGAATATGTTTTAAATTTATTTAAATTAATCTCAAATTAATTTCATATTAGACATTTTATCACTTAAATCATTTAATTCTTTCTCTTCCTTTGCTCTGATTCTTTCTTGCTCTCTGTAAACTCTTTCTAAATCTTCTCTTTGTTTCATTTCATCTTCAAAATGTTTTTTTCTTAACTCTTCTTGAATATTTTTGTCTTTATAAATTTCTTTATCAATCTCTTTGTATTGTTCACTTACCCAATCTTTAGTTTTTTTAACTTGTATATTTTCAAAATATTTACTTAATCTTTCACATAATTCTCCTTTTGTTCCTTTATTTTCAATACCTAAGATATTACAAAAATTTCTCAATTCATTTAATAACCAACCCCCTCTACCACCTTTACAATCTTTTTTTATAAACGTTTCAAAATCTATATGTGTGTAAGTCTTACTTTTTGATTTAGATTTAGATTTAGATTTAGATTTATATTTAGATTTTGATTGATTAGGTATATAATCTTCATCTGCACTATTATCACCGTCATCATAATATGTCTCATAAACTTGTTCTTCATTGTAATTATACGACTTGTTATTTATAACATCTTTAAAATATTTAAAGTCATTATCTAATATATCTTTACACGAAGAAACAGCCTGGAAAATTTCTTTTACTCCACCTTTATCAGGGTGAGTATTTAAAGCAAATATTTTAAAATTTTTACGTAATATATCATAATCATCATTCCATACATTATTTTTTTTTAATAAATAATAACACTTCTTAATTTCTTGTTCTATCATATTAATTAATAATATTAATTAATATTTTTTTTTTATTTGATAGTAATATAAATAAAAATGATTGACGGTAAACTTTTAGCTTTCACACTTTTACTTCTTCTTGCTGGTGTATTTCATATTGCAACAACTTCTATTGGTATTCAATGCTCTAACGCAAATCCAAGTTACAAAGAGGAACATCCAAGTAATTCAAGCTTCTTAATCTCACAACTTGTGTGCGCAATTCTTATTACAATTTTAGCTATCGTAGGTATTTATCTCGCCGTAACAGATAAAGCTGTTGAAATCAAGGCTAACATTAGAACTGATTAAATTATCGACTGATTTTAAATAAAATTTACATTATTTAAAATTTTCCTATATAATCAAGTTTTCTTTACCTAGAATTTAGTCGATAATTTTTAAAACATTTTAAATTTTACAAAAATACCGATTCATTTTTGTTATTTTTATAAAATGTCAAAAAAATCTCAGCGAAAGCGAGGGGGCGTTTTTTTGTTTAATTTTGATTTTCAGACCCCCTTGACAAGAAATTTTTTGACAAAAGTATGATCAAAACTGTTTTTTTCTGATCGACCGGTCCGAAAATCAAAATTAAACAAAAAAACGCCCCCTCGCTTTCTCTGAGTATAATATAGGTTTTTTAAAACTTTTAGAATTTATCGATTCAAAAATACCGTTTTATTACAAATGTAAAAAATTTACGTCTAAAATCTAGCGAAAAAAATAACCTTTCTCTATTTTTATGTAGATAATTTTTAAAATATTTTATAAATTACATGTTTTATCATTTAACTTTTGCATATTTTTATAAACTATAAACTTTTATTAACGAAAAATCTTGTTAAATTAAAAAAATAATTTTATATCTTATTATTAAATATGTCCTTCAAATGTTATCTTTGTTCTTATGAATTTGCACAAAAAAAAAATTTGATACAACATTTAAGTGGTAAGAAATGTAAATCCTCATTAACTAATGATTGGATAGAATTAAACAATTTGTTAAAAGAATTAGAAACTCTTAAAAATAGTCATAATATCATCAATAGTCCTATCACTATCGGTAATAACAATCATAATAATATCAAAATAGAAATAAACATAAATCCTATAACTAAACTTGATATAAGTCATATACCACCATCTGACATGAGAACCATTATTGAAAAATATGATGAAAACAATCAAAAATTAAATTTATTATTAGGTGATTATATTAAAAATATGTTATGTGATACTCAACATCCAGAAAATCAAGCTGTTAAATACATAACTAAAAAACCACCTACATATAATTCTACTATCGAAGACTCTGAAGGTAAAACTGTAAATGTTATCAAAGGTTTAAAAGATACATGCGAACTTTTAACTGACCCTATATTAGACCAATTAAAACTTAAATTAAAAGAATGTCTTAAAACATATAAAAATGATTCTAGTGAATTTGATTATTCTCTATATGAAGATGCATTTAAAGAATTAAAAAAGGAATTAAATAAATCAAATGTTAAAAAAGCTTTAAGTTCTGTTCTTAAAAATGATATACTTCAAAATATTGAAATGAAATTTAAATTAAATGAACGTTAATACTTAATAATTTATAATCAATAATTCTTGTTTATCACCTCTATCAGCACCCTTTCCTCCAAGGGAATATTTAATAGTTAAATTAATTTGTTTATAGTCTTTATACAAATCTTTTATAAAGTCTGTAGCACTATTAGATAACATTATAAATACACCTTTCCTTGTTAATTCATCCACAAATAGTTTTAATTCTCTTTGTTCTTCTTCATTAAACTTGTTATTTGTATAATCTGTAAATGTTTCATGATATGGGGGGTCTAAGTATACAAAGTCGTCCTTTTCTACTAATTCTAATATACTAGAATATTCACAACAAGCTATATTAACATTTCTTAAACCCTCAGTATCTTTTCTAAGCACACGAGTATCACATATTTTTGGGTTTTTCATTTTACCAAATGGAATATTATATTTTCCTTTTGAATTTTCTCTATACATACCGTTATAACCACACTTATTCAAATAAATAAATAATGCAGCCTTTTCAATTAAATTAGTTTCATTAAATTTAATGTTATTAAATCTATCCCTACACTTGTAATAACTTTCTGAATTATTAGTATAAATGTCCTTTTCTAATTCTATAATAAGCTCATCAATATTTGATTTTATTACTTCATAACAGTTTATTAAATTTTCATTTATATCTGAAACTGTATATTCTCTGTTACAATTATATTTCAAATCTTTACTTAATAATTCAAATAATACACTACCACCTCCTACAAACGGTTCAAAATAATTATTAAATTGTTTTGTAGGTAAATTCTCTATAATATAGGGTAATAATCTAGTTTTTCCACCACAATATTTTATAAAGGGTTTAAATTCATTCATATTATAATTTAATATGAATAATATTTAAATAGTTTTTTTTTAAAACTTCACTTAATTAACATCATAATATCTATATTGCTTTACTTTCTTACATATAGATTGAATCTCTCTACCTACTCTTGTTTTACCAGAATAATAAATTTCTGTAGCTTCTTGTTTAACTTTATTGTATGATAAAATATCATTAAAATTTGGTCTACCAATGACATAAGGTATTTCTATATATTCTAATAAATAGTGTGGTACATTCCCAGTAAAATATAATTTCATATTTATATTTCTCTGTTTATATAGACTATTTAATATTGGTAATAACCAATCAATCTCCTGTTCATACCTAACTACTAAAATAATATGTAAATTATAAATATAATTATTAGATATTTCATTAAACATATTTACAAAAGATGTTATACCAACACCTGTAGATATAAAAACTGTTTGTTTAACTTTAACAATATCTTTTATATTTTTAGGTAATGTATAATAAGGACCTTCTATTAACAATTTACGATTAATATCCTTTGAAAGTATATCATAAAATTCTGTAGTCCAATCACCTCTAATTTTAAAATAAATTGTACCGTTTGTTGTGATAGTAAACGGATGCCATTCTAAATAACTAATATCTGGACAACATAACCAAACAGTTTTACCATTAAATCTGTCAGATAAGTTTAGTTCTAATTTTATTATATTATTACCAACATTTACTAGATTTTTAATAGTTGTTGTTTTTGTAAACTTATATAATGTATACATAAATATATATACTAATGGTATCAATAACCATATCCATGAAGTAGCTTTTGGACATACACCCTTATCATTTTTAATAAAACAAAAATTGCCATGAATTAATAGTATAATACTGTATATTACTAGAAACGTGTAATGAAAGTATAAAAATGATTGATATCTTAAACGACGTATGTATGGTAATGATATTATAGATACAGATAACAGTAAGAGTAATAAAGTATTTCCAGTTATACCAATACCACTTGTAAATAAAGGATAATTAAACTGGATAAATTTAACATAATGAGATACACTATGTATTATACTCCAAAAGAACAACGATATTGAAAAATATAAATGTAAATATTTTAACTTAAATGGTATATATACAAACAATTTTGGTAATCTTATAATACTAATTAATGACAATGCAGATGAAAAATTTATTAACGCCGCACTCGCTTTAGCTAAAGGAAAGGTTGTTTTATATTTTAAACATGTACATCTGTATTCTTTCAGATTGTTATAATAGTAATATAATCCTGTTATTAATCCTAGTTGAATTAATGTACATATTACTATAATTTTTTTTAACATGTGGGCGAAATATATAAACTATTAATTATATATATTTATCTTTAAATTAAAGGTAGTTATCAAGATCATTTACATCAATCCAGTCTAAGACACTATGAGTTTTTGTGAATTCTACAAATTCTTTAACATATAAAGGTGTTTGTTTACTTTTATAGTTAATGAGTTCTAATGTTGATTCTTCAAATAATTCTCCTGCACAAAAAACTATAAGTACTTTTGCCTCTTTATAGTCATTTGACATTTTTAGTTTAGTACTGTATTTTCTAGCAGCATGGTCAATTTTCTCTGAGCTTGTACCGCCACAATTATATGTTCTACTTTTAACTTCTATAAATAAATTTTTACTAGGTACATAGAAGTCAGGTTGTAAATATCTTTTACCTGTACCATATTTAATTGTCGGTTGTTGTAAATAATCAATACCTTTTTCTTTAAGTAAATATCCTACATACCATTCACTAATTTTTCCAGAATTTTTTGATAAATTTACACCTGTATAGGTATGCAAATTAACATCTGATAAAAATTCCTTTTCTTTATTAGTATTAAGTCTAGATTTTCCAGAACAATACTTTTTAATTTTGTTAAGAATATCTTCTTGCATCTTATTTTAATTAAAATAAGATTCATTTTCAATTTTATTTAATTAATAATACCCTTGCATTTGTTGAGGGTATCCTTGCATTTGTTGATTAGCATATTGGTCTAAAAATTGCCCAGCCATATGTTGCATATTAGGGTCTCTCATCATATTCTTAACATTACCACTAGTTAACATTTGCATAGCTTGTGGATTGTTTAGTACACCAGATGCAGTTTTCAATAAAGCTGGATTAGATAATGCTTTAGCTAATAATTGAGCGAATCCACCCTTTTGACTCTTTTTTGACTTTCGCTTAGGAGACTTCTTAGACTTCTTAGACTTCTTAGACTTCTTAGACTTCTTAGACTTCTTAGACTTCTTAGACTTCTTAGACTTCTTAGACTTTCTTGATTTACGCTTTGGCGACTTAGACTTTTTAGATTTCTTAGTCTTTTTAGATTTCTTAGACTTTTTAGATTTCTTAGACTTTTTAGATTTCTTAGACTTTTTAGATTTCTTAGACTTTCTAGATTTACGCTTTGGTGACTTAGTCTTTTTAGATTTCTTTGACTTTCTAGATTTACGCTTTGGTGCCTTAGTCTTTTTAGACTTTTTAGACTTTTTAGACTTTTTAGACTTTCTAGATTTACGCTTTGGTGACTTAGTCTTTTTAGACTTCTTTGACTTTCTAGACTTACGTTTAGGCGTAGACTTCTTTGACTTACGTTTAGGTATCGATTTTTTAGGAGTATGTCTCTTGTGTTGAGACTTTTTATAACTTCTACGTGGCATGATTTTATAATATAATACAATATTATAAAAATTTACAATTCAATGGAATTTTAAATAGATTATACTTGATAAGTTAATCTAGGATTATGTTCTGGTATACATATATTTAATAAGTACATTATTAATGTACCTAATAACATACCTGGATAAAACCCTAAAAATATACCAATACATATTAGACCTATACCAAGTTCATTTGATTTATGTTTAAAAGGTTTAGAACCAATAATAGATAGTATACCAAATGTAATAAATATTAATATAAATAATATAGCGAAAATGATAGGAATAGCGTATTTTACACGCTCTATAAGTCTCATGACTAATGTTTATTTTAATTTTTAAATTTTCAGTTGTTTTGAGTTCAAAAAAGGTATTTAAAATTTTAATGTTATTTATAAATATAC
>Ga0172372_10006903_pt1 | contig 15373 bp, 15 predicted proteins | sample LakKiv5m_2_FD_114544 | JGI IMG/M metagenome (GOLD analysis project Ga0172372, IMG submission 114544) | Freshwater microbial communities from Kabuno Bay, South-Kivu, Congo - kab_092012_9.5m | ecosystem: Environmental > Aquatic > Freshwater > Lake | place: Democratic Republic of the Congo...
ACTTTCGCTGGGCAACGTCGCCCGGGTTTCGGCCTTGGGGGGTTTGGCTCCGGTCGTGGCGATTGGAATCGAATCGGTTCTCGAACGCAGGCTCCCGGGGCCCCATGCCCTTGTGGCTCTCGTCCTGAGTCTCACTGCACTCTGGATGCTGATTTGAGACTCTTATATCACCCTGTTTTTGACTTGTCCCAGGATCTCAGGCCAGTTCTTCCAGGGGAGTTTGCGTGCCAATGCCAGCAGGGTCACGGCCTCTTTGAGGGCAGCGAGCTTTTTCACCATGCCCGACTCGGCGGTTCGTTTTTCCGGACTCAGTTCAATATCACTCCCTCCATGCCCCAGGAGCGCAAAACGGCTCCGGCGTCCGGACTCGTTGAGTTCCCAAAGCGCTCTCAGCCAGAGTTCATAATCCAGCTGTCCCGGGATGCGTGAGGGGAGGGGGAATCGCTGATATCCAACGCGGAAACCCCCGATTTTTTCAAATAATGTGCGCTGTACCACCAGCGAGCTTGGCAAAGCCCAGTTGTGGGATAGAAAAGCCCGGAGCCAGTCGGTTTCAAGTAAACCCGAGTCCTGACCCAGGCGCGGGTTTTCTGCAGCGCTCAGGATCAGATCGTGCCGGGACAACCAAGGGGCGAGTCGCTCCAGGCGACCCGGCAGCCAGCGGTCCTCCGGATCCAAAAAGGCCAAATAAACCCCGCTTGCGAGTTCCGCTCCCCGGTTCCGAGCCGCACCTCGGTCGCCCCGATCCTTCTCCATGCGGACGATTTTGAGTTTTCCTGTCGATAGGGCTGTCCCGAAAATACTCTCGATATGTTCGGTGGTCCCATCCGGCACGCCTTCGTCCACGAGGACAATTTCGGTCCCGATGGGATCGAGCTGCGTGAGGAGCGCCTCGATGGCTCGCTCCACGCGTCCGCGATTGGTGATACCTCCGGGACCCGCTGCAGCGGCTCCCATGCCGGGAATCATGGCAAGCGGAGGCCAACACAAGGTCGTCACAATCACGGAGAGTCGGGCGGTTTGGACCCGCGCAAGGGGTTCATTCATTCACTCAAGGCGTAGCATGAGCCACCGGGGGCGTGTTAAGTACAAATTCAATCTGCTCGGTTCCCTGGATTGCTTGTTCGCTTTTGTAGCGGCTGGAGGCCTTTTTTGCGTGGTTCTAAAAGCAGTTTAAAAGAAGAAGTCCTGGTGATCGTGGCGGCTGGCGAGCTGGGAGGCGAGTCCCGCATCCTCGAACATCTGAAGGACTTGCGAGCTGGATTGAGAGTCATCGCGGTTGACGGGGGATACCTCCACTGCCGCTCCTTGGGGCTTGAACCGGAGATCCTGGTCGGGGATCTGGACAGCCTCCCGCTCCGATATCATGCGGCCGCGCGTGCCCGGATTCCACAAGTATATCAGCATCCTTCGGACAAAAATGAGAGTGATCTTGCGCTGGCGCTGGAGCGTGTATCGGCGCTGCTCAAAACCGGGGGGCAGCGAGCCCGCAAGCTGGTCTTGCTCGGCGTCACTGGCGGTCGGGACGATCACCACCACGCCGCGATTCTGGAGATATCGGAATTCGCTCGCCGTTCCAGCCTTGAGATCGTGGTCCTCGGGCATCAGTCGGACTGGTACTTTGCGCGACCGCGCCAGGCTCCCGTCGAGGTCGGTCTGGAGACAGGGCAGGTGGTGTCGCTCTTTGCAGCGAGCCAGATGGTCCGCGGGCTCAAAACGCAGGGATTGAAATGGGACGGCTCTCAGGTCAGACTGCTTCGACCCGGATCTCGTGGCTTGAGTAACGTCGCCACCTCCACTCGGGTTCGCATCGAGGTGGATACGGGGTGTGTTTGGGTGGTTATTCCTCATGGGCCCTCTCGTCAGCGCGGGGGACGATCAGGAAAAAGAAAGAAGCTTCCATGACTGGCAACAAGGGTAGTTCAAAAGACAAGCTCGTTACAGGTAGTCATCCGGCCATCCGGTTCGAGCAGGTGCCCATTGTGGAAGGTAGTCTCCACAAATTGAACGAGATGCGGGCCTCGATCCTGCGCACCACCGAGGCCAATACGTTTGCGGATTTCGGAACAGCGAAGCTCGACCTCCTTCTGGGAGAGGCCCTTTATGCAGAGCGATCCCGGCTGAAGCGCGAAAAAGCCACGATTTTTACGGCCAGCCGCAAGAAGGCGGATCAAGCACTCTGGGCTCAGGTGCAGTCGGGACTTCTCAAGCCCGGAGCCGAAGTCGACCGACAGCGGATTCTACGCAATGTCATTCACCATTACGGCGACGAGATCGGCGGACACTTCGACAATAACGTCTACTGGTTTGCGACTCGTTCGGTCCCTTGGTTTTTCAGTTGGCTCCTCAATGCTGCGAGTGTGCAGCGGTTTTTACCATGGGGCATGACGGAAGCCTTGGCTTCCCGTCTGACGATTCAAGGTGAGGTATCCTCGCTGCAGCGGCTCGCGCAAAAGGGCACAATTCTCTTGGTTCCCACGCACCAGAGCAACATCGACAGTGTGCTGATCGGGTATATCATCTACCTGATGCGCCTCCCGCCGTTTGCCTACGGTGCGGGCCTCAATCTCTTCTCCAATCCGATGTTGAGCTTCTTCATGAGCAATCTCGGAGCCTACACCGTCGATCGCAAGAAAAACAATCCGATCTACAAGCAGACTCTCAAGCATTTCAGCACCGAGCTCTTGGAGCGCAACATTCACTCCATCTTTTTCCCGGGGGGCGGACGTTCGCGCAGTGGAGCGATCGAAAGCCGCCTCAAGCTGGGATTGCTCGGTACCGCGCTGGACGCCCAAATCGCCAATCTCAAGCGGGGACGGCCCAATCCCAATGTGTATATCGTGCCGATGGTGATGAGTTATCACTTCGTGCTCGAGGCGGCCTCCCTGATCGAGGATTATCTGGTTGAGGCCGGCAAGCACCGCTTCCTCAAGACGCAGGACGAATCTTCGCAGTTCTCAAAGGTTTTTGGCTTCTTTTGGAAGCTTTTCTCATCGCAGACCGGAATCACCGTGCGCGTGGGCAGGGCTCTTGATGTGTTCGGGAACTTTGTGGACGAGAATGGCCGCTCCATCGGCCCCAATGGGACCACGATCGATCCGCGCGCCTGGCTGACCTCGGGGGGGGAGCTTCGGGCGGATCGTCAGCGGGACCAGGAATACACCCGTGAATTGGGGGATTCGATCGCCGAGCGCTTCCACCGGGAAAACACAGTTCTCACGTCTCACCTGGTGGCGTTCTCGTTCTTCGAGACGCTCCGGGGGCGTTATCCGGATTTGGACCTGTTCCGCTTCCTGCGTTTGAGCGAATCCCAGCGGACGATCCCAAGGGCCGAGTTCCTGCAGCATGCTGAGCAATATCACGAGCGGCTCCGCGGCATGGCGGATCGCGGTCAGCTTCACCTGTCCAACGACCTCTTGAATCGATCGACGGAGGATTGGGTCCGTCACGGGATCAAGCACTTGGGGCTCATGCACGAAGCCGAAGTGCTTCGGACGGATGGTGTGACGGTCTGGACCGAGGATATGACTCTTTTGTATTATTATCGGAATCGGTTGGCCGGATACGGGCTCTCCCGTCTGGCGGATTCCTTGGAAAAAGACTCGGCCCGCATGCAGGCCGGTCGCGAGCGAGCGAGGGATTTCGATGCCCAAGGATTTTTGGCGTAAAGGCAAGGTTGCCGTCATCGGCGGTGGAAGCTGGGGAACGGTGCTTGCCCAGATCGTTTCCGAGAACTGCGATGATGTGCGGGTCTGGGTGCGGGAGGAAGAGCGTGCGCGGACGATCAATTCGCAGCGCAAGAATCCGGATTATGTGAGTGAGCTTCAGCTCAATCCCCATATCAAGGCCTACGTCGACCTCGAGCGTGTATTCGACGGCGGGGTGGATGGTATCCTCTGGGTGCTTCCGTCCAAGTCGACTCGAATCGAGGCGAGGAGAATCGCCCCGATTCTGAAGGGAACGGAATTTCTTTGGCATGCCACCAAGGGCATTGAGCCCGGCTCGCTCAAGCGGATGTCTGAGGTTTTGCGGGAGGAGCTCCCCGTGCGGCGGATCGGCGTGATCAGCGGGCCCAACTTGGCGACTGAGATCGCGCGCGGGGAGCCAGCCGCAACGGTGGTGGCCTCGAGCTTCAATGAGGTGATATCTGCCGGACAGGATCTCCTGAATGGGTCCAAGTTTCGGGTCTATAGCTCCTCGGATGTGATTGGCATCGAATGGGCGGGTACTCTGAAGAACATCCTCGCGATCGCATCCGGCGCGCTGGATGGCCTGGGTTTGGGGTGGAATGCCCGAGCGATGCTGATTTCCCGGGGGCTTGCCGAAATGGTTCGCTTCGGAGTCGCGATGGGGGGGGAAGAAGGGACGTTTCTTGGGCTCGCTGGAGTGGGTGACTTGCTCGCCACTTGCTCAAGTCCCTTGAGTCGCAATTACCGGGTGGGTTCCGGCTTGGCCAAAGGAGCATCCCTTCAGCAGGTCCTGGAAGAGCTTGGCAGCACGGCTGAGGGGGTTCAGACCTCTCAAGTGGTCGCTGCGCACGCCCGGGACCATGGGATCTACATGCCCATCACTCAAGCCGTGGATTCGCTTCTGGCCGGCGGGGTGACCGTCCGCGAGCTCGTCGAGGCCTTGATGGCTCGTCCCCCGATGCCCGACCGTGCCATCCAGTAGGTGTTTCGTGCGGTGAGATCGGCGCTAAAGATTTGACGCGCCGCATTTGTATAGAATAACTCCGCCTCGTTCACGAGTGTTGATGCCTGCTGTTGCCCGAGGGGCTGGCAGCTCTGCGAGGAGGAACTACAAAATGCTATCTATCAGTAATAAAAGACTTTTTGGCGCCATCATCCCGGTGGCTCTTGGCTTGATCTCCCTGGTTGCAGGGGTTGCTCGAGCCGACACCAGCGCCCCAGGCTCCCTTTTTGAAGAAGATCAGGCCGAGACCAAACGGTTCATTCAGTGGCCACGAGTGACCATCGGTCTCGTTTGGACGGATACTTCCACCGGTCAGATGCGCATGATGGATCTTGGCGGCGCCCCCGAAGAAGGTCGGTTCACCCGTGATATCATCGAGAGTCGCTGCATGCGTGCGGCATCCCGCCTGTCTCCCGATGGTCTCGATGCGACGACCGGAGATGTCTACAATCTTCGCCCGATGACCGATTCCGAAGTCATGTCGTTGATTACGGACATATCCACTCGGGCTCCAGGCCGCTGAGTCCTGCTTTTGATTGGGTCGGGGATCAGTTCGGGTACTTGAGGTAGAAGATATCCGCGAGATTGCGGCACTTTTCTTCGAGATCAAGTCCATAGCCGATCAGAAACTGGTCCTCGACCGTTCTTCCTACGTATTTCACCGGAACATCGACGATCCGCTTCGATGCCTTGTCGAGCAGCGTGACAATTTCAACCGATGCCGGGTTGGAGGACTTCAGGCGCTCATACAGGAACTTGAGAGTGCGGCCGCTGTCGATGATCTCTTCAATGATCAGGACATGTTTGTCTCTGATATCAGCTTGGATATCTTTCACGATCGTCACGGTTCCGGACGAGCTTCGTGCCTTGCCGTAACTCGAGAGCCTTACGAATTCGACCTCGACATCCATCTTGAGGTGTCGCACCAGGTCGGCCATGAAGACGATTGCGCCCTTGAGCACTCCCACCACCACGACAGGCTTGCCGGCGTAGTCTGCGTTGATCCGATTGGCCAGCGCCTGGACGGATGCATCGATTTCGTGGCGGCTCAGGTACTTCGTAAAGTTCCGATCGTCGATCATGGATGAGGCTCCCCCTGGTTCAGGTATTTTTGGATCTTAAAGCCTGAATCGCTCGTTGAATACCCCCAATTCCATCTAATCCCTGGGAGGCTAAATACCGGGTGAGTTGAGTCCCTCCGAGTGCGAGGACGCCGAACCAACCCTTGCGCCAGAGTTCAACGAAACCGCTATGAAGTTTGACGTGAAGCCGCCTGGGGCTTTCGAGGAATGCGCTCAGGATCAAGATGCCGTAGTCGGCGATCTCTTCGGTTTTGAGCTCGAGCAGTTCTGCCGTCAATGGGCTGTCAAGAGTCAGGGTGGCCTGAGGATTGGAGACCGTTGCATGTGGGTGGAGCGCGGGTTCCCTTTTGCGGGAGATCTCGAAGCCGATCCGTACGGGGAGGGATTCAGGTGATCTGGTATTTTTGATCACCAGAATGACCGCTGCTCCGGGCTGGAGTGGGCTGCACGCCTTAAGGGCGGTCTCAGTTTCAAAAAACTCCTGGAGACGGAGTTGCCAATTGGGGTTTTCCTCGGATGGCATTTCGTCCATGGTTTTTAATGAAAGTTTCTGTGGATCAGCTTGGCTTCGAGTCTTGGTCCGACTTCTGGCCGGATTGGGCTTCCGGATTTCCGGTTGTTTTGTTCTGCTGTCCGGATGGGTTGTCGTCGAGTTTTCTAAAACTGGCTTCTTCAACGCCGGCAATGGCATCCTTGAAGTTGCGGATCGCTTTACCCATCGTATTTCCCAATTCAGGAAGACGCCGAGGTCCGAAGATGATCAAGATGATTGCAAGAATGATTAAATGTTCGCCGGAGATTCCAAACATGCTGCAGCATTATCGATACCCCGGACTCAAGTCAATTGTGCTGCCGTTCCTTTTAGTGCCTTTTGCCGCCTACTCGAGTGGGTGTGATGTCAAGCCACTTGGAGAGGGTGGGCGGCGGGCGGGCGACACGCAAATTCAACAGGTCCAAGGTGATGAAGAGCGGCCGCAAAATCAGGCGGCCAGTGTTTATCAAGCTCTCACGGGCGAAGATGTCGAGGATGACCGTGGTTATTGGGATTCATTTTACAGTACCGAGCAATATGTTTTCGGGAGAGATCCATCCGTATTCTTGAGGGAGAACCTCAGTCGATTACCACGTGGCCCGGTACTCGATATCGCGATGGGAGAAGGTCGAAATGGTGTCTTCATGGCCAAGCATGGCTATGAGGTCGAAGGCGTTGATCTCTCGGACGTTGCGCTCAGGAAAGCCCGATTGCTGGCTCGTGACCAAGGCGTGGGTATCAAGACCGTTCTTTCCGATATTTCGAGGTTCAGGATCACGCCCGGAAAATATTCGGTCATTCTGAACATCAATTTTCTTGAGAGGTCCATCATTCCATCCATCAAAGCCGGCCTCCGTCCGGGGGGGGTGCTGGTTTTCGAGAACCCCACCGTTGAGCAGTTGAGGAATCCGGGAGGGCAAGGGGTAAGGAGAGACTACCTATTGGAGGTTGGGGAGTTGAGAAAGCTTTTTTCGGACCTGGAGTTGCTCGAATATCGCGAAATCAACGACGGCAAGAACGCTGTGGCCCAGCTTGTTGCAAGGAAGAAGTAGCAGTATTTTCGGTGGTTTTTTGAGGGGGGGGGAGCCCGAAAGCTGATGCGGGGGGATAGTTTGCATCCGCCTTCGGACTCCCGTGTGTGAGCAGGAATCTGCGTTTGAATTGCCTTTATTTCCAATTATTCAAAATAAATTTTTTCGTTCAATTTTTCTAATGATATCAAAGATTCGAAACCACCTGTCGAATCTAGGTTATTCCGAATTTTTTGGCTCCGTTCCCCAGGTTGGTCAAATGGGGGGGGCGGTCATGGTTTTATTGAGTGCTCAGGGCGATTTGTGAAAAAAGTCTGACCAGATACTGCCATCGGATCAATTCGATGCTGGAAACTTTTCATCCTCGGCGTTAAGACTTAAACCTAAATACAACAAAAACGTGAACATCACGTGCCGGAATCCCTGGTTCGTGGTCATGCAGCATAGGAATCTCTCATGGGTCTATTGAATCGCAAGGTGATGATCGGTCTGGCGATCCCGCTCCTGGCGGCGCTGGGGATTGTGACGGTCATGAATTTCCCGACCGCATCCAATCAGGGTTACGCTCCAGAGCAGCCAATCCCATTCAGTCACAAGCTTCATGCAGGAACGAATAAGATCGCCTGCACGTACTGCCACTCTTCTGTTGAGAAGTCGGCCCACGCTTCAGTTCCTGCCGTGAATGTTTGCATGAACTGTCACTCGGTCGTGAAAACAGACAGTCCGTGGATCAAGAAGATCTGGTCTCACTTCAAGGAAGGGCGTCCTATTGAGTGGGTGCGGGTTCACGAGCTGCCCGATCACGCTTACTTCAATCATAAACGTCACGTGTCAAAAGGTGTTTCCTGCCAAACCTGTCATGGTGATGTGGCCAACATGGAGAAGGTCTATCAAAAATCGCCTTTGACCATGGGATGGTGCATCGACTGCCATCGCGGCAATACAACTCCCAAGGAAGTTCTGGCTCGCGTCTATCCGGACCAGAAGGATCCGCACGGGCCTGTTGCGCCTCAAGATTGCTACACCTGTCATAAATAAATTTGAAAACGATCGGCCACTCCGGGCGCAACTTGGAAGTTTCGCGCTCGGGTCGGGCCTCCGGTTGAAACGATAGAGAGAGCTTAAACATGTCGAACGCATTTCCTCCGAATTCGCCTTCTTCTTCGAACGGATTTACTCCTCCTCGCCATTGGTTGGGGGCCGAGGAGCTGAGCCCCGGATATTGGGCTGACTCCACGATTCAAGAGCGTCGTGGTCAGGAGTTTCACGATAAGCCCGTTGAAACGATCGCAATGATCGAAAAAATGGACTCCAAGGGTATCGCTCGCCGCGACTTTCTGACCATCATGGGCGCGAGCATGGCAATGGCAAGCGTGTCCTGCGCGCGCCGGCCTGTGAACAAGATTATCCCCTACGTAGTCAAGCCGGAAGAGATTACGCCCGGTGTGGCGACTTGGTATGCATCGACTTGTCCCGATACGGGCGAAGGCTTGCTCGTCAAAACCCGTGAGTCTCGCCCGATCAAGCTTGAGGGAAATCCTGATCATCCGCTCAATCGCGGTGCTCTTTCCGCTCGGACCCAGGCTTCGATTTTGTCTCTCTATGATCCAGAGCGCCTGACTGGACCGGTGGGTGGAAAGTCCGCCTCGAGCCGCAAGTCTGTAAGCTGGCAGGATGCGGATCAGGATGTTGCTGCTGCGCTGAAAGCTGCCGGCTCCAAGATTCGAATCCTCTCGGCTCCTGTCCATAGTGAGACAACTCGTCGTATTGCGAGCGAGTTCTTGTCCTCGGTGGGCGCTTCGCCTGATGCGCTGGTTGAGTTCGATGTGCTCGGGTTTGAAGAACTCTCCAAAGGTCAGGAAGAATCATTCGGGGCTGCAGTGGTTCCAACTTGGAAGTTTGACCAAGCTGAGGTCGTCGTGTCCCTTGGGGCCGATTTCCTTGGGGTCTGGCCAAACTCGGTCGAACACTCTGCTGACTGGATGCAGTCCCGTCGTTTGAGCTCCAGCAAGTCTTCAAGTGCGCGCATGTCCAAGCTCGTGTGCTTCGAGTCCCTGATGTCACTGACCGGGGCCAATGCCGACGAGCGCCATGCTGTCCGCGCCGGCGACGAAGTCTATATCGGTCTTGCTCTTGCCCATGAACTGATCGTGCGTCGCAAATTGAGCCGTTTTTCTTCCGACTCGTCGGTGATCGCGGCTCTTTCAGCATTCTCGGCGGAGTCAGTGGCTTCGCAGCTCGGTCTCGAAGGTGGAGCTGAAAAGCTCAAGACTCTGGTTGAGTCCCTTTGGTCCGCGCGTGGTAAGTCGATTGTGGTAGCAGGTAGCGTTCAAACGAAAACCAAAGATGCGCTTGCGCTTCATGTTGTCACAAACCTGCTCAACTCCGCTCTCGAGAATGAAGGCGCAACGGTTGATGGGACTGCCAAATTCTCCGATCGTGCTGTCGCGGGGTTTGCAGCTATCTCCAAACTTATTGGCGAGTTGAACGCGGGTGCAGTGGATGTCCTGATCCTGAATCAGGTCAATCCTGTTTATCAGCTTCCTGCGGCCGCTGGATTCATTGAGGCGCTTAAAAAGGCGAAAGCCATAATCGCAATCGCAGACCGTGATGATGAGACCGCTCACTTTGCCCGGCTTGTGTTGCCCGTCCATCACTATTTGGAAAACTGGGGTGATGCATCGATCCGCAAGGGACTGGTCAGTGTTCAGCAGCCAACCATCGGCGCTTTGCATGATACCCGCGGCTTCGAGGAAATCTTGATTCACTGGTTGCGCTCTGCTGGTTCCAAAGGGACCGGTCTGCTTGGAACCATCTTGGCCCAAGAGGGTGAAGCGGGTTCGTGGCATGCTTATCTTAAGGCGAACTGGAGGGAGACTTTCTATAAGGCCGGTGGTTCGGCCTCTCCTTTCGAGGCTTTCTGGGAAGGTGTGCTGAGAGATGGTGTTCTCAAGTTTGGAGCATTCGCTCAAAACGCTTCAGCCAAGGCGACTGCCCGCGCTTTCAAGACGGACTCTCTCGCCAAGTTGCCCAAGGCGATTGAGAAGAAAGAGGGCGTCACCCTCGCGCTTTATGCCAAGTCTTCGCATTTTGATGGTCGTTTGGGTAACAACGCCTGGCTGCAGGAAATGCCCGATCCGATCTCGACTGTGACCTGGGACAACTACCTTGTCATCTCCCGCAAGCTCGCAGATCAGTTGGGAGTGAAGACCAATGATCGCGTGGATGTATCGCTTGGTGATATCAAGGTTGATCTGCCGGCTTGGGTTCAGCCAGGTGTTCATGGATCCACGGTGGGTATTGCGCTCGGCTTTGGACGCACGGCCGCTGGTAAGGTGGGCAATGGGGTTGGTGTTAACGCCTTCCCGCTTGCATCGGTTCAAGGCAACGAGCTGTTGTTTGCCGGTCAAACGGTTAAGCTCAAGAAGACGGGCGCAGTGTATCGCTTGGCCTACACTCAGTGGCATAACGCGATCGGCAATTCGGAGAATCGTCCGGTCATTAATGATATCACCCTTGCTGAATTCAAGAAGGATCCGGGCGTCAGCAACCATACCGATCCGCACCTGCGCATGGACGAGGTGCCAACGATGTGGTCCAAGCATCCGTACACGGGCTACCGTTGGGGCATGGCAATCGACTTGAGTGCCTGCACCGGTTGCGGTGCTTGCGTGATCAGTTGCCAGGCTGAAAACAATATCCCGGTTGTAGGACGGGACAACGTACGTGTTAGCCGCGAGATGCACTGGATCCGGATCGACCGCTACTACTCGGGCTCCGAGGAGAATCCGAATGTCCTCTTCCAGCCGATGTTGTGCCAGCACTGCGAGAACGCTCCTTGCGAGACCGTTTGTCCGGTTCTAGCAACTATTCACGACGCTGAAGGCTTGAACGAGCAGATCTACAATCGCTGTGTCGGTACCCGTTATTGCCAAAACAACTGCCCCTACAAGACCCGTCGCTTCAACTTCTTCGATCACTGGAAGAATTACGAAGGAACGGCCAACTTGGTCTGGAATCCGGATGTCTCGGTTCGTAGTCGCGGAATCATGGAAAAGTGCACGTTCTGCATTCAGCGGATCCGTGACGGCAAGGATCAGGCCAAGGACAAGGGCGCGCGCGTTGTTGATGGCGACATCAAGACAGCCTGTCAGCAGACCTGCCCGACGGATGCAATTGTCTTCGGAGATATCAATGATCCGAAGAGCGAAGTTTCCAAAATGCAGCAAGACATGCGTGCGTTCCGTGCGCTTGAGGTATTGAACGTGAAACCGGTGGTTTCCTACCTGACCAAAGTCAGAAACCAAGAAGCTCCACTGGCTCACGCCAAGGATAGCCACGGGCACGCCTGATCGGGCTGGACCGTATTGAAACGAAATCGACTAGGAGAAACTGATCGATGCAAAATCAATCGACAGCCCTTTCAAAGGAAACGAGCCACGGATCGCACTCCAAGGGCGCCGGCGCTCAAATGGAAAAGACCCTCGAGGGAGTGGTGGGGTTTTTCGATGACCCCCACGCTTTGACGGAGGCAACCCGCAAAGTGCGTGATTTCAACTTCGAGATTTTTGATACCTTCACGCCCTATCCGGTTCATGGACTGGAGAAGGCTCAGGGACTAAAGCGCTCGCCGCTCCCTTACGTAACTTTTGGAGCGGGGTTGACTGGGTTCATTTGCGCCAACCTCCTGCAGATCTGGACTTCCGCAGTGGACTGGCCGATCAACGTCGGCGGAAAGCCCATGAACTCCATTCCTGCGTTCGTCCCTGTGATTTTTGAGCTGACGGTACTCTTTGGAGGCTTGGCTACTGTAGGAGCCATGCTCCTTTTTAACGGACTTCCGAATACTCGTCGCAGAGCTTTTGATTCATCCATCACTCGCGACAGGTTCGCTCTTTTCATCGGGGCTCCAAAAAAGCGGGCCTTCGATGACGAGGATGAGGTCCCTAAGCCCAAGCAGACCAACTTCAAGGAGTTTAGCGAGGCGGAAGCCACGCGAGTTCTCAATCAAGTGGGAGCAAAGGAAGTTCGCTCTGTTTACACGGAAGGCTGGTTCTAATCATGAGTATCGCTTCTTTGAAAAATAGCTTTCTTGTTCTCGCCGGCACCACCCTGGCTGTCGTTGTGTCTGGATGCGGAATGCATTCCAGCCCAAACATGACGTATATGCCAGAGATGGCATATAGCCCTGCTCTCAAGGCGCAGGAAGAGGGTTCCATGCGGGTCCCCGTCAAGGGCACGATTCCTCGGAACCATCATACCTATGGTTATTACACCAAGGGGATTGATGCGGCCGGGGCCGAGCTCAAGAATCCGATTGTGTTCTCCAAAGTTGCTCTTCTTCGCGGCCAGACGGTTTACAATGCTCAGTGCAAAGTTTGCCACGGCGAAGACGGGCAAGGTGGGGGCTCGATCGTTCCCAAGTTCCAACGGCCACCCTCGCTGCACTCGGATAAAATCAAGGGATACAGCGATGGGCAGATTTTCCACGTGATCACGGTAGGTCAAAACTTGATGCCCAGTTATGCTGGGCAGGTTTCGGCCGAAGACCGCTGGGCGGTTGTGAACTACATCCGCGTTCTGCAGCGCAGTCAGGCGCCGACTGAAAAAGACCTCCAGACTGCGGATGCAGGCAAATAAACTGCAAGTTTAAGGATTTTTAAAAATGGCAACACATTCAAATCACTCGACTGAAATCAAAAATCCCGGGCCTTGGAATGTGCCCTCCTCAACCAGGACCGCTTTTCTGGGGATGGCGGTGTTGGGTTTCGCTATTTTCGGAGTTGGCTTGACCGTCGACGCCAAGCGCGCCTGGGCAAGCTTCCTTCACAACCATTTCTTTTTCATGAGTCTAGCTATCGGAGGGCTTTTCTTCGCAGCCATCCAGTGGCTGACGGGCGCAATGTGGAGTACTCCCGTGCGGCGTATCTCGGAGTCTTTCACCAGTTATCTGCCTGTGGCGATCCTCACTTTTGTGGTGGTTGCCGTTGGAATTCATGACCTCTATCACTGGAGCCACCCCGAAGTGGTCAAGGGTGATATAGTCCTGGAGGGGAAAGCCGGCTACCTGAGTGCGCCTTTCTTCATCGTTCGTAACGTGATTGCGATGGGACTCTGGGTCTTTTTCGCCGTGAAAATGGTCGGGAATTCGATCAAACAGGACCGTGAGGGAGGGGTGGCTCTGACTTTCAAGAATAAGTCCCTCGCTCCGGCATTCTTGATCTTGTTTGCCATCTCTTTCACGATGGCATCGTTCGATCAGCTCATGTCACTCGATCCTCACTGGTTCAGCACCATGTTCGGAGTCTATTGCTTTGCAGGTCTTTTCTACTCGACTTTGGCTCTCACAGCCGTGATCGCGGTAGTTCTCAAGCGTCGCGGCCTGCTGGAAGGTATTGTTTCCGAAGAGCACTTCCATGACCTCGGTAAGTTCATGTTCGCTTTCACCGTCTTCTGGGCGTATATCGGGTTCTCGCAGTTCATGTTGATCTGGTACGCAAACTTGCCCGAGGAAACCGGATACTTTTTGAATCGCTTCGATGGACATTGGTTGTGGGTTTCCATTTTTCTGTTGGTCGGAAAGTTCCTGACACCCTTCCTTGTCCTGCTTCCGCGCGAGAATAAGCGCAACCCCAACGTCCTTTTCAATGTGGGGATCTTCATGTTGGCTGCCCAATGGATTGATATCATGTGGGTGGTTCAGCCGGAGTTTTTCAAAGATGGTCCTCGGTTCTTCTGGATTGAGGCAGGGACCGCTCTGGGGTTCATTGGTTTGTTTGGAACCATGGTGCTGCGGTTCTTGAGTCGCAACAATGTGGTGGCGATCAAAGATCCTCGTCTTGTCGAGGCGGTGTACAACCACCATCAGTGAGCTGCCGCATTTGATAAGAGTCTTGCGGGGTGGCTGTCCGGTTGGGCAGTCACCCTTTTTGGCTGTTCAGGCTTTCGTGTGGGTAGACCTGTTTAAGTCCGCAAGCCTCGCCGCATCTTACGCGGTGCTTGCTAGATTGGTGGCTCCAGATCAATGTCGGATCGATGCGCGATATTGATCTTTATCAGATGCTCTTGGGGTTGACGCCTCCGTGGCAAGTGACCGCGGTGGACGTCACCAAACCCGTTCCGCCATCCCGCCTAGGTGAGATCACCGTTCAGGTTGAGTACCCTGCGGGCCAACTACTTCATTGCCCCAAGTGCGAGGCTGTCGTCCCTCGCCACGACTCGCGGCCTCGCCGCTGGCGGTATCTCAACACAATGCAGTGGAAAACCTTTGTGCTGGCCGAGGTACCCCGCACCGATTGCCCCGACCATGGAGTCCTGCAGCTCGGTGTCCCTTGGGCCGAGGACCGGAGCCGTTTTACAGCCATGTTCGAGGCCTTCGCGGTGGATGTCTTGATGGCGGTCCGATCCAAGGTCCAGGCAGAGAGTCTTACCGCGCTTTCATGGGACCAGGTCGACCGGATCATGGACCGCGCGGTGGCGCGCGGGCTCGATCGTCGTCAGATCGAAAACTTGCGTTACCTCGGGCTCGACGAGAAGAACTTTGGCAAGGGGCATGACTACGTCAGCGTGCTGTGCGATCTCGACGGGAAGCGCGTGCTGGATGTCATTCCAGAGCGCAAAAAGGCTGCCGCCGTCGGTCTTTTGGGGTCCATTCCCGTGGCTCAGCGGGAAAAAGTGCAGGCGATCGCCATGGACATGTGGGAGCTCTTCATGAAGGCGGCTGAGGCGACGCTACCGCGGACGGAGATCGTGCACGACAAGTTCCACATCGCCCGGGAGTTGACAAAGGCCGTGGACCTGGTGCGGCGTCAAGAACACCGAGAACTGAAGGGCGGCGGCGACTCCAACACCCTCAAGCACACAAAATATATTTTCCTCCACTGCTGTCCGGTTCGGAGCATAGCGTAAAAATGGAAAAGGCCTGAAATCCTGAGGTAGAAAGAGGTTACGATAACACTCCTTCTTCCCCGAAAGGAAATCAGACCTTTGGCGCAACCTACCGTATTTTCCCAACTGATCAAGCTGGTCCCCCGTAC
>Ga0172372_10006905_pt1 | contig 15366 bp, 10 predicted proteins | sample LakKiv5m_2_FD_114544 | JGI IMG/M metagenome (GOLD analysis project Ga0172372, IMG submission 114544) | Freshwater microbial communities from Kabuno Bay, South-Kivu, Congo - kab_092012_9.5m | ecosystem: Environmental > Aquatic > Freshwater > Lake | place: Democratic Republic of the Congo...
ATCGCGCTGACGGACGACGCGGCCTATCTCGTCGATCCCGCGGGCATCGAGGGCGTGCCGGTCGGCACGTTCTATTCCGAGTTGGCGACGGGCGTCTTCGTGCCGGCGGGCTCGACGCTCGAGCCGGCCGTCGGCGGCGAGGTGCTCGCGGAGCTCGCGCGACAGCGCGGCGACGGGCTCGTGTTCTTCGAGCCGGGACGCGAGGCGCCGACGTTTCTGCCGACGTCGGCCCTCGGCCCGGTGTCGCGCCACGCGCTCGGTCCACTCGCTGCCATTCCGCTCGTCGCCGTGCCTCCCGAGAACGATGCACGCGATCTCCCCGAGCTCGCGTACGGCGAGCCGACGCGCTTCCCGCTGCGGCATCTGCCGCCCGAGGCCGTCGAGGTCGACTTCTTCGGCAACGAGGCCCTCGACCACGAGCGAGGCGATTCGTGAGCGCGCAGACCGAGACGCAGCAGCGCGTCGACGCCTTCCTGCGCGACTTTCTCCAGCCGCTGCTCGCGGGCGGCATCGTCCGGCCCGCCCGCGCGCTCGGCCCCTCGCACCTCGACGCCGCGACGCTCGCGACGGGCAGCGACGCGACCGTCGAGCACGCGCTGCACACGGCGCTCGCCGCGTCCGCGTCCGAGCTGCTCCCGCCGCGCGCGGTGCGCTGGCCTGATCGCGGCGCGATCGCCCTCGCGCTCGCCGCGCACGATCTCGCGCTGCTCGCCGATCCGCTGCTCGATCGCGCCTTCGCGCGGGGCGCACGACCGATCCTCGCGGGCTTCGTGCGCGCGCTCATCGGACACGCCGGGCGCGTGCGCACGCGCGACGCAGCGCTGCTCCGGCACGCCGTCGTCGGACGCGCGCAGCAGCTCGTCCGCACGGACATCACCGTGCGTAACTGGGCGTATACACAGGCTTTTCACGGGCGTGCCGTGCCATCGCGCTTCACGGCGTGGCGCAAGCTGCGGCGCGTGGAGGCGAGCTCGCAGACGCTCTCGCTCAGGGAGACGCTCACCGCGCTCCCGCACGAGCTCGGCGCGCCCGCCCTCGCAGACGCGCTCGTCGCGGCCTCGCCGCTCACCTTCGCGCTGACGGCGGCGCCCGCGTCGTTCCGCATCGACGACGCGCTCGGCTCGCTCCTGCTCGACCCTGCGCTGCGCGGCGCGATCGTGCGCGCCCGGCTCGCCGACGACCCGATCCGCGCGGGTGAATGCGCGGGCAAGGCGCTCCTCGCGCTCCGCAACGACAGCCCCGGTGGCACGACGCCAGCCCGTGTGCGCGCCGGGCTCACGCTCGCGTACGAGCTGCAGGCGACGGCGCTGCTCGGGCGCGGCAGCCCGCTCCCGCTCGCGAGCCCCGAGGCCGTCGCCGCCGCAGCGGCCTTCGCTGCGCTCGTCGGCTCCGCAGACGGCATCGCGCTCGTCGGCGTCGATGCGCTCCGCGCGGGCGACGCGTACATCCTGCGCGAGGCCGCGATCGACGCGCGGCACCGCGTCGGTGAGCCCGCCTTTCACGCCGCGCTCGCGCAGGTGCGCATCGCCGCGCCGCCACAGACCTCGATCCTCGATCTGTCCCTCGCCCCGGAGGCCTCCCCTTGAGCTCCACGAACGACGTCGTCCTCCGCCTCCAGCGCGTCGCGCGCACGCTCGACGATCACTTCCTCGGCAAGAGCGAGGTCGTGCGCCTCATGCTCGTCGCAGTGCTCGCGGGCGAGCACATGCTGCTCATCGGCCCGCCCGGCACCGCGAAGAGCGCGCTCGTGCGCATGTTCGCGAAGCTCGTCGACGCGCGCTACTTCGAGTACCTGCTCACGCGCTTCACCGAGCCGAACGAGCTCTTCGGTCCGATCGACATCACCGCCTTCCGCGAGGGCACGTACCGGCGGCGCATGGAGGGCATGCTGCCCGAGGCGGAGATCGTCTTTCTCGACGAGGTCTTCAAGGCGAACAGCGCCATCCTCAACGCGCTGCTCGGCGTGCTCAACGAGCGCGTCTACACCTCGGGTGGCGCGGTGCATCGCGTGCCGCTGCTGAGCGCGTTCGGCGCGTCGAACGAGGTGCCGAACGACGAGGAGCTGATGGCGGTGTTCGACCGCTTCCTGCTGCGCGTGCACTCGGACAACCTCGACAGCTATCACTTCCACGATCTGCTGCTCCGCGGCGTGCGCAACGAGGCGCTGCGGCTCACGGGCGAGCGCGACCGCATGGAGCCCGTGCTCACGAGCCAAGCGCTCCACGGCGTGCACGCGCAGTTCGCTGAGCGGCTGCGCTTCGGCGAGGAGTTCCTCGCGCAGTACAAGGGGCTCATCTTCCAGATCCGCGCCGAGGGCGTCTCCGTCTCGGATCGCCGCGCCGTGAAGCTGCTCAAGCTCTTCGCCGCGAGCGCGCTGCTCGACGGGCGCGCACAGCCCGACGCGAGCGATTTCTTCGTGCTCAAGCACACCTGGAACAACCTCGATCAGGCGGAGATCCTCGACGGAATCGTGGGCCCCGTGCTCGAGGCGCACTACCGCGAGCATCCCGAGCAACGCCGCTTCGGCGCGGCCGCCGTCGGCATGGACGCGCTGCTCGCAGAGCTCGCGCGGGTCCGCGAATTGCTCACCGCCGAGAAGCCACTTTCGGACCTGCAGCTCTTCAGCCAGCTGAAGGCGCTCAACGAGTTGAAGACCGCCTTCCAGGCCATCGGCACGACGCCCGCGAGGGAGGCGATCGGGCGCGTCGATCAGCTCCTCGGCCACGTCTTCCAGAGCGGGAAGTTTTCGTGAACGCAGCGCCCGCGGGGCCGCGCTAGCCGTGCCGCTCGGGCCCGCACAGGCCACGACGCCGCTCGGCCGCGAGCTCGGCGCGCTCGCGCTCTCGTGCGTGCAGGTCACAGAGCCCATGGCGCTGCTCCGCGCCGCGCAGTGGCGCAACGCGCTCGCGAAGGTGGGCGTCGGCGTGCCCTTCTTCGCGGTGCACGATCTCGGGCTGCTCGCGACGGTCGAGCCGCAGGCCGCGCCCATCGGCGCACGCCCGTTCGTCGCGCGCGCAGCGGGCGCGCTCGGCCGCGCGGCGCCGCTCGTCGAGGCGTGGGCGGAGACGCTGCGCGAGCTCGCGGCGAGCGAGGTGATGGAGCGCGCCCGCGCGTGGCGGCTCGCCGACGATCTGCTCACGGTGCTCCTCCTGCGCGTGCTCGGCCCCGTGTGGGAGCGGCACCTCGGGCCCGGGCGTCGCCCGCCTGCCGCGCAGCTCCCGCTCGATCCGGAGCTCTATCGCGAGCTCGCGCCCGAGCTCCCGACGCTCTTCGAGGCACAGGGCGACGCGGCCCAGGCACCGCACCTCGCGTTTCTCGAGCGGCTCGTGAAGGAGCGCGTGCGTCTCATCGCCTCGGTCGAGCAGGTCGACCTCGACACGCTGCGCATGCTCGGCATGTTCGGCGCCGGGGCGGGCACGCTCAACGCGCTCAGCCTGCTCGATCTGCTGAACGTCTTCGGCAACGCGCAGGCGAACGACGTCGTGAACTTCTCGCTCGACCTGCTGCCGAGCATCCTCGAGACGCGGCGCGCAGGCGGAAGCCAGGCCTTCGCCGTCGACGGCTACGCGGGGCTCGAGCGGCGCGGCACGCTCGACTCGCTCGTGCTCTCGGAGCTCGCCTTCGACCCCGAGCTCTTCGACCGACGCTTCGCCGAGAACGAGGTCTTCTACTACGCGCGCGAGAAGCCCCACGACCAGCAGCGCCAGCTCCACTATCTGTGCATCGACGCGAGCGCCTCGATGCGCGGGCAGCGCGCCACGTTCGCGCGCGGGCTTGCGCTGACGCTCGCCAAGAAGCTGATGCTCCGCGGCGAGGAGGTGCGCCTGCGCTTCTTCGACGCGCGCCTCTACGACGCGCAGCAGGTGCGCCCCGGTCGCAGCGGCGAAGCGGGCCTCGACGTCCCGTACATCCTCTGCTTCAAGGGCGAGCGCGGCCGCAACTACGCGCGCGTCTTCTCGCTGCTCGCCGACGATCTCCAGCGCATCGCGCGCCGCGAGCGACGCAGCCCGATCGTGTACGTCTTCACGCACGCCGAGTGCCACGTGCCCGTCGAGACGGTCGCGCGCCTCCGCGAGCTCGCGCAGCTCTACGGCGTCTTCCTGCTGCCGAGCACGGGCGCGCTGCACCTCGAGTATCTGTCGCTGCTCCACACCGTGCAGATCGTCGAAGAGCGCGCGCTCTACGATCGCGAGGCGCGCAACCGTCGCGCCCTCGACATCCTCGACGACGCGACGGCCGAGCCCTCGGCAGGGAGCGGCCCGGCGCGCACCGCGGCTCCGTCTGCAAAGCGCTGAACCGCGATCCAGCCGCGCTGCGTGGGCGCCGGATCGCGGTTCTTCGCGGAGATCTGCGCCCGCAAGGGCGCGGAACTGAATGGTGATTCAGCGACGGCGACGCGCGACGATCGCGGCGATCACCGCACCGAGCGCAGCGAGCGCACCGCCCGCGCCGCCCGCGCCGGGCGAGGCGCTGCAGAGGCCGCTGCCGCTCGCGGAGACCGCCTCACGCGCGCGGAGATCGGCCGTCTCGCGGAGCGTGTCGACGGGCGTCCACGGCGAGAACGTTCCCGCGCCGCGATCCGCGCAGTACATCTCGTCGCTGCCCGGGTAGACGACGCCTTCGCGTGCGCGGACCTCGCGACCGGTCGGCAACACGAGCCGCTGCGGCGCCGCGAACCAGAAGTAGTCGGGCGAGCACTCGGTGATGAGGCGCGCGGTGTGGATGTTCGACACCGTGCGCGCCGCATCCGACGGATAGAAGACCGGATCTTCGGTCATCTCGGCGGCGCTCATCGTCGTGTAGAGGCGCGTGAGCATCGGGTGGCGCCCGACCATCGCCTGCGCATTGCGGCGCGGCGCGAGGATCGCCTCCTCGAGCGCAGCCACGAAATCCGCCGGCTGGAAAAGCAGCCCGGCGAGGTAGTCCTCGTAACCGCTGCACCAGCTCTGCACGAGGCAGTTGTAGAAGCTCGTCGCGTCCTCCGGCGTCGGCGGCGGGAGGAAGCGCTGGAGCAGCGCGAGCAGCTGCGTGTCCCCCACGAAGCCGCGCTCGCGGAGCGCTCGCACGAACGCGCGCGCGTCGCTCACCGTCGCGAGATCGGCGATGTCGGGCAGCTCGAGCGCGACGCTCGGCGTGCTGCCGAGGTAGTCGGTGACGAAGGCGCGGCCGCCCGCGTCGTCGACCGCGTTCGTCACGACGCTCTCGTACGAGCGCGAGCCGAGGAAGAGCCCCGGCTCGTCGTCGACGTCGGGCGTGAGCATCGTGTAGTTCGTCGAGCGCATCCCCTGCGACGCGAGGAAATACGCGCGGATCGGCATGTCATCGACGGCCGCGATCCGCGTGAGGCGGATGGGGATGCAGGGCTCGCCGTTCGTGTAGCGCAGCACGATCGGCTGGATCTCGCCGACGGCACGGTCTTTCTGCAGGCGCAGCGCGACGAAGTAACTGCGCGTCGCGATGTACGCATCGATCTCCGGGCGCGCGCTCTCGGGGATCTGGTAGTCGTACTCGTTGAGCCAGTCGTAGAGCGCGTTGACGTCGGTCGCGGTGAGCACCGCCGCGTCGTAGGGGCCGACGTTGCCGCGGAAGACGACGTCGACGCCGCTCGGTGGGGCGGACGCGGCGCCCGCATCGGCGAAGCCCCCGGCAAAGGCCGGCCCGCCGCGATCGGCGTCGTAGTAGTCGTAACAGGAGGGCTCCGAGCGGCAGGTGCCCGTCGTCTCCGAGTTCGTGAAGAACACCGGGCGCGTCGACTGATCGAGCGCGCGGAAGAGCGCGTCGGTGCCGACGGAGATGGCCGGCGCGCTCGGCGTCGGGAGGATCCACGCGAACTGCTCGGCCGCGCCCTGATAGAGGATCTGGACGTGCGCCTCGATCGCGCCGTCCTCCTCGACGGAGAAGATGATGTTCTCGCCGGACTGGTCGATCGGCTGGTTGGAGCAGAAGAAGCCGCCGCACGCGGAGGCCGGCGACGGGTAGACGAGCCCCGCGAGCGAGGCGGCCCCGAGCGCGAGCGCGCCGAGCGTGGAGACGAGCGGGTGGGCGTGGCGGAGACGGGTCATGGCACCTCGGTCGTTGGTACAGCAACGACCGTGCCGCGGGTCGGCCACGGCGCGCAAATCTCGATTTTTCGCAGAGTTCGCGCGGGTCACCGCGAGGCGTGTGCAGGCGATGCGCACCTCGCGCGGGGCGACTGTGCCGGATTGCGCCGCGCCCACGCGCGTCGCGGCGCGTGCTTGTCCCCGCTCGGCGCCCGCGGCACGCTCGGGCGCTCATGGCCGTCGTCGACAAGCGCGAGGCGATGCGGCGGGCGCAGCGGGCCCTCGAGTCGAAGCGGCCGGATGAGGCGCTCGACGCGCTCTGGCCGCTCATGGACCGCGCGCACGTCCCGGACGACGAGGCGCGCGCGGTTCTGCGCACGATGCAGCAAGCCTGGGTCGACGCGGTGCGCCCCGAAGCCGCCGCGTCGATCGCGCTCTACCTCGGCGACCTCGAGACGGCCGCGCAGCTCGCCGAAGACGCGCCCCGCACGCTCGCTCGGGTCCACGCCGCGCGCGGCAAGCGGAAGGAAGCGGCGCGCGCCTTCGAGTCCGCGGGCTGGCTCGGTCACGCCGCCATGCAGCTCGAGGACGGCGGCGACGATCGCGGCGCGCGCGTACTCTGGGAGCGCCTCGCCGACGACGCGCGCCTCCGCGAGGACCTCTACGCGCAGGCCCTCGTGCGCTTCAATCTCGGCCGCGCGTGCGGTCGTCTCGGCGACGCGGACGCTGCGCGCAAGTCGACCGTGCAGAGCCTCCAACTCCTCGAAGCGGCGGCCGACGGCTTCGAGCAGCGCGGACTTCGCGAGCGCGCGTTCGATTGCTATCAGGTGCTCGTCTCGGTCGGGCGCGCGGGCTCCTTCGAGAACCTCGCGGAGGGCTACCTCAACTGCATCCGCATCCTCCGCGAGGATCACCTCAAGTACTACGTCCTGCAGTACTACGAGGACTTCCTCCGCCTCGCGCTCGAGCGCCGCGAGCTGGTCGCCGCTGCCACGCTTTTTCGCGAGGCCGCCGATTTCACACGGCGCTCGGGCCTGCCCTTCGCGCGCTACTACGCGCAGCGCGCCGCCGAGACGCATCTCGCCGCGGCGCAAGCGGCCGCGAGCGCGGGCGCCCCGGCGGAGATCGTCGAGAACGCGTACACCGCCGCGATCGAGACGTGGACGGAACTCGGCGCCTTCACACAGGTCCGCGCGACGTACGGGCTGCTCGCGACGCTCGCGCTCCCCGAGAAACGCCGCGCCCGCTACCAGCGCCTCTACGCGCGGCTCGCCAACGTGCCGGATGAAGCGGGCCCGCGCGCGGCGCTCCCGGCGCATCTGCGCATCGAGACCGCGTACCCCGAGGTCTGGCGTCTCGACGTCGTGGAGTGGGAGCAGCAGGGCGACGCGGCCGAGACGATGGGCGAGGTCGCCTTCGACGCGAAGTACCCTGACTTCACGCGGCGCCGCGCGTTGCTCGCGCGCCTGCACGCGCTCAGCGAAGGCGCCGGGCGACCGGACGCGACCCACCTCGCGACGCTCGCCGTCCAGCTCGGGCGCAGCGAGACGTACGCCGCACTCGCGCCGCTCGAGCGGCTCTATCGTCATCCCGACGCGCGGGTCCGCGCAGCATGTCTGCGCGCGACGCGGCAGCTCTATTTCAAACGCTCCTTCGTGCTCGTGCAGCTCGGCCTGCGCGATCCAGACCTGAGCGTCCGCAAGGAGGCCCTCGCCGCGGTCGGGCAGCTGCACTTCGCGCACGCGCTCGATCCGCTCGGCCGCATCTACCGCGAGTCGAGCGACCCGGAGGTGCGCCGCACGGCGCTCGGGTCCATCGCGCGCGTGCCCGGCATCGAAGCGCTCGAGTCGCTCGTTGACGCACTGCGTCATGGTCTCCCGGACGAGCAGCAGATCGCGCGCGAGGCGCTCGCCCGCAGCGATCACGCCGAGCTGGACGCATTGCTCGAGACGGCCGAAGCAGCCGAACAGGGCGCCGCGCGGGCCGCTTTGCGGGAGGTGCGGCGCGCGCGGATCGAGACCGGCCGGGTCCGCGCCGAGGTGGAGGCGAGCACCATCGAGGGCTGAACGCCGACGACCGCATGGCGACGACGCGTGCCTACTCGTCGAGCATCCGCTCGCGCTCTTCGCGCTCCACGATCGCGCGCACCTCGGCCTCGGTGAGCGGACGCGGTGGAGGCGGCGGCAGCTCGTAGATGGCGACCTGCACCCGGCCGAGACCCGCCGGCACGATGCTCACGTCGAGACGCACGACGGCCCCCGTCGCGTCGCTCGGCACGGCCTCGCGATACGTGACGCCCTGCCCGTTCGGCGTGACCACCGGTGTGCGCAGGCGCGGCCCGAAGTAGCGCTGCACCTTCTCGATGGGAACGGCCGTCTCGAAGACGTGCCGCCGCCCATGCGCGAACTTCTGCTCGAGCCCGCGCGGCAGACGCAGACCCGCGACGACGACATCGCTCTCGCGGAGCGCGCCCTCTGCATCGTAGATGCTGACGCGCTCGGGCCCGGGCTCCGGGGCCGCGACGGGCGTCGCCGGCGGCTCGAAGACAGCCTCGCCGGCAGGCTCGCCGCCACACGCCGCGAGCGCCGCAACGGCGGCGAGCAGACATGCCGATCGGCCCCACGAACCGCGTGTACGGAACGTGGGGCGATGCGCAGCGTCGACGACCCGGAGGCTCAGTCGATCGCGCCCGACCACGACTGGATGCTCGTCATCGACGCGGGAGGCGTGAGCGTGCGGGTGATGCTGGACACACTGCCGAGCGCGGCCGCGGTGCCACCTCCGCCGCTCACCTGCGCGACAAGCTGGAACTCGCCGCCGCCCACCGCGGAGTGACGGTAACGGGTGCCGCCCGAGTAGGCGTCGGTCTCGCTGAGGCCGCTGAAGCACGTCGGCCGCTGCGTGACACCGACGCCCATGATGATGGCGTTGGAGATGTCGGACAGACGCGCGACGAAGGTACCGGAGCCGATCGGCGACTCGATGCCGGCCGCCGGGTAGGGCGTCGTCTGCGTCGAGACGGAGGTGCTCTTGATGTATTCCACGCCCCAGAGGCGGCTCGCGCCGTAATCACAGGCGTTGGTCGGGCTCGTCGACGACGTGAAGGTCGCGAAGTAGAGCTTGCCGTCGAAGAGCTGCATCGGCCCGGTGACCTGCTCACCGCGGGCCAGACGCGCCTCCCAGTTCAGCGTCGTCGTGAAGGAGCAGCCCATCGCCGTGCAGGTCGTGTTCTCCGTGATCGACGCGACGCGGTTCGCGGCCGTGCCGTCGAGCGCATCGACGTCGCCCGTCGCCTGGAGGATGACGGGGTTGCCGTTGCGATCCGTCGAGACGATCGGCGCCTCGAAGGACGGCTGGCTCAGGTCGACGGACTTGATCAGCGGATCCGTGCTTCCCCCGATGAACATGTCGTACATGGCGCGCGCGCTCCACAGCGCGGTGCTCTTGTTCGAGAGGTCGATGCGCCAGATGACGCCGTCCTGATCGGTGACGTACGCGCGCGTCGCGACCGTCCCCACGTCTCCGGGGAAGAGCGCCACGCCGCCGGAGATCGGTGCCTCGAAGGTGTTGCCATCGAGTCGGCGCATCATTCGGCCGGTCGCGAAGTCGAGGAAGGTCAGGCTGCGACCGACGCGTGGCGTCGCGGCGGTGACGTACGCACCGCTCGGCCAGCAGCGACGCACCGAACGCGGCGAGAAGCCATTCGTCGTCGCCGCAGGAAGGTTGACGGTGTTCAAGCCCCCGGACGTGCACCCGTCCGGGAAGGCAGCGCGACGGGCCACGCTCTCCGAACCCAGGCCCCCGGGCAGCACGGCGACGGCGCGCTCTTCGATGCCACCGGCCGACGTCTCGACCAAGACCTGGCCGATGGCCGGCTTGCCGTACGTGAGGCCCATCTCGTGATCGGAGTCCTTGTAGGTGAACTGCCAGAGGAAGGACGGCGCGAGCGGGTCGGTGATGTCCATCGCGACGTACACGCCCTGGCTGCGCAGCGGCAGGACCATCACGGTGCGGTAGATGCTCGCCGCGGCGGACTGCCCGGGCGTGCGGCGGAGGAAGACATCCTTGACGACGGGCGTGCCGTCGACCAGCGGCTGCCGCGCCGAGGTTGCGGAATCGACCAGCGGGAGCACCGCCGGGGGGATGAAGCCCCACAGCTCCTGACCGGCGGCGAGCGCCCGTCCGCGGAGGGTCGCATCGGGGTGGGTGGCCGGCACGGTGTAGTCCTCGGCCGCGAACGCGTGGAGGATGCCGTCGTTCGACGCGACGTACACGACCGAGGGACGCGTCGCGACGGTGGGCTCGTTGCGGAAGAGGTTGAACGACTCGTCCGCGAGGTCCTGCCGCGGCGGGCCGACGACGACCGGCGTCGAGTGGTAGATGTCGCCCATGTTCGGACGCCCGTCGCCGCGCACCCAGCCGATGAGCTCGTTCTTCCGGGTCACGTTCGTGGACAGGAGCCCGAAGTGCTGGGGCCTCAGCGCGGAATTCGTCGTCTCGAACGGGGTGAGCGCGAGGCCCGTCTCGGTGGGTGCCCAAGCGGTGGGCGGCGTCCCGATCTCGCTGTAGCCGAGGCTCGGACCGGTGAGGTAGCTCCGCGCGCGCGCGGCAGTGGCGGTGACCGGGGCGACCGTGAGGAGCCGACGCGTCGTCTGCGCCTCGAGCAGGTCGTGGAAGCGATCCTGCGGGGTCAGCGTCTGGGCTTCCGGCAGGAGCGTCGTCGAATTGCAGACGTAGCGGCGGCGGTCGAGGATGCCGCGCCAGGGCGTCGTCGGGCTGCCCACCACGAAGCCGGTCGCGAACTCGAGCTGCGTCCCGGCCGACGAGCCGCTCGCGAAGGCCGGCGACGTGCGCGTCGTGACGCCCGTCGCGGCGCGATCGAGGGCGCTCGCGAGGCTCGAGAGCAGCGTCGCGCGATCGGTGGCGAGAAGCGCGCTCGTCGTGCCGCCGCGCTGCGCGATGAGGTTGAGCTGGGCGACGTTCACCGGGTCGCTGACGCTGAGACCGACGACGAAGATGCCGTCGACGAGGCGGGTCGCACCCTCACACTTGCCCGTCGTGGTGTTGACCTGGCAGAGCGTGTTCGCGAGGTTTTCGGCGCGGTCGTAGGGGCATCTGCCGCCCGCCTGCTCGCAGTTGACCGTGCCCGTGCGCTTGTCGCTGTCGGGGTAGCCGTCCGTGAGGAGGAGCAGGTAGCGGGAGCGGCACTGATAGAAGGGATCGCCGCCCGCGACGGTGACGGGGTTGGCGACGTCGGGGTTGGTCTCGAGCCAGAACTTCGCATCGTCGAGCATGCCCGCGATGGGCGTGCCGCCGTACGGGCGCGTCGCGAGAAGCTGCGTCTGGATCTGACCGTTGATCGCGCGGAAGTCCGCGGCGTCATTGCCGACGCTCACGAGACCACCCGCGGTGGCGCTCGCGCTGCGCGCGCCGTTGTTCATCGTGTATTCGACGCAGCCCGGGAAGTTGTACGCCACGTTGCGCCCGTACGAGAACATCCCGTCGGACCCGTTCATGCGGGCGATGGCGAGGGTGTAGTTGGCCGTCGTGACGTCGCTCGGAAGGAACGGGTTGGCAGAGGGCACGAGGGTGCCGACGCCATCGAAGGTCATCAGGCCGAACTTCACGCGGTCGACGTAGCTGTCGAGGATGCCGTCCTGGAGCTGCCCGGTCGTCGTGGGCTGGTGATACGGGATGTGCGCGCGGTGGTCGTACTGACCCACGAACATCGCGCTGGTGCGGAAGCCGCTCGCGTCGGACTGGCGGGCGCACTTGTAGTCGGAGAACGTGCCGGTGAGCGCCTCGAGGGTGGTCGTCCAGCGGTTCTTCTCGTCACCGACCGCGTTGTTGCAGGTCGGGCAGGCGCCGGGGATCGCACAGCCGCGCGCCGATGTCGTGGTCGTCGGCGCGGTGTAGCCCGTGCGGTACTCCATCGACAGCGAGGTGTCGACGAGGAGCATGACCGTCGGCCGGATGGAGCGGATGTCGGGCTCTTCGGCCCGCGCGGAGCGGGCACCGACGAGGCCGAGGGCAGTGAGGAGTGCGAGGCTGAAAGGGATGCGCTGGCGCATGGGGGCTCCGATCACCGTCCGAAGGGTCCGAGAACGACGTAGGCGCGCGCGTCAGCGGCACCTTCGAGGAAGGGGCGGGTGTCGCCCGTCGCGCGCGGCGCGTCCGTGCCGACGGCCGTCGGGACGCGGGTGCGGCCGTGCGCGGTGTAGGTCGCACCCATGAAGCGCAGCGTGCCGCCGCCGTCCGCGCGGTGGCCCGCGACGGGCGTCGTGTACGTGTAGTCGTCGTTGATGTCGACGGTGAACCATGGGGCGAGCGCGCTGCGACCGAGCGACAGACCGCGCGTCGCGTCCGTCTCGATGGGGAAGCCCGCCGGCGCGGTCGTGGTGAGGTCCGCGAGATAGAGGCGGTAGTTGCGCTTTCCGCTCGCGACCTCCGGCTCGAAGAACTGCGCCATGTAGCCGGTCGAGGGCGGTGTGGACCGCTGCAGCGCCAACTCGACGCCCGCCGGCTGGATCAGCTCGCTGTAGGCGATCGCGGACATCAGGCCGGACTCCGCGACGTACTGCGTCTGCAGGGCCTGACGCGCGGCGCCCGCGGCGCGGATCTCGGCGGTCGTCGTGTGGACCGCGAACACCGCGACGCCCGTGGTCATGAGGAGGACGAGCATCACGATCAGCATCGCGGCGCCCTCGCGTGCGCGCGCGGGCCGACGCGCCGACTCCTCCACGGAGCTGGCGACAAGCCGCGCCGGGTTCCGCGTCTCGCGGCCGGGAACGGCATCCTGCGTGATGGGATGTGAGGGGTTCACGGATTCACCTCAGGTTCGCGAGCTGGACTTCGCTCGTCAGGGAGCGCACACGCGCGGCACCCGGATAGGCCGCATTGACGGTGACCTTGAAGCGCGTGAGGGGATCGCCGTCGGCGCGCGCGAGATAACGGAAGGTCGGGTCTTGATCGGCGGTACGCGCCGAGAGGGAGATGATCGCCGAGCGGACCCGCTCGGGAGCCGCCCCCGCAGCGCCGGCCGCCACGCTGCCGAGGAGCGGTGCCGAGGCCGCTCCACCGAGACGCTCGAGGCTGATGGGGAGCGCGCGGTTGACCTCTTGGTCGAACGTGAAGTCGAGGTTGAAGTCGACGGCGTTCTCGAGGATCACCTGATCGGTGCCAGCGACCACCGTCGGCGCGGCGCCGAAGGTGATCTCGCGGCGAATCAAGTACGTGCGCTGGCCCTCGACGAAGTCGCTGCCCGCGGGGTTGAGCGCCGTGGATTCGAAGGCACCGCCATCGTCGACGCGATACTCGAAGCGCGAGAGGACCGACACGGAGGCGCCGTCTGCCAGCCCGCCGACGCAAACCCCGCCGATGGGCAGCGCCGGCGCGAACGTGACGGAGGCGGCGCCGGCCGAGGCCGAGCCGATCGTGCCGTAGAAGACGTTGCCCGCCTGCGTGCGGATGCGGAGCATCCGCCCGGCCGCGAACGTCGTGGCGAAATTGCCGGTGGCCGCGGTGTCGATGGGCGGCAGGCCGAAGTTGCGGCGGAAGGCCTGCCAGGCTGTCTGCAGGAAGATGGTCGTCCCCGCGGCGTCGAGCCCCGTCGCGAAGAAGGCGTCGTTCGAGGCGTAGCTCCCGACCAGGCGGAGACGGTCCGCCGAGACGCGGTTGAGATCGGCGTTGGGGATCTCGGCATTGTCGACGTTGTTCTGGAACTCGATGGCCTGCAGCTCGACGGCCGGCGCAAGGCAGCGCTGGTCGGTCAGCGAGTTCGCGGTGCCGAGGTAACCCGCGCGGGCGAGGTCGCGCTGGAGGATGTCCATCGCGAGCCGAACGCCGTTCTGCGTCTGACCGATGCGCTGCTGCTCCTGGAAATGCCGCGCGGAAGCCGCACCGACGTAGTAGGTGCTCGCCACGACGAGCGTGCCCGCCGTGAGCGCGACCATCAGCTCGACCAGCGAGTAGCCCGCGCGCGAGACATGCCGCGGATCACGGAGCGAACGCTCCCGGCGATGGAGGGCGACGCGCGTCATCGGGGCACCCACCGCACCACCGTGGAGGCGTTGACCATGCGCACGTTCGCGTCGGCGCCGATGGCCGCCTCGTTGCCGACGCCACAACTCGGATAGAGGTTGGCCGTCGCGATGCCGTCGCGGCCGCGCCGATGCCACCAGACGCGGACGTCCGCACGGATGGCCTGCCCCGGGTTCACCCACTGGAGGCGGTACTGCACGCAGAAGCGCACGTCCGCGCCGAGCGCGACCTCGCGCCCGAGGTGGTCGTAGCTGGCGCGCGAATCCGCGAAGGCCGCCGGCGTCATCCAGACCGGGTCGGTCCCGACGGCGGGAACGGCGCTCAGATACCGCGTCGACGCGAGCAGACCGGCTGTCGCTGCGTTGGCCCCGCGATTCCAGCCGAGGGAATCACGCTTGAGACGTTCGATCCAGCTGCGGGCGACCGTGGTCGCGATGGTCATCTGCCGCGCCTCGGCGTTGCCGAGGATCGAGGCCTGCTGGAGGGCGAAGATGCCCGCTGCCCCCGCGGTGAGCAGGGCCATCGCCATCATCACTTCGACGATGGTGAAGCCCGCCTGCCGACGGCCACGTGCGCGTCCCGCAGCACGAGCACGGCGGTCGACGCTGCCGGGACCGGGCGCGCGATCGAGGCGAGGCGCGCTCATCGCAGCACCCGTGCCGTCGCGCCGAGCGGGAAGAGGACGCGCCGCGTCGGGCCGACGTTGACGCCGCCACGTTGCCGGACCGCCGTGAAGACGAAGCCGCCGCCGATCGCCACCGTGTTGTTGGCCGTGAAGCGCGTCGTCGCCGCGTTCGCGCTGTACATCATGCGGCCGTTGGGCTCGTAACAGATGTCGAGGGCCGGGAACGCGGCCGGTGCGCTGAGGAGCGTGTCGTTCCCGCCGAGGCGGTAGCGCGGCGCCGTCGCGTCGAGCTCGTCGATGCAGGTGGAGTTGGCCGCGGTGCAATCTGCTGCTGCGGCGACGATCGTCGTCCAGTTGTTGGTGTTGCAGCCGCCCGTGAAGCCGCGAATCAGCCGCACGCGTCCGAAGTTGCCGCCTGCGCCGGCTACCCCGTAGCGGAGCACGTGCGCCCGGCCGTAGGCGATGGCGTCGGCGCGGGCACGTCGCCCGAGCCGCACGAGGTCGAGCGTGACCTGCCCGCTCCGCTTCTCGGCGAGGGCCGTGGAGATCGCCGGCGCCGCGAGGGTCATCCCGATGAGCACGATCACCACGACGGCCATCAGCTCGTAGAGCGTGAAGCCGGCGAGGCGCGGGTTCGGGAGGGGGCGGCGGGGGCGGGAC
>Ga0172372_10006908_pt1 | contig 15362 bp, 17 predicted proteins | sample LakKiv5m_2_FD_114544 | JGI IMG/M metagenome (GOLD analysis project Ga0172372, IMG submission 114544) | Freshwater microbial communities from Kabuno Bay, South-Kivu, Congo - kab_092012_9.5m | ecosystem: Environmental > Aquatic > Freshwater > Lake | place: Democratic Republic of the Congo...
CAGGCGATTCGGCAATATTGCTGGTGGACTCCTGGACCTCGCAGACGACGTGCGCGGCGAATATGCCCATGAGGACGCTGCTGCCGTCGAGGATGCACGCGCGGCCCTGGAGCAGCCTGTCGAAGACGAGGAGCAGGGCGAGCCCCGTGTAGGCGGGCGCGAGGCGCAGCGACTGGACGGCGCAGAGGGCGAGGGAGAGCAGGACGGACTTGCCCGCGCACGAGCACGCGGGCAGGTAGTTTACCGCGAGGCTCAGGTCTATCGTCGAGGCGCCCTCGGAGATTTGCATGCTATTTTTTGAACAATTTACTGTCAATCTAATATACATCAGCACCTCTCCCTGATGATCTCAGCGAGCCAGTCGCACCACCTCAGCACCTCTCCCTGATGATCTCAGCGAGCCAGTCGCACCACCCCAGCACCCTCCGCTCGACCTCCTCGGACCAGGCGCACCGCTCCCAGGTGAGGAGGATCTTGACCGCGCCCTGCCCCGAGACGAGGATGTCGGCGCACTTGGGCGCGCAGTTCCCAGACAGGAGCGGCATCTCGTCGGGGTCGAATCGGTTTATGCGCAGCTTGACCACGGTGCTCATGTCGAATATTCTGCAGCAGACGCGGAGGCTGCGGAAGCGGTGCGCGAGGCGGTTCTCGAGGAAGCAGCCGTGCGCCGTGTGGACCTTGCGCCCCACGGAGGCGGCGAAGACGCCGAGGTGGACCACGCAGTCCGGCGCCTCAAGGAACAGGTCTCGCGCGATGGCGGAGACCCCGCGCATGCCGGTGCACCCCTTGAACTGCACGTAGTGCTGGAACGCGGTGACGCTGCCCTCCAGGTGGTGCATCTCCACGTGGTCCCCGAAGGGCTCGCTGGCCCTGGAGGACACGCCGGTGTGCCGCCCGGCCTCGAGCGCGCTGGTGAAGTGGCCGCACAGGTTGCGCACGCGCGCCGGCAGCTTCCTGGTGGCTGCGGCCGCGGAGGGCGGGGACCTGGGCGAGGGAGAGAGCAGGGGCAGGACCATGGCCACGTTCTCCTTGCCTGGGCTGTGCGCGTGCTCGCCGCGGGGGCGGTATATGATTTCGTTGGATGCGTTAAAGACTATAGCGTCCATAATAATCCAAGTTTGCACACAGAGGGGGTGATGTTTAAGTTTCATTTATTAAATAAAAAAATCACAAATCGCAGCAAAACTCATTCAAGTGAGTTTGCTCGTGCGCGGAGGGAGTCGAAGAAGTCCGAGTCCTCGTCCGGCTCCTCCTCCTTGGAATTCCAGGGGTACAGCCCGGGCGGCAGCGTAGAGGAGTCCGGCTCCGGCTCCGGCTCCGGCATCAGCGCCGCGGGGAGGGAGAAGGGGAAGCTCGTCGTCGCCGAGGAAGAAGCAGAGCAGGCATCATCCTCGCCAAAGAGCGCGTCGAGTGCGTCGAGCGCGCCTTGGGAGAGCGAGAAGTCGGGCACCGCCTCCGAGAGTACCCGCAGAGCTCGGCAGAGGGAGTCGTACAGGACGCCCTCGCCGCTCTCGAAGGCCCACTGCATGACGGCGTTGCGGTGCTCCCGGACGGTGTCGATGGTGAAGGTCGGGTGCGTGCCGCGCTCCAGCTGCCCCCGGGGCCAGCTGTTGGTGCCGTACCAGCAGCGCAGGCGCTTGATCACCGCGGGCGTGGTGAGCATGGCGTCGCAGGCCTGCTCCACAGTGAGGTCGAAGAAGCAGGCGAGCGCGGAGTGGGTGAGGCGCAGCAGCTTGCCGTCGGAGCGGTGCACGTCGATGTGCCCCGCGACCTTCTTGACGGCAGGGGGAGGCGGCGACGCGCTGACTAAGCGGACGCGCGACCGCCGCGCCGGGGGGAGTCGGCCCTTGCGCGACAGGTTGGCGCGGGCGCACTCCACGGCGATGGGCACGCGGGTGGCGGCGGCGTGGGCCTCGCGGAGTTTGCGGAAGAATTCCTCGGGGGACTTATTCGCGGAGGAGGGGAGGACGATGGCGGGCACGGGGCTGGACATTGCGCGTGGCAAGCGGCTTGGTGGTTTGGCGCGCTCTCCTGCCCGTGCAATATAAAGAGGGGGCCGACTGAAAAAAAGAATTTGTGTTTCTGCCACAAACCGATTTGAATCGGTTTGATCTCCGGGTATAAACGGGATCGAGCGGAGGACTGCATATAAACACAGGACGTTTCAGTCAGCTAAGAAGCATGCCCGCCGCCGTGATGACGACCACGATACGCACGTGGCGGATGGCCCCGGCCGACCCGACGCTGGACTGCGGGGCCCCGAGGCCGCCGGACATCTCGCTGAGGGGGCTGTGCCTGCTGCACATCGAGTTCCTGACGCGCTACCCCGCCTCCGAGTGCGTCGTGACGTCGGACACGCTGTCGTTCCTGGACACTGTTCTGGACATGTTCCCCAAGACGCTCTTCCACGTCTTCTGCTCCAAGCTGGAGGACCCGCCGAGGCCCAACGTGATCCGGCACGGGTCGACCTTCGACAAGGGCATGGCGGGGGCGTGGAGGGAGAGGGGCGGGGCGCCGTTCAACCTCATCTTCACGGGGGAGGGAATGGAAAGCCAGATGGCGCTGCACGTGCTGGCCTGCCCCGCGGCGGCGCTGCACATGATCACGGCGCCCCCGGAGCACTACCTCGGGGGCGACCTCATCTACCCCCCCTACTGCCCGCGGGAGAGCTGCCTGAGCGCCATGGTCCCCGACGGCGACGGCGCAAAGGCGCAGCAGTACTCCCCGCACCGGTACCTTGACGCGCTGGGGGACTTCCACAAGAACTACAGGGATTCTCCGGAGCAGGCGGGGGTGGGGTACGACAGGTGGACGGAGGACTCGGTGCTGTGGGGGTACGCGTGGTCCCTGGGCCTGACGGAGAAGTCCAGCGCGGAGCTGCTGGTGACGGTGCTGAGGGCCGGGCTGCCTTCCGCCGAGTCCCTTATCCGGTTCGCGTCGGGCTACGGGCCCGCGGTGTAAAGGCCACAAATCAAATCAAATTGAACTGAACTGAATCGGGGGTGCAAGGGGTGAGGGTGTATAAGGAACGAGCCCCCGCCGAATTCATCATACAACAACTGAAAATCGCATACAGCTCAAGCACATGTCATCTTCATCTGCGACAGCATCCTACGACTGGGCCCCGCCCCGCACCGCGCACTCCTTCACTGGGTACCTCCAAGACGGGCCGCACAAGCCCACGGGGCTGGTGGTTCGGATGGTGACGCACACGCCGATCCCGTACACCGCGGAGGACTGGCAGGAGTCGGGGCAGAAGCGCATCATGGGCACCATCATCGGGTTCCCGAAGCTCGGCTTCGGCAGCGCGCCCTACGTCAAGAAGTCCGCCAAGGCCAGCAAGTACGCCCAGCCGGGCCCGACCACCAAGCCGATGCCGCTGCTGGAGCCCGCGGCGACCTCGCAGGGGGAGGTGACGGCGGTGAGGGTGTTCAACTTCCACAAGGGGCAGACGACGTTCGACAAGGGGGACCGCGACGACTCCTCCGTCTCCATCCTGGCGGTGGGGCAGGCGTTCACGACGCTCATCAGCGAGTTCCTGTACGAGAGCTCCTCCGAGGACAAGGCCGTGTTCCCCAAGGGGGTCACAGGGTTCATCCCGGCCTTCTCCGTGGTGGAGATGCAGCTCAACCCCTCGCACAACGCCCCGAAGAAGCCCGGGTACAGCATCAAGATCGCGAGGGTGAGGTGCCTCGGGCACTCCCTGTACTCGCACTCGGGGTCCGCGGGGGCGCTGGAGAGGATCCAGAAGACGGCCGAGGCGGCGCTGGACTTCGTGAGGGAGCAGGCCAAGCTGTGCGAGCCGATCTGCAACATGGTGGAGCAGGCGAGGTACGGCTTCTTCGCGCAGGTGGACCCGACGGCGCGCGTCGTGGACATCCGCGAGGACCTCGGCTTCGTCCGCATCGAGTGCCCGCCGGGGTCGGGCAACACCCCTGTGCCGGGCGCGCAGTTCGTCGACGTGGCGCACGAGGACATGATGCGCTTCGCCAACGCGCCGGGCGACCTGATCGCGGCGAGGACCCTGGTGGACCTCGCCATCGCCGCGGGGGCGGTCAAGGCGTTCTGCACCTTCGACGACTACTACAACAGGGCCGAGCCGGTGCTGTCGCAGTTCCGCGGGGTCCCCCTGGTGGACTGCGCGGCCTTCCTCGCGCCGATCCAGGAGGGCGAGCTCGACACCGACGAGGAGGCGGTCACCTTCCCCGCCGACTGGAAGGTGCCGCACGACCCGCAGCTGCAGTCGGTGGCGTTCCGGGTGGCGACGGAGCCGAAGGAGCAGGAGGAGGGCGAGATAGTCGCGGAGAACCGGGTTGAGGGGTTCGCGGCGCCCCCGCCGTGCCCGGACATGCCCCTCGTGTCGCCGACATGCACCTACGCCAGGGGGTACCGGGTGCTCGTGGGCAACCCGGGCTCCGGGGGGCGGGACGGCGACGACGCCTACTACGTCCTCGAGGCCTACTTCGACGCCGCCGCGGGGCGCGGCAGCGGCGGGGCGGGCGCGGGCGGCGCGGGCGGCGCGGGGGGGGTCACGGGGTACAAGCGGGTGAAGATATGAGTCGTATAGTAAAACATCGTTCATTAATTAAACTCAACCGCGAGCGTCTGCTTGTAGTACGCGATCAGGGTCTGCGAGCTCTTGAGCTCGGACAAGAGGTCGCGGGAGAAGTCACGGGCGATTATTCTGTTCTGGTAGGTCGCGAGGGCTTCGCGCATCTTCCGCAGGGTGCGCTCCTTCAACGCGATGTCGCGCCTGAGCGCCTCGACCTCGCAGCGGAGCTCGATCAGCTCCCTGTCGAAGAGGACTTTGGAAGCGGCGGAGAGGCGCGCAAACTGGCCGTCAGACATGCAGTATGTGTGCGCTCGGCACTCGGGCGGCGCGCTATTATGCCCGCGCACAAACCGATTCAAATCGATTTGCGGAGCGCTATAACACGCCGCGACCGCCCCCACTGAGCCAAAACAAATCAGATGATGCCCGTCAGGCTGCCAAAGGTGATGAGGCTCCTACTCCGGGTCACAGTGGTGGTCATGGAGCTGCACATGTCGCCGGTCGAGGAGCTCCTCAGCGCCGTCGTGATGCTCCTCACGGTGCTGTGCGTCGACCAGCTCATCTCCGCGACGCTCGAACAGGCGAGGGGGGGCGACTTCGACGCCCACACCATTGCATTTGCGGCGCTGGTGTCGCGCCCGCTGGGGCTGGCGAGGAGCATGTGGCCACCGCCGACGAGCAGCGGGGTGCTGGTGTCGTCCGTGATGGGGGCAGCGTGGAGCGCCGTGGGGCTCATGGTGACCGCTGTGGGAAAGAGGGCCAGGGACGACGCGGATGGCGGCTGGAACCCCGCCATCATCAACGCCGAGTGCGCGCTGGGGGTCATGCTGACCCACGCCCCGTTTGAGCCAACGTGGATGTACGCGGCCAGGGTGTACGCGTTCACCTTTTTGAGCATGCTGCTGTACGCCGGGGGCCCGCTGGGCCGCAACTGCTACATCGCAGAGAGGGGGTACCTCGTGTGCTTCTGCCCGGTCCTGTTCGCGGAGCCGTGGACGGCGCTCAGCTTTACATTGGCGAGCGTCCTGTTCATGTACAGAAACGACGCACTGTACCGCAATGTGGGCAGCGGTCGAGGATTGGACATTGAAGCCGAAAGCGAGGTGGCGAGCGGCCTTATTTAAAAGCCGGGACGCGACGATATGTCGAATGGGAAAGTCTTCTAAGAAGGGGAGGGACATAGGGTGCGACCAGCCCCCGCAGCAGCAGTACGCCTACGTCGACGTGAACGGCTACCCCTCCTACGCCGACGTGGTGAGGGTGGTGGAGGGGGACAGGCGGCTGGCCCCCGACGGGTACCGCGTGGTGGTGGACGATGGGGGGCAGGGCGGGTACAACGTGGTGGTGGACGACGGCGGGCAGGGCGGGTACCGCACGGTGGCTCCCGACGTGAGCGGCGTCGTCTACAAGCTGGTGTGCGAGGTGCGGGAGCTGGACAAGTTCTGCCGCTGCGCCATCGCGGAGATGCAGGCGTGCAAGAGAACCCACGACGAGGAAATGGCGCAGATGAAGGAGGCCATGGAGAAACTGTTCCAGCTTATGAAAGCGCTGGAGGGCGCGCAGCAACGGCAGAGGCCTCAGCCGCAGTGGCAGCAGCAACCTCAGCCAGCCCCGCAGTGGCAGCAGCAGCCCCCGCCCCAGCCGCAGTGGCAGCCGTCAGCGCCGCCGCAGCAGCAGCCCCCGTACAAGGTCCGGATCCCCCCTCCGCAGCAGCAGAGGCGCCCCACGGCGTACGAGCCGCAGTCGGACACCGCCCCTGCCGCCTCGCAGCCGCAGCCGGACGCGTGGCAGAACTATGCCCCGGTGTTTGTGGACGATTATACGAAAAAATAATAATAAAAAGTGTTCGTTGACAATTATACGAAAAAATAATATTGAAAAAAAATGTGTGTTCCAAATCCCCTGGTAGCGTCCGCCCGCCCGGCGAGCCGCGCGCGCTTACTCCACCCCCGATCATCATGCGCAAGATAGACACGAGCGAAATGGTCCTCGTGCACTACGGCCGAGAGTGGCCGCACCCCACGCCGCCCTGCAGCAAGGCCATGGTGGGCATGCTGGAGCGCAACGAGCCGCTGGTGTACTGGCTGCAGCCGGCGGGGAGGGGCGAGCAGGAGCAGATCCCCGCGCTGAAGCTGCACGACGGCTTCTACACCCTGAGCCTGAGGATGATGAAGGCGATATGGCGGCACGTGCGGCTGCGCAAGGGGTTCCACAACCTGGAGAGGGCCCAGCTGGGGGGTTACAAGCTGCGCATCCCGACCGTGCTTTTGACGGAGAAGATGCGGACCCAGACGAGATTCAATGTAGGTGCCGTGCCGTCACGTTACCCGAGCGAATTCATATTTTAACTCACCCCTCCGCAGACGATGCGGATGAATGCGCAGGCTGTGCGGGCGCCGCCAAAGAACCCGATGAGCGCCGCGTCCAAGATCACCAAGGTGGTGACGGACTTCTTCCTGCCCATGGCGGAGGGGTTCGTGCCCGCCTACACCCCGCTGACGCAGAGCCCCGACGCGGAGGAGATACTGCTCCTGGAGAAGATCTGGGAGATGTTCCCCGACGCGATGCGGACCAGGGAGGAGTTCGTGGACAGGATGGGCGCGCTCTACGACTCGGGGAGGCAGAGGGCGGGGGTGCTAGGGGAGAAGAGGGCGCTCGAGGAGGTGGAGGGAGGGGACGTATCATTATTGTCGGGCGCAAAGAGAGCGCAATGCAAAGGCGATGAGCCTGAAATGGCATCGTTTACTGATCGTTCTAAATCATCCGCAAAGTGACCAGTGCATTAACTGATCGTTCTAAATCATCCGCAAAGTGACCGGCGCGAGGGGGTCCCGCACCGACGGGTATGGGAAGTGCGCCGACCCGTAAATCTGTATGTGGTCCTGGAGGAAGTAGCCCCACAGGATTCCGCCGAATAGGAGCGTCAATACGCCCGCGACCTCGTTGAAGCCCGTGATGACCCACCCCGAGCTGAGCTTCGAGGGGAACTGCAGGCTGTGGCCCCACGCGGGGTTGGCGAGCGCGAGGTAGGTGAACGCGCCGGGGAGGAGCCAGTGCACCTCGAAGCACTTCTTCGCCGGGTAGGGGACCACCATGGGCGCGCAAGCGGCGCCGAGGCCCAGGATGAAGAGCGTGAGGTACGCCTGCTGCACCGACTCGTTGGCGGTGAGCTGATCGGGCGACGCGCCGCCGCCGTACCGGTGGTACCATGTGACGGCGATGTAGATGGCGGCCACCGCGTGGCACTTGAAGATCTCGACGATGAGGTACTCGTGCTGGACCACGCCGCGCTCCACGAGGGTGAAGAGGGTGAGGGCGCAGAGGCACAGGTCGAAGGTGACGGGGTGCAGGAACGGCTCGTGCTGAACCCCGAAGTTTTCGTAGTTGGACTTGAGGCGGATGGTGTAGACCCCGTGCACCAGGAAGGCCGGCAGGACGATCGCGAGGACGATCCCGAACTCTGACACGCCGCTTTCCGCGTCCAGGAGCCCCGCAAGTAACACGGCCAAGCCGTAGACGAAGAGGAGCAGGGCGTTTCCGATCAGGTGCCAGCTGCCGAAGAGCGGCTCCAGCGCCCCGATCAGGGCGTTGAAGAGGAGGGCCAGCGCGAAGATCAGCAGCGCGCTGCTGCGGGCGTAGGGGTTGGCGACGGCCTTGCGGACGTCGTGCGGGCGCTTCAGGTCGACGCAGCGGCCGATGCCCTTGACGAGGACGTCCTCGAGCATGAGGTCCGAGGTGTAGCTCGCCCTCAGCTTGCTGTTCCAGTTGGTGAGCTTGGAGGTGAACTCGTGGACGCACTGGCAGAGGGGGGAGGACGCCGCGTGCTCGCACGATGTGCTCGCGTGGATCGCCGCCGCGAGGTCGCGCCTATACTTGCGGCACTCCTCGAAGCCCTTGTTGTAGGCGTTGAAGTCGTAGCCGATGCTGCCGGTCGTCGACAGCAGGAGGGACGCGTTGGCGACGGCGCCCTCGCCGATGGTGAGGAACGGCGCAGTGGCGTTGACGGTAGAGGCGGTGGTGAGCTCGGACCGGGCGAGGATGGTCAGGTACGGCTGGAGGCCCAGGTGGCCCGAGCCGCCGGTGACCCGCAGGGGATACTTGCCGGGCCTGCAGTTGGAGTCCGCCCCGGGGTCCGCGAAGGCCTGCGAGATGCTGACCTGGCCCGTCACCAGGCTGTTGACCACGTTGAAGATGATCTGGCAGGTGGGGCTCGTGGGGTCGTTCTCCGGGAAGAAGGAGATGCGCGGGTACTGAAAGTAGGACATGTCCAGGCAGTGCGCCGCGTCGTTCTTGTCGTTGATCCAGCTGTTCTGCCTGGCGGTCTCGGAGATGGCGTTGAGGGCCTTGGTCTTGTCCGGCACGGCCTTGGTGTAGGAGTATAGGGTCACGAAGTCGAGGCTCTTCTCGACCTTGTCGCCGTGGTTTACGATCACGAGGATCACGGAGGCGACGAAGAGCGTGGCGGCGAAGAAGAGGTGGGCCCACTGGCCGAACATCTTGGCATAGGAGGAGGTGGGAGGGTTTGCGGTGGAGTCCTTCTGCGACGCCGATGACGATTGCGCGGAGGGCTGCATGCTGTGTCCTGTCTCTGCGCGGCGGGCGAGGGTCGCAGCTTTTATACCCTACCTAGGGCGCGCGATTGGGGCGGTTTTGGATTGTATACACTTCACTGCTACTCAGCGAACCGCACGGCGCCCTTTTTGTTTGATGCTACTACTCGGCGAACCGCACGGCGCCCTTCTTGTCCCGCGCGAACCCGAACTCGGGCTGCACGGGGTCGGGGTACTCGGCCTCCTGCCAGTAGCGGAGGAGCCAGTTGACGTTGCGGACGGTGCAGTGCAGCGTCTCGCGCGTCGGGAGGCGGTCGCGGGTCTTGATGGAGAGCTTCTCCGAGCCCCGGATGCAGTCGAGGATCCCGTCGAGCGGGCCGAGCGGGCCCGAGTGGCGCTCGAACTTGGTGTGGTAGATCGCAGACACCACCAGGTTCAGCGCGAGCTCGGGCACCATCTGCCGCGTCGCTGGGTCGTAGCACTTGGCGAGCCGCATCCACAGGATGGAGAGGTAGTCGTGGAGCGTCTTGCCGCTCACCAGGGGGAGGCCCCGGGTGAAGTCGGTGCCGGACAGGCCGATCAGGCACACGAGCATGGCGATCTCGTGGCCGGCGTGCGAGGTGACGGGGGCGCGGCCGGTGCACTGCGGGATGACCATGCACCGCAGGGACTCGAACAGGAGGTTCGCGTCGACGTACTCGTAGCACCGGGCGGATTTTTTGGGGAGCGGGTCCGCGTCAAGGGGCGGGGCAGACTCCAGCTTCAGCTTCTTGGCCGAGGCCTGCTCCTCCCTGTCCTCCTTGAGGTTGGTCTTCAGCCGCAGGATGCTGATGCGCCCGGAGCCGCCGCGCTCCAGGTGCAGCAGCGCGATGGGGATGCTGTCGCCGTCCACGGAGTCGACCTGCAGAATAAAGAAACATTTAGGAGACGCAAGCGAAATGCATGTACAAAATAAAAAATAATAAAAAATCACCTGCAGCTTGTCAAACATGTCCGAGTAGCGCGCGAACTTGACGTCGGCCTCCCCCAGCGGCGCGAAGCCGGTCAGCTCCATGCTCTCGCCGCCCCGCAGGTACTGCACGGGGTGGCCCTGGTAGTCCACTATCAGGGACTGCCCCTCCCCGAGGTCCAGGAGGCTGCCCGTCAGCTGGCGAATCACCAGCTGGATCACCTTGGACTTGAAGGTGCGGTTGGAGATGCACTGCTGCCAGCGCTCGCCCTGGGGCACGCACGGCGGGAGCGCGTCGCGGGGGTTGAACTCCACGGGGGGGAGGTGCCTCCTCCGCTTGATCTGAGTCATCGACTTGGCCTGCGGCACGTGGTTGTAGTCGTCGAAGGCCAGGATCACGCACGAGACCCCCTTGGAGAAGTACTTGCCAATGTGCCGCGCGAACTGGCGCTGTATGTAGTCCTCCCAGCTCACCACGCCCTCCATCGCGGCGGGCATCAGCTTGATCTGGCCGTCGCAGAAGACGGCGGTGGGGGAGAACGGGGGGCTGGGCCGGAAGGCGGCGGGCGCCTCCTCCTTGAAGCAGGCGATCCACGACGAGTCGATGGTCATCCTTGGGGTTGAATGTGTGGTTGTTTGTTGAATGGGCGGTAGGCGCGCCGCCACCAGCGAGGATGGACCCTAAAAAGGCGCGCGTCTCACCGGTGGTAGAGCATGCTCACCAGCGAGGGGGTCGCGCCCGCGGCGGCAGGAAGCTTGGCCTCGGATGCGGAGACGATGGCGGATGCGGCTTGCTTCTTCAAATTGTTTTTAATTCTCTTCTTATCCGACCTGGCCTTCTGCAGGATGTGCTTGAGCCTATCAGGGTGATCAAGTAGCCCAACCCTTACGCCTTCAGGGACAATACCTTTCAACTTTTCCAGTACGTCCGCGTGGGAAATCTTAGCGGAATTCTCTCCTTCGCTTTCACCAGCCAGGAGAGTTACGCGGACAAACTCCGACAAGATGCGGTCTTGAAGTTCCCTGTTTTTGGGGAGGACAATAGGATTTCCAGATCTCATTTTCATAGTAACCCCCATCACAGTCGAGGTGAGCGCCCGCGGATCGTTGGCATCAGGAATGGACATCCCGTTCTTCTCTGCCAGGGACTTGGCCTGGCTGAGCTCCACGGCGTGCGATCGGTGGCGGTTCTGGGACGACCCGATGAGCTTCTTCAGCTCAGAGAAGAGCTTGCGCTTTTCCTTGGCGAACTCGACGTACTTTGCCGCGTCAGTGTCCCCGCCCACGGAAATGGAGTTAATCGTCAGCTCCGACGGCCAGACCTTTCCCTCTGGCTTTGCGTCGAACGGGGGCCGAGATGCAGTGAAGTCCGCCTTTAGGGCGTTGAGCTGGGTGAAAAAGTCACTAAAGACTGTACCCATCCACCCCGAGTCAGGGAAAGCGCTCTTGTCCTTTTTCTGCTTGCCAACTTGCTTGCAGGCGTCCGAGAGGGTCTTGAGGATGGGGTGCCTGACCTTCCGCTTCTTCTTGTTCTCCTCGTGCCTCTTCCGGTGATCACCGCCCTTGTGTCCGGCCAAGTACTTTTCCCCACGGTCGTGCTGATTCGCGTGGAGGACCCGGTACTGCCCGCGCTTCTTCTTGGGGATGTACACCACCTGGTCTCCGTGCACAGCGTAGCCGTAGTACTCCCTCTCCTTGATATTGGGGTTCTTCGACTTACGGTCATTGAACTTCTTGCGCCTCTCGTGATTGATGGGCTCAATCACGGTGGACCCGTGGTGCCGCCTGGCAAACATCTCCTGCCCGTCCGGCCCCTTCACCGGCTGCGCCAGGTAGGGGCCCGGGCCGGGCGCGGGGACGTACATCGGCGCGCCCATGGCCCAGGGCGGGGGGTGGGCGGCGCCGCGGTGGGCCGAGGCTGGGCTGTAGTAGGAATCGTAGTGGGAGGACATGATCTGCTCTGTGACACCTACGCGCGCGCGGGGGCGGGGCTTAAATACGCTCGCGAGGGCAGCTGATTTTACTCAATGATGTTAGTCACTCCAGCCACGCCAGCTGATTTTACTCGATAATATCAGTCACTCCAGCCGCGGCCGCTTGTACATGGCAGCGTCCCTCTGGCGCTCGATCTGCGTGAAGTAGCAGGCGAGCTGCAGGCAGATGCAGATGTCGTCCTTCATGCCGCCGACCTTGCCGCTGAGGGCCACCGCGTCCTTCTGGAAGGTGGTCAGGGCCGCCTTGAACTGGTACGAGTAGATCTCCATCTGCTCCCGGAGCCGCGTGGCGCACCCGCGGGGGTCGCGGGAGATGAGGGGCTTGCGGACGTGGATCCTCTTCTCCTCGAGCATGAGCACGACGAGCTGGCACATGGCGTGCTTCACCTCGTTGGTGGTCATGACGCCTACGCGGTCGTGCTGCTCGTCGACGTAGAACTTGGTGTTGGACAGGAAGCCGAGGGCGCGCTTGTGGTGCTCTGTGGATGATTTGGAAGAGGATGAGAAGGGGAATCATTAGGAGGGTAAACTGCGGGCTCCCACGGCCTCCCGCTCTTGACGCGCGCGAGCTCCGGGCCGTCCTCTCCCGTAGCACTGTTGACCACCCAGGGCCACTTGCTCTGCTTAGCCCACCTTTCCCTTGTAACCTCGGATGGCTCCCAGTCCACATCCTCAGGGGTCACGTGAGTAGCTACGATCAGACTATTAGGGATATACTCAAGGGGAAAATTCATGGTGACCCCTAAGCTCTGGTGCCCGAAGATCTGCTCGAAGTCCAAGCGGTAGAACCACGGCTTGAATTCGTCCAACGAAGGGGTCCTCATAATGAGCACCCCCGGCGCAACCATGAGGCAATTTACCTCGTACATGCCATTGATCACTCCCCTCGGAAAGGGGAAGGGAGGCGGCTCGGCGACAAAGCGCTCGATGGTCCCAGTGCGATAGTCTGTATCCACCCAATAGCCGGGCGCGTGCGTGGGGGTGAACTTAAGGGGGGCGGGGAGCAGTGCGTACTGCAGGGTGTGCCACAGGTTGTATATGGATGGGTGGGGAAAGCCTGGGACTTTCAACATTATTGGTGTTTTAGTGTCGCAAGCGTATAAATACTTACCCGCCTCGAACCCCAGGTTGCGCTCGACGTAGTTGATGAAGCGGCTGTCGCCGAACCCGGGCTGGCGCCTGATGCTGTGGATGTGGTGGGCGGCGAGGTCGAACTGGCGGCCGGGGTCTGCGCGGATGGTTCAAAGATATTTTAGGCTCCAAATGCGCTGGGCACGAAGTAAAGGGCACAGCAGCAGGGTCTCACCTTTGCAGCCCGAGAGGATGTCGATGCCTTGCACCTACCCCCACCACGACTGGTTAATGTACATTCTCTACAGCTGCGACGCCCCATTTCTGGGGCAAATCATACGCGGCGCGATGGCGGGCATAGCGCAGCAGCACAGCGGCAGCAAGGGGGTCCAGGAGGCCCTGGCGCCCTACGAGCCCAGCCCCTCGGACTGCATGCACACGACGCGCATCAAGCTCCTGGTGCTGCTGGACCAGGACGAGGGCACGCGGCGGAGGCTGTGCGAGTTCACCTCCAAGGGCGCGGCGCGGGACTGGGTGCCCGTGTGCCCCCAGAAGGCGGCGCGGTTCTATGCGGAGCTGCACGACACGCTGATCCCCGCGTGGATCCGGGAGGAGCCAGTGAGCTCCTCGGAGTTCGTGGACCGCGTTCGGATGGCGTATTTAATCAGCTGAAATACAATGAAACATACATGTTTGACAGCCTGCTCTTGCGTGGCGGGGCGCGCGCGATCCTGTGGCCGGATTACCGTTATCATCCCCTTCTGCCGGGTCACCGAGACGATGGCGTAGTCGCTGTAGGGCCCCCCCGCGGCTGGGTCAATGAAGACGTGGACGTCCTCGTTGATGACAGGAGGGGGCATGGGCTGCTTAAACATCATGTCGATATGCTCCGCCTTGAAGCACTGCTGAAGCGAGTCGAAGGCCAGGCCGGAGAGCTCGGACTCTATGAGGTCGGGCCGGTCCTGCATGATGGTCTTGAGCTTCACATGGCGGTCCGCGCTCTGCCACCTGTGCCGGAACCGAACAAACGGTATTTATGGATGCCAGATGGCAAACGCGGCGAGCCGATGCCGCCGCCGTCAAGGTACAAGAGGAGGACGAACAAGCACAAAACGGGCAATAAAGCCGCACCTGGGAACGAGGTGGAGCATGTGCACGCAGTCGGAGGCCTTGCCCTCGGCCTTGCAGGCGGCGCAGGCGAGCTCGACGCTCAGAAACGTGAAGATGGGCTGGCCCGTGATCTTGTCCCGCATCTTCATGAGCCGGGTGTAGAAGTTGATCTCGCTCGTGAGCGTGCTGATGGCAAGCAGGGTGGTGTTGCCCATGATGAGGAGCGGCGCGACCGTCTCCTGCGGGATTCAGACGAGTGGTCAAGCGACAAAGAAGAGGGAGAAAGCGTGTTTTTCCCGGACTGGGCGAGCGCTCACGTAAAAGAAGCCTGGGTCGATGTAGGCAGCCTCCTCGAGGATAATGATGTCTCCTCCGGTCCCCTTGGTGGTGGAGATCTGCGGCAAGGGAAGCCGGTCAGCAGCGAGGAGGAGCGTAAGTGGGACGAGCGCTTTTGGGCGGCGGTGCACATTCTTTAAATACACAGGGAGAAAAAAAACGGTTCCAAAGTCGGTGGTGGAGGCGCTCAGTACTCTAAAGTTTCAAACTAGCATGACCTACTGGTGGGAGGAGAACATCGAGGCGCAGCTCATGGACCCCGCGTCCCTCACGCACATGTTCCCGTACATGTGCAAGATCACGGCCGAGGAGGGCGGGGGAGTGCCCGACCTCCCTAATAGCAGCAGCGGCAGCGCAAAGGCCAAGGGTGGCGGCGCTGTCAGGCACGACCCCATCACCAGCACGGCCATCACCTTCCTCACCTGCCCGCTGCAGCTGGGGCTCACCGAGGTGGGGGCCATGCTATTCCAGGGCCGGTCGTCGCTCGTCTACCCGTACAACCTCATGTCCGACCGGCAGAAGGACTTCGTGCGCGAGGCGCTCTCGCGGCGCGCCGAGTGGAACATCTTCAACAACGCCGTGGTGTTCCGCAAGGGGGGCTCCCCACGGCTCACTCCCTCCGCGGTCCTCGTGGCCCTCTGCAGCAAGGTCATCGAGTCCTCCGCGCACGAGGACCCGAAGCGGCGCGTGGCCCTCTGCAACATCATACTGCAGCGGGTCCAGGGGTACATCCCCATCGACAAGCCGGTGCAGAGGGAGCTCAACGAGTGGCTCGCGGGCAGGAGCAAGGACGCAGGGGA
>Ga0172372_10006909_pt1 | contig 15361 bp, 18 predicted proteins | sample LakKiv5m_2_FD_114544 | JGI IMG/M metagenome (GOLD analysis project Ga0172372, IMG submission 114544) | Freshwater microbial communities from Kabuno Bay, South-Kivu, Congo - kab_092012_9.5m | ecosystem: Environmental > Aquatic > Freshwater > Lake | place: Democratic Republic of the Congo...
AACCCTCCCCGACGGCGACTACACCTGGGCGCTCCCCGACCCGATCACCGAGCGCACCGGTTCTGGGGTCCATCTCGTCACCCAGCGCCTCCCCACCAACTACATCCTCGGGTGGTGGAGCGGACCTCCGGCGGGACACCCGGACGTCCCGGCGCTCCGTGTGGCGACGGCGATCCTCTCGGGGCGTCTCTTCGCCGAGGTGCGCTCGCGTCGGAACCTCACCTATGCGGTGGAGGCGCGCTTCCGGGACCGTGCGCTGACCTCCGGGGGACTCTACGTGACGACGACGCGACCCGAGGAGACCCTCCGCATCATGCGCGAGGAGCTCCGCTCTCTGCAGCAGATGACGATCCCCACCGAGGCGCTGGCACCGCTGATCCAGCAGTTCATCACCGAGTACTTCCTCGACAACGAGACCACGGCGGCCCAGGCCGATTTCTTGGCCAAGGCCGAGCTCTATCGAGGGGACTTCCGGGCCGGCGAGCGATTCATCGCTGACCTTCGTGCGGTGACGGGCGAGGATGTGCGACGGGTGGCGCAGACCTGGATGAAGCAGGTGCGGTTCACCTATCTGGGGAACCCCGCGATCGTGAACCGATTCACACTGCTTTCCTTCTAGGGGTCAGGGGACAGGGGGCAGGGGTCAGGAACGGCGAGCATCGAGCGTGTGGCGGACATCGTCGAGCGAACCACCCACAGCCCGTAGCGCCACGAGTGCGTGATAGATCAGGTCTGCTACCTCCTCGGTGGCGCGGGCCACATCGCCATCCGCGCAGGCCGCGACGAGTTCGCTCCCTTCCTCGCCGATCTTCTTGAGGCGAAGGTTGCGGTCCCGTAACAGCCGCTGGGTGTAGCTCGTGCCATCGGCGTCAGCCACGCGTGCCGCGATCGTCGCATCGACGGCGCCGAGCACATCGCTTGCACCCGCACCAAAACAGGTCACACTCCCGGTGTGGCAGGCCGGCCCCGCCGGCCGCACGCGCGCGAGCACGGCATCAGCGTCACAGTCGGCTGTCAGCGAGACCACACGCTGCACCGCCCCGCTCGTCCCCCCCTTGTGCCAGAGCCCGCGCGATCGCGAGCGGTAGTGCATCTCCCCCGTCGCAATCGTCCGCTCCAGCGCCTCACGATCGGCATGCGCCACCATGAGCACCGCTCCCGTCACCTCATCCTGCGCGACGACGGTGACGAGTCCATTCCCCTTCGTGAAGTCCAGCATCCCGAGATCAAGCATCGAAGAATCCTCGGGCCGCGGCGCTCACCGCGGCATTCGTGGCGATCACCTGTCCACCGAAGGCGGTCGGATGGCGATGAAGGTCGGTGAACACCCCACCTGCCTCCTCGATGATCGGTTGAAAGCAGGCCGCATCCCAGGGATTCATGATCGGATCGACCATGATCTCCGCTCGGCCTGTCGCGACGAGGAGGTAGCCATAGCAGTCCCCCCATCCGCGCGCGATCCGTACCGCCCCCGCGAGCCGCCCCCATCCGGATCGCTGCGCCGCGCTCGGGAAGGTCCGGTCGTCGGTGATCAGCGCGGTCGCCTCGTCCAATGAAGACACCGCGCTCACCGATGCCCGGCGACCGTTCCACCAACACCCCTCACCGGGCGCTGCGACCACCAGCTCATCGACCGCCGGATAGTCCGCCGCCCCCGCGAGCACCCGCTCTCCTTCGACCAACGCGACCAACGTCCCCCAGAGCGGGACCCCGCGCACGAAGCTCTTCGTCCCGTCGATCGGATCGAGCATCCAGCGCCGACCACTCGTCCCTTCGGTCTCCCCGAACTCCTCGCCGAGGATCCCATCCGCAGGGAAGTGCTCCGCCAGCCACGCACGCGCCACCGACTCCGCCTCGCGATCGGCGATCGTCACCGGCGACCCATCCCCTTTGGTCTCCACCGTGAGCGCCGTACGGTAGTGTCGCAGCGCCACCGCTCCCGCGAGCCGCGCGACCGCCTCCGCTCCCTGCATCGGCGTATATGTCATGCCGCCACCTCACGCACCGGGAGCGCCGCCTCGCGCATCGCCTCCTTCAGCGCGCGCACCGTCGTCACCCCGTCGTGCAGGATCCCCGCAACGAGTGCGGCATCCGCCCCCCCCTCGGCGATCGCCTCACACACATGCGCCGCAGATCCCGCCCCACCTGAGGCGATCACCGGGACATCCACTGCCGCTGCCACCGCGCGCGTGAGCGCGAGGTCATACCCATCACGACGGCCATCGCGATCGATGCTCGTCAACAGGATCTCGCCCGCCCCGCGTGCCGCACACTCGCGCGCCCAGCCGATGGCCTCGAGCCCCGTCGGGGTCCGTCCACCAGCGACCACCACCTCATACCGCGCCCCATCCCACCGCGCATCGATGCTCGCCACCACACACTGCGATCCGAATCGTTCGGCGCCGCGCGTGATCAGCACTGGGTCCTTCACCGCGGCAGAGTTCACCGCGACCTTATCAGCCCCCGCGCGCAGCGCCGCCCCCATCTCCTCCACGGTGCGAATCCCCCCGCCGATCGTGAGCGGGATGAACAACCGCTCCGCCGTCCGGCGCGCCACATCGAGAAGCGTCGCACGCCCCTCGGCGGTCGCGGAGATATCGAGGAAGACGATCTCATCGGCGCCCTCGGCCTCGTAGCGCGTGGCGAGCGCCACGGGATCACCGACGTCACGAAGCCCGGTGAAGTTGACCCCCTTCACCACACGCCCCTCCTGCACATCGAGGCAGACGATCAATCGTCGGGTGAGCATCAGCGACCTTCGGTGAGCAGCACCGCGCCCTTGGTGGAGAATACAGCCCCGGTATCGACCGCCGCCTGCCGGAGCGCGAAACCCAGCGCCTTGAACGCCGCCTCGACGATGTGATGCCGGTCGGTCCCGCGCAGCACGCGGAGGTGGAGGGTGAACTGCGACGCATCACAGAACGACCGCATCCAGTGCTGATAGAACGAACTCGGGAGCGACCCCGCGTAGTACGGCCGCCCACCCGCATCGAGCACCGCCTGCACGAGCGCGTCGTCCATCGGCACCGTGCGCTCGCCGTAGCGCGCGGCCGTCGCCGGGATCACCGCCGCCATCGCCCCCCCCACCGTCAGCGCCACATCCTCGATCAGGTGATGCCGCAGATCCCCCCGCGCGCGGATCGTGAGATCGAGCCCGGCATAGCGCGCGAGTACCGTCATCATATGGTCGAGGAAGGGGATCGTCGTCTGGATATCGGCTACGCCGCTCCCCAGGCGCATCTCGACACGGACCGTCGTCTCCTTTGTCTGCCGTTCCCGCACCACCATCGTCCGCTCCGTCATCGTCCGAACTCCGCGGCGACCGCCGCCGCATCAAGGGTTCCTGTGTAGAGGCCCATCCCGAGCACCACCGCCTGCACGCCGATCCCCGCCAATGCGCGCAGATCGTCGATCGATCCCACCCCACCGGAGGCGTGCACCGGCCAGGGCGATGCCGCGACCCCCTCCTCCATCAACGCGAGGTCGGTCCCCTGCATCCGCCCCTCGCGATGCACCGCCGTGACCAGCAGCCCCGCGAGCGGCGCATCCTCCACCGCGGCAATCGCCTCCCGCAATGAGCGGCCGCTCCGCGCCGCCCACCCCTCGGCCACCACCTCCCCATCGCGCACGTCGGCGGCGAGGATCACACGCCCCGGCGCGGAGAACGCCTGCGCGCGCAACCACGCCGGATCAGCGAGCCCGCGGGTCCCGATGATCACGGCATCCGCACCCACCTCGAGCAACGTCGTCACGCGATCATCGGTGCGTACCCCCCCTCCCACCTGCACCGGGACCTCGACCTCCATGACCAATCGCGTGATCAGGTCGAGATGATCCCCGCGCCGAGTGGCCGCATCGAGATCCACGACATGGAGCCGCGAGAACCCCGTCGCCCCCCACCGATGAGCGACCGCGATCGGATCCTCGAGTCGGATCGCCTCGGCGGCATAGTCGCCCCCGATGAGCTGCACGCAGCGCTGTTCACGAAGGTCGATGGCAGGGATGGCGAGCATCAGCGGAGGGGCCGGAGGGGACGGAGGAGATCGGTGACGAGGGCGTCGAGGAGGCGAAGCCCAGGGGCGCTGCTCTTCTCCGGATGGCACTGCAGGCCCACGCAGCGCGCGACGCGCACCGCGGCAGGAAAGCGATCCTGTTCATGTTGCGACCAGGCGGTGATCACGCTCGTATCGGTCGGTCGGCAGACGAAGGAGTTCGCATAGTACGCCGTCGTGAACCCACTCGAGGCAAAGACCGGATCGGTCGCCTCGTCGATCGAGTTCCACCCGATCTGTGGGAGGCGCGCGGCGGAGAGCTTCGTGACCCGCCCAGCGATGACGCCGAGCCCAGCGCCTTCGCCCTCGTCACTCGCATCCATCATCAACTGCATCCCGAGACAGATCCCGATCGTCGGGAGTCCATCGAGGATCGCCGAACGCATCGCCTCGCGGCCGGGCGCGAGGCGCGCCGCAGCCGGACCAAAGGCCCCGACCCCTGGGAGCACCAAGAGATCGGTCTCGAGCGCACGCACCGGATCGGGTTCCACACGCACCTCACGATCCTCGCGCGTGAAGGCTTTGCCGAGCGAGTGCAGATTCCCCGCGCCGTAATCGAAGAGGGTGATACGGATCATGGCCAGACCTCGGTGATCACCGGCACGAGCCGTTCGAGCATCGGCCAGGGGGCGACGCCGATCCGGATCGCATCGCCGATCCCCGGGAGTCCACGGAAGGCACGCACCCCGATCCCCTGTGCGGCGAACCGCGCGGCGATCGCCTCCGCATTACCCTCCACCTGCCAGAAGACGAAGTTCGCGCGCGAGGGCCACCGCGTGACCCCGCGACGTCCCTCCACCAGCGCATCGAGTCGCACGCGACTCGCCACCGCGGCCGCCGCGGTTTCGCGCATCCAGTCGGTGTCCTGCTCGAGCGCGACCGTCGCGGCATGATCGGCCAGCGCATTCACTTTGTATGGCCCGCGAGAGCGCACCACCGCATCGATCAGCTCGCGCGACCCTACCCCGACCCCCACGCGGAGTCCGGCGAGTCCCCACGCCTTGGAGAAGGTGCGCAACACCAACACCTTCTCCATCGCCGGTGCCTCCGCGCGCCAGTCGCGCGTCATCGCGAACTCCCCATAGGCCTCATCCACCACCACGATCCCCGGCGCCTCCGTGATGCACCGCCGGATCTCCGCCTCCGGAGTGATCGTCCCGGTCGGATTGTTCGGCGAGCAGAGGTAGATGATCCGCGCCCCCGTCGCCAACAGGCCGTCGATATCCGCCGCACCATCGGCGCGGATCGGGACCCCCACCGGCTCCAGTCCATTGAGCCGCGCGAAGCGCGGGACCATCGAGAAGCTCGGCTCCGCATGCGCCACCCGCTCACCCGGTGCGGCCACCGCACGGAAGCAGGCGTCGATGAGATCATCGCTCCCACATCCGGCGACGACCTCGTCCGAACGCACGCCCAACTGCGCGGCGAGCGTCTCTGTCAGCCGCGTCGCGCTGACGGCAGGATAGTTCACCAGCTCGGCCGCGCGCGTCTCGCGCAACACCTGCAGCGCACTGGGTGGCGTTCCCCAGAGGTTCACGTTGTCGCGGAGGTCGAGCGAGAGCTCCCCGAGCGCTGCCGTGCTGTACGCCGAGATCCGCTCGAGCCCCGGGCGCGCGAGCGGCCGCGGCGCGCCTACGCCCTGCGTCGCACTCATACCCGCCCCCACGCCCGCGCCGCCGCCGCATGCCCCGGCAACCCCTCGGCGTCCGCGAACCGGCCCACGTCCTCCGCAAGCGAGGCCGCGGCCGCACGCGAGATCCGCTGATACGTCGTCCACCGCACGAAGTCATCGGTCGAGAGCCCCGAGAAGGCCCGCGCCGCGCCACCGGTGGGCAACACATGATTCGCCCCGGTGAGATAGTCCCCGAACGCCACGCTCCCTGCGGCGCCCAAGAAGATCGTTCCCGCATGTCGAAGCGCGGCAAGCAACGCATCCTCGCGTGCAGACCGCACCGCGAGCAAAAGGTGCTCTGGCGCCCAGTCGTTCGAGAAGCGCACCCCCTCGTCGAGCGAATCCACGCGCACCATCGCGCCCCGCGCGGCGAGCGCCGCTCGGATGATCTCGGCGCGCGGGGCCAGGGCGATCTGCGCCTCGAGCGCGGCGAGCACCGCATCCTCGAGCGCCGAGGAGTCGGTCACCAATACCACCGCCGCGACCGGATCATGCTCCGCCTGCGCGATCAACTCACGCGCGATCTGCTCCGGCGATGCCGAATCGTCGGCGATCACGAGCAGCTCACTCGGCCCAGCTGGCGAATCGATCGCGACCATCCCCGCCACCTGCGCCTTCGCCTCCGCCACATACGCATTCCCGGGCCCGACGATCCGATCCACCGCTGGCACCGTCGCCGTCCCGTACGCCATCGCTCCCACCGCGCCCGCGCCACCGATCACGAAGACACGATCCACGTCCGCGAGTGCGGCGGCCGCGAGCACCGCATCCTGCGGGCGCCCATCGCGCAGCGGCGGGGTGCAGAGGATCACTTCCCCCACCCCGGCCACGCGCGCCGGGACCGCTCCCATCAGCACCGAGCTCGGATACGCCGCGCGCCCACCTGGCGCATAGACCCCCACACGCGCCAGTGGGTCGGGACGCCGCCCGATCACCACGCCATCGGCGGTCGTCACCTCACGCACCGTCGGGCGGAAGGCCGCATGCACCGCTTCGAGGTTCCGCACCGCACGCTCGAGCACGCTACGGAGCACAGGATCGATCCGCTCGAGTGCCTCCGCCCATGATCCGCGCGGCACCTCGATCTCCAGCGCCCCGACCCCATCGAACTCCGCCGCGAATCGCCGCAGGGCCGCATCGCCATCGCGACGCACCGCCGCCAACTGCGCCGCGACCCCCGAGCGCACCGTCTCGTCGGTCATCGTCGCACGCGCGAAGAGCACCGCACGTGCCGCATCGGTGAGCGGCGCGGCCGGCCCACGATATGCGAGCGTGAACGAACCCGTGCGCACGCCCATGCGCCCAGTCGTCAGGTCACTCATGCCAGCAACCGCTCGATGCGCGTCACCAGGATCCCCTCACCACCGATCCCCTTGAGCGCGTTCACCGTCCGATAGATCCCCTGCGCCGGGCAGACCGCGTGCACCGCGACCTTCTCCCCACTATTGAGCACATCGATGACCGTCGGCCCCGAGATCCCCGGGAGGATCTTCCGCACCTCGTCGAGCTTGGCTCGCGGGACGTTCGCCATCACATAGCGCTGGTCGCGCGCCGCGAGCACCGAGCGCAGCGCCCCCACCAACTCCTCGAGCCCCGCGCGGCGTTCCGCGCTCGCATCGCGCGCCACCACGAGGTGCGCCGTCGACTCCAGCACCGTCGCGATCTCGCGCAGTCCGTTCACCCGCAGCGTCGACCCACTCGAGGTGAGATCGAGGATCACATCGGCGATCCCGAGGTGCGGCGTCACCTCCACTGCCCCCGACACCGGCACCAGCGTCACCCCCTTCCCGCGTTCGGCGAAGAACCGCGCCGTCACCCGCGGGAAGACCGTCGCCACCCGCGTCCCGTCAGTGAGCTCATTGATTGAGCGGATCCCGCTCTCGTCGCGCACAGCCACCACCAGGCGGCACCGTCCGAAGCCGAGGTCGAGCATCGACTCGAGCCTGCGATCCGATTCCTGGACCAGGTCCCACCCGGTGATCCCCGCATCGGCCGATCCGTCGGCCACGAGTTCGGGGATGTCTTGGGCGCGGACGAAGATCGCCTCGAACTCGCCACCCAAGGAGGCGACGAGCGCGCGGTCCGAGGCCGCGCGGATCTCGAGCCCCGCGTCGGCGAGGAGGGACCGGGTGTCGTCATTCAGACGACCCTTGTTTGGGATGGCGAGTCGAAGCATCAGAAAGACAGGGGAAGGCGAGAAGGAGGGGGGCAGAAAACACGAAACCCGTCCGCGGGAGGCGGACGGGTCGGGGAGGACCGCTGACGCTCTGGCTGGGCGATCTAGGCCCGAAGCTCCACGCGCGCCGCGCACCCCCGACCCGTCGGGCCGTGGTGATGCAGCGCATGGTGGTGGAGGGGCGCGCGGTTCATCGGACGCGGAGAATAATGAAGTTTGGAGTGATCAGTCAATTCCTAACGGTGTCAGGGAACAGGTGTCAGGGGACAGGTGGGCCCTCTGATCCCTGGTCCCTGTCACCTGGTACCTGGTACCTGACCTGTCCCCTGGAACCTCTCCCCTACCCCCTGGTAGTACTAGTGAATAATTTTACAAGTGCGAGCCGGGCCCGGCTCGTATATCGACAAACCTCTCTGTATCTGGCCTGGAGGCCTCCACACCATGTCGTTCAAGAAGTTCGCGCTCGTCGCTTCCGTCTTCGCCCTCGCCGCCTGCGGCGGTTCCTCTGAGTCTGCCCCGGCCGCCGAGGAGACCGCGGCTGCCCCGGCCGTCGAGACCGCGCCGGCTGCTGCCGCCGCCGTCACCGGCACCACGCATGAGATCAAGATGCTCGGCGACGAGAAGGGCTATCGCTACGAGCCGGCCAACCTCACCGTCAAGGCGGGCGACGCCGTGAAGTTCGTCTTCGTCTCGGGTGGCCCGCACAACGTCGCCTTCGAGGGCGCGACCCTCTCGGCCGACGTCAGCAAGCAGCTCGATGCCAACTTCTCCGCGAAGATGGCGCCGCTCTCGTCGAACATGATGCTCAACGCCGGCGAGTCGGTCACCGTCTCGTTCGCGGGCATCCCGGCTGGTCAGTATCCGTACAACTGCACCCCGCACCTCGCGATGGGGATGAAGGGCGTCATCACCGTCCAGTAAGCGCGCGCGAGCCGAGGCTCGCACCGCTCGCTGAGATGTGAAGGAAGGGGCGGGACGCGAGAGCGTCCCGCCCCTTCGGCTTTCCCCTAGATTCCACCGTATGGATCTGAACGGCCAGTGGGCCGACGCCCTCCTCGCCCGCGAGAGCCTCCATCTCGCCTGGCTCCTCGTCTGGGCCCTCCTCAGCATCGTCGTCGGCACCGCGCTCATCGCCTATGTGCGCTGGCGGAACGTCACCTCGCCCCTCATCACGCACTTCGCCATCCAGACCGTCGCCTGGGGCGTGATCGACGCGATCATCTCGCTCAGTGCGCGCTATGGTCTTCATGAGCGCGATCTCGCCGGCGCCGTGGCGCTCGATCGCTTCGTCTGGCTCAACATCGGGCTCGACGTCGGGTATGTGGGGATCGGACTCACCCTCGCGATCTGCGGCTGGCACCTCGGGCGCCGGATGGGGCTCGTCGGCGCCGGATGCGGTATCATGGTGCAGGGGCTCGCCCTCACCCTGCTCGACCTCGCCCTCACTCGCCACATCCTCCGCTGATCCCGTCCTCGTCCCCGTCATCCCTGAGACGCCTCGCATGATTCCCGGCTACTCGGATCGCATCAACCACGCCTTCGCCTTCGCGGCCAAACACCACGATCGCCGCGTGCGCCAAGGGACGCGCGCCCCGTATCTCACGCAGCCCGCTACCGTCGCGGTGATCCTCACCCGCTACGATCGCCACGAGGATGAGGTCGTCGCCGGGATCCTCCACGATGTGGTGCAGGACGGTCGACTCGAGGCGTGGAGTGCCGATCTCCTCGACGAGCGGATCGGCGCCAAGTTCGGGGCCGAGGTATTGGCGTTGGCGCTCGAGGTCACGCAGCGCCGCTTCGACGCCGATGGCGGTGAGCTCACCCGCGACGAGATCCGCGCCGATCAACTCGCGCGCATCCGCACCGCGAGCGCGAGCGCCAAGTGGGTCGCCGCCGCCGCGATGCTCCACCAACTCGGCACATTGCACGCCGATCTCACGCGCACGATCGATCCCGGGAGTGTCTGGGGACGTGTCACCGGTGGTCGCGAGGCGACCCTCGCCTGGTACGGTGAACTCCTCACCGCCCTCGCCACCGACTACTCGGCGCCGATCGTCAGCGAGCTCGCGATGCTGCGCGATGAGGTGCAGGCGCTCTAGTGCCGCACCGGCGCCGCCTCGCTCGGCGCCATCGTCTTACCGCGCCGGATAGGTCTTCGCGACGTAGTCGTTCAGGATCTCGAGGAACTCCGGGACGATCCTCTCCCCCTTGAGCGTCACGCGCAGCGCGCCATCCACATAGACCGGCGCCTTCGGCTCCTCGAACGTCCCTGGGAGCGAGATCCCGATATTCGCGTGCTTTGACTCGCCCGGGCCGTTCACCACGCACCCCATCACCGCGACCTTCATCTCCTCCACCCCAGGGTGCGACTGCCGCCAGACCGGCATCTGCTCGCGCAGATAGGTCTGGATGTCCTCGGCCATCTGCTGGAAGAAGGTCGACGTCGTGCGCCCGCACCCGGGGCACGCCGTCACCTGCGGGGTGAAGGAGCGGAGCCCGAGCGACTGGAGGATCTGCTGCGCGACCACCACCTCTTCGGTGCGGTCCCCACCCGGACGCGGCGTGAGCGAGACACGGATCGTGTCGCCGATCCCTTCGGCGAGGATGAGCGAGAGCGCCGCCGTCGTCGCGACGACCCCCTTGGTGCCGAGTCCCGCCTCGGTGAGTCCGAGATGCAGCGGGTAGTCGCAGCGCGCGCCGAGTCGGCGGTAGACCGTCAGCAGATCCTGCACCACCGAGATCTTCGCCGAGATCAGGATCTGATCATGTCGCAGCCCCGTCTCCTCGGCGAGCGCGGCCGAGCGGAGCGCCGAGGTGAGCATCGCCTCGAAGTAGACCTCTTTCGCGTCGAGCGGCTCCGCGAGCTTCGCGTTGTCGTCCATCATCTGCGTGAGCAGATCCTGGTCGAGCGAGCCCCAGTTCACCCCGATGCGCACCGGCTTCTGGTGGTCGACCGCGACTTGGACGATGGTGCGGAAGTTGTCGTCGCGATGGCGCGTCCCGACGTTCCCCGGGTTGATGCGGTACTTGGCGAGGAGCTCCGCCGTCTTCGGGAACTTCCGGAGGAGGAGATGGCCGTTGTAGTGGAAGTCGCCGACGATCGGGACGTTGACCCCCATGTCCGAGAGGCGCTGGACCATCTCCGGGACCGCCGCGGCGGCCTCGTCGTTGTTGACGGTGACGCGGACGATCTGCGAGCCGGCGGCGGCCAGGGCGGCGACCTGCTGGGCGGTCGAGGCGGCGTCGGCGGTGTCGGTGTTGGTCATCGACTGGACGACGACCGGGTGGGCCGAGCCCACGAGGACGCCACCGACGTTGGCGGTGACGGTCTGGCGGCGGGGTTTGAACGGGGTCACGCTTTAAAGGTAGTAAGGAGGGGGGGATTGCGCCCCTTCCCGGCCGGCCATAGCTTTTCAGGGTCCCCCAGACTGTCTGGGGGTCGGTCCAGCGCGGGGGATCCTATTTGTCCCGCGGTCTCGATTGTGCAGGGTCGGTGCGTTCCGCTCCTGTCAGCAATCAACAAAATCAGGAGTAGGGAATGCGTACGACCGGCAAGGTGAAGTGGTTCAATGATGCGAAGGGCTTCGGGTTCATCACCCCGGACAACGGGACCAAGGATTGCTTCGTGCACTACAGCGCGATCTCGGGTTCCGGCTTCAAGTCGCTCGCTGAGGGCGACACCGTCGAGTTCGACATCGTGCAGGGCCAGAAGGGTCCGGCCGCCGAGAACGTCTCGAAGGTTTCGTAACCACCGCCGGCACAATCGGGAAGCGCCCGGGGCTCGTAAGAGCTCCGGGCGCTTTTCTTGTTTACCCTCGGAGAGTCGGCCGTCCTCGCTTGGCTCGCACCGTCGTCTCGATTGCCGCAGCCAATCTTTGGTCGATCTGATTCGTCAGGCTTCCGAGGTCAGCACTGATGTTGAGGTGACCGACCTCATGGTCCCGCCCGGAACAGAGCTCCGAAGCGATCCGATACCCATCGCGGATCCCGACTCCAAGTCCGGTCACCAGCTCCAATGTCAGGGCGAGTTCCGGTAGGATTTTGATCGGAATCCTCCGCTCGCGGCCCTGGCGGCCCTTTGAGCCACTTTCCGAATTTGAGGCTACCCCACCTATCCTCAACAGCAGATTATCGAGCTGTTTCGGGGTGATTTGGAGGACCTGCGCCGCCGTTTGGGAGGTGATCGCCCGCATTGTTCTCCTGCAAAATTATTCTCAAGAATGAGGATAATTTAGCACGGGCTGGCGAATCAGGCCAATGCAACCGCGGCCCACCAGGTTTTCCGCTCCGAAATCGGTCTAAGCTTACCCGATCGATGCCCGAGCCGCCCTGAGCTGTGCCTTCACCGCCTCGAGCCCCGTCCCGCCAGGTATCTCCCGGTGCGACAACGACTTCTCCGGCTTGAGCTCCTCGAGGATATCGGCGCCAAAATCCGCATGCGCCGCCTGGAACCGCTCCAACGGCAGGTCCCACAGCTCGACCCCCGCCTCCTCCGCCTCCCGCACCAACCTCCCCACCGCCCCATGGGCGTCCCGGAAGGTCACCCGCTTCCGGACGAGATAATCCGCGAGGTCGGTCGCCATGAGTCCACCCGTCACCGCGGCGCGCATCCTGGCCCGATCGAACCTCAGCGTCGCGACGCTACCGGCGACCGCCGGCAGCAGGAGCCCCATCAGATCGACCGCCTGGAAGAGGATCCGCTTGTCCTCCTGCAGATCCTTGTTGTACCCACTCGGCAACCCCTTCACCGTCGCCAACAACGCGACCAGATCGCCGATCGTGCGGCCCCCTGCCCCACGCGCCAACTCCAATGCATCAGGGTTCCGCTTCTGCGGCATCATGCTGGAGCCGGTCGAATAGGCATCACCAAAACGCACGAAGCCGAACTCGCTCGACCCATACAGGATCAGATCCTCAGCTAACCGCGAACAGTGCACACCGAGCATCGTGATCGCGTAGAGCGTGTCGGCGATGAAGTCGCGATCGCCGACGGCATCGATCGAATTCGGTGAGATCCGCTCGAACCCCAGCTCGGCGCGCAACATCTCCCGCGGCACGGCGAACGCAGAACCAGCGATGGCGCCAGAGCCGAGGGGAAGCACCGACGCGGTGCGCCGCGCAGCGGCGAGACGATCACGATCCCGACCGAGCGCCCAGACGTGCGAGAGCAACCAGTGCGCCGCAGACACCGGCTGCGCACGCTGGAGATGCGTGTACGCCGGCATGATGGCGTCGATCTGCGACTCGGCCTGGTCGATCAGCACCTGAAGCAGCGTCTTGAGCTCGGCGTCGAGCTTGGCGAGCGCATCGAGGGTCCAGAGCCGCGCCCCGGTCGCGACCTGATCGTTCCGACTGCGGCCGGTATGGAGCCGCCCAGCGGGCTCGCCGGCCTCCTGATGAAGCAGACGGTCGACGAAGGTGTGCACGTCCTCGTCGGACTGGATGGGCTGCTCGCCATCGGCGATCCGCTGCCCGACCCGGTCCAACCCCTCACGAATCGCAGTGACCTCGTCGGGGCGGAGCACCCCGGCGGCGCCAAGGGCCGAGGCCCAGGCCTTGGAGAGCTGGATGTCGAAGGGCCAGAGGCGGAGGTCGACGGTGATCGACCGATTGACCGCCTCGAGCTCCGGGGCAGGGCCACCGGCGAAGCGACCCCCCCAAAGCTTATGGGAGCCAGGGGTCAGGTTGGAGGGGTCAGGGGTCAGGTCAGAACGCATGATTATGCGGAATATTCAGGGAGCGGTGGAGAAGGGAAGGGGCGGGGCGGAAACCGAGGCGCCGGACGGGTGCGGCGGGGTGCTTTAGGGGCGCTTGGCGAGCTGCGTCAGGCGCCGGACGACCCGCTCGCGGGCCTGTTCGCTCCGGCAGATCAGGAGGATCGTGTCGTCGCCGGCGATGGTGCCGAGGATGTCCGGGGTCGGTTCGCGGTCGAGCGCCAACGCCACCGGTTGCGCCCCGCTGGTGACGGTCTTGAGGACGACGAGGACGCCGACTCCCTCGATGCTCGAGAAGAGCTGCGGGAGGATCGCTGCGAGACTCGCTCGCTGGGCATCCTCGCTCGCGGGCTCGCTCACTACGTAGCGCACCCCGCTCGCGGTGGGGACGCGGGCGATGCGGAGGTCGCGGAGATCGCGCGAGAGGGTGGATTGGGTGACATCGAGCCCCTGCCGCAGCAGGAGCTGCCGGAGCTCCTCCTGACTCCCAATCGGTCGTTCGGCGATCGCCTCGAGGATCGCCTGCTGCCTGGCACGCTTCGGTCCTGTCACCGCTCCCTCCTCACGTTCCCACGAGTCTACCCTGCCGTCACACCGGGAGGCCACGAGGGAGGGCAGGGGAGTCCCACCCCAAACCCGACCTTGACCACCCCGCAAAGCATAAATATGATTAAAACGTGCATAAAATTCCAGTCGGGGTCCTCGGGGCCTCGGGGTACGCCGGGCGCGAGCTCTGCGCCCTCATCGCCACGCATCCGCAGCTCGAACTCGCCTTCGCGACCGCGAACGCCCAACAGGGCGAAACGCTCGCGCTACCCTTGGGCCGCTCGATCACCTTCCAGCCAACCGAAGCGGCCAAGCTCGCCGACGCGAAGCTGATCTTCACCGCGCTCCCGCACGGCACCTCCGCTCAATGGGTCGCGCGCGCGCGCGATGCCGGCGCCAAGGTCGTCGACCTCTCGCACGATCTCCGCATCGGGAATGGGGCGAGCGATGGCATCCCCTACGGCCTCACCGAACTCCGTCGCGAGCAGGTGAAGGGCGCGCACACCATCGCGAACCCGGGGTGCTATCCCACCTCGGTCCTCCTGGCCCTCGCGCCGCTCATCGAGCGCGATCTGATCGCCCCCGACGCCGCGGTGCAGATCTCGTCCGCGAGCGGTGTCACCGGCGCCGGCCTTACCCCGCGCCTCGACCTCCTCTTCGGCGAGGTGACCGAGAACTTCCGTGCGTACGGAGTGGGGAACACGCATCGCCATCTCAACGAGATGCGCGCCTGCGTGCAGGAGATGGGAGCCACCTGCGACCTCCTCTTCACCCCACACCTCCTCCCCGTGGCGCGCGGGATCCTCTCGACGATCACCGTCCCGCTGCGCGCTCCACTCGACGATGCGCTGGCGCTCTATCGCACGCGCTACGCGAACGAGCCCTTTGTCGAGATCGCCGATGAGCTCCCCGAGCTCCGGCAGGTGCAGCATCGCAATGTGGTGCGCATCACCGCGCGCCCGGTCGCGAACACGCGCACCCCGATGCTCCAGCTCTTCAGTGCGATCGATAACCTCGTGAAGGGTGCGGCCGGGCAGGCGCTCCAGAATGCGAACCTGATGCTCGGGCTCGACGAGACACTGGGGCTCCCGCGGTGAGCACGCCCACCATCCGTGTGATCAAGCTCGGCGGCCGCGCACAGTCCGCGCCTGAACTCCCACAGCTCCTGAGCGATGCCGCAGCGGCGCCACACACGCAGCTC
>Ga0172372_10006910_pt1 | contig 15361 bp, 13 predicted proteins | sample LakKiv5m_2_FD_114544 | JGI IMG/M metagenome (GOLD analysis project Ga0172372, IMG submission 114544) | Freshwater microbial communities from Kabuno Bay, South-Kivu, Congo - kab_092012_9.5m | ecosystem: Environmental > Aquatic > Freshwater > Lake | place: Democratic Republic of the Congo...
AGCGGATCGCGGTCAGCCCGGGGGAGCTGAGCTTCCCGACGATCTCGGTGAACGGGCAGCGGGAGACCCGGCTCAGCTTTCGCGTCAGCAACCTCGGGGGGGAGCGGGTGACGGTGACCGGGCACGACGAGGTCCTGGGCGGCGGCGGTACCTGGACCGTGCCGGACCAGCCTCCGCTGCTCGCGGTCGATCCGGACCAGTCCGTCGACGTCGAGGTGCTCTTCGCGCCTCCCTCGGAGGGCTCGTGGACCGCCGAGCTCGTCGTCCAGCCGGGGGACGAGCGGATCGGCCTCGCCGGGGCCGCCACCGCGCCCGTCCTCGAGGTGGAGGACGCCGACTCGATCGCGGTGGTCCTCGGTTGCACGGGCGGGTTCGAGCTGACCCTGCACAACTCCGGGAGCGAGTCGCTCGACTTCGACGCGGCGCGGGTGACCTCGGACGAGTTCCGGGTGGTGGACCTCCCCGACAGCGTCGGTCCCGGCGCCGCGGACACCGTGGGGCTCACGTTCACGCCCGCCTCCGGGGGCACGCGCGACGCGAGCCTCGTCCTCGTCTCCAACGATCCCCTCTGGCCCGAGCTGGCCGTCTCCCTCTCCGCCCTGGCCTATGAGGGCGCGCGCGTGTCCGAGGAGTTCCGGTACGCCCCCTCCAACCCCACCGACGTCCTGTTCCTGGTGGACACCGCGGCGAGCTCGATGGTCTGGTACGAGCCGGCCGAGAACGCCGCCGCCACCTTCGTGGACGCGCTGCGCTCGGCCAACGTGGACTACCACGTGAGCAGCCTGGGGAGCGGGTCGCCCTGCCCTACCACCACCCCCGGGTGGACCGACCGCTACGACACGGCGGTGCGCTCCGAGTCCGTGGTGATGCGCGGCTTCGAGGCCCCCGGCGGCGCCTGGGACCACGACCTCCTGGACCTGGCGCTGACCGCCCTCCCCTACTCCGAGCCCGGGGAGTGCTTCGAGGGCTTCCGGCGCGCCGACGCCGACCTGCACCTGGTCGTGGTGTCCGAGGCCGAGGCCCCCGACGACCTCTCGGCCGACCTGGTCGAGCTGGCGGGGCTCGCCGCGGAGGACGCGGGCTTCCGCGTGTCCACCGTGGTCGGGCTGGGCGGGTGCGCCGGGGACGCCGACGGCTGGGCCGCCGCGACCGATCCCACCGGGGGCGTGGAGGTGGACCTCTGCGCCCCGGACTGGACCGCCGGCTTCGCCGAGCTGGCCGACCTCCCGGCCGGGTACGACCCCGTGTGGTACCCGCTCGCCGAGGTGCCCGTGCCGGGCTCGATCGAGGTGCGGGTGGAGGGGCAGGTCTTCGACGAGTGGAGCTGGGACCCCGTGGAGAACGTGGTCCGGTTCGACGGCGAGGCCGTACCCGCGCTCGGCGCGGAGGTCGAGATCACCTACGTGCTCGCGGTGGCCTGCACGGAGTGACCCTACGAATCCCGTGACGGTCGCCGGCCCTGGAGCCGGTGGGTCTCCTGGAACTGGTCGAGCCGGGCCGCGACGCGGCCGTAGAAGCTGCCGGGCGTGACGTCGCTCCCGGGGTCCTCGCCGATGAGCAGCGCGAGCCCGTCGTCGAGCGAGTCCACCGCCCACACCGCGAACCGGCCCTCGGCGCAGGCGCGGGCCACGTCGGCGCCGAGGCACAGGTCGGGGACGTTCCCGCGGGGGATGAGCACCCCCTGTCGCCCCGTCAGACCCCGGATCTCGCAGGCCCGGTAGAAGCCCTCGATCTTCTCGTTCACCCCGCCGATGGTCTGGATCTCGCCCACCTGGTTGATGGAGCCGGTCACCGCCACGTCCTGCCGGAGCGGGACCTCGGCCAGCGCGGAGAGGAGCGCGTAGGCCTCGGCGGAGCTGGCCGAGTCGCCGTCGATGCGGCCGTAGGACTGCTCGAAGCAGACGGAGCCGGTGAAGGCGAGCGTGCGGGTCCCCCCGAATCGGGCCCGCAGCAGCCCGGCGAGGATCTGCACGCCCTTGTCGTGGGCGCGACCCGAGAGCCCGGCTTCCCGCTCGATGTTCACGATGCCGCCCCGACCCACGCCCACGGTCGCGGTGATGCGCAGCGGCCGCCCGAAGTCGTGGCCGCCGACGTGGTACACGGCGAGCCCGTTGACCTCGCCCACCCGGGCCCCGTCCAGCACCACCCGGAGCACGTCGCGGCGGATGAGCTCGAAGACCCGGCGCTCGGCGAGGTCGTCCCGGTTGCGCCGGGCCAGGAGGGCGGCCTCCACGTGCTCGGCCCGGACGGGCCGACCCTCGGCCTCGAAGGCCGACTCGCGCACGAGATCGGCGAGGGTGCCGAACCGGGTCGTGATGCGACCGCCGCGCCCGGCCTGCCGCACGGTCCACTCGAGCAGGCGCTCCACGGCGTCGCGCTCGAGGTGCGCCAGGCGCTCCTTCCGACACATGCGCGCGCAGAACCGCGCGACGTCGAGGAGCATGTCCGAGGTGCAGGGCGCGTCCTCCTCGAACTCCGCCTTGATCTTGAAGATCGAGCCGAAGTCGGGATCTGCGTAGTACAGCAGCGCGTAGATCCCGGCGTCCCCGAGCAGGATCACCTTCACGTCCAGGCGCAGCGACTGGGGACGGAGCACGGCGCCCCCGGCCCCGCCCGGCATCTCCGGGTTGGCGATGTCGAACTCCCCGAAGGTCAGCGCGCGCTTGAGCACCTTCCAGGCGCCGGGCTCCTGGAGGAGGTCCGGCGCGTTCACCACCAGGAAGCCGCCGTCGGCGTCCACGAGCGCGCCGGCGCGGATGGAGCGATGGTCTCCCGTGCCGGGCTCGCCCTCCACGCCGCCGAGGAGGTTCGCCCAGGTGGGGTTGGACGCCACCACCACCGGCGCCCGGACGGAGCGGCTGCCCTGGTGGATCACGTTGACGGAGAAGGCCTGGAAGAGCGCGTCCTGGTCGGGCTCGTCGTCGTCGAACCACTCGGGCGAGTCGACCAGCTCCTCGTGGAGCTGCCCGAGCCACTCGCGCGCCGGACGCCAGCGCCGGGCCAGCTCGGCGAAGAGGGCACGCGTCCCGTCGCGAATGGCCGACTGCTCGGCCTCAGCGACCCTACGCACGGTCTCGGACACCGCCTCGTGCGTGGCCTCCATCGCGTCGGCCAGCTCCTCCTCGAGGAGCTCGAAGCGATGCAGCAGCTCGGGGAGCGGCAGGGGCAGAGGCGCCTTGGCCGTCTCCGCGAGCACCTGCACCTCGGCGCGGCCGTGCGCCGCGGCGCCCCCTTCCGAGTCGGGGTCGATCCACAACACGGTGGGGAGGGCCTGGTCCTCGCCGCCCACGTCGGCGATGGTGAACCCGAGCTCGGTGGCGTGCTCGGCCACCCGCGCCAGGGCGCCGTGATGGGTGACGGCGGCCGACTCCTGCTGGCGGTCGCGGGCGCGGCGCACGTCGTCCGAGCGCAGGATCCGGGGCACCTCCTCGATGAGCACGCCCACCAGCCGCAGGAGCTCCTTTCGGAACGCGGCGCCGCGGCCGGGCGGGAACGCGAGCAGCCGGGGCCGCGAGGGCTCGCGGAAGTTGCGCACGTACACGAAGTCCCGCGACACACGCCGGCGGGGGGCGAGGTCGTCCAGGATGCGCTTGACGGTGCCCAGCCGGCCGGTGGGGAGCAGGCCCACCACGAAGACGTTGAAGCCGGGGCTGTGCATGCCCACGCCGCGGCGGAGGGCCGCGATCGCCATCGGCTGACCGATCACCGCGTCCAGCGGCGCGAGCTCGGCGGTGGAGGAGAAGGGCAACGTCCCGGGGGGGACGGTCCAACGGAGGGTCTCGGCGGGCAGCGGCCGCGGGGTCGGCATCCGGAGGCGTATCGGGGGGCGGACGCGGCAGCCACGGGCCGGGGATAGAGGCGGGGCGTGTACCCGGTGCTGTACCGCGACGCCCAGCTCGAGGTGGTGGACAAGCCCGCGGGCGTCCCCGTGGAGGCCGGCCGCGACGGGATCCCGGGGGTGGCGGAGGCGACGGGGCTGCGCGTCACCCACCGCCTCGACGCCGGGACCAGCGGGGTCCTCGTGCTGGCGCGCACCGAAGCCGGGCAGCGCCGCGTGAACGCTGCCTTCGCGGAGGGGCGGGTGGAGAAACGGTACGTCGCCGTGGTGGCCACGGGGGCGGCCGGGCTCGCCGACGAAGGCCGCATCGACCTGCCCATCGGCACCTGGCGACGCGGTCGGGTCAGCGTGGGGCAGGGCAAGCCGGCGTCCACCTCGTGGCGGGTGCGCTGGCGGGCGGGGGATCGGGCGGGGGTGGAGCTGCACCCCCACACCGGTCGCACGCACCAGCTGCGCGCCCACCTCGCCGCCCTCGGCGCGCCCATCGTCGGCGACGAGGACTACGGCGGCCCCCCGGCGGACCGCATCCACCTGCACGCCGCCCGCCTCGTGCTCCCGCTCCCCGGCCGGGCCCAGCCGCTGGTGCTCGAGTCGCCTCCCCCGCCCGGCTTCGACCGGTGATCCCGCTCCTCCTCCTCGTCGGGTGCGGCGCGGACGGCTCCCCGTATGCGGACCCCTGCGCCGCGGAGTTCGTGGACGACACGCTCGACCCCGGGGTGCGCAGCGCGCAGACCCAACTGCAGGACGACGCCGGAGACTGGGCCCTGCACGTGCAGCTGCGCTGGCCGGCCACCGGGACCGGGCCGTGGCCCGTCGCGGTGGTGCTGCACGGAGGGTGGAACCAGCAGGGCACGCCGGTGGACGCGGGGACGAGCCGCCTCGACCCCGCCGAAGGAGTGGCGGAGATCCACCTGGACCTCCCCGGGAACGGGCTCTCCGGGGGGGTGAACGACCGTCGCGGGGCGGGCAGCCGGGCCGCGGTGGCGCGGGCGCTGCGCTGGGCCGCCGGGCTGGACACGGACCTGGGCGGCTGCACCGCCGCGCGGCGAGCGGTCGGCGCCGACCCCGACGCGCTCTACCTGGTGGGAGCCTCCAACGGGGGCAACCTGGCCGTGGCCACGCTCGCCGACCCCGCCCTGGACCGGCCCGAGGTCGCGGGCCTGGTGGTGTGGGAGACGCCGGCGGGCCCGCAGTTCGCCAACGTGGAGCTCGGGACCGACCCCACGGTGTACACGCCCGGGAGCTGCACCCTCGGCGACGCCGGCATCCACTGCCCGTACCCCGCCGAGCAGCTGCGCTGGACGGACGACACTCCGGTGGAGATCTGCTTCGACCTCGACGCGGACGACACCTGCGGGCGCGACGACGTGGCCGTGCACTCCACCGAGGACCCGCTGACGGGGCTGCGCATGCTCTCGCCGGGGCTCACCGCCGACCTCCTCGACGCCGGGGCCGATCTGGGGGGCTACGGCGACCCGGCCGCGGCCGACGCGTGGTGGGCCGAGCGCGACGCGGCGCGTGGGGCAGCCGCGCTCGCGGCCCGCAACCCGGAGCTGGCGGTGCTCCTGGTGGCCAGCGAGGAGGACCACATCCAGCGCCTCGCGGACCACCCCCACGTGTACGGCCTCGGGGAGGCGTTCCAGGCGGCCGGCGTGGCCTGGGTGCGCCTGAACCCGGGTTCCGCCTGGCTCGGGGGCGGACCGGACAACGCGCCCGGGATCCCCCTGGCGTTGTCCGGCTCGGAGGCCCGCCTGCTCTCGGAAGAAGACGAGTCGCCCCTGCCGCGCACGCTGGCCGCCGCGGTCCGGGAGCTGGCCGACCGCGCCTGGGGCGAGGGCTGGTCCCGCTGACGGCGCAGTGGGATAGGTAGACGCCGTGCCCCGCCTCCTATTGATCGACGACGAAGCGGATCTCCTCGCCACGATCGCGGAGTACCTGGGCGCCGTCGGGTACGACGTCACCGCCGAGGCCTCGGGGCGGCGAGGCCGGGAGCGGATCCTCGACGAGGGGCAGCACTTCGACGCCGTCCTCGTGGACTGGATGCTTCCGGACGTGCCCGGACGGGAGCTGGTGCTGCTCGTGCGGCGCCTGCGCCCGGCGTGCCGCATCCTGGTCACGACCGCGCACGGCAGCGACGTGGTGGGGGAGTCGGTGGTGGGCGCCGGGGTGGCCGCGGTGCTCCGCAAGCCCTTCACCATGCAGCGGACCCGGGAGGCGGTGGCCGCCGCCCTTGCGGAGCCCCAGGCCCAGGGTTGACCGCATCCTGACCCGCGCGACAGATTTCCGCTTGCCGGTCCCAGGAGCGCCGCGTATACTCCGAGAACGTCCGCTCTCACGAGCGGTTGACAACCAGATCAGTCCCCCCCGGCCCGGCTTCATCCGGCAACGTCAAGCGTCTCCTCCATCTCTTGCGGTGAGAGCGGACGGGGGGGACTCTTCTGAACCTACGGGGGCGACTGCGGCGGCGGCACCGATCCGTTCGACGCTCCGCCCGGGACCACCGGACCGGACGGGGGGTTCGCCACGCCCGGAGGCGCGCCGCCCATCGGCGCCCGGGGGGGGCGGTTCCCCTCGACGAGCCCACGGTGCAGGTGCGGGCGGCTCACGAGGACCCGGCACCGCTCGGCGAGGACCGCGTCCTTGATGCGGTCACAGTACTTGTTGCTGTTGGGATCGACGTCGCGCGTCACGGCGAGCCAGATGTAGTCCTTCACCGTCGGGTCGGTGACGGCCTGCTCCACCAGCCGGGTGGCCCCGGCCGGATCGGTGCGGAACAGCTCCGGGAGCACCGAAGCGTAGCACTCGTCGCGGGCGGTGACGTCCCCGAGCGCGGCGCAGTCCTCCGGGGAGTCCGGCGCGGCAGGGGTGCAGGCGAGGACGAGCAGAAACCACATGGGCCACTCCGAGCCGGCCGTAACGCGCCGTGGCATGCTGAGAGGATGGCGCACCCGGTGGTCATCGCCCGCATCGAGGAGCTCCGGGCCGACCCCGTGGCCGCCGATCGGGTGGTGGACCCGTGGCTGCGGCGTTTCACGAGCGTGGCCGACCGGCCGCTGCGCCGCACCGTGCTCCGGGCCTGCCTCGACGAGGCCGACGACGGCTCGCTCCTGGGCGGACTGCTGCGCGTGGAGGACCGGGCGATGGGCGGCGAGGCCCGGGCCCGTTGGCTCGCCACCGAGCTCGCCCTCACCCCCTCGGTCGTGCTCGAGCTCCCCTACGAGCGGCTCGTCGAGCTGTACGACGCCGCGGTGGCGGCCGACCTCCCGGCCCTCGCGCGCCGGCTGCTCCACGATCGCCGCCGCCCCGACACGCCCGCCGCGGCGGACAACCCGCACCTGGACGCGAGCGCGGGGCTGCGGACCGCGCTCGCCCGCCGCCCGGACCGCAACGCCATCGACCGGCTCGCTCGCGACCGCGACCCGCGGGTGATCCGGGCGCTGCTGGACAACCCGGGGCTGACCGAGCGCGACGCCGTCCGTATCGCCGCCGCGCGCCCCACTCCGCCCGAGGTGCTGCAGGCCGTCGCGGCCCACCCGCGCTGGGCGGCGCGCTACCCCGTGCGCAAGGCGCTGGCGTTCAACCCCTACACGCCGGCCGCCCTGGCGCGCCAGCTGCTCCCGACCCTGCTACGCCACCACCTGCGGGAGATCGCGGGCTCCCACGTGCTCTCCGAGGAGCTGCGCGGAGAAGTCGCCCGTATGCTGGAGCGCTGAGCTCAGCCCTTCTTCGATTCGGCCCGCTCGGCGTCCTTCGCAGGCACGTCCTCGTCGTCCAGCTCGTCCGTCTGAGCGAGCTGCTTGGGGGTCTTGCGGCCGGAGGCCTTCGTCGCCTCCTCTTCGCCGGCGGACGCGTCCTTGAACTCGCGGATGCCGCGCCCGAACTGCTTCATCACGTCGGGCAACTTACCGGCGCCGAACACGACGAACACGACGACGAGGATGATGATCCATTCCCAGCCGCCTGGCATGCTGAACATCGACCGACTCTCACGAACACCCCATCCTACCTCACCACGCCGCCCCACGCCCGTCGGCCCCGGGCCGGCGGGTCAGCGCACCCGTCGACCGGCCTTGTAGACCTGCTCGGCCAGATGGCCCCCGAGGTACTGGACGAGGCTCGCGACCCGCGGCGGCTCGCCCGGCGGCGGCCGGAACACCGCCAGGTCGGCCGCAGCACCGGGGCCGAGCCAGCCCAGATCCGCCCGGCCGAGCGCCCGCGCCCCCTGCCGCGTGATCCCGCCCAGGGCCTCCTCCACGGTCAGCCCCATCGTCAGGCACGCGAGGGTGGCGCAGGTCCACAGGTCGGTCACCGGGGAGGAGCCGGGGTTGAGGTCGGTGGCCACCGCCAGGGGCACCCCCGCGGCGCGTAGCGCGGCGACCGGCGGAGGGGTGTCGCGCAGATAGAGCATGGCGCCGGGGAGCAGGACCGCGACCGTGCCGCCGGCCGCCATGGCCGCGACCCCGGCGGCGTCGACGCGCTCGAGGTGATCCGCCGACAGCGCCCCCAGCTCGCCCGCGAGGCGGGCCACGCCGGTGTGCTCCACCTGTTCGGCATGCACGTGGAGGCCGAGCCCGAGGGCCCCCGCGGCGCGCAGGATGCGGTCCGCCTCCTCCAGGGTGTAGGCGCCCCGGTCGCAGTACACGTCCACGGCGTGCACCTGTCCGACCACCGCGGGGAGATGCTCGTGGACCACCTCGTCCACCCACGCGGTCCGGGGACGGTCGGGGGGCAGCACGTGGGCGAGGTAGGTGGGCAGCACCTCCACCCCCACGTCACAGGCCGCCGCCGCCCGCAGCTGGCGCAGCTCGGTCGCGAGCTGCAGCCCGTAGCCGGACTTGACCTCGACCGTGGTGACGCCCCGGGCCAGCATTCCCTCCAGCCGAGCCTCCGCGGTGTGGACGAGCTCCTCCACCGTGGCGAGGCGGGTGGCCCGCACGGTGGAGTGGATGCCGCCGCCGCGCTCGAGGATCTCCGAGTAGGAGGCACCCCCCAGCCGGGCCACGAACTCGTCCGCCCGAGAACCGGCCCACACCGCGTGCGTGTGTGCGTCCACGAGGCCCGGCACGACGATGGCGCCGTCCAGATCCACCACCTCCTCGGCCTCGGGCGCCGCCGCCTCGGGCCCGATCCAGGTGATGCGGGCGCCCCGCCAGGCCACGGCGACCCCCCGGTGGACGCGGCTCCCGTCCCAGAGCTCCGCCACGCCGCGGAGGAGGGTGGAGAAGGGTGCGGCTTCGGGTGGCATGGGTGTTTTCCGCGTGGTAGCGTGCGCCGTTCTCTACCCCGGAGGCGCCGTGCGCACCCTCAGTCCCCTCCTCTTCCTCGCCGCCTGCACCGGCTCCTACGACCAGAAGGACACCGAGGACCTGATCGGCCACGACTCCGGGACCACCGAATCGGACGCCGACACCGACGCGGACTCGGACACCGACGCGGACGCCGACTCGGACACCGATTCGGACGCCGACGCGGACGCCGATTCGGACGCCGACTCCGACACCGACACCGACACGGACACCCCCACCACGGACCTCTGCACCAACAGCTGGGATCCGCTGCACGAGGGCTACTGGATCCGGTACTACGACATGACCTACAACGGGGAGACCGCGACCGGTCAGCAGGAGGGCTACGGCGCGTCCTGGTGGAACGGCGTGGACGCGTGGGAGGTCTACGACGAGGTCTCCACGAACTCCGGCTCGGGCTTCGCCGGCACCGTCTACTACGGGTGCGACTGGGGCGGGCAGGCGGGCCTGTACATGCTGGGCTGGAACATGAGCGTCAGCATGTTCGGCCTCCCCTTCACCGGCTCCGCCGAGGCGGACCGCCCCCGCATGTACCTCCCGGCCGAGTCGGACATGGGCACGGTGGGCTCCTGGACCTTCAACTACAGCGAGAGCGTGAGCTTCAAGGGCATCCCCCTCACCCTCACCGCCAGCGGCACCTACACCGAACGCGGGACCGAGATCCTCCGCCTCCCGGACGGCAACGACTACAACGCGTACCACCTCTTCGTGGAGTACGAGCTCAACAACGGGATCTCCGTCACCACCGGCACGATCGACCAGTGGTACGTCCAGGGCCTCGGCCTAGCCCGGGAGACGAACACCGGGTACGACAGCTCCACCGGCTCCTCCATCGACGTCATGACCCGCGAGATCACCTCGTGGACCGGCCTCACGCCCAGGTAAGCGACCGCCATGCTGCTCCTCCTCGCCCAACTCGCGCTCGCCACCCACGTGACCACGTTCGAGGCGGATCCCGCCTGGACCAAGGCCCCCTTCTCGGGGCTGGAGTCCCTGGTGGTGGACCCCGCCCAGGTCACCCCCACGCTCAGCCCCTGGACCGGCGCGACGCCGCCCAACGCGATGAGCATCGCCAACGGCGCCGAGCCGCCCGACCGGACCCTCACCTTCACCAACCCCACCAACACCTGGGGCTACCTCTCGATCAACGGCACGCTCATCGGGACCATCAACCCGTACGCCACCGCGCGCTTCGAGGGGCTGAAGCCCGGTCAATGGTGGATCTCGCTGAAGCTGAACAACGGACACCAGCGCGAGTTCCTCGTGCGATCCGGCCCGAGCCGGGTGCGGACCGCGGTTCCGGTCAAGGTGGACCTGCTCGAGGATCGCATCCAGCTCTCCGACCGCATCTACTTCGAGCTGGACAGCTCGGTGATCGAAGCAGACAGCCACGGGCTCCTGGACGCCGTCGCGCGCCTGCTCATGGACCACCCCGAGCTCTCCAAGGTGAGCATCGAGGGCCACACCGACCAGCAGGGCTCCGCCCCCTACAACCAGAAGCTCTCCGAGGAGCGCGCCGCCGCGGTGGCCGCCTACCTGGTCAAGGCCGGTGTCGGGGCGGATCGGTTGGCCTCCGCCGGCTTCGGCGAGTCCCGTCCGGTGGACACCGCCTCCACCGAGGACGCCTTCGAGAAGAACCGGCGCGTGGAGTTCCGGGTCGTGGCCCGCCAGGCGCCGGTCGAGCTCCCGCCGCCCGCTCCCCCGGTCAAGGGTCGGAAGAAGTAGCTCCGGCCGCGCGCGTGGCCCGCACCGAGAGCAGCGCGGCGACCACCAGGAGCACCGCCGACAGGTAGAAGGGCGCGCCGTGCCCGACGCGGTCGAAGAGCACCCCGCCCAGCGCGGGGCCCGTGGCCCGGGCCAGCGCGGACATCGACTGGGAGCTCCCCAGGACCGCGCCCTGCCGATCGGGACCCGCCGAGCGGGAAACCAGCGCCTGGGCGCTCGGATTGGAGAGCCCCTGGCCCAGCGCCACCATCGAGAAGGCGCCGCTCATGGGGGCGCCCAGGCCCACCCGGGCCAGCGTCGCCACGCCCACGGCCTGCAGCAGGAGCCCCGTGGGCACCAGCGGTGCCTCGCCGAAGCGGCGCACCACCCGGCCGATGAGCCCGCCCTGCACGACGATGTTGACCACCCCCACGAGCCCGAACAGGCGGCCCACGTCCTGGGGACGCAGGCCGTGCTCGTGCTCGGCGAAGAGGGTGAAGGTGGACTCCATCGCCGCGAAGGCGAACACCTGCACGAAGATGACGAGGATGATGGGCCCGGAGCGGGGCTCCCGCAGCGCCTGCAGGAGCGCGCCCGGGTGGATGGACCGGGCCGACCGCTGACTCCCGGCGTGCAGGGTCTCGGGAAGGAAGGCCAGGGCGAGGACGAAGTTCAGCGCCGAGAGCCCCGCGGCCACCCAGAGCGGCGTGGCGAGCGAGTAGACGGCCAGCTCCCCGCCGATGAAGGGGCCCAGGGTGAACCCGATGCCGAAGGCAGCCCCGATGAGCCCCATGCCTCTCGCGCGGTTCTCGGGGGTGGTGAGGTCCGCCACGCAGGCCTGCGCGGTGGCGATGTTGGCGGTCATCACCCCGTGCAGCGTGCGGAAGACGAAGAGCATCGCCAGCGAGCCCGCGCTCGCGAAGCCGGCCAGCATCAGCGCGGTGAGACCGATGCTCGCCACCAGCACGGGGCGGCGACCCACCCGGTCGGAGAGCTGACCCCAGATGGGCGCGGCGACGAACTGGGCCACCGAGTAGCAGGCCATCAGGAGCGTGACCTGCACGGCGTCAGCGTGGAAGGCCTCGGCGTAGAAGGTCATCAGCGGGATGACGATGCCGAACCCCACGAGGTCCAGGACCACGGTGAGGAAGACGACCAGCAGCGGTCGGCCGCGCACGGTCGCTCAGACCTTCTTCTCGACGTCCCGCATCAACCCCAGGATGTCCGGGTGCACGCGTCCGTTCGTGGCGCAGACCCCGTCCACCAGGGGGTTGGGGTTGTTGAACCGGTAGGGGACGTCGTGGCGGTTGGTGGCGCGCCCCCCGGCCGCGTTGACCAGAGCCACGCCGGCGCAGATGTCCCACTCGTTGCGGGGCTGCGGGGTGAAGGTGGCTTCGGCGAGCCCGGCGGCGACCCGGCCGAACTTGTAGGCCACGCTCCCCAGCGGCTGGAGCTTGACCTGGCTCTGGTAGGCGTCGAACCAGCCCTTCTTCATCTCGGTGCGGGAGCAGACGATCCGCGCGCCGTCCAGGCCCACGTGCGACGAGACGCGCACCGGCGCGCCGTTGAAGCTGACGCCCGCGCGCGCGTGACCGGCGAAGAGCTCGTCCGCGATGGGGTTGTAGAGGACGCCCAACACGGCCTCCCCCTCGACCACGAGCCCGATCGACACCACGAACTCGGGGATGCCGAGGGTGAACTCCTTGGTCCCGTCCAGCGGATCCACGATCCAGACCTCGCGGGAGCGGAGCCGGGAGGCGTCGTCCACCTGCTCCTCGGAGAACCAGCCGAAGTCGGGGAAGGCGCCGCGGAGCCGGTCGGAGAGGATGCGATCCGAGGCGAGGTCGGCGTCGGTGAGCGGGTTGTCCTCCCCCTTCTCCTTCACCGTGTACGCGTCCTTGTAGTAGCCGCGGATGGCCGCGCCGGCCTCGCGGGCAGCGGCGACGGCGACGTCGAGAGCACGATCCAGCATGGGGACTCCGTGGGCGCCGCCGGCATATCGCGCGCCGGCGCCCGGCGTCACGGCTCCGGCGCCTCGGCGTGGTTCGTCCACGCGAGGGTCACCACCCCGTCGCCGTCCACGTCGCCCGCCGTGATCCGCTCGCCGGTGCGGAGGTACTGACGCGCCCCAACCACCGTGCTCTGCGCCGCGTCGATGCCGCCGAAGCCCTCGCCGTCCCAGCGCAGCACGTAGATGGCGCCGGCCTGCACCGCGTCCTCGGCGCCGGTCGGGTTGAGTCCGGGGGCTCCGAGCACCAGCTCGTCCACCCCGTCGCCGTCCAGGTCGGCGGTCAGGACCGCCGCGCCCAGCCGGGCCCGGGGGTGACCCCCGACCACGATCGCGTCCGGGGCGGGGTCCCCGATCCCGAGCCCGCCCACGTAGCGCCAGAGCCGACGTCCCCGGTACACGTAGACCGCACCCGCGCGGTCGTTCTCCGCGACCCCCTCGGAGGTGTGTCCGGGGGCCCCCACCACCAGGTCGGGCCAGGCGTCGCCGTCGAGGTTCCCGACCGCCAGGGCCGCCCCGAATTCCTCCGCGGACTCCTTCCCGTTGAGGACGAGGTGCGGATCCCCGTCCGCGACCTCCGTCCCGCCGCGCCACACGTGGACGGCGCCGGCGGTGGCGATCGCCCCCGATTCGCTGACGTCGGCACCCGACACCCCGAGCACCAGGTCCGCCAGCGCGTCGTCGTCCAGGCTGCCGCCGCACCAGGTCGCCGCGCCGAAGGCGTCCCCCGGGGCCACCCCGGCCCGGCGGAGCAGGCCGGCCTCCCCGGTGCGCCACAGCGCGATCGCGCCCGCGAGCGCCCCACCCCAGGGCGCGGTCGCGACCCAGTCGTCCTCGCCGTCTCCATCCAGGTCGCCGCACGCCGTCAGCCGGCTGCCCAGGCGGTCCTCGGCGGCCTCGCCGTCCACGCGGGCGCTGGGGCTTCCCGCGCCGACGACACCCTCGACGCCGTCACCGAGGCCCTCGTACACGAGGAGCGCGCCCGCTCCGTCCGTCGTGGGGCCGGTCGACGCGAGCGGGGCCCCCACCACCAGGTCCACCCGCCCGTCGGCGCGCTCCCAGCGGATCGACGACGCCCCGAACCGGTCGCCGACGGTGGGCCACTCGAGCGTCCCCGACGAGCTGCCCCGCGTCTGGGCCGCCGGGAACCACCGCACCTGGTCGGCCGCGGGCACCCCGACCCGGAGCGCCCCGGCCTCCAGGGCGAGGGACCAGTCGGTGCCCTCCTCGGCCGTCCCCGTGAGCATCGGGGTGAGCTCGAGCGGGTCCACCGTACCCGTGGGCAGGGGTTCGAGCCGCCGGATGGCCATCGCCGGGTAGAGATCGCCGCAGCTCGCCCCCGCGCAGGGCTGCGGGCAGCCGCCCAGCAGGGGGAGGAGGATCAGCACGGGTCTGCGTTATCTCGCAGCCGGGGGGAGGGCCGGGCGGCGGCCGCTGGGCTATGACACGACCACCTCTGGTGTCGCCTTGTCGCACGTCTACACCGTGATCCTGGGGGGCGGGCGGGGCTCCCGCCTCTTCCCCCTCACCCGCGACCGCGCCAAGCCCGCGGTCCCAGTGGCCGGCAAGTACCGGCTCATCGACATCCCCCTCTCCAACGCGATCAACTCCGGGTACCGGCACATCGCGGTCCTCACCCAGTTCAACTCCGCCTCGCTCAACCACCACATCTCCCAGACCTACCGGTTCGACATGTTCGGCGAGGGCCAGGTGGACGTGCTCGCCGCCGAGCAGACCGCCGAGGGGAACGACTGGTACCAGGGCACGGCCGACGCGATCCGCAAGGCGATGCGGCACCTTTCGGGACGGGGGGTCGAGCACCTGCTCATCCTGTCGGGGGATCACCTCTACCGGATGGACTACCGGGACATCGTCTCGCGCCACCTCTCCACCAACGCGGACGCCACCGTCTCGGTGATCGGGGTGGAGCGTCCGGAGTGCGCCGGCTTCGGGATCCTCCAGTGCGACGACTCCGGTCGCATCCTCACCTTCGTCGAGAAGCCCCAGGATCCGGCGCTGCTGGACGCGCTGGAGCCGCCGCCGGCGCTGCGCAGCGCCTGGGGCCTGCCGCCCGAGCGCTTCCTCGCCTCCATGGGCGTGTACGTCTTCCGCTTCGACGTGCTGGCGCGACTCCTCGAGGATCCCACCAACATGGACTTCGGGAAGGACATCCTCCCCGCCATGCTGCACAGCCATCGCCTGCAGGCGCACCTCTTCGAGGGCTACTGGCGGGACATCGGTACCATCGGCGCCTTCTACGACGCGAACCTGGCGCTCACGAGCGTGGGCGCGCCCCCGTTCCGCTTCTACCACTCCACCGGGCCCATCTACACCCACCAGCGCTTCCTGCCGGCGAGCAAGTTCAGTGATTGCCACGTGCGGGAGAGCATCGTGAGCGAGGGTTGCATCCTGCAGGGGGCCGCGCTCGACCGCTGCGTGGTGGGCATCCGCGCCCGCGTGCAGCCCGGGGCCCGGCTCCAGGACGTCATCCTGATGGGCGCGGAC
>Ga0172372_10006914_pt1 | contig 15357 bp, 11 predicted proteins | sample LakKiv5m_2_FD_114544 | JGI IMG/M metagenome (GOLD analysis project Ga0172372, IMG submission 114544) | Freshwater microbial communities from Kabuno Bay, South-Kivu, Congo - kab_092012_9.5m | ecosystem: Environmental > Aquatic > Freshwater > Lake | place: Democratic Republic of the Congo...
CATTGTGTCGAAGAGTGGCACATTGACGTATGAGGCGGTCGATGCGCTGACGCGGATTGGACTGGGTCAGAGCAGTATTGTAGGAATTGGTGGTGACCCCATTATCGGCACCAACTACATCGACGTCCTTGAGCTCTTCCAGGCTGATCCCGCCACCGAAGCCATCGTGTTGATTGGCGAAATCGGCGGCAACGCGGAGCAGGATGCGGCCAAGTACATCGGCAAACATGTCACCAAACCAGTGGTCGGCTTCATTGCGGGGCGTACTGCGCCTGAGGGCAAGCGCATGGGCCATGCTGGCGCCATTATCTCGGGCGGCGAGGGGACTGCACAAGAGAAGATCGAAGCGTTGCAGGCCGTCGGCGTGCACGTAGCCGAGTTGCCCACTGACATTGCGCAGTTGGTCAAGCAGGCACTCACGAAGTAGGTTGTGCAACAACCGTGGCACGGGTGGCACGCAGCAGTGCGTGCCGCCTTTTTTTGACAAAAAGAGAGCGAACACATGGCGTACGATTACTTTGAAGACTACCACGAGGGACTGCAACTCACCACACCAGGACGCACCATTGGCGAAACCGAAGTGAGCATGTTTGCCATGCTTACCGGGGATTTCAACCGTCTGCACACGGACGCCGAATACATGAAAGAGTCATTGTTTGGTGAGCGCATCGCTCACGGCTTGCTCGGTCTAGCCGTGGTCAACGGGTTGAAATACCGCACCGCACTCAACCCGGATGCGATTGTGGCGTTTTTGGGGCTCGAATGGAAGTTCACGGCTCCGATTAAATTCAACGACACCATTCACGCTACGTTAACCGTCCAAGAAATGCGCCCAACCAAACACACCGAACGTGGCATTGTGGTCTTCGCAGTGGCAGTCATCAACCAACACGCTGAGACGGTCCAGCAAGGCACGATGACGATGATGCTCAAGCGCCGTCCACCCGCCTAACGCAAACCCCTGCTCCGCGTAGCCACGCGGAGCAGGGGCGACGACATGGCCAATGGTGGGAGTGTTTATTCGAGGTAGCCTTGGAGGCGTCCGCCGATAGCCGGCGTACGAAGCTGACGCAACGCATCGGCTTCGATTTGGCGGGTGCGCTCCCGAGTAATCCCAAAGGCCACGCCGACTTCTTCGAGGGTACGCCGGCGCCCATCACTGAGACCGTAGCGCATCATCAAAATCGCACGCTCACGCTCCGGCAATTCGTTGAGAGCCGTATTGATGTCGGACTGAAGCATGTGTCGCGTGGCAATTTCGATGGGAGTCTCGCTCATTTCATCGGCGAGCAACTCACCGATATGCCCTTCGCCGTCGTTGCTAATCGGCTGTTCGAGCGACACGGGTTGAGCGGAGGCCTGCAACAAACGACGCACTTTGCGATCCGAGATGCCCAGCTCTGCAGCCACTTCCTCGGGCGTGGGCTCACGGGACAACCCTTGCTCGAGTTGGCGCGTCACGCGGCGCATTTGCCCGATGGCATCGCTGAGATGCACGGGCAAACGAATCAAGCGACTCTGCTCAGCAATGGCACGGGTCACGGCTTGACGAATCCACCACGTGGCGTAGGTGGAGAAGCGATTTTTACGCAGGTAATCGAACTTTTCAACAGCGCGCATCAAGCCAATATTGCCCTCTTGCACGAGATCCATGAACGACAGCGGGCCGCCGATGTACTTTTTGGCGACACTGACCACCAAGCGCAGATTGGCTTGTATCAAACGGCGGCGCGCTTCATCGGCATCGGCGATGCGGCGTTGCAACAGGCGTTGCTCGACACCGCTGAGCGGTGCGGGAATGCGCAACGGCACCGACAGACCATCGAGGAGCCACTGCAGAGCAGGCACGGTCGCATGCCCAGCAGCCAACATATTGAAGAACGCCGGCTCAAGCACGACTAAACCAGCCTTGCTGGCTAGTTGGTGGAGGCGGTCACGTTCGCGGAGCGCAGCAAAATCTTCGGCAAAGCTATGGTTGAGGGTGTCAGCAACGTGGAGTCGCCCTGCCTGCATCATGATTGCAAGTAACCAGGGAAGATGCATGACGGCGCCAGATCGGGCTTCCCATATGGCACACCACTCCGCCACACTGTGCACGCCGGGCATCTCGGCCAAAAGCGCCTCTGTCAACAGTTGCGTGGCGTCACTGCGCACCAGAGCCACATCAAAACGGAGCAGGGCTTGGGAGTACGCACCGGCCTCCATGATTTGGGCGAGGTCTATTTCTTGTTGCGCATTGAGCAACGCAACTTGGCCAATCTCGCGCAAATACATCTGCACGGAGTCTTCGACGATATCAGATTTCGTGGGGGTGTCGCTGATAAACGCTTCGGCAGCTTCATCGGTCCAATCGGCATCCGGCCCAGTATATGTCCCGTATTCAGTGGCTTGCGTTAGAATATCCATTTGCACCTCACTACACATGATTTTCGCGGTCATACGCCTCGATACACGTATGTGTATAGGTACGTACATTGACAAAAAGTTGGATGTACCAGCCGAAGCAGGTACATCCAATAGTGCAGACAAGTGTCAACGATATTACGCATCAGGCACGGCGATGGAGCACCACGTGCGCAATGGATTCGAGGGATGCAAAGACATCGGGGGCCGCAAATGGAGCGACTGCGGCTAAGCCGGTTTGTATACACTGTTGCGCAGCAGCATACGCCAACTCGATACCTCCGGCCACTTGAATCGCATCAATGATGGTCGGCACCAGCGGGGCATCAACCGGTCCTGCGGCGGGGAGACGCAACACGGGTGCATCCGAGACCGCCGCTGCCAAAATGAGCGGCAACGTGATGGTGCCTTCGCGCAAATCGTTGCCGGCTGGTTTCCCGAGTATCTCAGAGCTTTCGACCATGTCGAGAATGTCGTCAACAATCTGGAACGCCAGTCCCAACTGATAGCCGAAAACGCCGAGCGCAGCCACCGCAGCCTCACTACCGCCACAGACCGCAATACCCGACTTGCAGGCCGCCTCAAAGAGCACGGCCGTCTTGTAGCCAATCTTGCGGTAGTACTGATGCTCGGCCTCCGCCGTCGGCTCAACGAGGGTCACCGGGTTAAGCTCACCCTCGATCATGCGCTGAGCAGCATGCACATAAAACCCGATGATGCGCGGATCGGGCTCACCGGCTAACTCGTGCGCTGCCACGCCGAACAAAAAATCACCGAGCGCCAACGCAACGTCGCGACTCCACGTCATGTGCACAGTGGCTCGGCCACGACGCGAACTTGCGTGGTCGATGACGTCGTCGTGGACCAACGAGGCGGCATGGAGCAACTCAATGGCCACGGCGGGATGTACCGCACGCGTAAAATCGTAGTTGCCGATGCGGGCTGCGAGCAACACTAAGAGCGCGCGCAAGCGCTTGCCGCCCGCTTTGACCGTGTATGTGCCTGCTTCACGCAGGGCTGGTTGTGATGACGCTAAACGGGCCAGCATGGTCATCTCAACCTGCACCAAATCGTCAGCCACGCCACTGTGGGTAATGATGTGCTGGAGCTGCCCGCGAATCATGGCATCGGGAATGTTGTCGGTTGGTGCTATTGGTTGCATGCGTGCGCCTTCGCTCTCATTTCTGCGGTGTCGCTACCCGGCACCTGTTACAGATATCACAAATGGGTCAAGCACCTGCCACGACGGGCAAGTGCCACCCGACTACCACGCGCCGCGCACGACCTCAAGCTTGCTGAGATGGGCGGCCTCGCTGAGGCTGACTAAGTAGGTCATATCGGAGCCGTACTCGATGACCGAGATGCTGGCGTTGGTGACCCAGATCTGATTGATGCCGTCCATGTGCATGCCCAACGCATCAGCAACCAGAATTTTGACCACAACGTCGTGCGTCGAAATAAGCACGGTCTGATCGGGGTGCGCCTTGAGCAACTGCTCTTTGAAATCCAGCACACGCTTGAGAATGTTGCTGAAGCTCTCACCACCGGGCATTTGCGAGCGGGTGGGATGCATGCGCCATTCGCGCAGACCATCGCCAAACTTCTCGATGACTTCATCGACCATCAGACCGGACCACTCACCGTGATCGAGCTCGATAATCGCAGGAGCAATCACGAACGGGGTATCGGGGTGGAAACGGTGTACCGCCTCACCGGTCAAACGCGCCCGTTGCAAAGGGCTCGCATAGATGGTATTGAACTTCTCGGTGCGCAGGCGCTCAGCAAGGGCCTCGGCCTGACGGACACCCATTTCTGACAACGGCGCATCATGATGACCCTGATACCGGCCAATTCGATTCCATTCACTTTCGCCGTGGCGCACAATCACTAAACGCATATGGTATGCTACCTTTAACTACGCAGGAATATCTCGTACTGTCGGCATTATACACGACCTAGACACATCCTATGCACACACCACCCTTGATGCCTCAATTGCGCCAAGTACTCGACAAAGCCGAGCCATATGCGCTCATCTACCCGCAACAGGCCGGCGGCGCCCTCCGCTATCTTGCCATGCTCGACGACAGCCGCCGCCTTGCCGACCAATGTCTGGCCCAGGGACTCGACATCGAGTCCGAGTTGGTGCGCCTTGATAGCCTAGTCCGGCGCACGCAACGTGACGCCGAGACCTTTGTCCGGGCACTCGGCGCCCAAGACATCCCCACCACCAGCCACTACGGCCCCGCGCTCGTAACGCTGGCACAGACACGACGGCGACAACGACAGCGCTCCTGGATGACCCTTGCAACGATCGTGACAGTGGTGATTGGCGTCATCGTCTACGCGGTCCGCACCGCGCCGCCCACAGCCGACGTCGCCAGCATTCTCAACCTAGGGGTGGCTGGACAGCTTGACGAGGCCTACACACTGGCCCAACGCGAAGCAACGGCCTTCCCAGACGACTACGAAGTCCACGTGTGGTTGGCGGTTCTTGCTGAGCAACGCGGCGAGCAGGCGATCGCCGACGAAGCTTGGCAACGAGCTACGACGGCCTTACCAGCCGGGCAACAACTGACGTACACGCGTGGGAGCGTGCGCATGATGGTAGGGGATTTCGCGCGCGCACGTCAAGACATGGAGCTCCTCAAAGCCGACTCCGTCACGCTGCCCGAAGGACTATTCCTAGAAGCCAGCATTGCCGAAGCGCAGGGCCAGGTCACCGATGCAATCCGCATCTTCCAGATTGCTGCGGATGCGGCCGAAGCCGCCGATCGCCAAGAAATGGCCGTGATTGCGCGGGTACGCATGGGCAATTTGATGCAATACGGCATCAACGCGACGAGCACACCACGCCCGAGTGACAACTAGAGATCACCAAACAAATCGTCGATGTCGGGTTGTTTGGGCGGCGTAGCGCTTGCAGTTATGTCACTACGTGCGGACACGCTCCCACGTCCCATGGCAGCATAAAACTGCTCGTCGTAGGCGCGTGTTTTGACCACGACTGGCATCGGCACTGCATGCCCCAGCACGAGACATTGTTGTTTGGAATCGAGTGTGGCCAACACGGTACGCAGGGCTTGCGAGCCACTCACCCCCGTAAAGACCGCATCGATGTCACGTTCGTCGTTGAGCAGAGCGGTCACGCGACTGCCGAGCTGGCTCATGACGTCACTGTCAATGGAGGACGGGCGCTGATCGACCACGAGCAGGGTCACGCTGTACTTGCGCATCTCGCGAGCAATGGTGCCAAAAATGGTCTGCTTGGCGGCAGTCGGATTGAGGAACTTGTGCGCTTCTTCGATGGTAATCACGAGCTGGGGCGGCTTATCAGCGCTGTTTTTGGAGGTCAGATAGGCCTCGGTGCGTTCACGCCAGCGGGCGTGGATTTTGCGGGTCAAAATGTTGGCGACCAGCATGTAATCGATGGTATTGTCGAAACGCCCAAACTCGAGCACCACGTGTTGCTTGGCCATGAGCACGTCGATGAGATTATTGATGACCGAACCAGTCGTCTGATCACGCACGTAGCCACGCCGACGGAGCGCCTCGAGTTTGCGTTTGAGCGCACTCAATGAGCCGTAGTGCGTGCCAGTATCTTCAGCGAAATTTTCAAGTTCATGGGGCTCCATGTCGAGGAGTGTGCGGAGCCATTGATCGTGAAACCGGTCGGCGAGGCGGTAGGCCGATTCGGCGGCGGTGGCGTTCAAATTGAGCTCATCTTGGATGAGCAACATGTCTTCGACTTCGATTTCGTTGAGACCAATCAAAACTTCTTCGTCGTACTGCGCCCCGCGCCGGCGGGTAGCATCAGCATCAAGCGTATAAATACGCACCACCGGTCCAAAAATCTTGCGCAGTCCCTTGACGAAACCACCCTGCTCAGACGTTGCGTCACTGGCGTATTCGGAGTGCATGTCAAAAATCAAGTTGGCAGCCACACCGGCTTTGATGGTGCCACTCAACAGCAAGCGCGTCAGAAAGCTCTTGCCAGTGCCGCTTTTGCCAAACACCCCGTTGGAACGCTCCACAAAACGATGCAAATCGAGACACACCGGCACGTTCATGTCGAGTGGTCGGCCGATTTCGAAGTGCGTCGCGTCTTCTTTGCCGAACACACGGGTGAAATCTTGCTCATCGGCCACGTACACCGGTGAAAAGTGCGCTGGGACCGTTTTGACGGGGAGCATTTGCTCGCTTAAATCGCGAGGGAGCATCAACGACGGCTTGAGCTCAATGGTGCCGTACGTGGCCGTGCCCTCGAGGACTTGAGCAAAAAACGGATCATCACTGGGCGGGTCGATGAGCACATTGGGAGCGGTCGCCGCCAATTCAACATCGGTGAGCATGGCAAAAAACTCGTTTTGGCGGCCGCTGACCAACAAAAACTGGCCGACCCGCAAGGTCTCAATCGACTGCGAGGCGTCCACACGAGCAATTAACCCATCACTCAACGAGCCACTGACAATGACCCCGAGACGATCGCGTTGGTGCATCCGAGCCTCCCTCTGCGCGCAGTGGCAGCTGTTGCCATCATGACCCCATACGTTTCATTATACAAAACAAACCACCTACACACCGGAACGGCATGTAGGTGGACCAATGAAGCAAGCAAGCCTACGCAGGGCGTGAACGGCGCCACATGCGAAACGAACGACGGTTGATGATGCGACCGGCACGGGCACGGTCAGAGGCTGCATGGGTGGGCACGGGCAAATCGAGGGTGTCACGCTGATAGCCGAGCAAGTGCATCATGTCGATGAGTTGCTGAGCGGGCACGTCACGCACCATGAGCTGACCCTGCTCGTCGACGTCGATGACGACCCGACGCATCTCGGGCGTCAAGCAGTGATGCGCACCACCGCGCCCCGACAACATCTGCTGATAGGCGCCAACGCCGAAGAACGCCAGCACCATCCCGGCACCCTGAGCCGGCAACAGCAACGGCGGCTGACCTGGACGCGGGTAAAAGTCATCGGTGTCGCAGGTCAAGCGTCCGGCCAGCCGCACCGCATGAACCGGCGCATCCCACCCATCGAGCGGCAACACGATGAACTGCTGCCCAGCAACGATGAGTGTATCCGGCAACGAGACCATGAGACTGCCGTTCAAGAGGTACCAATCAGGCGCACCACCGCGTCCCGTCTTGACGCTCCCGACTTCCATCAGGTAGACGCTGTGCGACGCCACCGTGTAGCGCCCGAACTCACCGACCAAACTGGGGACGGCGACCTGATAGCGGCCACATTCGCGGGTGAGTGCCTGCATGATGCCCGCCAAGAAACCGACATAGTCGAACGTGAAATCGAGCTGGTAGGCATCAGTGGGCATGCCACCCCCAAAGTTGAAATACCGCAGGCTGGGGAGTTGCGCCGCCAATGCAGCGTAACGTTCCACGGCCGCACTCAGACGGACCTGCCAGACGCGGGCATCCTCCATCTGGCTACCCACCATGGCGTGATACAAGACCAGTTGATGCGGCGTACCAACCAACATGTCGGCGGCCTGCACGACCTCTTCGGCGGTCAAACCGAAGCGCTCACCGCCCGGATGATCGGGGTCAACGTCGCCGATGTCGAAACGCACACGCACCCCGAACTGGAGCGGCAAGTGGCACTGTTGCGCCAAATAGGCGAGCTCGTCGAGGTCATCAACGATGGGGATGATGCGCTCATAGCCGGCCGCACGGAGCGCCAACATGGCGTTGCGGTAGGTGGCGTCTTTGGAGCCGTTGCAGAACATGTAGCGATCGTTGGGGAGCACTCCTTGGGCCCACAACTGATGTGCGATGATGATGTCGGCCGCTGCTGAAGTCTCGTAGTGCGCACCCGAGCGTAACGCCGTGCGAACCACGTCAGCATCAAAGTTGGCCTTGGTCGCATAGGCATACAGAAAATCGCCGGCATATGCAACCTGAGCCTGTGCTTGCGCAGCCCACGCTTGCATGCGGTCGATTTGGCGAGTAATCAACGGCAAATACGCGACTTCAAGTGGTGCGCCATATTGCGCTACCATGGCATTGAGATCAATCCGCGCATCCAACCAAAGATGGTCATCCTGACGGTTCACAAAGGCGGTAAGCGCCCCTTCAGCGCCGATCTGGTAGCGCTGCTGCAGATGATCAGCAAAAGTTTGACCGTTCAACTCTGTATGTACTCCTTAAAAATATGCATGCGGTGATGCGAAAATGCTACGAGAACCGTGGGAAAACTTAGGAACGCTGTCGTGAACGCGCCACGACGAAACTCGCCCGCCGGCTGGTCAGCCAACGCAACGAAGCAGATTGAGATGCCCCGGCGGGCACCCCAGCCAATAGCGCTAATACTCGCTGTAGCATGAGTTGCTCCTCTCTGATGACATGAAAAAAACACCCGTCGCAAACGGGTGCCTAGATCAGCGAGGAGCCAGTGAGCCGTGATTGTTATGACTCACGTGTGATGTGGAGAAGAGATGAGCAAAAGCACGCAAAATCCCCTAGACACACCACTCCTGGAGCTACGCTGACATAGCCACCCAATCGATTGGAAGTGCTGGCGTCCATAGAACCTCACGTAAGCCTGCTCGGTCATTTCGCACCGTAACATCGCTGTTAGCAGTGAAATATTCGAATTCATGCGACACCCAATTGCGGGTGGCTGAAATCGCCGGAGGCACGAAATCATGGTGGATATCCACCGATTTATTATTGTAGTCTGATTTTTTGAAATGTCAAGGATGAATAGTCGGATTCGTGGAAGCCAGCATGGTATGATGGCGATAATCATACGCCCCACGGAGTTTTTCATGAATCTGTCACGCCTCGGAATGTGGATGGTTGGGATGTGCCTATGCGTTGCCTGTGCCAGCCTGCCCCAAGAAGCAACAGCGCCCAGCGTAACCGCCACGACGGTGCCTCCTCCTGCCACCACCGTACCACCCACAGCAACCGTGCCCCCACCGAGTGCCACCGCTACCGCTGAAGCAACGGCAACGGCGGTGCCGAGTGCCACCACGGAGCCGACCAGCACACCAGTCCCGGCGACCTACGTCTTCCCGATTCAAAATGCACCGGTCGATTATGGTGAATTTCACCATGACTACCCGGCCACAGACATCTTTGCAGATGTGGGGAGCGAGGTCGTTGCAGTCACCAACGGCGTGGTTGAATTGGTGATTGCGGTCGACAGTTGGGACCCTAGTACGAATGTGCCGGCCGATCGTAGCGGCTTAGCGGTGGGCATTATTGGCGACGACGGCGTGCGCTATTACGGATCGCACCTTGATGCGGTAGCACCGGGCATCAGCGTGGGTATGCGCGTCAGCGCCGGCACACTGATCGGGTATGTCGGCAAAAGTGGCAATGCGCGCAACACGCCACCACACCTGCATTTCGGCATTTCACGGCCTACGACTCCCGACGATTGGCAAACCAGGCGTGGGCAGATTTCGCCGTATCCGTTTTTACGGGCATGGGAAAAAGGCGAGCAACTTGCCCCGCGTTTAGAGGATATTCCCTTGCCCTAACTCTCTCGTATCGCGGTTTCAACGACTGACACAACTAGGAGCAAACGACATGCAACACATCGTGGTGTTTGGCAGTATTAACATGGACCTGGTGGTACGTGCAGCCCACATTCCCGTCCCCGGCGAGACGATTCTCGGCAGTGATTTCGTGACCGTGCCGGGTGGCAAAGGTGCCAACCAAGCAGTGGCCGCTGCCAAGCTCGGAGCGCCCACGCGTCTGGTTGGCGCGGTCGGGAATGACGCTTTCGCAGCGCCACTGCAACAGAGCCTGCAGGAATACGGGGTTGATACCACACACGTGTTGTCGCTGGTTGGCGCTTCAGGGGTAGCACTTATCACGGTGGCCGACAACGGCGAAAACAGCATTGTAGTGGCCTCTGGCGCCAACATGCACCTAGGGCATGCAAGTTTGGACGCGGTAGCCGAGGCGCTCACCGGCGCCGACACGCTATTGTTGCAACTCGAAATTCCCCTCGAATTGGTGATTGCAGCGGCACAAATGGCCCGCCGGCGGGGAGTGCGCGTCATCCTAGACCCGGCACCTGCCCGGGCGCTCCCCAGCGAGCTCCTGCGCAGTGTCGATTTGGTGACACCCAACGAGAGCGAAACTGCGATTTTGACCGGCGTGTTCCCAGACGACGAAGCCAGTTGCCAAGCAGCATACGAAGTACTACGTGGGCAAGGGGCTGGCGCCGTCATCATCAAACGTGGGGCACACGGGGCATGGTGGAGTAACGGGCAGGATCAATTACAGGTGCCTGCGTTCAGCGTCCCAACGGTCGACACGGTGGCTGCGGGCGATTGTTACAACGGGGCCCTTGCGGTCGCGCTGCGTGAGCAGATGCCACTCGCCCATGCCATGCGTTTTGCTGCGGCGAGTGCGGCTGTTTCGGTGACACGGCGAGGCGCACAGCAGTCAATGCCCAATCGTACGGACGTTACACGCTTACTGGGGTAAATTATTCATTCCTCAGCGGGTGGCGCTTGCATTTCCTCGCGGGCCTTTTGTTTGGCTTGACGCAATGACGACACATGGGTTGGGGGCGGGGCCGGTGGCACCGGTGGTGGTACAGGCTCGCCAGTTGCCACGGACGTGGGTGATCGTTGGCGCGACACCCACTGCCCAAGTTTCGTGAAACGGGGCAACGCAACGACATTGCCCAAACGCCGGAGGCCGATTTCAGCCACAAAACACAGCATGGCAAAGCTGTACAACCAGGGTGCGAGTGGCATACTTTGCTCGGCAATTGCTCCCGTACGCCAATAATCGGGCGGCAGTGTCGCCAGCATGCGACCACCGGTTTGTGCGGTCAGCATGGCTAACAGTGCGGTACCTTGGCCGTCAGGATCGGATTCACTCCGGCCACGTACCACGACTCCCCGCACCACTTGGCTCTGATCGTCGCTGACTTGGAGCACGTATTCACCACTCGGCAAATCACGCACCAAGGCGCGCCACTGTTGTGGACTTCGTTCGTCGAGTGGGATCACGGTGCTTTGCCCGTCGGCAGCCGTCAGCGTGAGCTCCGGTGTCTGGGTACCAACCCCTTCGGCACGAAACAGGTCAACTTCGAGGATGTCGTCGTGCCAGTACCAGCGTACATCGAGGGTTTGCTCACGCGGTGGTAGCACTTGGGCCAACAATGCTGGTGCCATCTGCACCAACAGCGCACTGCGCACCCATTCACGCCCCCAACGTCCGCCGAGATCACTGGTCCACACCGCACTCACACCACGGCCAACCCGGCGTGTGGCCCACAGCGGCGTCTCTGCGTCGATTTGTAGCAATACGCGTGAATCTGGCCACGCTGAGGTGCGATTGTAGCCGTAGAGCGGGGCCACCCGTGTCAGCGTGGCCGGTAACACGCTACGGTCGACGACTTGGGGGAACACTTCGGCTTCGACGAGATCATATCCGGAGATTTTGACCGTTTCACTGAGAAACAACTCGGGCAACTGCTGGGGTTGTGCCACCACGTACGCACTGCCTTGACCGATGGCCGCAATCTGCGCAAGACCGGCCTGATCGGCGCCGTCTCCCATGGCAATCGTGCTGATGGTGGCGCCCGTGTCAGCAATTTGACGTGCCACGGCCTGTGACGACTGCTCGTCCATGCCATCCGAGAGCAACAACACGTGTCGCACGTCCGCGGTGCTTCCTTGGAGTGCTTGGGCGGCGAGAGTCAATCCGGCACGAATTGACGTGCCCCCACCAGGTGCCACACGGCCGAGAGCAGCGGCCACGGTTTCTGCATCAGGATCAACCGTGGTCGGCAGGGCCCAGGCCGCCGTATCATCGAAAAAGGCGATAGCGACGGCATCGTTGGGTTTGAGTGCCTTGATGGCTTGGAAGGCCGCCTCCTTGGCGAGGTCGAGTTGGCTGACAGCCCCTGCCATCTGCTCCATGCTACCACTGCGATCGATGACCAGTACGAGTTGCACCCGTTGTTGTTTGGCCGGATCAATGGGGTCAATTGACACCGCAGCAATATCACTGAGGGTACTCCGACGAAATCCACCTGCACCGAAACTATCGGCGCCGCCGACCCACAAAAACCCACGACCGAGCGCTGTCACAGCGGTGGCAATCTGTTGCATGAGGGGCTCTGGCACCGCCCGTGCTGGCGTATCAAAGAGCACAATGACATCATAGGCGGCGAGTTCGGTGAGTTGAGCGGCAACATCGGTGGGACGTTGCACGGTGACCAGACTGCCCGTGGTAGCAAATGCGGCTTGGAGCGGCTCCGCTCGCACCGGATCACCGGCCAACAACAAAATGCGCGGCGGACCGCTTCGTTGGAGTAGGAGCGTGCGCTGATTGTCGGGGAGAGTGTCGTCTACCGGGGCGGTCAACGTGACGGTCAGGCGTTGGAGCGCATCGGATGCGACGGCCACATCGAGCGTGACGCGTTGGGCGCTTCCGTTGAGTGCCACGGTGGTGGTTTGCACCAGCGTTTGGTCACGCCAGACGCTCAACACGGCGTCTTGGGGCATGGCACTCAACAAATCGACGTGAAGGGGCACCTGACCCTGGCCACGGCTCTGCAACGGAGCAGCGAGTTGCCGAATGGCCGCTGTGGGCGGCGCCTGTGTCGATGCCACGGGGATGGCATCGACGCGGATACCACGCGCCTGAAGCACATCGACCATCTCCAACATGCGACCAGTGGTTTCGTTGCCATCAGAGAGCAACAAAATCTGTGGTACGTACCCGGCTGGCAATACCGTGGTGGCTTGGATGAGAGCCGACATCACGGTGGTGCCATTGGGGTCGCTGAGGTCTGCGAACGAAATGTCAACGGGGGGGGCGGCGGGCACAGCAGCGACCACCGCTTGTGCGGCGGTGTCGACGACACCCAAGCGCGCCTGGGCGGGTTGAGCGATCTGGAGCTGACGCACCACGTCGGCTTGTTGCGCCAGTCCGGTTTGACTGATAGAAGCCGATCGGTCACGGATGACCACCAAGGCCATTTGTGAATGAGGCCAACGCAACGATGGCGCGGCTAACCCAGCCAACATGCACACAACGGCAACGACACGCAACCCGAAGGAAATCCAATCAGTCGGGCGCACCAGCGGGCGTGCCCACCACCACACCACGACTACGGCGGCAGGGATAAACACCAGCAAATATGCGGTTTGCCAACTCAACCACGGCATCATGTGGACCTCCGCGTGTACCAGGTGACCCCACGCTCCAACAACAACCCAAACACGCCGAACACGCCCAACCACGTGGTCAAGCTCAGACCGCTTGGCAAGACGGGAGCGGGTAATGAGAATGTGGGGGTAGGCCGGTCAACGGCGCTTTCACGGGCATCACCGATGGTCAAGGCATACCAGCGGTTTTCAATGCGGTAGGCACCGACCTGCCAAGCATCACGGAGCACGTACCAATCACCAACCGGCACGACCACCGCCCGACTACCACTGGGCTGATGGAGCAAGACGGGCGCTGGTTGATTGCTGGTCGCCACCGGAATCACTTCACCGGTTCGCCATACCGTTTGCCGCGTTGGCGGGGTCAAATAGGTGACAATGTTGCGCACCAAGATGGGGAAATCGCTCCGGAGCGGCAGGTTGCTTTCACGGATGTCAAACGCACTCACCACGACCGGATAACCATCGACCATCCCAGCAACTGCATGCACTCCCGCGCTACTTTGGAGCCACGGTTGGGCCCAGTAGGGCGGTTGGAGCACGCTGGCGCGGAGCAATTCGAGTTGCATGATGTCCACATCACGCAGGAGATTGGCAGTGGGAGATCGCACCACCAACGGCTCAATGCGGGGTGATTCAATACGTGTCGTCGTGGTAATCAACGCGTTGGCGGTGAGCGGATTCATCAACCATACCCCGTGCGTCAGGGGACGCGTAATCATATTCACATCATCGGTGATGAGCAGGTCGCCGGTAGCCCGATTAGCATCGGCCAAGGTCACGTTGGGGAGTGAGCGCAATGCGGCCGGCAAAAACACCCCGTCAGCAGTAGCTATGTCAACCACCACCTGATCAGCCGTGTCAGCCTGCCAGACAAAGTGGTCGTCGAACGCCAGTGCATCAGCGGCCATCGGCTCCAACGTGATGTGGAGCACCTCCGGCACACGTGTCAGGCTGAATTGCCACTGTTGTGGGGTTGCACTCACCCAATCGAGCTGGGCGGCTTCGAGGAGTTGTCCATCGGCGTCACTTGCACTCACGAGACGCGATCCGTTCGGAGCACCACCACTCGCTTCGATGCGCACGTCAATGCGCCAGTCGGCCGCAGTACGGGTCACGCGCACTCCGGTAATCCCCTGATTGGCGGCTCCGCCTCCCACGGGGAGTGCGCGCCACAACCCAGCCTGGTCGGGTGCAAACAAGGCCACATCGTCGCCGATGACGTACAGCACTTGCCGGGGCGAGGCACTGAGTTGGGCCCAGCGTTGGAGTTGCACGATATCGCCGGCCACAGCACGTGGTTCAATGCCGTCGATGATGGTATGGGCCATGGTGCGATCGCTGAGCTGGCTCGCTAGGACCTCCACGCTACGGTCGAAGGCCACAATGGTCACCACACTCCCGGGAGGCAACGCATCGACCAAGGCGTGTGCATACCGCTTGGCTTGTTGACTGCGCGGCATACCGTCTACTACGGTGGCCATGCTCGCAGTGCGATCAACGGCAATCATCACGGCAGGTGGCAGATTTTCGGCGATAGGCAGACTCGGCGCCATGGCCGCAGCACCGATACACGCGACCACCAGCAGACGCAGAAGCCACAACCACCACGGTTGCGGCAGCGTCCATGGACGCATGGCGCGTTGCTCGATGGCGAGGGAGCGCCACAACCACAGCGAAGCAACGCGTTGTGGTCGTGCGCGTGGTCGGAGCAGATGCCAGAGAGTCATCACCAACAAAAGGACGATAGTGAGTGCCCCTGCCCACGGATAGAGGATGTTCGTTGCA
>Ga0172372_10006915_pt1 | contig 15356 bp, 28 predicted proteins | sample LakKiv5m_2_FD_114544 | JGI IMG/M metagenome (GOLD analysis project Ga0172372, IMG submission 114544) | Freshwater microbial communities from Kabuno Bay, South-Kivu, Congo - kab_092012_9.5m | ecosystem: Environmental > Aquatic > Freshwater > Lake | place: Democratic Republic of the Congo...
GATCAAAGTCTAGTAAGCGATGAAAGGCATTATTGGAAAAAAGGTCGGAATGATCAGCTATTTCGCGGAAGATGGCCGTCAGCATATTTGCACGGTTGTCCAGGCGGGCCCTTGCGTGGTTGTTCAAAAGAAAGACCAGAGCAGCGATGGGTACGAAGCCCTTCAGGTAGGTTTCAACCAGGCCAAGGAGAAGCATACCACCCGGGCTATGTCCGGTCACTTCAAGAAAGCCGGCGTTGCTCCGCAGCGCAAATTGGCTGAGTTCCGTGACTACCCGGCAGACCTGCCCGTAGGTGCGGAGATTAAGGCAGACATCTTTTCCGAAGGGGAGAAGGTCATCGTGACTGGGACCTCCAAGGGCAAAGGCTTCCAGGGGGTCGTTCGCCGTCACAACTTCAGCGGGGTAGGGATGCGGACCCACGGTCAGCACAACCGCCACCGTGCGCCTGGTTCCGTAGGGGCGTCGTCTTTCCCTGCCAAGGTGTTTAAAGGCATGCGCATGGCCGGCCACATGGGAGTTGACCAGGTGCAGGTCAAGGGTTTGACCATCATTAAGATCCTCCAGGAGGAAAAACTGATGCTCATCAAAGGGGCTGTTCCCGGGGCAAAAGGCTCTTACCTGGTTATTGAAAGCAAAGCTCCCATTGCAGAGCCGGTGGTTGCCGCCGCCGCTGAAGCCACGGAAGAATAAACAGTACTCCGGAGTGCGCTGGCAAGCCGGAGCGGAGGAATACGCAATAGAAAACCTTACGATTTAAGGTCCGAAGCATGAAACTGAGCATTAAAGATAATACGGGTAAAGACACCGGCAAAACCATTGAACTGGCCGATGCGGTGTTCGGTGTGGAGCCTTCGGATCACGCCATTTACCTGGACGTCAAGCAGCACCTGGCCAATGTGCGCCAGGGTACCCACAAGTCCAAAGAGCGCAACGAGATTTCGGGGTCTACCCGCAAGTTGAAGCGCCAGAAAGGCACGGGGGGGGCTCGTGCTGGCGATATCAACAGCCCGTTGATGCGGGGGGGGGCTCGTGTGTTCGGTCCTAAACCGCGCGATTACCACTTCAAGCTCAACCGCAAGGTAAAGCAACTGGCCCGACGCTCGGCACTGAGTTACAAGGCCTCCAATTCTGCGATTGTCGTGCTTCAGGACTTTGAAATGGCTAAGCCCAAGACCAAAGAATTTTTGGGCCTGCTCAAAAACCTGGGTCTTTCTGAAAACAAAACCCTGGTCATTCTAAGCGAAGCCAACCGCAACCTGTTCTTGTCGGCCCGCAACCTTCAAGGTTCCCGGGTAACTGCGGCAAACCGCCTGAACACCTACGACATCATGAATGCCAATACCGTGGTGATGTTAGAGAGTTCGGTCAACATGCTCAACCAAACCCTTTCCTGATTGCCGGCCACACGAAAATCTGTCTGATAGCCAACTGATCGATACCATGGATATTCTCATTAAGCCCATCATCAGCGAGAAAATGACCGAGCAGGCCGAAACGCTGAACACCTACGGCTTCGTCGTGCACAAACGAGCCAACAAAATCCAGATCAAGGATGCGGTGGAAAAGATGTACGACGTTAACGTCAAAAGCGTTCGAACCATCCAGCACGGCGGCAAGCACGGCTACCAGCGCACGCCTTTCGGTATCAGTATCGGAACACGCGGTGCCCGTAAGAAAGCGTATGTTACGTTGGACAAGGGCCAGCAGATTGATTTCTACAGCAACATCTAATTAAGACCCAGCGATTTCGCAATGGCACTGAAGAAATACCTCCCGATGACCCCAGGCACGCGTTTCCGCATTGGAAACGCCTATGCCGAAGTCACTACGGACAAGCCGGAGAAGAGCCTTTTGGCCGACAAGAAGAGCTCTGGTGGACGCAACAGCCAGGGCCGCATGACCATGCGTTACCGCGGCGGTGGACATAAGCAGCGCTACCGCATGATTGACTTCAAGCGGGAAAAGTACGGAATTGAGGCTACCGTTAATTCCATCGAGTATGATCCCAATCGCACCGCGTTCATCGCACTGCTTTTTTATGCCGATGGCGAGAAGCGCTACATCATTGCTCCCCAAGGCATTGAAGTGGGAAGGAAATTGGTTTCTGGTCCTGATGTAGCACCCGAGGTGGGCAATGCCCTTCCCTTGGCAAAAATTCCTCTGGGTACTGTCATTCACGCCATTGAAATGCAGCCTGGTCGCGGGGCAGTTATTGCCCGCAGTGCTGGCTCTTGGTGTCAGTTGGTAGCTAAAGAAGGCAAGTACGCCATTGTTCGTCAGCCCTCTGGTGAGACGCGAATGATTCTGCTTACCTGCATGGCCACCGTTGGAACGGTTTCAAACTCCGACCACAACCTTCAATCCCTGGGTAAAGCTGGCCGCAAGCGTTGGTTGGGCCGTCGTCCACGTACCCGCGGTGTTGCGATGAACCCAGTCGATCACCCGATGGGTGGTGGGGAAGGCCGGGCCTCCGGTGGACAGCCCCGTTCCAGGAAAGGCTTGTATGCCAAAGGCAAGAAGACTCGCAGCCCGAAAAAGGGTTCCAACAAATTCATCATCAGCAAGCGGAAGAAGTAATCCAGCGCATCAGTTATGGGAAGATCCATTAAAAAAGGGCCCTACGTTGCCTTTAAGCTTGGTCGGAAAGTCGAAAAGATGAATGATGCCGGTCGTAAGACGGTCATCAAGACCTGGTCGCGTCGTTCCACCATTTTGCCTGAGTTTGTCGGGTTGACCTTTGCTGTGCACAACGGTAAAACGTTCATTCCGGTGTTTGTTACAGAAAACATGGTGGGTCACAAGCTCGGTGAGTTTGCCCCAACCCGGAACTTCCGCGGTCACTCCTCGAAAAAGAAATAATTAAGCGCCGCTAAAAGCCTTCAGCTCCATGCAATCCTCTGCACGACTCCGTAACAATCCGAAGACGAACAACAATGCCGGTTCGTCGAGAAAAGCCCGACTGGTTGCGGACCAGATTCGCGGCCTGAGCATCGACAAAGCGCTTGGCATTCTCAAGTTCAGCACCAAAGACGTTTCGCGTCGTATGGAGCAGGTTCTGTTGTGTGCGGTTAATAACTGGAAACAGGAGAACAAACTTGATCCAGCAGATCAGAACTTGTTCGTTAAAGAGATTCGGATCGATGCCGGTAAGACCATGAAGCGTTTTCAGGCTGCACCTCACGGCAGGGCACACCGCATCCGCAAGCGCACCCATCACATTTACCTGACGGTGGCAAGCAAAGCAGCGGAGATTAGTACTCCAGTTGCTGAAGTTGCGAAAACGACGGAATCTAAACCTAAGCGCAAACCGGCGGCCAAATCCTGAGCCCCTTTTCGAAATAGCATAGCATCATGGGACAAAAAGCAAATCCAATCAGCAATCGCCTGGGCATTATCCGGGGCTGGGATTCTAACTGGTTTGGAGGGGACAACTTTCCGGAGAAGCTTGTGGAAGATGAAAAAATCCGCAACTACCTCAACGTCCGTATTTCCAAAGGGGGAATTGCCCGTGTGGTCATTGAGCGCACGTTGAACCGCATCACGGTCACCATTCACACCTCCCGGCCTGGTATTATCATTGGCAAGGGCGGTGGAGAAGTGGACCGGATTAAAGAAGAGTTGAAGAAAATCACCAACAAGGACGTTCAGATCAATATTCTGGAGATTCGTCGTCCCGAGTTGGATGCGGCTATTGTTGCTGAAACAATTGCCAAACAGCTTGAAGCAAGGATCAACTTCCGCCGTGCCATCAAAATGGCCATTGCATCGACCATGCGCATGGGAGCGGAGGGCATCAAAGTGCGAGTTTCCGGTCGTTTAAACGGTGCGGAAATGGCACGACGCGAAGAGTATAAGCAAGGACGCGTACCTTTGCACACTTTCCGCGCAGACATCGATTACGCGCTTCGCGAATCGCAGACCATTTACGGCAAGATTGGCGTCAAGTGCTGGATCTGTAAAGGGGACGTTTTGGGTAAGCGCGATTTGTCTCCTGGTATTGTCGAGAAACAAGATCCGCGAGCTCCTCAGCCGCGTCGTCGACCCGGTGGGGGAGAAGGCGGTGGCCGGGAAGGCGGTCGGGATTCTCGTGACCGCGGAGCCGGTGGGAATGCAGGAGGTGGTGGCGGTCGCAAGCGCACCGGTGCCTAATCCTAAGGAGAAAAGGAGAAAGAAAGGATTGACCAACGAATAAGAGCCTTAGAGCGATGCTTCAACCAAAGCGCACCAAGTTCCGAAAAATGCAAAAGGGCCGCATGCCTGGTAATTCAGGTCGCGGAACGGAATTGGGTTTCGGATCCTTCGGCCTGAAAGCCTTAGAGTCTGCATGGATTACAAACCGTCAGATTGAGTCTGCCCGTATCGCCGTAACGCGCTACATGAAAAGGGAAGGCCAGGTCTGGATTAACATTTTCCCGGACAAGCCGGTTACCAAAAAGCCCGCAGAAGTTCGCATGGGTAAGGGAAAGGGTAATCCCGAGTACTGGGTAGCTGTCGTAAAACCGGGTCGCATCATCTTCGAAGCGGATGGAGTTCCTCTGGAAACCGCTAAAGAAGCCATGCGATTGGCAGCTCAAAAGCTTCCGATTGCCACCAAATTTGTCACTCGTCCGGATTACGCCCCCGAACAATAACGTTCCAAAGTTCAGTCATGTCAAAGACGCGCAAAGAGGATATCCTGCAAATGAGCGATGAGGATATCCGAATGAAGATCAGCGATGACCGGGAGAACCTCCGGCGGATGCGGTTTAACCATGCCATTTCCCCATTGGACAACCCGATGTCGCTCCGCAGCCTGCGCAGGGAAATTGCACGGCTAAACACTGAATTGAATGTCCGCGCCGCTGCGGCAGCCCAAACTGTCAAGAAGTCATGACCCAACAGGCAACCGAAACGAGAAATCTGCGCAAAACCATCATTGGATTGGTTTCGAGCAATAAGACGGATAAAACCATTACCGTGGTTGTTGAACGTAAGATTCAGCATCCGATTTATGGAAAATTCGTGAAGCGGAGCAAAAAGTACACCGCTCACGATGAACAGAACAGTTGCAATGAGGGTGACCGCGTTCGCATCATGGAAACACGACCTCTGAGCAAGACGAAGCGGTGGCGCTTGGTTGACATTATTGAACGCGCTAAGTAAAGTCTCATGATCCAGCAAGAAACACGACTCAAAGTTGCCGACAACAGCGGAGCCCGCGAAGTCCTTTGCATTAAGGTACTTGGGAATACGCGTCAGCGCTACGCCTCGGTAGGCGACAAGATTGTCGTGACCGTCAAGGATGCCATTCCGAATGGCAACGTAAAAAAAGGTACGGTCTCTAAAGCCGTGGTTGTGCGGGTGAGCAAGGAAGTTCGTCGCAAGGATGGTTCATACATCCGTTTTGACGATAATGCCGCCGTTCTCCTGAACGCATCAGACGAGCCCCGCGGTACGCGAATTTTCGGTCCCGTGGCCCGCGAATTGCGCGAGAAGGATTTCATGAAGATTGTTTCACTCGCCCCTGAGGTACTCTGAACCTTTGTTCATCATGAAGAAAACTGATAAGAAACCAAAGTACAGCATTCGCAAGAACGACATCGTTCTGGTGACGGCTGGCGAGGACAGCGGCAAGGAAGGCAAAGTGCTTCAAGTGTATGCCACGGGCAAAGTGCTTGTTGACGGCATCAACATTGTTTCCAAGGCTACCCGCCCCAATGCAGCAAATCCAAACGGTGGCATCATTAAGAAAGAGGCGCCTGTCTCTATGTCTAACGTGATGCTTAAGGATCCAAAGACGGGTAAACCAACCCGTGTTGGACGCAAAGAAGTTAATGGTAAAATGGTCAGATACGCAAAAAAATCAGGGGAGGTGATCGACAAATGAGCTATCAACCCAGATTAAAAAAACAGTACCAGGAAGAGGTGGTCCCTAAATTGAGGGAGCATTTCGGGTACAAATCGATCATGCAGGTTCCTCGCTTGGTTAAGATCAGCATTAACCAGGGAATAGGCGCGGCGACGCAAGACAAGAAATTGGTCGACGTGGCTGTAGAGGAGATGACTATGATCACCGGTCAGAAAGCCGTTCCTTGCTATGCAAAGAAGTCCGTTTCGAACTTCAAGCTCCGCGAGGGGATGCCTATTGGTGCTAAAGTCACGTTGCGATCGGACCGGATGTGGGAATTTTTGGACCGCTTTGTTTCCATTTCTCTGCCGCGGGTCCGCGACTTTCGCGGGGTGAACAACAAGAGTTTTGACGGTCGTGGGAATTACACGATTGGGATTACCGAGCAAATTATTTTCCCGGAGATGGTCATCGATAAGATCGGTCGTATCAACGGGATGGACATAACCTTTGTTACCACGGCCAACACGGATGCAGAAGCATTTGAACTGCTGAAGGAGTTGGGCATGCCGTTTAAGAAATAAATCATGGCAAAAGAATCCTTAAAAGCCAGACAGCGCAAGCGCGAGCGCATGGTGACCAAGTTCGCTGAGAAACGCAAGCAACTCAAGGCCGAAGGTCGTCTCGACGAATTGGATGCCTTGCCATTAAATGGCTCCTCGGTGCGGTTGCACAATCGCTGTTTGTTAACTGGTCGTCCGCGTGGCTTTATGCGTGATTTTGGCCTATGCCGGAATCAGTTTCGCGACTTGGCGGTCAAGGGCCACATTCCCGGACTTCGAAAAGCCAGTTGGTAACCAATAATCCTACCGGTGGTCATCCAACCGGTAGCTTCAAACAAATAGGCATGGCAGTTACTGATCCTATAGCAGATTTTCTGACCCGGATTCGCAATGCGCAGATTGCAGGTCATCGTATTGTAGAGATACCCGCTTCCAATACTAAGAAGAGGCTTACGGAAATTCTCTACGAGCAAGGATACATTCTTAAGTACAAATTTGAGGATGAGGCCGGCCCTACCGGGACGATCAAGATTGCGCTCAAATACGATCCTGTGTCAAAGGATCCTATCATACGAAAGCTCGAGCGAATTAGCCGCCCTGGTTTGCGCCAGTACAGAGGTGCGGATGAGCTTCCCCGTATTTTGAATGGAATGGGGGTTGCCATTGTGTCTACGTCCAAGGGTATCATGACCGACAAAGCTGCTCGCGAGCAAAACGTCGGCGGCGAAGTGCTCTGCCTGATCTACTGACCCTCACAAGAATTAATCCAAGCGCTTAAAGCCAAGCAGATGTCCCGTATAGGAAATGCCATAATCACCCTGCCGAAGGGAGTTACCGTTGCCCTCGGTTCCGGAAATGTGGTGCGTGTTAAAGGCCCAAAAGGCGAATTGACCCAGACTATGGATCCTGATATCTCCCTCGAGGTAGAGGATGGGGTTGTAAGAGTTACCCGACCAACGGATCAGAAGCGTCATAAGGCGCTTCATGGACTTTACCGCGCCCTAATCAGCAACATGGTCACGGGTGTGTCCTCTGGTTTCAAGAAGGAACTGGAATTGGTAGGTGTTGGTTTTCGAGCAGCTGCGACCGGTCAGATCCTCGAATTGCAGGTAGGTTACTCCCACCCGATCTTCATGGCGCTGCCCAAGGAAATCAAATTGTCTTCGGAGACAGTCAAAGGGAAAAACCCTACGATCACGCTGGAGTCTAATGACCGACAGTTGCTGGGACAAGTAGCTGCGAAGATTCGTTCTATCCGCAAGCCGGAGCCTTACAAAGGCAAGGGTATCAAGTACACGGATGAAGTGTTGCGCCGCAAAGCTGGCAAAACCGCATCGTCTAAATAATTAAAAAACAGCTACAACGGTTCATCCATGATAGCGAAGAAGCTGGCAAGAAGAAGGCGCATCCGCCACGGCATCCGCAACAAGATTTCGGGCACCGCTCAACGTCCCCGTCTTTCTGTTTTCCGCAGCAATAAGGAAATCTACGTTCAATTGGTAGATGACCTGGCAGGCCATACGCTGGCTGCGGCCTCTTCCAGAGAAGAGGGCATCCAAGGGCAGGGGAGTAAAGTCGAACAGGCTCGCAAAGTTGGTCTTCGACTTGCCGAGATTGCGAAGAGCAAAGGTTTGGAATTGGCGGTTTTTGACCGCAATGGCTATCTCTATCATGGCCGGGTGAAATCCCTGGCTGACGGCGCTCGCGAAGGAGGCCTTAAATTCTGAAAGGAACCATGTCAGGAAAAAACGTCAAAAGTGTCCGGGCGAGCGAGCTCGAACTCACCGAAAAGGTGGTGCAGATTAAACGCGTAGCCAAGGTTACGAAAGGGGGCCGCACCTTCAGTTTCTCTGCGCTCGTGGTCGTAGGGGATGGTCACGGTATTGTTGGGCACGGTCTCGGCAAGGCCCGTGAGGTTACCGAGGCAATTACCAAGGGTATTGAGGACGCCAAGAAAAATCTTGTCCAGGTTCCCATTCACAAGGGTACAGTGCCTCATACCCAGTTTGGAAAATTCCAGGCGGGAAAGGTACTGATCAAGCCAGCTGCCAGCGGTACCGGAGTAATTGCCGGTGGTGCTATGCGAGCTGTGTTGGAAAGTGCCGGCGTAAAAGATGTTCTGGCTAAATCGTTGGGCTCGTCTAACCAGCACAACGTGATTAAAGCCACAATGGAAGCGTTAACACAAATGCGCGATGCCAACACCGTGGCGCGTGACCGCAATGTCGGTATTCAAAAGGTTTTCAACGGATAATTTCTATGGCACGATTTAAAGTAACCCAGGTTAAAAGCGCCATTGATCGTCCAGAGCGCCAAAAAAGGACCCTCGTGGCCTTGGGACTTCGCAAGATGCATCAAACGGTGGAGCATGAAGGGACTCCTCAGGTGCATGGCATGATTGCCAAGGTTCTCCATTTGATCAAAGTCGAAGCCATCTGACCATGGAATTGCATAAACTAACACCGGCCAGCGGGTCGGTCAAGAAAGGAAAGCGCATTGCCCGTGGGCAGGGTTCCGGTAAAGGCGGTACTGCTACCGTCGGCCATAAGGGCGCTAAAGCCCGTACTGGCTATTCCCGAAAAGTCGGCTTTGAGGGTGGCCAAATGCCCTTGCAGCGCCGTCTTCCCAAGCGCGGCTTCAAGAACATCAACCGCATCGAGTACAAGGCCATTAACCTTGACCAACTTGGTGCACTTGCTGCTAAGAACAACTGGTCTTCTATTACGATAGACATGTTGTTGGAAGGTGGCTTCGTTCGCAGTAGCGACCGAGTCAAAATCCTCGGAAGGGGAGAATTCACTCAAAAACTTGACGTGCAGGCACACGCCTTCAGCGCCTCGGCCACTAAGGCCATTGAATCTGCTGGCGGAAGTGTAACCATCATCTAAGCCTCTATGAAAGGTTTCATCGATACCCTGCGCAACATCTGGAAGATTGAAGAACTGCGCAACAGGATTTTATACACGCTCGGAATGCTCCTGGTCTTCCGATTGGGTTCATTCATCGTGCTCCCGGGCATCGATGCGGAAATGTACCGCGCTGTCATCGGTTCAAGTGGAGGTGGAGGGCTGGTTGGATTGATTAACCTGTTTAGCGGGGGGGGCTTTAACAACGCCTCTATTTTCGCATTAGGCATCATGCCTTACATCTCCGCATCTATTGCAGTTCAATTGTTGACGTTTGCGGTTCCCTATTTCCAGAAGCTGCAGAAAGAAGGGGAAAGCGGTCGTCGGCAGCTCAACCAGGTCACACGGTATTTGACCGTAATTGTTACAGCTTTTCAGGCTTCAGGATACTACGTTTACTTGAAATCCCTGCAGTCAGGTATGGATGGTGCGCAGTTCATCATGCTCAATCCTACCCTTTTCTGGTTGACGGCAGTGGTAGTGCTCACCGCAGGGACATTATTTTGCATGTGGTTGGGCGAAAAGATCACGGATCGTGGGATCGGGAACGGTATTTCCCTGCTTATTATGATTGGTATCGTTGCTGGTCTTCCTGCAGGTCTGATTGCTGAGTTTGGTCTGCGTGAGCAAGCCGGACAAATTATGTCTTTCGTGATTGAATTGGTTTTCCTCGTCATCATTGTGATGGCCTCTGTAGCCTTGGTTCAGGGGGTAAGGCGAATCCCAGTTCAGTATGCAAAGCAGATGCGAGGCAATAGAATGGTGGTAGGTCATCGGCAATACATTCCGATTAAAGTCAATGCGGCAGGGGTCATGCCCATCATTTTTGCTCAGGCATTGATGTTCATCCCAGGCTTCTTTCAACAAATGATGCCGGAATCCCAGAGTAGTGTGCTTGCCATGCTAAATGACTACACTTCATGGCCCTACAACCTGATTTACTTTTTCCTCGTCGTCATCTTCACCTATTTCTACACGGCCATCACGGTGAACCCGGTACAAATTGCAGATGACCTGAAGAGAAACGGCGGGTTTATTCCCGGAGTCAAGCCAGGAAGAAGGACAGCAGAGTTTCTGGACAACATTTTATCCAGAGTCACCTTACCGGGATCGATTTTTTTGGGCTTGATCGCGATTATGCCTGCCTTCGCTGGTGGATTTGGGATCAGCCAGTCATTCGCCCTCTTTTTTGGGGGAACCTCGTTGCTGATCATGGTAGGGGTGGTGTTGGATACGCTCCAGCAAATTGAAAGCCATCTCTTAATGCGCCATTATGACGGACTGATGAAGTCAGGCCGAATTAAAGGGCGCGCCGGGGCCGGAGCTACGGTCTGATTTATGGTAACCTACAAAACCATAGAACAGATTGAAGCGCTTCGGCAGAGTTCTTTGTTAGTTTCAAAAACGCTGACGGAAGTTGCCAGGGCCATTAAACCTGGTTTGCCTACCCGCAAACTGGATGAATTGGCAGAGACCTGCATTCGCGATCATGGAGGAGAACCAGCCTTCAAAGGGTTCAAGGGGTTCCCATGGACGCTGTGCATTTCCAGGAATGAAGAAGTTGTTCATGGAATGCCTTCGGATGCAGAGATTCAGCCCGGTGACGTGTTGTCGGTTGATTGTGGCGTTAAGCTCAATGGGTATTACGGTGACTCGGCTTACTCTTTCTTAGTAGGTCCGGGAACCCCTGAAGCCATCGAGTTGCTGCGTGTCACCAAGACTTCCTTGTTCAAGGGGATTGAACAGGCAGTATCGGGCAACCGGATGGGCGACATAGGATTTGCAATCCAGCAGTACACCGAGTTGGAGCGTCCTTATGGCGTTGTTCGCGAGTTGGTGGGTCACGGGATCGGGCGCAATTTGCACGAAGATCCCCAAGTCCCCAACTACGGCAAACGTGGAAAGGGAATGAAGCTACAGGAGGGTCTGGTGCTCGCCATTGAGCCGATGATCACCTTAGGCACGCGGGAAGTGGTGCAGCGCAAAGATGGCTGGACAGTGGCTACAGCCGATGGAAAGCTTGCTGCTCATTACGAACACGATGTGGTTGTACGTAAAGGGTCAGCTGATGTTTTATCCTCTTTTTCAGGAATTGAAGAGGCGGAACGGAATAATTTGGAATTGACCGCAATTGACATAATGGAATTGGTGAATGGCTAAACAGGACCTGATTAAACAAGATGGGACTATTTCAGAAGCCCTTTCCAACGCCATGTTTCGTGTTAAACTGGAGAATGGGCATGAAGTAATTGCCACCATTTCCGGTAAAATGCGGATGCATTACATCAAAATTCTCCCCGGAGACCGTGTAGCGGTGGAGATGAGTCCCTACGATCTTTCAAGGGGACGCATAACCTACCGGTACAAAAAGTGACCGATCATGAAAGTTAGAGCATCAGTCAAGAAACGGAGTGCGGATTGCATCATTGTCAAGCGCAAAGGCCGTATCTACATCATTAACAAGAAGAACCCCAAGTTCAAGCAACGTCAGGGTTGACCCTGACTGCATAAACCAATAAGCGATGGCAAGGATTGCTGGCGTAGATTTACCCCCTGTAAAGCGAGGTTGCATTAGCCTCACTTACATCTATGGCATTGGGAATACCCGTGCCGTGGAAATTTTGACCAAGGCCGGGATTGATCCCGACAAGAAGGTGAAAGACTGGAATGACGAAGAAATCACCAGTTTGCGCCAGGTCATTGCCGAGTACAAGCTCGAAGGTGCGCTTCGCTCCGAAGTACAGATGAACATCAAACGCTTGATGGACATCGGTTGCTACCGGGGTATTCGCCACCGTAAAGGCCTGCCGGTTCGCGGGCAGCGGACCTCGACCAATGCAAGAACCCGCAAAGGCAAGCGCAAAACGGTTGCCGGCAAGAAAAAGGCGCCTAAGTAAACGGCCAACGGAGCCTGTGTTTTGGGTCGAAAGGCTGCTGTGCCATCAACAGCCCTTCCCCGGAATTAAGGCTTTGATGACTTTGGACAGGGCTGCCTGATTGACCAGCATGAATGGCCAGCACGAGCAACCAGCAATAAGGAATCCAGATTGAAACTTTGACCGATGTCTAAGACAACCAGAAGACCGACCAAAAAGCGCAACGTAAAAGTTGACGCAGAAGGCCAAATCCACATTTCGGCTACGTTCAACAACATTATCATCTCCTTTACCAACATGGCAGGGCAGGTGATCAGTTGGGCGTCTGCCGGAAAAGCGGGTTTCCGTGGCTCCAAGAAGAACACACCCTATGCTGCTCAGGTAGCGGCAACAGATGCTACGCGCGTTGCCTACGATGCAGGCATGCGCCGGGCAGAAGTGTTTGTCAAAGGACCAGGATCCGGGCGGGAATCTGCCATCCGAACCATCAATAACAGCGGTATCGAGGTGACGTTGATTCGAGACATTACCCCGCTTCCCCACAACGGCTGCCGCCCCCCTAAAAAGCGCCGCGTCTAACGGAAGCGCTTCCTGAATTCGATTACTGATAATTCCACACACGGAATGGCACGATACAGAGGACCAAAGACCAAAAAAGCCCGAACTTTCGGCGAACCGATTTTCGGATACGACAAAGCGTTTGAGCGCCGCAAGACCCCTCCCGGTCAGCATGGCGCATCGAAGCGGCGTAAGACGAAGTCAGAATATGCCCTGCAGCTCAAAGAGAAGCAGAAGGCAAAGTTCACGTATGGTCTGCTTGAGCGGCAATTTGCGAACCTCTTCGACAAAGCCAACCGCCGTCACGGCATTACCGGCGAGAACCTCCTGCAGATGCTTGAGGCTCGTCTGGACAATACCGTGTTCCGTCTGGGGATTGCCCCAACCCGCCGGGCAGCCCGCCAGCTGGTCACCCATCGCCACATTGAGGTGAACGGGGTGTTGACCAACATTCCCTCGGCCATTCTGCACCCGGGCGACGTCATCACGGTCAAGGAGCGGTCTAAGGACATGCAGGTCATCAGTGATTCTGTGCGCTCATCGGGACGCAAATACCCCTGGTTGGAGTTCAATCCAGGCCAGATGACCGGCAAATTGGTCCAATACCCCTCGCGCGAGGACATTCCGGAGAACATTAACGAGCAGCTCATCGTTGAGCTTTACTCCAAGTAATTTCTCCTTTTTTCTGCTACCCTGAATCAAAAACTGAATCCGTACATGGGAATCCTTGCTTTCCAAAAACCCGATAAAATCGTCCTCCAGAAGGCGACTGAATTTGAAGGTTTCTTTGAGTTCAAGCCGTTGGAGCCCGGTTTTGGAGTAACCGTGGGGAATGCCCTGCGTCGGGTGCTGCTCTCTTCGCTGGAAGGTCATGCCATTACCGCGATCAAGATCAACGGGGTGGATCATGAGTTTTCCACCATTAAAGGGGTGATGGAAGACGTCACGGAGATTATCCTCAACCTCAAGCAGGTGCGTCTCAAACGCCAGGTTGACAATGATGATGTGACGTCCGAGAAAATCTTCCTTTCGCTTAGCGAACAAGACACCTTCAAAGCCGGTGATATCGAAAAGCACACCAACACGTTTCGGGTTATGAATCCGGATCTGTTGATCTGCCGCATGGAGAAGAAGGTTAAGCTGGAGCTGGAACTGACCATCGGTAAGGGCCGCGGTTATGTGCCCGCCGAAGAGAACCGTCCGGCTGATGCCCCCATCGGCCTCATCCCGATGGATGCCATCTTCACACCCATCAAGAACGTGAAGTACTCCGTCGAGAACACCCGCGTGGAGCAAAAGACGGACTTCGAGAAGTTGACGCTGGAGATTAAGACAGACGGCACCATCCACCCGGAAGAAGCCATCAAAGAGGCGGCTAAAATCCTGATTCAGCACTTGATGCTGATCACCGACGAGAACATCACCTTCGACTCGATGGACAACGGCTCAGGCGACATCGTCGACGAGCACGTGTTGCATATGCGCAAGGTGTTGAAGACCTCGCTGGAAGATCTTGACCTGAGCGTCCGGGCCTACAACTGCCTGAAAGCTGCTAAAATCAACTCGCTCTCCGAGTTGGTTCGCTACGACACCAACGAACTGTTGAAGTTCCGCAACTTCGGCAAGAAGTCGCTGGTGGAAATTGAAAACATGATCCACGAAAAAGGGCTGACCTTCGGCATGGATCTTTCGAAATTCAAACTGGAGGAAGACTGATCTGAGCCATGAGACACGGTAATAAAGTAAACTCCCTGGGCCGCAAGTATGGACACCGCCAAGCGTTGTTGTCCAACCTGGCCGTTGCCCTGGTCACCCACAAGCGCATCCGGACCACCAGCGCTAAAGCCAAGGCTTTGCGGTCTTTCGTTGAACCGATCATCAATCGGTCCAAGACCAACACCACCCACTCTCGCAGGATGGCTTTCCGTTACTTGCAGGACAAAACAGCGGTGGCTGAGTTGTTCGATGGCATCGCTACCAAAGTGGCTGCTCGTCCAGGCGGTTATACCAGAATTCTGAAGATTGGTACGCGTCCCGGTGATGCTGCAGAAATGGTGTACATTGAACTGGTGGATTACAACGAGGGCATGCAGAAGGACACCAAGAAGAAAGTTCGTCGCAGCAGCCGCCGTTCCCGGAAGGGTTCAGGGGGAGCTGATGCTGCTGACGCCGGTGCAACGGATGCTAAGAGCACTGCTCCGAAGGCAGCCAAAGCCGTTGCTGCACCCAAGCAAGCGCCGAAGTCGGAAGATGCATCTTCCGCAGACAGCCCGGCAGCAGAACCTGCAGAGTAGTATCTGCATACAAATCAAACAAAACTCTCGACCGCAGCCCCATGGGCTGCGGTCGGCATTTTGACCGGCCTGTGTCCGCTGGTTGCATCTATCGCGCAATTCTCGTGTCCTTTGGCCTTAAGCCTTGAGGGCTTACCTTTGCAGGGCCTTAGCACGGCATGCTCCAGTTGCCGGAGCGATTCAAGCCCTTCCTCCTGATGAAGTATTTTGAAAAGGTGCCCGCGGTTCTTCTTCTCCAGGACGGTACCCATTTTTACGGACAGTCTGCTGGTCGCATCGGCACTACCTGGGGAGAGATTTGTTTTAATACCGGCATGACCGGTTACCAGGA
>Ga0172372_10006919_pt1 | contig 15353 bp, 16 predicted proteins | sample LakKiv5m_2_FD_114544 | JGI IMG/M metagenome (GOLD analysis project Ga0172372, IMG submission 114544) | Freshwater microbial communities from Kabuno Bay, South-Kivu, Congo - kab_092012_9.5m | ecosystem: Environmental > Aquatic > Freshwater > Lake | place: Democratic Republic of the Congo...
AGTCACGGGGCGCGCGCCCGCGAGGATGTGCTCGATGCGCAGCTCGAGCTGGGCTGGGGCGGAGGCGGCTGCTGCGGCGTCGGACATTTTCTTGCGCTCGAGTAGGGGCTGTGGGGGATTGGGGGTATGAGCTCGTTCAGTGGTAACTTTATCTCATCGGAATGTTACACGTGCGCTCGATCGTTCCTACACGAACGTACAACTCAGCGCATATGTCTGGATTCGACGATATCGACGTGCGCTTATAATGTTACACGTAAGCGCTTAACTTACAGTCACATTTTACCTCCCACAACGCATAAACTTAGCAATGGCGCGTGTAACGTGTGAGCGAGAGCGACCTTCGAACGCTACGACGGTCTAAAGTGATATCAGCAAGCGAGAACGAAGGAACGACGACAACAATCGCTTATGAAATCGTGGAGTGATAGATTGGGGACCATGACGTGATCAGAGTCACAGGGTTCTCGCCGACGATTGGGGCAGTAAACACCTGAGCAGCCGTCAGCTGTGCGTAACTGTTGGCAATGTCACGCAGTCTGACGCTGATTTGTTGTCCAGACACGTTGTTCATGATGGCGCATGTCGTTGTCACCTCGTATTCTGCGTTAGTCGCACTGAGACCCCACTTCGAAACAGTCGCTACAATCGTCTCATCACGCACGACGCTACCGCCGTAGCTCTGACCACGATGAGCGCCAGTCATGAAGACGCCCATGACGTGGGAGTCAAATCCGTTGTTTCGACCGGGCGAAAGGACTACAGCGTCGACGCTGCATCGCCACAACCGATATCGCTGATCGAGAGCGTCAGTTGGAACTGTAATCGTCCAATCTGTCGAGTTTCCAAAGTCCTTGTACACATTACTGAAGACGAGCTTGACCGCGGACGCCTCGGTCGTCGTCGACGCCACAAACGAACTCATGTTGAATCACGGCGCTTTTAATAACTTACAGCGGAAATTGACGTGACAAGTTCGTCCTCAATCACGAGCAGGAATGATTGGTCGAGATTCTCCTCGATGCGAGCACCGACATAGAGGTCCAGTGGTAGACGACACACGTATCCGGGGATCAAGAGTTCGACGGCAAGTCCCGTGACCTGACACATTTGCGCCACGAACTCATTATGAATAAACCAAGCAGGCTGGACGATTGATTCAGACATGAATACACCTCTTGTTTACTTGTCATCAGCCGTTCCGATGGAGCTGGATGAGCCCGTGTACGCGCCTTTCCGACCGACCAGACCTGCACAGATTCTTAAAAGGACGACATATACTGGTTCGACTGCGGGAGCGGAGGCGGCACCAATTGCTGCACCGGCGGCGGTCGCGCCGACTGCATCTGCTCAGTCACCAAACGTCCCATGGCAGTCATGGTTGAAATCAGACCCTGCGCAGCCTCAACTTGGCGTCGCTCGAGACCCGGGTTGGTCTGCCTCAACGTCTCAGCAACAGTCTGTGACAGCCCCATCGTGGACGCAACAAGGCGCGGGTCTGTAGGCGCCATGATCGCACTCGTTTCATCGTCGCCACGCGCGCCCTCAAGCCCGCGCTGATCAAACGGCATTGTGTTGTCATGCAACGTGCGCCATTGCTGCAGAACGCCTCCGACATCCTCACGCGCATGAGCAAGCATGTTCGCCGCAGCGTCATTTGCGAGTCGTCCAGCTAGGTAGACGCCAGTGTGCGTGTCAAGACCCTGTGCTGGCATGGTTGCGAGCGCCGACATGAGGTCAGCCTCGTTGATCAACCGATCCGACAAAGGCTGCATCCCAAACGTCACGCGCGCATAGTCGCACGGGTCGATCGCTTCACGTCCGTCATCTCGCTCAAAACTGCGAAACTCGGGCACGACGCCATTGAGCTGGTGCTGATTCATGACGGCACGATTCGCAAGACGCCGAGAGCGCACGGTTGAATCACCTTCACTGCGTGCTGTCATACCAATCAGCGCGCCAAGATCGCTCGTCTGACCCGGCGTCATGGTCCCCATCATGAGCTCGTCGCTGATCGCACTCACGCGCTCATCTGCCAGCGACTGAGGCTGTGCGGCGATAAACATGACTTGGTTGTTCTTCTTTAATTATCACCAGTGTCTTCAGCCTCCTTCTCCTCCTCCTCATGATGCTCTGTCGGCGCATCTTTCTCCTCCTCGTCCGCAACACGCTGTTTGACGAGGGGTGAGTCTTCATCAATCGTCGGCGCTGCTTGTGCATCAATCGCGTCCAAAAGCGACCCAACCGGCCAAGGTCCGCTCTCTGCCGGCGGCTTGTAAAACATCAATCGATCGACCGCGACGGCGGTGTCACCGAGCGACGGTTCAGAGCTGTTCCAATTGCGCGTAAACCAACGATTACGCAACATGTTTTATTACAAATCACCATAAAACTCATTCATTTCATCAACCTCACGCCGCGCAGACTCAGTCATTTGCGGAATATACATCAAGATACCAGGTCGCTGTATAATGTCGGCGGTCGCTGGGGTAGTAAAGAGCGCTTCCGGTCTGAAGTCTACCGGCGCAGTCTGTTCGGCGGGCGTCTCAGCAGCTGCGACAGTCGCCGGCGTGTCGCCAGTAATCCCGGGCGCTCGTTCTCCGGGTCGTCGCACGCGCACCTCAGTGAACGCGCTTCCGGGCGTTCGAACAGGCGATGTGTCATACACGTCGTCGTCATAAAAACCCTCCAAACCGGTCTCGGCCGGTTCAGGCGGCGCTTCGACGACCTCTTCGACATCAGTCACCAGTCGACGGCGTGCTGAAAACGGCTGAGGTCGTCGAGCGCGATCTGGCTGGCGGGTCGAGTCAGGCGCACGCGGGCGTTTCGTAGCAGCACCCAATTGATCCTCAGATTCAGCCTCCTCAGCGTCGATTGCTGCTTTGCGTTCAGGCGGCTCTTCTTCAAACTCGACGCGTCGCTTTCCACTGACATCACCGGAGACGGGCGACAAAAGTGGTCGTCTGAGTGCTGAAGCGGCAATTGCAGCTTGGCGATCAGTGTACGACTGCGGTTCGGAGACGGGTGATAAAAGTGGTCGTCTGAGTGCTGAAGCGGGTGTCACAGCAAGCGCTTGAATTGCTGGCGTGATACCCGTCGACGCAGGCGTGGTCGGTGCACTGGCGGCTGAAAGCACCTGCTGGAAAAATGAGGGTGTGGGTGGCGCACTGGCTGCTGGCGTGGTCGGTGCACTGGTGGCAACCACCTGCTGGAAAAATGAAGACGTAGGAACAGGCGCCGGGATTGGAGCTGCTGCAGCAGGCGTGATCGCTTCCAACGCATCGACACGTCGTCTTTCAGCCGCGCGCAACATATTGCGTCGACGCTCTTCCACATTAAGTCGCCGTTGTGTTTCCGGACTTTCCTCTTGAGTGGCTTGACTTACCTCTTGAGTGACTCCAAATTCAACGTCTGCTGCGACTGCCGCCGGTGCGACTGCTGCTGCGACTGGTGACTCAGACACGCGCGGACGAGACCGACCCGGCGTCTCACCAGACCGCTCCTCAAGTGCACGCTTTGACACAACATACGACCTCGGGTCAATTGCATTCAAGATGTCTTCAGGCGACGCCGGTCGCGATGGCGGCATTGGCTGATTCCAAAATTCTTCCACAAGTGAGTCGTCTGAGTCGTCTGAGTCGTCTGAAGCATGCGATGGAGCAGAAGAGCTAGGTGCAGGCGACCCCGCCGAGGCGGAAGGTGTCTGAGCGCGCGCGCCAGTCGCTCGAACCGTTTCAAGATACGCCTTCAGAGCTGTGTTCAACACGTCGAGCGTCGTTGTCGTCTGAGCCGGCATCTGCGACTGAATGAGAAACTTGATGTAGTCTCTATCGACGCCGGCTGTTTGCAGCGCGCCTGATTGCATTCGTGCGTTGGCGGATCTGAGCAACAGCTGCGCGACCGCCGTTCGCTGCGATGACCGTACGGGCGCGGCGCTCGATCTCTCGATTGATCTCGGCGGCTGCACGCTCTTGTGCGGCGTACGCTTGCTCCCAGCCGCTGAAACCGTTTTTCCAGACCCCGAACCGTGGTTTAGCAGCTGGATCCGCTGCTGCTGCGCTCGGCTTCGAAGCAGCGACGGGACCGCGCTCGAGTCGAATGAGTTCATCGATGGGGCGACTGACCACCCGGAGCTCGTGCGCGTCAGCAGCATCGTCTTCGTCGTCGTCACTTTGTTTACTATAACCACCGTCCTCCTCATCTGACGAATCATCATTCTCAGTCAGGAGCAGATGGTCCCAATTCTTTCGAAAACGCATCAACTTGCGTTCACGGTATGTGCGACCATCTGGTGTGCTGTCGATGAGCAAGAAGTTGTGATCGCTCCCGCGCGTTGCATCGCGGTACGCCTTCATGAACGCCGCTTTGCTGACGAGATTTCCAACCTCGTCATAGACGGCATCAAGCTGTGAATGATCCTTCGTCGGGAACAACGCGATCTGGCGAATGCAACCCTGTCGCAACGCCTTCGGGACGCCGCTTCGATAAGTCTGTACGCAGAAGATGATCGTCAACCCAATACCGCCCACGTGGCGATGACGCAAGCATAAGTTGGTGAAAGGATTGTCTGTGGATGACAAGAAAATGGGACTGTGGCTGCAGTCGTCAATAATCAGCGCAATGGACGGCATCAGCGGGTCGCGCGCTTCGCGGAAGTTCTCTTGTTCGAGAAGCGACTTTTCGTTGGCGGTCATAGAATCCGTGTCGCGCCCAGACTGCAACCACAGATCGTACACCTCTTTATAACGTTTTTCATTGCGGTATGACTCACCCGCCGCGATCACTTTCCGCTGCACATCCGCGATCGACTCGTGCTCGCGACCGAACGCCGTATACACGTCGTCAATGCTGATGACGTCTTGGAGCGCGTCAAACGCGGGATTGGATGCGAACGTCGGGCTGACGACCATGACGCGGTCGATGCAACCGTGATCGACGTAATCGCGCACCAAGTTGATCGCCTGGTGCGTCTTACCTGAACCACACGCACCCACCAGACTAACAACTGTGTGCAGTGGGAATAAGTGTTTCGGATGGGGCGGCGTCTCCTTGTGACGGTCGCTGACAACTCGACGGCTCGGCAGCCCGTTCGGGATTAACAACGTGCGTGCTCTCTTCATGGGACTCTGTTTTACCAATAATGCCGTCCCCGTCGATGTCACGACCAAGCACTGACTCGGCGCGGTGCGTGCACTCGTCGTCGATACAATTTGAGACGTACAGCATGCAAAAGATTGCAAAGATGATGCCGTCGATCGGAACCTTCGTTTTCAAGTGTCTTCGAAGAAATGGAAGTGCTTCTGACACAACAAGCAAAGCGGTCGTGACAATCGCCACGATGTTCGAAGACTCCATGGAACGTCTTTACTCTGTGGTCACAGAAACACGAAGCGCGGACGTGACGCTGGCGCTGCTGCTGCTGGTGCTGGGGCTGGTGGCGGCGCAGACGCGACAGTCGCATTGTTGCTTCCGAGAGTTCCGATATATCTTTGCACGGCATCGTCGATGGCGCTTTCCAGCGCACGCTTCTTCGTCGGAGTCCGACGCAGATGAGCAAGAACCACCCGCGTTGCAAACTGATCAAGCGCCTCGTCATTAATGTCCTCGACCTCCGCCGCCGCATCGGGGTCAATCGTGCGCGCAGCGGCTCGCACAGCATCCGCTTCACGCGTCGGTCGCCCCGGCTTGCGCACGCCCAGCGCGCTCTCGACCGCCTCTTTCCCGAAACGTCGAATGAGCAGATTTTTCGTCCGCTCGTCAAGCGTGCTGCGCTGCGCCTGCGGCTTGGCGACCTCGGACGCCGCAGGGTCAGGCGCAGGCGCAGCTTCGACCACCGGTGTCTCGTCGTCGTGTGAGGACATTTCGTTTTATTCTATATGATTAAAACACCCCAACGTTCCGACAGTTAACTCACACATGGCGCAACCCGCGTACGAAGAATGTCGACCAATCAGCGACGCCGACCTGGAGCGGACGCTGCCTGATGAAATTTGGCAGTTATATCAAAGACGTCGCGAGCTGTCGCCGGTGACCGCTGAGGAGCATCTGCTCTCACATCGACGCTGGCACGATGGACAGTATGTTGGACATGGAGGAGATTGTGCAAGTCTCCCTGTCATCTCAATCGGCGTCAACCGCGATCGTCGGGACGCAGCGAGTGTCGTTCTTGTTGAACAACCCGGTCCAAATTCCGCTCGAGTCGCATGCGACGGTGGGGCTGTCGAACATGTCGATCCCGCGCGCGTGGTACAATGTGACGGCGACGACCAACGACATCGTAGTTAACTCAGTGTTGTACAGCATCACGCCCGGCAACTACAGCGCGACGTCACTCGCCACCGCACTGACGACGGCTTTGTCGCCGCTGTCCGTCACGGTAACATATAATGTCACACTGCTCGGTTTCACGTTTGCATGCGCGTCGCCGATCACGATCACGTTCGCGGGCACGTCCATGGCGCGCCAGCTGGGCATATCGCAGACTCTCGGTCCCGCGCTGCAGCTCGTCAGCGACGTTGCCATCGACCTGGCGGGCACACGCAGCATTCACGTCGTGATTGACAACATGAACAGCACATTGCGCGAATCGTATCTTGCGGGGTCGTACAGCAGCACGCTCGACGTCGTACCCGTCACAGTCCAGGCGGGCTCGATCGTGAACTACATCAGTCAGGTGATCAAGTGGATCCCCATTCGCGTCGGCGCCAGCATCAGCGAAATCATCGTGAGCATCGTTGACGACAATGGCGACCTGCTCGATTTGCGTGGCGCACACTATGAGCTGACGATCGCATTTCGCATCAAACGCTTTTCCGCAAGTCCGGACCGCATGATGCAGCCAATCGACGCGCCGTCGATGACACTAGGCGACATCGTCGAAACCGGACACATGCGCTAAGTTGTACGTTCGTACAGGAACGATCGCGCGTGCGCTATCATACACAGCGCCTGCATATTTTTCGACCCCTAACATGGAGGAGTATTTGCACATTTTCCGCACCATTCGCGACATCAAGTCCGGCGGTCGCAGCTCGTGGACCGACGAGGAGCGCGCGCTTGAGCTGTATGACTTTGTGGTACAGCATGCGCGCATGCCGACGCGCGACGATGGCGTGCGACTGTTTCGCTCATTGCAACGCGCGAGAAAACTCAAAGTGACGACAACGACGCGCGCGCTACTTGAAACGATTATGTGTCTATGACGCTCTCACGCTCAAGCCGGCGAAAGTGAATGAGACTGAAAAGCGCAGCATAATGGTTTTGAGCCGCGCGCGCAAGATCTTCGTCACCCAGCTGCTCGCACTGTGCCGCGGACTGCTTGACAACTCTGAGCAGTGACGATTCGTCATCGACCGCCGGGTGACACTCAGTCCGAATGCGCGGTCCGTGTCGGTCGTCCGCACGTCTCAAGAGCGCTATGAACGCTTGCATTGCGTCGCACTGAGCTTGCACCACGCGCGACTTGATCGGATTTTCAGTGTTATAGTCGTCACACACCTCTTGAAACACGCACGCCATGATGGCGTATTGTTCGTCGATCCACATTTTTGCTTTTTTGTTTTTAATTATTGGTACAGTCGAGATGCTTTTACTCACACCACCAGAAACAAAACACTCACATGAAGATCGTCGCGTCGCGCCGAGTCGGCAAACGCTTGCGGGCGATTTTCGACGACGGAAAAGCAGTCGACTTTGGGTCGCGCGGATCGCGCACGTATGTCGACCACGGTGATGCGGACAAGAGGCGCGCGTATCTCGCGCGACATCGAGCAGTCCCGGGCGAGGATCATAGCAAGTTGAAGACGCCCGGCGCGCTGTCTGCGGGCATCCTGTGGGGACCAAGCACGTCGCTGCGTGAAAACATTCGACGGTACAACGAGCGCCTCACACACTAGGGGTCACTGAATAAGTATTCACCGATGGGACGTTTCTTGTCGGCACGGTGATGTACGAGGTAACCAGAAAATCCGCGTCATAACTCGCATCGATACCAGTCATGCCGTATGCAATACGGACATCGTACACAAAACCTGACACCAAGGTAATTGACACAGTGTTGCTTGTTGCATAAATGTCCCCATTTGTGACTCTTTCAACGGAGGCAAAATTGACCCCCATAGGACTTGTCAAATCAACACGGGCAGTCCAACAAATGTCGCTTTGTCCAACGAAAGGTCCCGTAATTCCAATTGGTTTTTGAGAGGCAGCTGCGATCACGTCACGTCCCTGAATGACAAAACAGGTTCGAAAAGTATACTGCACATCCATTCTCCAGGTAACTGTGATGGTCTGTGTTGCATTTGATGGTGCTACCTTTTCACAGCCCTGCGTTGCGTCATAACGCCTTGTTGCGTAATTTGAAACAACACCGTTTGTCGAGCCCAAGTGAACGACAAGAGGATTCGTCAAGGGTCCTGAGCATTGCACGACATCTGCACTGGAGTTCCCGAGCGTGGCATTTCCATTGACTGTGAGCGAGTCCGTCACGGTGCACGTTCCCGCAATTGTCACCGTATCTGAGATTGCATTTCCGAGCGAGCAGTTTCCGTTGACGGTCAATGAGTCCGTCACGGTGCATGCGCCTGCGATAGACACCGTGTCGGTTATCGAATCACCGAGCGTCGTGTTTCCGTTCACAGTCAGAGCACCGTCGAGCAGTGTCGCGCCCACGACCTTGAGCTGCGTCGTCTTTCCTGTTTGGACGAGCAGACCGATGTTTGCGTCAGCGCCGACACCGATCCCGACTGGACCGCGGTGATATTCGAGCGTGTCGGTTCCCGCAGCGTTCACCTGCAGCGACATGGTGTCGAATGATGGACCACTCGGTCCGTAACGTCCACGGAACACGAGGCCACGCTCATAAATACCGCCATACGATGATCCAGCTTGCAGCACACGCCATTGCGTCTCTGTCCCGCTAACACCGCCAGCGGTCCCCAACCAAAATTCTGATGTACTCGTGTTCGCCGTCGAGCCCGGGACTAGAATGGCCGCGCCGACAGTCGTTGCGGTCAGTGTTGTGAGCGACACAGCGCCAAGCGTTGCAGCCTGCGCTAAATTCGTGTACAAGACTGTACGATGGGCGGATCCGCAGTCTGCGAACGTGATGGTGCGGTTCACACCGCCTGTCGGTTGAACGACCGTAAAGTATGCTTGCGTCCCTGTTGCGCCAGGCCAGAAACGCAGTTGCAAGGACGCTGCAGTGCTGACGATGGGTCCGGTCACGCCCAATGTACCACCGACGTTCATGTTCCCCGTTGCGTCGCATGTCGTGCAGTCAATGTCGCCGAGCGTTGCCGCCTGCGCTAGGTTGGTATATAGAACTGTACGGTTGCTCGAGGTCGGGTCTGGAAACGTGACGGTGCGGTCAGCAGACGCTGGTTGTGTGAACGAGATGTGCATGGTGTTTCCAACCCCGCCGGGGCGGAAGAAGAGCTGTGGTGCTGTCGACGTGCTTGTGAAATTGCTGGAGACATTTACGCCCGCCAGCGACGAGGTTCCGGTGACACCAAGCGTCGACTGCAGCGTGGCAGCACCAGAAGCGGTCAAGGTCGTGCAGCCGAGTCCAGCGAGCGTGCTCGCACCAGTCACTGCGAGAGTGCTCTGCAGCGTGCTCGCACCAGAAGCGGTCAAGGTCGTGCAGCCGAGTCCAGCGAGCGTGCTCGCACCAGTCACTGCGAGAGTGCTCTGCAGCGTGCTCGCACCAGAAGCGGTCAATGTCGTACACGAGGCTGCTGCAAGCGTACTTGCGCCCGTCACTGCGAGAGTGCTCTGCAGCGTGGCAGCGCCCGACGCGTTCAATGTCGTACACGAGGCTGCTGCAAGCGTGCTCGTACCGGTGACACCAAGCGTCGACTGCAGCGTGGCAGCGCCCGACGCGTTCAAGGTCGTGCAGCCGAGTCCTGCAAGCGTACTTGCGCCCGTCACTGCGAGCGTTGACTGCAGCGTTGCAGCACCGACGACGCCGAGCGATCCGCATGATAGACCACCTGTCGTGACGGTTCCGAGCGCGCTGGCGCCGGTCACATTCAATGTCGATTGCAGCGTGGCAGCGCCGGACGCGTTGAGAGTGTTGCATGAGACGCCAGCGAGTGTGCTTGCGCCCGTCACAGCGAGCGTCGACTGTAGCGTCGCAGCACCAGAAGCGGTCAACGTCGTGCACGTCAATGCGCCCATGTTTGTCGCACCCACTGTCGTCAAGGCCCCGCGCACGGTCAAGTTACCGTTCAACTCGCTGTGTGTTGCACTAGTTCCAGCGTCTCCCACGCACAGTTTGAACCCGCTCGACGGTGCCGCTTGAGACAACAGCGCGACGTAGCCGGTCGACGTGTTTGGCGAGATCCACGCATACTTATTTCCAAACAGAGCCGCTGTGCGGAACGTATACCCACCGATGTTGGTGTCGCGACATGCAATCTCGACCGCCGACTCGCCGGTTGTCGCTGTCGTGCGCACGCAACGAATGTCAGCAATCGCACGTTGAAAGACCCCGTCGCCGCGTGCGGTCATGCGCATGGACACGAACCGATCAACCGCTGTGCTGTTATCTGTGTTATAAAGACCGAGCGCTTGCGGCGTGTCAGCAACGTCACTGTTAACGGTCCATGTCGTTGAGTCCTGCACGCACGCGTTGAGCGCCGGCGTTGCATTGATCGTGTTGGTCGATGTACTCGTTCGAAATATTGCTTGCGCAGCCAGCGTGCTGTTCACAAACAGCGCACACGTTGAAAGGGCTGCGGAACCGACGCCGACGGGTCCCTTCATATACTGCGCACTACTCGTTCCGTCCCATTGGAGCGTCATGAGATCTGCTGTCACCGCCGACGGTCCGTATCGTGCACGAAATACGAGCGCGTTCTGATAAACTGTCGTGTAGCCGCTCCCTGCTTGTAACACGCGCCACTGAGACTCGACGCCGGTCGCCTGCCCGAGTTCGACCTCAGCGGTCGACAGCGGAACGCCGCCGGAAGGGATCTGGAGTTGCACGCCGCCTGTCGCATTGATGCGCGCCTGGTTCGTTGTTTCGAACACGCCGAGCGCGTCAAATTGACCCAGCAACGATGGAGTACCTGCGTAGACGCCGCGATAAAACGACAGCTGGTTGGTCGACCCCTCCATGTAGTGCGACGCTGCGTTAGACGCACCGAGCTCGAGTCGACCGTAATTTGAAGTGCCCGATACGATGCGAAACATGGCGTCTTGTAACGCCGCAGCAGTCGTCGCTGCCGGGCCTGCAAAACTATAACCGGACGCGAGCGTGAGGACCTCAGCCGCCGTGATGTCGTCCGCAACGTCCAAGTCGTCGCCCGACATCGACGTGCGCGGTCGTTTGAGCGGCGTCAGTCCGAGAGATCCAACCAGACCCGAGACGTTTGTGCGCAGAACGCTGCTCGGAACGGACGGCAGCGTCAACGACGTGATGGTGCTGGATGTGAACGTCGATGTGTTCTCATTGTCGAGCGACACGCCGCCTTCAGTACTACCGTCCAGCGTGATAAACGACATTTATACGCACGCTGCGTGTTCGTTTTAATCTCTACTCACACATGCGCGCATACATAAGAATTAAAACAACGAGAGCAGCCATGATGATTCCCATTGGCGGAAAGCGCACGAACGGCCGCAACATTGGTCGCAAAAGCCACGGACCGATGGTCGGTCTCAAACCGCGCCACGCGCAACCGGGGATGCGTTACGCCATGTAAGCATGTAAGCACGTAAGTGCGCATGCGTTACGCCATGTAAGCATGTAAGCACGTAAGTGCGCACTATGACATTGCGGCGGTCTTGATCGCAGACACTGCGAGCGGCACGCCGTGGCGGATCACCTCGCCCTTGCCCTTGGCGCGCGTGCGCGCGTCGTGTCCGCCGACAGCCTTGACGAGACCGATCCCCGCGCCCGCCAGATGCTGCACCTTTTTGTCACCGCTCGCGCGCGCGGCCTGCATGAGCGCCTTCTCGGCGATGCGCGTCGCCTTGATCGTCTGCTTGTTGGAGGCAAATTTTTGATAACCGCGTCGCGCAGCCTTGACAACCTTCTTGATGTTCGTCATGTGAGCAGCGTGCTTGTTTTTTACTGTGGGTGTGTGTTATAAACAAACAAGCCGCACACGTCATGTCCGCCGAAGCCGCCGCACTCCCTCGTGATTTTAACCCGACGACGGCACTGCCGCCCGCCGTGGACGCGTACACTCGCAAGTACACGCAGAATGCGCAGAACAACAGGACCTATAACCCGACGGAGACGTGCGTGATCGTGATTCCGTCCGGTCGTCCTGGAGCCATGCTTCAGACGCAGAATTCGTATCTGCGCTTCGACGTGACGTTTCCTGCGGTCACCACACAGGGAGACAATCAGCGCGTGCGCTTCGCGGGATTGGCTGGCGCGTCGAATTTGATCGGCGCCTTGCGAGTCTACGTTAACGGCAGCACGGCGAGCGAGTGTTTGAACTACAGTCAAGTCGCTGAAATCATCCACGATCAGACGTCGGGTGGTGGTCGCGCCAATGTGCTCGACACAATGTGCGGTGCATATCCGGCTTTTCTCAACTCGGAAGCGTACCCGCCTGTGACGGGTGAGGAGACAAGAGTTATTCCGCAGTTTGTGGGACAGTACAATGCGTCCGCGAACAAAACCCCCGCTGGCGCCACGACGGCTTTCACGACGACATTCTGCGTGCCCCTGATCGACGGTGTACTTGGAACGCTCGCGTCGAAGGCGCTCCCTGTCTCTCTGTTTGCGCCGTCATCGATCGAGTTGCACATCACGTGGGCGTCGCAGTTCCAGGGCATGTGTGTGGGTCCGATTGAGCTCGCTGGAGCCAACGCGGTCGCCGCGATCCCTTGGACGGTCAGCAACGTTGCGTTTGTGGGACAGGAGGTGTACCTTCCGTCGGTTGTGAGCGAAGCGATGCTCGCATCTGTCCCGCAGGGTTTGTCCCTCTACACCAACGCTCTTCATAATTACACCTCCAGCACGGGCGCATCAGCATCGCCGCAGATCATTCTCTCAACCAACTTTGCGTCGGTGAACTCACTCATGTTCACGTTTCAACCGACCGCGGCTCTGAATACATCATTTTGGAGCCAGAACCGGCGTGTGAAGCCGACGGCGGCGGTCGCTGACGTTATCACCGCGCAGCTGCAGATTGGTTCGGAGCGCGTGCCTCAGGTCGCAACGAGCGGCGACAGTCAGATCATGGCGGAGGTGATGCAGGCGTTTGCTGCGCTGAATGACCGCGACTATTGCCCGGCGCCGCAGATGTCGCGCGTCGCGTTTACTGCAATCACTCTCATCAGCGCAGCCAGCTTCTTGATCGCGTACGACCTTGATTCGTTCACGCTCGAATCCGACAGCGTGCGAAGCGGTCGCTCGCTTGTCGGGCAGCAGACTGTCCTCTCACTCACGGGTCTCAATGCAGTTGCCTATCAGGTGCAGACGTATGTGCATCACGACTGCAAGTTGGTCATCCGTCCCGGCGGCGCCGTGTCGATTTACTGGTAGACGTCTTCGTCATCGTCAGTTGACAAGACGCCGACTATGTCACTCGTCTTCGGGTCGATGCGCGCGCGCCGCATGCGCTCGTGGAAGCCCTCGCGCGTACTACACATCTTGAAAAACACGACTGGCGCGGTCACGTCTGCGCAGCCGTTCATGTCAAAGGCGTCGAAGCCGACAAAATCACAGTGAATATCCGACAGACGTGTGCGCGCGAGCGTGTGCACGAAGGACGCCGGCAGATTGACGATGAAAACAGTTTGTCGAGGCGTGATTTTCACGCGCACTTCGCGCTCCAGCTCGTCGAGCAGCGTCTGACTGTGTTGTGCGACTGAATGGATCCGCCGCGTGAGCATGGACGCGTTGTAAAACATGATGGTTTTTCAATTCTCACCACGTATCCTAATTGTTTCTCTCGTCTCTTCGTCTGGTACCACGTCGTGTGAGCGTTTCCCAGCTTCTTCAACGATTGGTGCACACAGTGCAATGCGGTTGCGCGCGCGCAGACGTTCATCCGTGTTGGGTATTTGTGCAATGCGGTCCATGTAGGGCGTGATGTCGTCTTGTCGACAGCCAAACGGAATCAGACTGACGCGCTCATGATCGTGCACGTAGATGCGGCGCTTGCCGAACGTCATGGCGTATTTCTTCTTCTGAAACGCGATCGTTTTGCGCATGACGCCGGTGAACTGCAGCGACTCGACGCCGACTTGAAAGGGGTCGTCTTTCTGTGTCAAAGGATCGTAGCGGTTCTCGAGCACGTCGTGCGCAAACTCGGCCACATGATCGCGCACGATGTTTGCAAACTCGACCGTCGACATGAGCCGCACTTGTCCGTTCTCGTCCGTCGTCCAGAACCCTTCCGTCTCTGCGCGCACGTCGCCGGCTCTGTGGTGCGAACCCGGGCGCGCCAGACTGATTCCCTTGGCGCGGATTTTGACGACATTCCCAGCTTGCAACAGAATGTAACTTTTTGGTGCGACGCAGATCGTCTCGTCGACGCGCACGCCCTCTTTCAAGTCGTTCGTGAAGCAACCGAGTTTTGCCAACGGTCCAGACGCGCCCGGCGGTGCACCAGTTGTGATCAATGGCGGCGCCGCATCCGGCTGCACATACAGAATGCTGTCCGTATCCATGTACAGCACGCGACTCATGCGCATGCGTCGCTCGCGTCCGGGCAACTTGGACGCGTTCTTGCAAACTTCGTAGACGCCGTTGAGCAGCAGCTCGCGACTGTGCGCCGTGATGAACGCACCAGAGATGACGTTCGTGCCGTCCGTTTCGTTGACCGTGTTCAGCGTCCATCTGCGGATCACGGCATTGGTCCCTTCAATGTGTGTCGTGCTCATCGACGCCAGGTCAATGTTTTCATTCTGGTAGACGCTCTTCAACGCCCGCTGCGCGCTGTCGACGCTCGTCGTGAACGAACGCACGGTCTCGGTCGGACGAAGCGCCAACTTGCCGTAACTCGAGTTCAGGAGCAGTTTGACGCATCTCTTTAACCCAGCTTCGACGTCCTTCGACTCCTTGATGGTGTAAAATACGCGCGTGAATCGTGTGCTGAATCTGTCGGTCACTTCGGACGCGGCAAAAACGATTGCGTCGTGTATGCGTCTGATCGTGTATCCGTGACGCAGCGCGGCGCTGATGTCGACCGACGTGAGCGTCATGACCTTATTGTCTGTCTCTTCCAGCTGAGCGGGAAAGACGAGCAGCATGTCGCGCCGGACGGGAACGCACGGGAAGAACGTTTCAGCGTCCGTGTCTCGTGGAAACTCGAGCTCGAGCCTGTACACGCCGTCAGCGCCGGCTTCTTGCGCAATCAATCGTCGCGATAGATCCTCGATATCGAATG